>Ga0207422_1002204_pt1 | contig 27975 bp, 18 predicted proteins | sample MarCyaLeptolynsp_FD_187757 | JGI IMG/M metagenome (GOLD analysis project Ga0207422, IMG submission 187757) | Marine cyanobacterial communities from Panama - species 1 Leptolyngbya sp. (SPAdes) | ecosystem: Environmental > Aquatic > Marine > Unclassified | place: Panama: Panama City | collected... | reverse complement strand
CATCGAACCCGTGGCAGCGATGGCGCTGGTCGACGAAGCGCTCGCCGAGCTGCCGGAGCACGAGCGTACGGAGGCGATCCGGGCCGAAATCGAAGCTTGGCGGGCCTCTGCGGGAGGTTGAGGGCGATTGCACGAGTTGTGCAATGTTGCACGGCTTGTGTACACAATGGGGTCGGTCGTCGGCTGAGCGCACACGGGATCGGGTCCGGCATGCGCCTTGCTCTCACCTTCGGCATGGGGGCGAAGCAGATCGGGGCGCTGGGGTTCGTGGGCTTGCTCGTGGGCTGTGGGGACCCTGGCTCACGCGGGGTGGCGACGTTTGGGCCGGGAGCGGTACCGAGCGACAGCGAGGGCGACGAGCCTGAGCCCGAGCCCACGCCGGACGATGAGGGCGATGACGACGACGATGACGACGCGACGACGTCGGGCGGCGACGGGTTACCCGATCCGGACGACTCGGCGGACAGCAGCGGTGTGGAGGTCCCGATCGAGTGCAACTACCCCTCGACGACATTCGGCGGCCCGATGCAGCAGCTCGACATCATGGGCGACCCGGACTCGAGCTTTCGGCTGACGTACTCGGTGCTGGGTTTGCCCGACCCCGAGCTGATCACGTCCGCGACGCTGCGCTTTGTAGCCTACGACGCGGATCACCCTGGCCAGGAGGGGCTCATCTACGTCAACGGAAGCACCGGCTACGACATCCCGGCCGACGAAGCGAACGAGAACTCGGAGTCGGTCGCGGAGGTGGATGTCACCGCGAGCGTGCAGGCGGGAGCGAACACGATCGAGTTTGGGCCGGGTCCGCTGGAGCGTTCGTTCTTTCACATTGGCGATGTGGAGCTCGACATCGTGGCCACGGTGGACGAGTGCGAGGAGCTGGATGACACCGGTGCGACGGGCATGGGGGTCCAGCAGGAGATCCACTATTCCGATGCGGAGTACACCCAGCGCAACAACTGGGTGTGGCGGTGCCAACAGGGCTTTGACTACGCGTACACGGCTGCGAACACAAAGCACGTCTCGACCGACTGCGAGGGCAAGTACGCACCGGACGGCTCGGCGCACGGAACTGCGACGTTTCACTTCCAGGACGTCGTGGAGGACGACTACCTGGTGGAGATCCACGCGTATCACACGTGGAACCGCAACCCGAACGGCGCGTTGATCCTGGTGGACGGGGTGAGCGGGCTCGTCAATCAGCGAACGAGCATGGAGGGCGAGTCGTACTTCGAGACCGCGGAGTGGGGCATCGCCCACCTCGAGGGTGACGTCGACATCGTGCTCGACAGCTCGCAGGGCGGCTATGCGAGTGATGCGGTGAGCTGGATCCGGATTACGCCAGTGCAGTAACGTTGGCGCATGCTCGCCCGCATCGCCGCCTCGCTCTCGCTGTGTGCCCTGCTATCGATTGGGGCGTGCGAGCAGCCAGACAGCATCGAGCTAGGCCAGGCGTGCAAGGGCTCGGCGGAATGCAAGGACCCGGCGGACACGTGCCTGACGATCGGCACCAAGAGCACGTGCTCGATGGCGTGCACGAAAGACGAGCGCTGCCCCGATGGCTACGCGTGCGCGGTGACGGACGCCGCGAAGAAAACGCAAGGCATGTGCCTGCCCCAGGCCGACGTCAGCAAGTCGACCGTGACCGTCTACTGACGGCTACTCCTTGGGCAACGGGCAGTTGAACATGAACTGCACGTTGAAACGGTCGACGAGCATTCCGAACTTGGCGCCCCAGAAGGCATCGTGGAGCTCCATGGTGACCTTGCCTCCCTCAGCGAGCTTCTTGAAGCACGCCTCGGTCTGGGCCGGATCGTCAAAGTTCAAGCTGACGTTGACGTTGCCGCCCGCGACGTACGGATGATTCGGCATCGCGTCGCTCATCATGATCTTGGTCTCACCGATCTTGAGCGTCACATGCATCACCCGGTCCGCGTGCTCCGGGCCGAGCGGGTTGTTGGGCATGTCCCCGAAGCGCTGTAGCTCCTCGACCTCGGCTCCGAGCGCAGCCTTGTAATGCTCGACCGCCTGGGCGGCGGTGCCATCGTAGTTGATGTACGGGATTGCAGCCTTGATGGTCATCGCGGGGAGGGTAGACGGGTCGCGCGCTGGCGTCGAACGGGCTGAGGGGGTGTGGGGTGATCCTGCCCGAAAGGAGTGTGGAGCGGCTCCGAGTCTGCAGAGGCAACAGGTCAAAAACGACCGTCCGCGACGCGCGCGGAATTCGATGTCACGGTGTTTCACCTGACTACGAGCGTCTTGCCTGCAGATTCATGCAACACAGCCGCGTGACGGTCGACCTCGTCGGGCGTGACACCCCCAAGGTTCATCATCAAGCAAGCGAAGTTCTACGTCACCGTACGGGCGGTCAACCGAAGCTTTCGATTTGTCCCCAAGCGGCATGTTCGCGAGGTGATTCGCTACGCGCTTGCGGTCAAACTCCAGAAGTTCCGCGACGAAGGACGGTTGGTCCTGCACGAGTTCGAGTTCATGTCCAACCACTACCACCTGTTGGGCACCGACCTCGACGGATGCCTGCCTGACTTCATCCAGGAGCTCAACTCCCTCATCTCGCGCGAGCTCAACGCGCTGCGAGGCATTCGCGGCAAGAACTTCGAGCCCGACTACAACCTGGTCCAGGTCGTCGGGGATGAGCGCATCGTCGAGCATGCCGTCTACACGCTGGCCAATCCCGTTGCTGCCTTCCTCGTCGCGAAGTCCAAGCACTGGCGCGGGGTCTCGTCACTGCGCATGCAGTACGGCGACGCCGTCGAAGTCACCAAGCCGAAGCTGGGAATCTGGTCGGGCAAGAACGCTCATGCCAAGCGTGGCGAGTCCAAGCGCTCGGGCCGAGCCGCCCATGCGGGTCGGTCGAAGCTCCCCGAGGTGGCCGAGCTCGTCATCGACCGGCCCGACGTCATGCCGCATCTGAGCGACAAGGAGCTTCGCGCCCTCATTCTCGAGGGGCTCGAGACACGCGAGAACGAGTTGGCGGTCGAGCGTCGTCGGCGAGGAATCAAGGTCCTGGGAGCCCGCCGCGCTGAAGCGGTGCACTACCTCGCAATTCCCAAGTCCGAGGAACTGTTCTCCCGCAACCCCAGCGTCTCCGGCTCGACCCAACAAGAGCGGCAGGAACAACTTCGTGTCCGGGAGGCGTTCCTCGAGGCCTACTACGCAGCTCGCGACGCCTTTCGGGCTGGCAACCGAGACGTGGTCTTCCCCTACGGTACTTGGAAGATGTGCCGGATCTGGAACGCACGGTGCGAGCCGGCCCCAAGCTGAGCCCCACAACAACTCAAACGACGGAAGGCGGGCTTGTCCCGTCTACTCGTGCTGGTTCAAACCCAAAAGCCCCGAGGCGTTGCCCCAAAGGTACAGGTCAAAACCGCAACCGCGGCACACCAAACCCCGATGCACCGCTGTTGCACTGCCCAGATTTCCCGGCCGCCCGTCCGGTGCGCCGATCGCTCCGACATGACTTTCGGGAAGGATCACCCCCCCGCTCCGACATGACTTTCGGGAAGGATCACCTCGCCCCCCCCCGCGGCGTCACCCCGCCGACTTCGCCGGCTCAGCCGCCGTCAGCATCCGCCGCAGCACGAACTGCAGAATCCCGCCATGCCGGTAGTACTCGACCTCGTTCGGAGTATCCAACCGCGCCTTGACCTCAAAGGTCTTCTCGCTCCCATCCTCCGCCTTCGCAGTTACCTTCAGCATCTTCCCAGGCGTCAGCCCCTCGGCAATCCCCGAGATCGAGAACGTCTCCGTCCCATCCAACCCGAGCTCGTCCGCACCCTCGCCGTCCTTGAAGACCAGCGGCAGCACACCCATGCCCACGAGATTCGACCGGTGAATCCGCTCGAAGCTCTTCGTGATCACAGCCTTGACCCCCAGCAAAATCGTGCCCTTCGCAGCCCAGTCGCGCGATGACCCGGTTCCGTACTCGGTCCCGCCGAGCACCACCAACGGCACCCCGTCCTTCTTGTAGCGTTCCGATGCGTCGAAGATCGACATCTGCTCGCCGCTCGGCTGGTGCTTCGTCCAGCCGCCCTCGGTCCCCGGAGCCAGCTGGTTACGCAGCCGAATGTTCGCGAACGTCCCGCGAATCATCACCTCGTGGTTGCCGCGTCGGCTACCAAAGCTGTTGAAGTCCGACGGCTTGACCCCATTGTCCTGCAAGTACTTGCCCGCCGGGCCGTCCTTCGGAATCGATCCCGCCGGCGAGATGTGATCCGTCGTCACCGTATCGCCGAGCTTCGCCAACACGCGCGCGCTGCTGACGTCCGCGAGCGCATCAGGCTCGGGACCCATCCCCTCGAAGTACGGCGGATTGCGAACGTAGGTCGAGTCATCCTGCCAGTCATACGCCTCCCCCTCGGGCGTGGGCAGGTTTCGCCAGTTGTCGTCACCATCGAACACCGACGCGTACTGCTCGGCGAACATCCCTTTGCCCAACGAAGTCCGGATGACCTCCTCGACCTCGGCCGGCGTCGGCCAGACGTCTTTGAGGAACACGTCGTTGCCGTCGCTGTCCTGACCGAGCGGCTCCGAGTAGAGGTCCTTGCCCATGTGCCCGGCAAGCGCGTACGCGACGACGAGCGGCGGTGAGGCGAGGTAGTTCGCGCGGATGTGCGGGCTGATCCGCCCCTCGAAGTTGCGGTTGCCCGACAGCACGGACGTCGCCCAAAGGTCGCCCTCCTTGATGCCGCCCGCGATCGACTCGTGCAGCGGACCCGAGTTACCGATGCACGTCGTGCACCCGTAACCAACGACGTGAAACCCGAGCTTCTCGAGATCGGTGAGTAGCCCCGACTTCGTCAGGTAGTCCGTCACCACGCGCGATCCCGGAGCGAGACTGGTCTTGACCCACGGCTGCGTCTTGAGCCCCTTCGCGGCGGCTTTGCGCGCGAGCAGCCCGGCCGCCACGAGCACCGATGGATTGCTGGTGTTCGTACAGCTGGTGATCGCCGCAATCACGACCGATCCGTGCGACAGCTCGAAGCTCTCGCCGTCCTTGGTCACGCTGACCTTCGACGCCTCGTTGCCCGCAGCTTGCTTTGCGATCAGCTCGTTCCACGCGTTCTTCGAGTTGGTGAGGTCGATGCGATCCTGCGGCCGCTTCGGCCCCGCGATACTCGGCACGACAGTCGAGAGGTCGAGCTCCAGCGTGTCGGTGAAGACGGGATCGGGCGTGTCCGTCGTGCGGAACAGGCCCTGCTCCTTCGCGTACGCCTCGACGAGCTTGATCTCCGCATCCGGCCGATTGGTGAAGTCGAGGTAGCGCAGCGTCTCGTCGTCGATCGGAAAGAACCCGCAGGTCGCCCCGTATTCCGGCGCCATGTTGGCGATCGTCGCGCGGTCCGGAAGCGAGAGATGGTCGAGCCCCTCACCGAAGAACTCGACGAACTTTCCGACCACGCCCTTCGCGCGCAGCATCTCGACCACACGCAGGACCATGTCCGTCGCGGTCGCGCCCTCGGCAAGCTTGCCGGTGAGGCGGAAGCCCACGACCTGCGGCACGAGCATCGTGACCGGCTGACCGAGCATCGCCGCTTCGGCCTCGATGCCGCCCACACCCCAACCGAGCACGGACAGCCCGTTGATCATCGTGGTGTGCGAGTCCGTCCCGACCAGCGTGTCCGGGTACGCATGCCACTTGCCATCGACGTTCGTCCGCCAAATCCCCTTGGCGAGGTACTCGAGGTTGACCTGGTGAACGATCCCGGTACCGGGAGGAACCGCGCGGAAGTTCTCGAACGCTTTGGTCCCCCAACGCAGGAACTGGTAGCGCTCCTTGTTGCGCTGGTATTCGAGCCTGACGTTGAGATCGAACGCGTTGCTGCTCGCCGAGTGATCGACCTGCACCGAGTGGTCGATGACGAGGTCCACCGGCTGCAGCGGGTTGATGCGCTGGGCGTCGCCGCCCATTGTCTTGATCGCGTCTCGCATCGCGGCGAGGTCGACCACCGCCGGCACGCCGGTGAAGTCCTGCAGGATCACGCGCGCCGGGTGGTACGCGATCTCGACGGAGGGGTCGGCCTTCGCGTCCCAGCTCGCAACCGCTTCGATGTCGTCTTTGGTGACCGCAACACCGTCCTCGTGGCGAAGCAGGTTCTCCAGCAACACACGAAGCGAGAACGGCAGCTTGTCGACGTGCCCAATACCCTTGGACGACAGCGCGTCGAGGCGAGAGATCTGATACGCCGTGTCGCCGACGTTCAGGGTTGCGCTGGAACCGAAGGAATCGAGCTTGTTATCCGTCATCTGCCAGGTGCTCCCGCTTCGGTTGGATCCGAAGCGGGCGCATCGTGACACCCGCGCGCACGGGTGTCCAACGACGGAGAGGACCGCGGGCGGTGACCCCGCGTCATCGCCCTACTGGGCCGGAAGAACGATGGGCTCGCCGCTCTCGCCGACAATTTCGAGGTGGACGTTCTTGCCCTCCCACCGCTCGGCCGTCAGATCGGGAAGCACCAGCGCCACCGGCTCGCCGCGTTTCTCCGGCGCTTCCACGGTGAGCTTTTCCTCGTCGAGAACGATGCCGGAGTCGTCGACCACTCGCACCGCGAGCTTGCCCTTCCGGCTCTGCCGCACCAGCTTACGACCCTCGCGACGATCCTTGGCCTTGCCGAGGAACGGCTTGTTCGGACCGTTCTTCTGCAGATAGATCGCGCCCGTTCCGAAGTCGATCACCATCGCGATGACGCCCGGGATCAATCCGGGGATGAACAAGAGGATGTCGACGACCAGCGGGACGGTGTCGAGCGGTGTCGAGTTGTTCCCCTTTTGCTCGGGGTGAATGATCGCAGCGCAGGAGGTCCCGAAGATGATCGCGACCGAAGCCGCCGTGACCCGCATCAGACGTTTCATTGCTCCGGAGGGTATCAAGTTACGATGGGCCTGCGGTGGCCGAGCGACAACCACTGCGGGTATGGCTCGCGCGTACCCGACCTCCACTCGACGTCGTGATCGCGACGTTCAAGGCTGCAGCGATCGAGCTCGCCGAGTTCCACGAAGAAAATTCGACGGGTTCGACTTTCAGTTTTGAAATTCTCGCCGGCGGCTCGGTCAGAGTCGTTGGAGGCGAAAACCGAGCCGAAGATCAGCGGGAGTACTGCGCTGCGTTGTTCGAAGCCGCCGTCGGTCACGCCCCAGCCGGGGCTGCACGGTGGCCCAATACGCTACCGGCCTGGCTCGGCCATATCGCGCTCCGAGGGCTCTCCCCGGCGGCGAGCGAGCAGTGGCCCTCGATGCGGGCCATCGTCGACGCTTTCGTTGAGGGCATGCGCAAACCGCCACGTCGGTGGCCATGGCTGGTGGCCATCCTCGGGCTCGCCGGCGCCCTGGTTTCCGCCATGCCCGACTCGACCTGCGCGCGCACGCTTCCTGAGGTCGGACATCGCGGCCTCGACGACTGGGCAAGCGCCTGGACGATCGAGCATGAAACCGCGTGCCGGCAGGAACGCGACCGAACCACGAGCTGCCTCGACCGCATCCGGCACCGCCACCGGGTGCTCACCGAAGCGCTCGACGACCCGTACCTGCAAAGCGCCGTCGATGCCCTTCCGCCGCCACACGCCTGCGCTGACCCAGTCCTCGTCGCATCCGAACCCGAACGCCCAACCGATCCCAGAGCCGCGAACACGTGGACGACAATCGAAGCCGACATCGAGCGCGCCCGCGCGTCAGCCAACCTGAATCGAGTCGACGCGGCCCTCGCCCTCGCAAACGCGGCACTCGAACGCGCTCGGTCACTGCAGGAACCGATTCTCCTCGGCCGGGCGCTGTGGACCGTCGGCAACCTCGAAGCCCGATCCGGCCGTCTCCAAGACGGACTCGCAACCATGGAGCGGGCCTACGCGACGCTCGACCAAGCCGACCAAGCGCGAGCCGCCGGAAAGGTTGCTCTCTCGATTGCGTCAACCCTCGCCCAGACGCAAGCCGGCCCGGCTGAGGTCCATCGCTGGGCCAGCCGGGCCGAAGCTGCGTTCGAAGCCCGTGGCGCCACGAGCTACGAACGCGAGACGCTCGAGCGCGTCCTTAGAAGCTCTTCCAGATGACGCCCTTCTTGCCGCTGAGCGAGCCCAGCATGTTGACGCGATCGACTTCCTTGATCCCGACGCGCCCGAGCTGACCTTCGACGAGCTCGTAGCCGAGCAGAGCAAACACCCGCCCCTTGTAGAAGATCGGACGTGCGTTGCCATACCAGTCCACGCAGCTGACCTCGCACTTGTCGTCTTGATTGGTGTTCGGATCGCTGGCCAGCGTGCCCAGGCGACGGAACTGGAGGTCTTGCACGTCGAGGTACATCACCTCGGCCGAGCCATGCACGAGGTGCTCGTAGCCGGGAGCACCGCTGCGACGGATCGGAAGCCCCAGCTTGCCGTCACCGGCCCCTTCGGGCTTGAAGAAGAACCCGTGGCTGCGCAGCTCGCCTTGCGAGGCGTTGGGCTGCACGAACTCGCCGGCAACCGAGCCGTTGCGTTGCAGATCGAGCGAGGTGAAGTGGAGGTTGCGACCGTCGGTACCTACGACCACGGCATCGCTACCCATCGCTTCGATGCGATCCACGCCGTGCGGCAGCAGCACCTTCGCGGGGCGATCACGCTTGCTCACAGAAAAGACGTGCAGCGAAGCATCGCCTCGAGCAGCCCCGCCCCAGCCACTGCCACGACCGTACAGAAGGTGGTCGCCGACAAAGCGATTCTGGAACGCGTAGCCCGAACCGGTGGGCTCCGGAAGGTCGAAGTACGCCGTCTCGTTGACGGTATGCACGCCGTCCATCATCGCGGCCGTCGGCACGCGCATCATCGCGACGTCCTCGCCGGCAAACTCCGCCCCCCACATCGCGTCGCCCTGGCTGTTGGCCATCACGAGTACGTTGAGAAAGCCGTCCGCCGACTCCTTGAACGAGAACTGATCGACCGGAGCGCCCCACACCCGCAGGGCCCCGGGGTCGCCGCCCGCAAGCGGGAAACGATAGACCGCCGCCGGAGGCTCGCGCCCTTCGGCCGAGCCCGCCCCTGCTCCACCGTGCACCCAGACGTAGACCGCCTGGCTCGACACGTAGAAGCTGCGCCCATACGGCCCGATGATCCCTTGCGCGTTGCAGTGCACGTCGCGACGCTCGAGATCACACGTCACCACCGTGTGAAGCACCGGGCTATCGGTCTCCTGGATCGGTCGGTAGATCTCGGTCGCGTCGATGATCGTGTCCCAGTCGTTGAAGTTCGTCTGGCCCTTGTTCCACGGCATGATGCCCGGGAGGTTCGGGTTGCGCTCGTCGAGCGTCGTCGGCAGCGCGTACGGCATGTAGAACACGAGCTTGTCGCCGAGCAGGCGGCTCGCGTAGTTCCGCGACGAGTAGTAGTCGTTGCTGCGCAAGAAGAAGGTGTCGCGGTGAGCCAGGTTGCCCGCGTCGTTGATGTCGAAGATTCCGATCTCCGTCGCGCCCGCCTGGTAGCTGTAGCCGACGATGACGATCGTGTCGTCATGGATCAGCATCTCGTCGTACCAGGCGTCGTGGCCCTTCTCGGGGCTGACCGACAATGCCGAGATCGGACGCATGGACTTGCGCCCGAGGTCCACCGTGAACAGCCGACCGCGACGCAGGACCACCAGGTGATTGCCATGCGTCTTGACGATGCCGCCCTCGTCGACTCCCGCCTCTTGGGTGTTGGTGATCGACTCGTCTTCGCCCTCGGCAGCATCCGCTGGGGCGGAGTCAGCTTGCGCCGCCGACTTGCTCGCAACGGGTGCCGGCGTCGCGGACGGCTCGGGCTCGGGGGGAGGCATGCCCGCCCCGTCTTCCATCGCAGCGTCCATGTCCGCCCCGGGAGGGCCGCCGGCGTAGACGTCGCCGTAGGCCGCACGCTGTCGCTCCCCGATACCCTTGAGGAACCCTCCGAGCTCCTTGATCGACCCGAAGCGCGCGAGTTTCTTGGATGCCGCCTTGTTGATGACCTTGGCGACCTCGTGCTTCATCGCCGCGGTGACCTTCTGGCCTCCACCGCCACCAGAGTTCGAAGCGCTGTGGGCGCATCCGCCCATCAGGGCGAGCGTGGTGGCGGCGAGGACGATGCGAGAAGCAGTCGATTTCGAGCTCATGTTGGGTCCCTTCACTAGTTTCCGGTGGTTGCGCCCCGGAACGCGACCCATCACGAGGGTCTTTCAGTTGGCTCGGCGCAACGATCGTCGGCGTGTTTCGGTCTACTCGCAGTCGACCGTGTAGATGTGTTCGAAGAGCGTTTCCCCACCGCTGGCGACCGCTCGCAGAATCTCTTGGGCCCCTTGGCCGTCCAAGTCGCCGGCGAGCACCGCGTTGTGCTCGACGGTGCTCGCGTCGACACCGGTGGATTCGGTTCCCTCCGGTGTCGTGACGTCCAGCCGCACGAGCATGTCCGTCTCGTCGCCCCACACCACGTCGATGACTCCATCACCGTCGACGTCGGCGGGCACGGCCCACTGCACGTTGTCCACGACGCCCGACTCGCTGATGCCGTCGCCGTCGTCGGTGAGCAGGCGCAGCGTGGTGATGTCCGCGATCCCATCGCACTCGGCCACGAACACGTCCGGCACCCCTTCGCCGCTGACGTCGACCTGTGCGATCGGAACCTCCCACGACCCCATCGGACCATTGTTCGAGATCGTCAGGCCGCCCCCAGCATACTGCACGGTGTCGATCCGGTTCTCGTTGCATGCCTCCATGCCTGGGGCGGGCTGAGAGCGCAGCGCGAACCATCCGTCGCCCGCTTGAGCCGGCGTTGCATCCATCCGCTCCTGCGCAGGTACCCCAAGGCTCGCGTCGGCCGAAAACACCCCGGCGCCATCTCCGAGCGCCGTATCGAGCGACACCTGCGAGCTGCGCGTCAACAGATCGGCGCTACCGTCACCATCGAGGTCGAACGCACCGACCAGTTCGCCGCCTGGGTAATCCACCATGATCGGATCGGGAGCAAAGCCATCACCCGTGCCGAGGTAGATTGAAAAAACTCCCGGTGAGTCCTGCGCGAGGACGTCGAACTGCCCATCGCCATCGAAGTCCGAGAGAGTGATGAACGCACCGGTGATGTCGAACACTTCCTCGGTATCGGGTGTGATCGAGTAGAGCTCGGTGCCCGAGAGATCGGTACTGACAATCCAGACCCACAGCTCCTGCGCTCCATCACCATCGGCGTCGAAGACCGCAGAGCCGGTGGGCTCGCCCGTAATCGTGGCGAGCGAATCGACCTGCCAACACAGAGTCGGCTCCCCAGGTCCTTCGGTGGTTCCGCCACTCGAGTCGGGCTCGATCCCATCTGAGCCGCCGCTGGTGTCCGCTGGCGTCATCGTGTCGCCCCCGCTGCCCCCGGTAGGGTTGGTCCCTCCGGTAGACGAGGTCTCGTCGCCGGCTTCGTTGCCCCCGGTGTCGCCGTCGTCATCGCCAGCGCAACCGGCCGCCACGAAGCAAGCCAAGGCAAGAACAATCGCGGATCGCATAGGCCCGGAGGGTACCGCACGGGGCGGTCCGTTGGAGCGAAGTGCGATCCCCGGTCGTGCGACTCAGAAGGATCCTGCCAGCGACATCCCCCACGACGTTCCGGCCGTGGGTGCGAGCTGGACTCGGCCCTTTTGCTTGAGGTGACCGAACCGCCGAACGTAGTTGTCATGACCCGTGCCCCAACCCGCGAGGGCCACACCAGGCACAGTCATGGCAAGGCTCGAGTAGTACCCCAGCTCGAGCGTCGTCACGCTGCACCGGTCGGTCTTGCACGCCAACGACAACAGTCGCGAAGCCGCCCACCAGGCGACGCCACCACCGAACAACCCCCAGCCGAGCTTGCGCCGCGACTTCTTCATTTTGGGATCGTGAGCCGCAGAGTCGAACAGCTCGTGGTGCGCGTCCCATTCACCGCGCTGCCCCAGACCGCCACCGATCAAACCGAGGCCGGCCCCGATGATCGGGTTGTAGACCAAGCTACCGCCGACAATCGTCGCCGTGCCCAAAGCACCCTCTTCCGGGTTTGGATTGCGAAGGGCACGAAAGGCCTGCGCGCTGATCACCGTCTTGACGATGAAACCACCGATCCCGAGGATGCCGCCTGCGATGAGCATGCCGCGGCCCTTGTAAAGCGGCGGCGGGATTTCGAGCGGAGCCGGCGGGGGTACCGGAGCGGCGACCGGAGTCTCCTCGGTCTCCGCTTCGGCCTCGGGCTCTGGATCCTCCGGCGCTTCCTCGCTCGCCTCGTCGGTCGGAGCATCTTCGGTCGGCGGTTGTCCTGCCGTCGGCGGAGCTGCCGTCGGCGGGCCTGCGGTTGGCGCCCCAGCGGGTGCGGCCCCCGGTGCGGGGGCTCCAGGCGCGGGTGCACCGGTCACGGGCGCGGGTTCGGCTGGAGTCGCGGGAGCAGGCGCCCCGGGAGCGGGCGCGGATCCGGGCGGAGGCGCGGGTTCGGCCGGGGCCTCACTCGGCGCGGGTGTGACCGACACGGGAGGCCCACTCGGCGCGGTCGTGGCCGGAGGGCCAGCTGGCGGCGCCGTCTCAGCCGGAGGCGCAGGCGCGGCGCTTGCCGTCCCCGCGAAACCCACAGCCAACCCAGCGATCAACACGGCACGCAACATCGGTACCCACAGTCTACGCGCCCCGAGGCCGCGGTGTCGGCGTCGGCGGGACGAATTGGCGGCACGAGTCGACCATCGATACCCTGAACGCCGGTGGACCACCCGCTTCGCAGTGCTGCTCTGCCGCTGTTGGCAGCGTTCGTTGCTTGCCAAACGCCCAAGGGAAGCCCGCCGCCGCGACATCCCACCTCGGCCCCCGCGGCATCGGATGGCTCCAACACGACGGCCGAATCCGACGCGTGCGAGGTGACACGCGAGGCTCCCGCCGGCCTGCCCAATCCCGATACCCGCACGGTCCGTGTGCGTGTCAACCAAGTGGGCTATCGGCCGGGATCGACGAAGCGCGCCTCACTTGCCGACGGGTCGAACGATCGTCTGCCCTGGGCGCTTCGCGATCAGAGCGGTCAGGTCGTCGCCCGCGGCCTGACGTGGGTGTTGGGCAACGATCCAGCGTCCGGCGATCACGTGCACGAAGCCGACTTCTCGTGCGTCGACCGCGTTGGCTACGGCTACCGCCTGCAGATCGATGGTCACACGAGCGTGCCGTTCTCGATCGCAGACGACGTCTACGACGAGCTACGCCGCGAAGCACTCGCCTTCTTCTACCGGCATCGCAGTGGCGTGCAGCTGGACCAGGCCTACGCCGGGGACGATTGGGCGATGCCCGCCGGACACCCGGGCGATGGCGAGGCGCAATGCCATCCGCAGGCACAGTGCAACGCGCTGATCGACGCCGCCGGCGGCTGGTATGGCGATGGCTCGATGGGCAAGTACACGGTCGGGAGCACGCTCGCGATCTGGACGCTGCAGAACCTCTACGAGCGCAACGTGGTCCTCGGCACGGGCCAAGCAGCGACGCAGGACGGCCTGCTGACGATCCCCGAGGCCACCAACGGCAAGCCGGACCTTCTCGACCTGGCCAGAGTGCACCTCGAGTGGATGCTCAAGCTGCAGCACCCCGAGGAGTCACCTCGGGCAGGAATGATCTTTCACAAGCTCCACGGCGAAGTAGCGATCGCTCCGGGGACGATGCCGCATCAGGATCGCTCGGCGCGATCGGTGCGCGGACCAACGACCGCCGCGACCCTGCAGTTCGCCGCGGTGGCAGCCCAGGCAGCCCGCATCTGGAAAAAGCACGATCCGGCATTCGCGAAGCGCTGCCTCGATGCTGCCCGACGCGCGTACGAGGCAGCCCGAGTCAACGCCGTCGTCGCAGCCCCGGTCGCGGACGCGGCCGGTGGCCTGCCCTATGCCGACGATGACGTGCTCGACGAGGCGTACTGGGCGTCGGTGGAACTCGCGCTGACGACGGGCGAGACGGAGTACGTCGAGTTCGCGACCGCCTCGCCGATGCACGCTCAAGCTCCGCCATCGCCGGCCGGCATGCCTCCGATCATCTACTGGGATCAAACCCAGGGCATCGCGATGCTCGACATCGCGCTGGTGGGCGGACCGTTCGAGGAGCAGCAGGTGGAAGCGGTACGGCAGGTCGTGCTCGATGCGGCGGATGGCTATCTGCGCGCGGCCGGTAGCCGCGGCTATCGCTCGACGCTGCGGACCCAGGTCTACGGGGACTCGACCACGTTCGAGCTGCTGCGCAACGCGATGGTCATGACGCTCGCGGGCGACCTCACGGGTCAGCTTCGCTATCGCACCGCGTCCCAAGACACGCTCGATTGGATCCTGGGGCGCAATGCGCTCGGGCGAGCCTACGTCACGGGCTTCGGCGCGAACCCGGTCGAGCGACCGCACCACACCTACTGGTACGACAATCCTCCGCCGGGTCTGCTGGTCAACGGTCCCAATGGGAACCTCTCCGATCCGGTCGCGAAGGAGCAGCTCGAGGGGTGCACGCAGGAGAAGTGCTACCTCGACGATCCCGCCGCAATTTCGGTCAACCGCGTCGCAGACCACGGCAACGCGGCGCTGGCGTGGATCGTGACCGCCCTGAGCCAATAGACCCGCCCGGATCGGAGCTCAGATCGGTGAATAGTCTTCCTTGCACATCGTCTCCTGCCTGGTAAGAACCGCATTCATTCCTCCGCCGGGAGGTACGGACTGTGAAACGTGACTGCAAGCAACTCACATACGAACCCAGCTCTCTTTGAAGGAGAGCAACAGGGTCGCCGCGGTTCGTCCGCGTGGTGAGGGCTTACGTAGGCACGTCCTGTCCGTAGGCTCTGACCGCTAGTGCGCTCTGGCTGGGATTAGATGCCGTCGGTTGCGGTGAACCTCCACCAAGACCGACGAGGCCGCGTTCGTACGGCGACTTCTCAGGTGGGAGCAGTCGAGCGCGGAGTCCGGTGTCGCGAGCACCACCGATGCGACACCTTTGGACCGCCCCACGGGGTGACCTCCTCCGTACCATCGATCCACATGGGTCTGACACCAGACCGCGGCAGGGGCCGCCAAAGCCCCTGCACAATCACGCGGCGCGTGCGTCCCAGCCCAACCAGAGCCGACGACTCCCGGACACGGAAACGCTCGATGCGTTCGATCCCGCCGATGGGGCATCCCGCCCTGGCGCTCGAACCACAGAACCGATCACCTGCGATCGCTGAGCGGAGCCGAATCCGGTAGCCGTCCAACGTAGACGAACCTCGGCGGCCTCTTTTCGTTGGTTTCAGCCCAGCCGCGCCAGCATGGGCTCAATGATGCCGAGCCACGCGTCGAAGCGGGCTCGCTCGAGCTCAGTGGTGCTGAGCCGTCCGGCGAGCGCGAGGGGACCCGGCTCCGCGGTCCGTCCGCGCGGTAGCGTCTCACGCAGCTCCTCGGCCCGAGCCTTCACGGCCTCGAGCACGCGCGAGCCACCTTGCTCGATCGCCCACGCCACGGTCGCCCACGCAAGCGCGGCGTGATCGGATTCCTCCCCGGAGATGCGCGCGAGGATCGACTTCAGCCGGTCGTCCTGCGCCCCACTCGCCGCCCGTTCCATGACGAGCGCCGCCGTCGTCTCACCCACGCATCCTTCGACGAACGTATCGGCAGCCAGTCGCGCGAGATCCGGTTCGCGCGGTAGCGGCACCTTCATCGGACCCGGCTCCTGCGGCTCGGCACCGCATGCGGAGGCAAGCGACACGCAAAGGCGCGCGTGCTCGATCTCGTCCAGCGCGGCTTGTTGATGACCGCGGAGCAGATGAGGCGGCGCGCCGACGGCCATCAGCTCGAGCGATGCGCGATTGAACGAAGCCACGGACGCGTGCTCCATCGCGGCATCGTCGAGCCACTGCTCGGCCGCGCTCGCGCGAAGCGAATCCGGCAAGTCGAGCGCGAAGCGAGCCTCGAGCCAACCGTCGCCGTCGCGCAGATCGGCGGTCACGGGTGCGCCGCGATCGTCGAGACACGGACGCCCGCCCGGGCAGGACTCGACCCACGTGTAGCAACACGTATCGGCGTCGCCGGTCTTGCGTTTGGCCTCGGTCGCCGCCTCGTCGATGTTGGCGTACAGCGCCCCCGATCCGATCCAGAGGCCCTCGTAGACCTTGTCTTTCTCGATCGCGGCGTGCTGCGCTCCCCCGGCGAGGCTGGGAGGGCACCCGAGGCTGGCCGGTTTTTTCTTGTCCGCGATCTTGTACGCGGCCTTCTTGGGGCCGCACCACGAGCCGCTCGGGCACGAGGGCGGTCGAGGCTCTTCCGGTTCAGCAATGCGACCTCCGTCCGCGGACTGACCGTCGCCCGCGGACTTACCGTCATCCGCGGACTTACCGTCATCCGCGGACTTACCGTCATCCGCGGACTTACCGTCATCCGCCGACTTGCCATCATCCGCTGACTTCCCGTCGTCCGCCGATTTCCCGTCGCCCGCCGACTTACCGTCGCCGCCCGCCTTATCCCTGTCGGCCACCTTCGCCTTGCCGTCGTCTCCGCTCTTCTTCGAATCACACGCTCCAGCAGTGAGCGCGAGCGCGGGCAAGAGCGTGAGCAAGAGGCGTTCGACGTCGGCCGGCTTCATCGCCGGCGAGCATACGCTCTACCCGAACATCCAGTCGACGACGTTGGCGCCCAACCAAGTCTCGATGCAGACCATCGGAATCAAACCGACCATGCTCCCCAGAAGGAACGGAACGAAGCGAACCCGCGAAACGCCGAACATCAACTGCATCGGTCCGAACGTGAACAGCATCAGCCTCATGATGAGGACCGTGCGAAAGCCATGGTTGGCCAGCCGCTCGTCGTACTTCGAGAGCTTGTCCGGAAGTCGCTTCTGCACCCAGTCGCGACCCATGTAGCGCGCGAACAAGAACGCCACGCACCCAGCTCCCACCGCTCCGGCCCATGACAGCGCCGCCGAGACGGGAGCCGGCCACACGAGGCTGGCTCCGATGATGAACACATGAGCCGCTGCCCCGAACGGCTGCAGCAGCGCGAACGCGACCACAAAGAGGATCGGACCCCACGGATGCGAGTCCAGCAGCATCGTCTTGATGGACTCGGGCGATAGCCCCTCGTGCACGCCGCTGAGCAGAGCGGCCACGATCGCGCCCAGCAACGCCACCCCGACGGTGAACCGGATGATCCGGTTACGGCGCTGGCGGGCCTCCACCGCGCCACGATAGCCCTGGAACCTGGAGCCGCGCCAATCCTCCGGTTTTTCAATATCCTGCCCCGGGCGGTTTTCCGGGTTCGCAAATGCGCGATGTTCAACTGTGGTGGCGGCTGCACGATGCGCCCGGCCCCGATCAGCTCGAGGAGCTCGAACAGCTCGCAGAACTGCCTCTGCGCGACCGTTCGCCGTTCATTGGCCTGGTCGCTCCCTTGCTCCGCCACGAGCACGTTGGACTACGCCGGGCCGCCATTCGCGTGCTGTCGGGCGCGCGCGGCGTCGTGGGGATCCGCTCTGTGGTCGATGCGTTGTCGGACCCCGAACAGACCGTCCGGCTGGCTGCCGTGGAGTCGCTCCGCGAGGTCGCGAAGGCCGAGCCCGCCCGCTGGGCGCATGTCCTGTTTCATCCGCGCGCCGATGTGCGAGCTGCAGGGTTGGCAGGTGAGGTTCAGGAGAACTGTGCGCACTACGCAGCGTACCTGCGCGCCGACCCCGAGACGCGCGAGTTGGCCAGAGCGCACCCGTTTCCCAAACCGGGCCTCGGTCTCGTCACGGGTCTGTGGCTGCGCAACGCGATCTCTGCGGAAGATGCCGTGGCGATCTACGCCGCCGCGTCGCCGATGCACATTCGCCAGTGGATCCTCGGGAGCCGACGTCGTTCCCCCGACGCACTGCGCGAGCATGTCCGAGCGGCCCTTGGTGGACACCGACCGGCAGTCACCGGAGTCGACGCGCTCGATGCTTGGGTCGGCGTCATCGCTGCGACCCCACCCGAGGTTGCCAAGCCGGCGCTGCGTACGATGACCGAGGCGATCTTCGGAAGCAAGCTCGTCGACTCGCGCCCACGGCTGACGCTCGCAGTACTCGGCTTTGCCGATGCGCACGGATTCGAGGTAGTCCCGAACAGCTTGCTCGAGCTCGCGGCAGCTTGCGACTTGCGCATGTTGTCGATGACTGGGTATCCGCGGGCGGCTCGGCGCCGAGCGTCGCGTGGCCTGCTTCCGCTGCGCCAACGGATCGGTCGCCCGCCATCGGCAGTGCTCGGTCGGTTGCTCGAGTCCGACCTCGTCCGCGACGACGAGGGCAACCTCGATCTCCAAGTGGCGGCCGGACTCGTCGGGCTGCTACCGAGCGAACGCCTGAGCTCGCTCGTCGAGCGGTACGGCCAGCACGACGTCGTGTCCGCGATCGCATCGGACCTTCCCGCCTGGCTCGCGCTGTGCGACCTGCCCGACGAGTCGGACCATCGGATCTCCAAGCTGCTCGCCGCGGCCTCCGAGGCACACCCGAACGTGAAGACGGCCCTGACTGCGCTCGCGCTGGGCCGCTTCGCGCTGCACGATCACGGCGCCCTGGACCGAACGCTCGACGCCGCGAAGCCCGTGGGGCCACTGCTCGTGGAAATCGTCGTGCAGGCGCAATCCGGGACCATTGTCCCCACGCCCGAGATCGTGGGCCGGCTCGGCAATCGGCTCACACCTCGCGCGTACATCGGTGAGCTGTCCGCGCTGGTCTTCGCCCTGACGGAGCGGTTGAATCATGAGCCAAAGTCCGTCGCGTGCGCGATGCTGGGCGCCGTCGCCGGCAAGTGCGACGCAGCCGACTTCGGCTTCGCGGTATCGACGATTCCCGAAGCTGCGGCGACGAAGCTGATCGCCGAGCTCGGCGAGACGATCACGCTGCGTCGCACACACGAGCTCGCGCTCGCCGAGGTGCTCTCGGAGGCCGAGAGCGAAGCGTTGCGTCGGTGGGCGTTCGAGGTCGAGGACAAGGCCACGCGACCCATGGCGTCGCTCTCGGTGAGCAACGCCGTGCGGGCCCTGACGGAATCGGAGCAACAAGCGATCGCTCTTGCCGAACTCGACGAGCTCGAGACCGCGCTTGCACCGGCGCTCTCGCAACCGTGCACCGGGCTCGCCGACGCGCTCGAGCGACGACCCGTGACTGGGGACCGCCACCTTCCGACCTGCGTCGCGCTGATCGGTTGCGCGGACGACCTGACCCGAGTATCCGCACTTCTCGACCACTGGCATGGCGAAGACCCCGACTTCACGGACGCCCTCAGCGAGGCCGTCGTTCGACAGTGGACGGGAATCCGCGAGGCATCGTGGCTGGGGCAGGCCTGGATGTTTGCCTTCGAGCGCCACGGCTTTGGTCTGCTGGCGAGGGTCGACGCGTTCGAAGGAGGGCTACTCCCGGTACTCGAGATGATCGACGCATTGCCGGGCGCCCTTGCTCGCCGTCAGCTGTGGTGTGCCCTTGCGGCCGCGATCACGCTACGTCGCTATCGTGAGCGCGCGAAGCTGGTCACGATGATGTCGCCGCAACTCGAGGCGATCGTCGGGCATGTCGTCAAACAGCTGGACACGGACGTCGGCGTGTCCGCGGCAAAGATCCTCGTGAATCTGCATCTCGGCGGACTCAACATCGCGGGGTGGCGCAAGCCGGTGCTCTCTCGCGCGCCGGACATGGAACGCGACGCGATTCATGAGCTGGCGCGGTTCATTCGAGTCGAGGGTGTCCCCGATCGCATCATCGCGGCCCGTCCGAGACACCGGTCGATCGCGGTGCGCGAGCTCGATGCGATCCGGAAGGCCCGTGACCTCGGGGAGCTCGAACGAAGCTGTCGCAGCAAGCACCCGAGCTTGGTCCACACCGCAGCGCTGCGCATGGTGGCCCTCGGAACGCTGGGTGAGCGACGGCTGGCCGCACTGTTGTCCGAGAACCCTCCGATCCGTGGATTCCGCAGCGTGGCGCAGACGCTCTCGTCCTGGAACGATGGCGAGTCTCTCGAACGAGTCCGCATGCTGGTGCGCGACGACAGCACGCCAGCCGAGATGCAGTACCGGCTCGCGCTTGCGCTGCACGATCGTGGAGAGTCGGGATGGTTCGTGGCGATCTTCAAGGCGTTGCGAGTCCCGGCGGGGCCGTCCTGGTTTGGCCGCGACGAATGGGAGGAGCTCGTCGACCGCTACCCGGCTGGTCGCCACCCGCTCTCGCTCGAGCTGGTCGATTCGCCGCACCCGCACGTCTACAGCAACGCGATGACGCACCTGCTCACGCAGGCGATCGACGACGAGATCTTGCAGGCGTTTCGGCGCTTCCTGGATCAGGGGGCGATGCGGCCCGATCCGCTGCGGAGAGCTGCGGCTCGCGAGCTCAACAACCGGGGCGACCCACACGGACTGCCCGTGCTCATGTCGGCGATCTGCGAGCAGGTCAAAGGATGGGAAGACTGGCTGTTCAAGCCACCGTCCGATGACTGGGCCCAAGCGCTGGGCGAGCTGCTGCTGGTCACGTCGCTCTACTGCGGACCGCCGGCGTGCGACGAAAACCGCCTGCTGGTACTGCTCGAAAAGCTGGAGGTTCCTCAGCGGGCGCGTGACGAGATCGCGGGACGCCTGCTGCTGGATGCGCGCTCACCCGCGAGCTGCAAGCGGATCGTTCAGGCCCGAGGTCCGCGGGCGGAGCGTTGGTACAAGATCCACGACATTGCCGAGATCTTCGCGTGGGGGGTTCGTCGCGGGCGGGAGCTGACGGGGCGGCTATTCCGGGTGCACATGACGTGGCGGCGTGGCGACTACGGCCACACCTACCTCGACAGCAACTCGATCCACGTCACGCCGCTTCCGGTGCTGCGCGGCGACAAGAGCGGCCGCGACGTCGTGGAAGCGCTGATTCTCCACGAGTTCGGGCACCACATGTATCACCGCGGCCCGGACAAGCAGCGGGTGTGGCAGCGCGCGACCAAGGAAGGGCTTGGGCACCTGCTCAATCTCGTCGCGGACGAGCACCTCGAACGCAACCTCCGTGCGACGCGCTCGGAGTACGGCGATCGGCTCAAGCGACTGGCCTCATACGCCTTTCAGCACCAAGCCCGCGAAATGCAGGTCGATCAGCTGCTGCTGATGCTGGGTGCTTCGTCGTTCGACGCGATGTCCCACGAGCCACTCGGCGTGGCCTACGACGGCCGGTGCGTGAAGATCGTCAGCGGCGAGATTCTTCGCGAGCTCGAGCGGATCGGCAACCCGTTCGCACGCTTCGTTCGGGCGCTGCGGCAGGGACTCGGCAATCGGCACGATGATCCGATCGTTGCCGAAGCCCTCGACCTGTTCCGCAACCGCTTCCGCCACTCCAATATGGAGCAGCTCTACGTGATCACCAAGCGGCTGCAGGAGCTGTTTGGCATCGACGCGAAGATGGCGGAACAGTTTGGTGGGCACGAGACGATCAAGGGCGACAACCGTGACGCGGCGATCCACGGCGGCGACATCGACGACGACGAGGTCCAGCGGGAGATCGAGCGCATTCTCGACCCCAAGCAGCTGGACAAGATGGGCGGCGGGAAAGACGACGGCGGCAAGCCGACCAAGCTCGCGGTCAACGTCATCGACGATCACGCGTTCGACAAGATCACGACGATCGAGCGGGTGGCCCCGGACGCCGACGCGCATCGACGCATTGCACTCGAGATTCGCCGGCACTCGGATCGGGTACGGCACTACTTCGAGCAGATGGGGCTCAACTACGTGCCCCGACGGGCACGGATCCGTGGGCGCGCATTCGATCGCACGCGGGTGCAGGCGGTGGTCATCCGTCGCGACCCACGAATGCTGGTAGCGCGGGAGCTGACGATCACCACGGACCTCTTCATTGGCGTCGTCATCGACTGCTCCGGCTCGATGCGCACCGGTGAAAGCATGGACAAGGCGCACCGATTCGGCGTGCTGCTGGCGGAGGCGATCCGCGGGCTGTCGAACGTGGAAGCACGCTTCTTCGGGTTTACCGATCGGGTGATCTACGACGCCGGGGACGAAAAGCAGTGCGCGGTGGCGGCGCTCCAGGCCGGTGGCGGAAACAACGACGCGGCGGCGCTGTATCACGCGGCCAACGTGGCGGATCGGTCGCGACGGAGAAGCAAGCTGCTGGTGATGATCAGCGACGGGCTGCCCACGCAGTGCTCGGCGGTGGCCTTGCGCGCGCTGGCAGAGCAGCTCACGCGACGGCGCGGGATCCTGTGCGCGCAGGTGGCCGTACGACCGTTGTCGGAAGTCTGCTTTCCGCACTACGTGGAGATCAAGACAGGCGATCCGTTGGACGTCGCCGTACGAAGGTTCGGAGAAATCGTGGTCGGCCTGACCAAGCGGGCCCTGGGACGTTGAGGAGTGAGCATGAGCGGCACGAAGTGGAAACTCGACGAGCTGCCGGTAGGCAAGACGGTGGAAGCCGTGTTCTGGAACAACAAGGTCGAGGACTCGCCGTTTCCCTTTCGGGCGACGCACCTCGATGGACGACGGGCGCCGAAGGTCGTGCTGAGTGACGACGAGCGGATCGTTCCGGGCTCGCCGTGCATCGTGAAGATCAAGGCGGTGAGCAAGCCCAATCGCGACGATCGGGGAGCGATCGAGGTCGAGTACATGGGGCCGGCGCCATTTCGCATCGAGGGCGTTTGGCTGGACCCGGTCGTGAGCAAGAAGCTACAGATCCTACTGCAGAGTGGGCTCAACATCCTGCTCGATGGTCCGCAGGGATGCGGCAAGACCGTGCTTGCGCGATCGATCGCCGACACGCTCAGCATGGAGTTCGTGTTCTTCAACTGCGGGGCGGTCGTCGAGGCGACCGACTTCTTCGCGACCGTGCTGGTGCGCGCCTCCGAGAGCGGCTCACCGGTGACGGACTTCGTGAAGACGGACGTGCTGCTCGCGATCGAAGAAGCGATCGAGCATCCGGAGAAGCGGTACCTCGTGTTCTTGGACGAGCTCAACCGCTGTCAGGAGTCCGCTCGCAATGCGCTGATGCCCGCGCTCGACAGTACGCGTCGCATCTTCCACCCGATCGACAACACGTTCATCGAGATTCCGCCCAACGTGCAGTTCATCGCCGCCGTCAATCGAGGCCGCGAGTTCTCCGGCACCTTCGGAATCGACGCGGCGCAGCTCGACCGATTCGCGCCGCTTCAGATGGACTACATGCCGCCAATCGAGGAGGTGAAGCTCCTCCGGGGACGGCACCCCGAGCTTCCGGCCGCCGCCGTCGAAACCGTCGTTGCCTGCGCCGACGCCGTGCGCAACGCCAAGGAGCTCCCCGCCAGCCTGTCCGTCCGGGCGTCCGAAGAGGCCTGCATTTACCTCAAGCACCCGCTCATCGGCGGCGACGCCACCGCCATCCCCGACATCCTCAAGTCCAGCTTCTGCGGCCGCTTCTCCGGCCGCTGGAACGACGTCACCTCCGACGCCGGCGCCGTCTGGTCCATCATCCGCAAAGCCCTCCTAGACCAAGGCACCAACCTCCCCGACGACTAAAGTTTGTCAACTTTGGGGACGTAGCTCAAAGTTGACAAACCTCGGCAACACCGCCTGTTCCACCCGTTTGTCAACTTTGGGGACGTTGCTCGAAGTTGACAAACTCTGGTTACACCTCGTGTTGCACCGCGCTCAGGACTCGCCGACGCGGCGATGGCGGAAGGCGTCGCTCGCCACGAGCTCGAGCACGACGCCGACGAGGTCATCGTCGTCTTCGAAGCTCGTCGTGAGCGCATCGAGGATGGGGACGTCCTCGGGATTGGGCGCGCGGCCGATGGTGAACTGGTAGAGGTTCTGCATCATGCACCCCTCGAGTTGACCCGTCTCGACGAGCAGCTCCCCGAGCGCTCCAGCACCGGCGAACTCCCCGATGCTCGGAATCTCGCCGTAGCCCGAGATGTCGCAGTCGGGATTGTTGGGCTCACTCGTTCGCCACTCGCCGGCGGGCCCGTAGTTCTCGAGACCGAAGCCGATGCCGTCGATGATCTCGTGGCACGAGGCGCACTCGACCTTCTCACGCATATCGTAGCGCTCGGTCTTGCAGGCAGTCGCCCCCGCGCCGTCGGGCGGCACGCCGGTATCGACCGTGGCTGGCGGCGGCGGCACAGCGTTGCAAAGCATGCGCGACCAAACGCCAAGTCCGCGCATCGACGGACTCGTGTCGGAGAACTTCATCCCATAAGCGAGCACGGAGCCGTGGGACATGAGTCCGCCACGGCGCTTGTCCGGGTACGCCACCCAACCAGCCTGCCCATCGGGAAGCGCGATGTCGTAGTGCGCGGACAGGGTCTCGTCGAGCCACGTATCCGTGGCGGTGAACATCGACAACCAGTCGCGATCAACGAGTGCACGCTCGACGAGCTTGTCGGTCTCATTGCGCAGCGAGTCGGCGAGCTGAGGCGCAAGCGGAAGCGACGCGTACCCGAGCCACATCGCGTGCATCCGCTGAAGTTGCGTCAAGGCGCGCTGATCCGCGACCATCGTCTCCGCGATTTCGTAGACTCCGCCCGGCGTGGAGAGCTCGCCTGCGTCGGCGAGATCGAGCAGTTCGGTGGAGGGCCCGCTTCCCCACAAGAGGAACGACATGCGCGAGAGCAGCTCGTAGTCGTCGAGGCGCACGAAGTCTTCGTCGCCATCGACGGGCTCGCCCTCCTCGACGCGATAGATGAACTCACCGTCGAGCAGCAGTGCCTCGAGCACCATCGCGGCTGCCGTGGCGAAGTCGTCCTCGGCCTCGGCTTCCGCAATGAAGGATGCGTAGACGTCGGCCTCCGCGCTCGACAGCGGACGACGAAGCAACAACCGGCCCAGGCGAGTCGCACCAGTACGCAGGCAGGCTTCGTCGGATGGTCCAGACGGGGCGCAACCGAACACCGAGGCGAGGCGGTTTGCATCCTCCGCGATGTTCTCGGCGAGCGACTCGGCGAGCTTGTTCATGCCCTCGATGAGTGGCTGCGAGGGCGTCTGCACGGAGTAGTCGTTGTCGAACAACTCGGAGCTATCGGCAGGGAGCAGATCGAGCAGCGGGTCGAGCTCGGCAGCGTCGGTTTCGAGCACCATCGTCAGTGTGTTGCGAAGCTCGGTCTTGGTCAGGCGTCGCATGCCGACGGGACCGAACGCGTCTGGCTCGTCGAAGCCGTCTGCCGGGACGTGGCCGTCGTCGTCGTCGTCATCGTCGTCGTCGTCGTCGCCGTCGCTGCCGCCTTCGGCCATGGGATCGGTGTCGGCGTTCGCGGGGCTCGAGCTCTCGTTGCAGCCCAGGAGCAAGGCAAGCGTCGCCAAAGTGAGGGTCGTGGTCTTCATGGTCTCTCCTCACGCCATCAGGTCAGGGAGCAGGCCAGAGACCTCTCCGAAGTCGGTGTCGATTCCGAGGCTGTACAGCAGGGTTTGAAACAACTGGGCAGGGTGTCCACCGGCCGGGCGTATGTGTTCTCCCATTCGCAAGGCGGACGGCCGACCCGCCACCGCGAAGCACAGATTGTTCGCGCCGTGCCCGGTACGTCCGCCCGAGTTCATGTGAACGACCACTGTGTTCTCGAGCATGTTGCCGCCCGATGGCTCCGGGGTGTCGGCGAGCTTGGCGACGAGGCGACCAAAGAAAGACGACTGCCACGAGGTGACCGCGTTCCAGATCTCGTTGCGGTCGACGACGCTGTCCTCGTGCGTGATGGCGTGCATCTCCCAGGGTGAGCCCCAGATCGGCTCGAGGCTCATGCCGGACTGCTCGTAGTTCACCATGAGCGAAGCGACGCGGGTCAGGTCGCAGACGAGCGCCATGTGGATGAGGTCGACGAAGATGCGTCCGCGAAGCTCTTCGTCCGAGTAGCCCGTCGAGTGACCGTCGTTGGTCGGATAGCTGGTGGCCGAGGGGTCGGCGCCAGGATCGGGTGGCGCGCCACATCCGGCGCCGCCACCGGTCGGCAGGTTTGCCAAGCGGGTCTCGAGGTCACGGATCTCGTCGAAGTGCCGCTCGAGGCGAATCTGGTCGTACTGGCTCACGCGGGACATGAGCGCATCGCCGCGCTCTTTGACCAGATCGAGCACGCTGAGCTTGCGCGCGAGGGCGGCCTGCGCGGAGAGATCAGGAGTGCTGTTGCTCGGGTCGAACCCGGAGAACAGGGACTCGTAGGCGAGTTGAGGGCTGGCCTGCGGTGTGCGGGGCGTACCATCGGCCTCGTAGGACATGCGCGAGCCGGTCCCGGTGTCTCCGTAGCGATAGCCCTCGGGCTGCGCGCGATACTCGAGCGAGCGGTAGTGCGTGTCCGTACCGTGCACGTCCGCGACGATTTGATCTGCGGATGCGGAGTGCGGCAGGCCGTGGTCGTCGTTGGTCGAGCGATAACCCGTCAGCAACGGCTTCATGATGTTGCCGTGGTGCGGGTTGGTCTTGCCACCGGGAGGCGTGATGCCGTCGGCTCCGGTGCCCGCGATGGCAAGCCCGGACACGATGGAAATGTGGTCCCGGACCTCCTCGAGATCGGCGAAGCCGTCCGGCATCGTGTAGCCGGGGCCGGTCCCCGATGGCTCGCAGTCGAGCTGCTCGACCCCCGCGAACGTCGCCACGTAGCGACAAGGGGCGGTATCGGCGGCCCAAGCCTTGCGCGGAAGCATCGCCTCCAAAAACGGCAACGCGACCGCGACTCCACCGGCCCCAGCCAAGAACGCACGACGCGGAATTCGAAGCGATTTCACCGACAACCTCCCCTTGCGCCCGTACGTAGCCGCACCCCCTCCCCGCGTTACACCAAAGTTTGTCAACTTTGGGGACGTAGCTCGCAGTTGACAAACCCTGGTTCGCTCTCGTGTTGCACCCGTTTGTCAACTTCGGGGACGTAGCTCGAAGTTGACAAACTCTGGTGCAGCGGTGTTGCACGCGTTTCTCAACTTCGAGCTACGTCCCCAAAGTTGAGAAACTCGCGGGCCGGGTTGCAGATTCGTGCAACGCGGCGTTCGAACGGTCGACGTCATGGGCATGCCACGCCAACCCAGACAAATGCCGGAAGGCTCGGTCCAACACCTCATCGCACGCTGCGTAAACACGGACTTCCTCCTCGATACACGAGGCGCCCGAGCGCATCTCCTCGGAAAGCTTGGCGAGAAGCTTCATCGGCACGACTGCCGACTGCTCGCCTACTCCGTGATGAGCAGTCATCTCCACCTGGCGGCACTCATCGGGAAGCTCCCCCTCGATCGTGTGCTCCAGGGGTTGCTCTGCAGCGTCGCAATGCGGATCAACCTGGTGCGAGATCGTATCGGTCACGCCTTCGCCAACCGCTTCACAAACAAGCTCGTCCCTCGAGACTGCACCGGCTACCTCGTCGCGTACATCCACAACAACGAGCAACGAGCCAATATCGTGGACTCGCCACAGGCCTCGAGGTGGTCGAGTCATCGAGCGTACGTGGGCCTGGCGCCCCAGCCGGACTGGCTCGACGTGAAATTGGGCCTCGAACTCAGCGGCTTCGAGGACACCGCAGAGGGCCGACGCCAGTTCCACGAGTTCGTCGTCAGCCGTTCGGGCGACCCACGGCAACCGCAGCTGTCCATGCCCGAGGAGGAGCTCGCGGCACTCGATCACTGGGTCGTTCGACCGCACCATGCGATCGAGCTCGCGTGCGACCTGTTCGACCTTCGGCCCGAGTTGCTGAGCTCCGGAACACGTGCCGAGCCCGCGCCATTCGTCCGTGCGGCCACACTGCTGGCATGGTGCGACGGCCTCGGCCGCCGGGCCGCTGAGCTGCTCCCGCTCCTCGGAATCAGTGCAGCCGCCGCATCGCATGCGATGTCACGCGCCCGCGCCGAAGGTCGAGTGCTCGTCATGGCCGAGACTATCCTCGAGCACGTCGTAGCAGCTCGGCCGGCCGGCTGAAGTCGGCTTGAACCTCGCTGTTGCACGCGTTTGTCAACTTCGAGCAACGTCCCCAAAGTTGACAAACTCTGGTCTATTCGACGGTGAGGGGGTCGACGCCGAGTTGCTCTTGGATGAGCTCGCGCATCACTTGCGCTCGGATCATGGCTTCGTATTCGGCGGGC
>Ga0207422_1002203_pt1 | contig 28000 bp, 24 predicted proteins | sample MarCyaLeptolynsp_FD_187757 | JGI IMG/M metagenome (GOLD analysis project Ga0207422, IMG submission 187757) | Marine cyanobacterial communities from Panama - species 1 Leptolyngbya sp. (SPAdes) | ecosystem: Environmental > Aquatic > Marine > Unclassified | place: Panama: Panama City | collected... | reverse complement strand
CCCCGAAGGTCGCGAGCATGCCGTCGCCGACGTACTTGTCGAGCGTGCCGCCATGGCGGAAGATCGCCGCCGCCATGCGGTTCTGGTAGTCGGCGAGCAGCCGAAGCGTGGCGTCCGGGCCGAGCGCCCGGGACAGCGGCGTGAAGCCCGCGATGTCGGAGGCCAGCACCACCACGTGGCGCAGGCTGCCGCCGGGGCGCAGGAATTCCGGCTCGGCGCTGGCCACCCGCTCGGCCACGTCCGGCGAGAAGTAACGGCGCAGCTGACCGTTCGCCTGTTCCAGCCGCGCCGCCGCCTGAACGGTGCGCCGGGCGATCCAGGTCGCGAAGGTGATGACCGCCCCGGTTGCGACCGTGAAGGCGAGCTGATTGGAGAACTTGCCGAGGTGCAGGGCCGCGCCCATCACATGTTCGGTCCATTGGGCAATCTGCGCCATTTCTGTGCGCGGATCGTCCAGCGCGTAGCCCAGCAGAAACAGATGATAGGCGACCAGCAGGACAGTGGTGACCGCGGGGTAGAGCGGTTGAAGGGTCAGACCGGTCAGCGCCACCAGGACGAATCCGACCGGATAGCCGGTCTTGGCGACATACGCCGCGGAGACAACATCCATCCCCGCCCCGTTCCATTCGACGAACGGCAATGGCCCTGTCGTCGCGAACGCGACCAGGATCGCCAGGACCCCCGCCAGGGCCAGATGCCGGCCGCGACGGACGACCACGATCAATCCGCACAGGACCACAAGGGCCGGCAGTCCGGCGAGGAACACCGAGATCGGCACGGCTCGCTCAACGAACAGGATGATGGCGAGGCCGAGCAATGCGATGCCGACGACCTGCATACCGATGAAAAGCTGCAGCCCCTGGGCTTCGCGGTGCCTGAGGACGTCGCTGGTCGTCCGCACCGGTCAGCTCCGCCAGCGCAACGTGGTCTCCCGGACCGGGTTTTCGAACGCTCCCTCGCGCCAGTTCCCGTATGCCTTCTTCAGGCGGTAGTACCACTTGGCCTGCATGTCGGCGTCGTTGATCAGCATCAGGTTTGGGTCGTGCTTCAGACCCCTCTGCTGCTTGACCACCACGTCGCGGTCCTGCCCCAGGAACTTGCGGGCGAAGATCCGCAGCACCGGCTTCAGCGCCGCCGCCCAGCCGACGTTCCAGTAGATCATATGGTGGATCTCGGTGGTCTCAGCGTCGATCGGCGTCACCGTCGTCAGGCCGCAGACCCGTTTGTCGCCGACCTCGATATCCTCGATGCGGATGCCGGGCAGCCGGAAGCGGATCTCGGTCGTCGGTGTGCCGCCCAGCAGCTTGTAGGCGGCGGAGTTGCTCGACGGCTGGTGGCGCAGCATGGCGAAGCCGTAATCGGCCGGCCCGAACCGCTTTGACTTCTCGTGGATCGAGCGGCGCGAGCGCCACCACCAGCTCTGGTGCACGAAGGGACCGTGGGCCGGATCCATCAGGCCGATCACCGCGTGGTCGATATGGCTGGGGAAGATCATCTTCTCGGCCAGGCCCGGGCCGCGGGCCGTGACCTCCGGCAGGTCCGGCGGCGCGATCCGCGGCTCGGCCGTGCCGCGCGGATCGCTGGACATGTAGACCCAGATGCCACCGCCCCGCTCCTCCACCGGATAGGGCCGCACCCGGATGGCGCCGACATCCATGTCCTGGTCGTCGGTCAGCGACGGGATGCAGGTGCACTGGCCGCTCGGAGCGAAGCGCCAGCCGTGATAGCAGCACTCCACCTCCGTACCGTCGAACCAGCCGTCGGAGAGCGGGATGCCCCGGTGCGGGCAGATGTCGCGCAACGCGAAGACGCTGCCCTCGGACGTCCGGGCGAACACCAGCGGCTCGCCCAGCAGTGTCTTGTCGCGCATCTCACCCGGTTTCAGCGCCGCTGACGGCATCGCGAAGTACCAGATGTCGCGCAGGAAATCGTTCCCGTCTATCGCCATGGCCGGGACACTGCCACCAGACTCCGCGGGAGGCAATCTGGATGAGGCGGTGAGGCTCAGCGTATTCGCTTGATGCGCGATCGAACGATTGGTTCAATAGCCATCGAAGAGCGGGACAACATAAGAAGTAGATAAAATCCTTTGGTTGGACGCCGAGAACTTCTGGTCGGACTGGTTTGTTTTACCGTTTCAAGCGTTTTGCTGATTTCAAACGATGCGTTCGAAGCATTGTACGAATTCACGCGGGCGCACGAGGCCTGGGAGCTGGATGAACTCGTCTCGGCTTCGCTGGCGGCACTGCTGAGCGTTCTGCTCGCGTTGACGATCACGACGGCCCGGAAGAACCGGGAGCTCAACCGGGCGATCGCGGAGGCCCGCGCCACCGAGCTGAAGGCCGAGCAGGCCAGCCAGGCAAAGACCCGATTCATCAACAGCATGAGCCACGAACTGCGGACCCCGCTGAACGCGGTGCTGGGCTTCAGCGACCTGCTTCTCAGGTCAAGGCATCCGACACTGAGCGACGAGCAGCGCGAGCATGCCAACCATGTCCGGCAGGCCGGACAGCGCCTGCTCAGCATCGTCGAGGATGTTCTGACGATGGCGGACATCGACGCGCTTGCCGCCAGTGTCGACCTCGTCGAGGTTGACGTGACGAGGGTTCTGAGACAATGCGCCGCGGAGCATGAGGCCAAGGCACGGCATGCGACTGTAAGCATCGCCGTCGATGCGCCGCCGGCCTGCATCGGGCGTTCCGACCCAACCTATCTGCGCCTGATCGTCTCCAAGCTGATCGCCAATGCCATCGACTACAACCGGTCCGGCGGGTCTGTGACCATCGCCGCCGCCCCGTCGCACGAAGCGGTCGAGGTCAGGGTCTCCGACACGGGATGCGGTGTGCCGTCCGATCGAATCTCCGGGATCTTCGACGCGTTCGACCGGGGCGGGCGCGAGGACCTGACGGTTTCCGGAACCGGCGTCGGCCTCACGATCTGCAAGCGCCTGGCCGAGGCGATGCTCGGCGGATTGTCGGTGCGGAGCGAAGAGGGCGTCGGAACGGTCTTCAGCCTTCGCATTCGGCGAACCGGCTGACGTCCCAGGCGCCCCTACCCCCCGGCGCCTCCTCTACCCCCCGGCGCAGTCGACGCAGACCGTCGCGGCCGGATCGAAGCCGAGGCGGGCCGGCGCGATCTCCTCGCCGCAGCGCACGCAGACGCCGTAGTCGCCCGCCTCCAGGCGTTTGAGCGCGCTGTCGATGCGTTGCAGCTCGACCTGGCGGCGGCGGTCGGTCTCCAACGCCATGGCCTGACCCTGGATCGCGTCCATCCGCGACAGGCGGCCGACCTTGGTCTGGTCGAGCTCGACCGCTTGGCGCGCCTCCTTGGAGCCGGCGATCAGCGCCTCCAGCTCGGCACGGCGCTCGGTCAGCACCCGGCGAACGGCGGCATCGTCATCGGGATCGAAGGGGAGATCGGCCATCGGGGAATGATGCCCTGGCCGGCCACCGTCGCTCAATAGATCAGCTGGTCGTCGCCGCCGGAACCGCCAAGCACGATCTCGCCACGGTCCGCCAGATCCTTGGCCGCCTGCACCATGGCGTTCTGCGCGTCCTCCACATCCGAGAGCCGGACCGGCCCCAGCGCCTGCATGTCCTCGCGCAGCAGCTTGGCGGCCCGTTCGGACATGTTGGAGAAGAACAGGTCACGCAGCTCCTCCGACGCCCCCTTCAACGCGACGGTGAGCTTGTCCTTGTCCACCGCCCGCAGCAGCGTCTGCACGCCGGCCGGGTCCATGCTGCTCAGATCCTCGAAGGTGAACATCAGGGCGCGGATCTTCTCGGCCGAATCCTTGTTGCGTTCCTCCAAGGCCGAGAGGAACCGGCTCTCGGTGGCGCGGTCCAGGCTGTTGAAGATCTCCGCCATCATCTCGTGGGCGTCGCGGCGGTTGGTGCGCGCCAGGTTGGACATGAACTCCGTGCGCAGCACCCGCTCGACGTCGCGCTCGATCTCCTTGTTCACCGATTCCATGCGCAGCATGCGCATGACCACTTCCATGGCGAAGTTCTCCGGCAGAACGCCCAGCACCTTGGCGGCGTGGGTCTGCTGAATCTTGGAGAGGATGACGGCGACGGTCTGCGGGTACTCGTTCTTCAGGTAGTTCGCCAGGACGTTCTCGTTCACGTTGGCGAGCTTGTCCCACATGGTGCGGCCGGCGGGGCCGCGGATCTCCTCCATGATGTCGGAGACCCGATCCTCGCCCAGCACCTTGGTGAGCAGCCGCTCCGTGCTGTCGAGCGAGCCGACCAGCGAGCCGGTGGACGAGACCTGCTCGGCGAACTCGACGAACAACCGTTCGACGATATTCGATGACACGGTGCCAAGGCCGGCCATCACCTGGGAGATCTCCTTGATCTCCTCGTCGTCCATCTGGCTGAACAGCTTGGCGGCCTGCTCCTCGCCAAGCGACATCAGCAGGATGGCCGCCTTCTCGGGACCGTTGATGCTGCGGTAGTCCTCGCGAACGCGCATGATTCCCCCGGCCTTCGGCCAGGCTCCTATCCCTAAAGATCTCGGAATCGGATTGGAGCCTAAACCCACAGGGTCCGAGGGTACATATCCAAAATGACATCTTGATGTAGATGCGCGGCGCCGGTTACGCCTGCAGATCATTCAACCGACGATCGTCCATCCACACCACGTCGGGATCGCGCGCGAGGGCGCGACGGACCTCCGCCTCCGCATAGAGATCGATGCTGGCGAAGACCCCTTGGACCGTGCCGCCGAAGTCCTCGATATGGCGGCGCCAGAGCGCGTTGAGACGGACGGTTCCGGGGCGCTCGGCGGGGAAATCCACCGCGCGCGGATGCCCGATATAGTCGATCGCCGCATCCTCCAGCCGCCGGTCGACATCGACGCCGGCGAAGGCCCGGCGCGGCAGGCTCGGCGCCCCGAGGGTGCCGTCGCACAGCCCGTAGTGCCATCGCGGATCGCGGAACACCGGGGCCAGCGCCTCGCGGCGAATGCCGTCGAGCGACACCGGCCGGCCGGCCACGCTGGCCAGGGGCACGGACCAGGGCCCGTCGGAGAACAGGCCGCCCGCGTCGATGTCGTCGGGGCTGCGCACGATCAGGTGCCGCAGCACCAGGCGCACGACCAGGGCGTTGTACAGGTTCAGCCAGAACGCCAGTTGCTCGCGCCGGGAATAGGAGGCGATCGCCAACGCCGACTGCTCTCGGATATAGGCCTCGAGCAGTTCCCGGTCGGCGGCCGAGACCCGGGCGTAGTCGACCCGTGTGATCCCGTTCGGCCAGTCGCGGGTGTTACGGTCCAGGATCACCTGCCAGACCCGGTGGTCGATCGTCCGGCGCGCGGCCGGGTCATGGCCGTGCCAGACCGCGACTCCCGCCCCGCCAGCGCAGGCGGCGAGGGGCGCAAGCGCGCCGGCGGCGATCAGCGAGCGGCGTGACAGCGGTGCGGTCATGCCGCCAGTCTACGCGTTGACGCGTCGCTGCCTCCATCGCTAGATGGCGCGGCATAGCGGGAGCCGCCCTTGGACGCCATCCTCAACGCCGTCGTCCCCCTGTTCGCCGTGATCTTCGCCGGCTTTCTCGCCGGGAAGGGCCGGATCCTCAGCGAGGACGGCGTGCGGGGGCTGAACGCGTTCGTCTTCACCTTCGCCATGCCGCCGATGCTGTTTCGGCTGATGGCCACGACCGACGTGACGGCGATCGGCGAGTGGTCGTTCGTCGCCGGATACCTCTACGGCGAGATCCTGCTGTTCACCGGCGGCGCCGTGCTCGGCGGGCTGCTGTTCCGCCAGCGCTTCGCCGAGATGACCATGCAGGGCTTCGGCTCCTGCTTCTCCAATGGCGTGCTGATCGCGTTGCCGCTGCTGCTGAGCCTGTTCGGCGAGCGCGGCGCCGCGCCGGCGGTCCTGCTGTTCACGCTCGACGTGCTGCTGTTCAGCATCGTCACCATGATGCTGGAGGTCGCGCGCGGCGGCGACCGGCCCGGCGGCGGGTGGCGGGCGGTGCGCACGTCGGTCAGGGCGATGCTGAAGAACCCGATCCTGATGTCGACCCTGGTCGGTATCCTGTGGGGAATGTTCGGCCTGCCGGTGCCGGACCTGGTCGACCGGACCTTCGGCTTCATCGGCCAGGCGGGACCACCCGCCGCGCTGTTCGCGCTGGGCGCCACCCTGGCCTATCGCCGGGTCAGCGGCAGTGTCGGCCCGGCGGCCGGCATGGTGCTGTTCAAGCTGTTCCTGCACCCGTTGATCACCTTCGTGATCCTGGCCTACATCATCCCGGTCGATCCGTTCTGGGTGCAGGCCGCGGTGATCTTCGCCGCCTGTCCGGTCGGCGCCAACGTCTACGTCTTCGCCCAGCATTACGGCATCTCGGTCACCGCCGCCTCGGCCGGCATCCTGGTCTCGACCGGGCTGTCGCTGCTGACGGTCACCGGGCTGCTGCTGCTCTATCCGCCGGTGGGCTGACGATGGCCCGGCCGCGCCCGCGCAAGGCAGCGACCCGCCGCCACCACATCGGGCGCCGCCAGATCGGCCTCTGGCGCTCGCGCCTGGGGCGCACCGGTCGCTGGGCCGCGGTGATCGCCGCGATCGTCGCCACCGTCGCCGCGACCCGCCAGTCGGAACTGTTCTATCCCGTCGACCAGCCGTTCGAGCGCGGCCTCTACCGGCACTGGAGCGACGCCGACGGCGACTGTCGGGACACCCGCCAGGAGGTGCTGATCGCCGAGAGCCTGGACCCGCCGGTGCTCTCCGCCAACGGCTGTCGGGTGGTCTCCGGGCGCTGGTACGACCCGTTCACGGGTGCCACCTTCACCGACCCCCGCGCCGTCGACATCGACCACCGGGTGCCGCTGTCCGAGGCCCACCGCTCCGGCGCCCACCGCTGGGACGCGGCCCGGCGCGAGGCCTTCGCCAACGACCTCAGCCACCCCGACACCCTGATCGCCGTCGACCGGAGCGCCAACCGCTCAAAGGGCGACGGCGACCCGCTGTCCTGGATGCCGCCGGACCTCGGCTACTGGTGTCCCTACGCCGCACGCTGGCGCGCCACGAAGGATCGATGGGAGCTGCGGGAGGACCTGCTTGAGGGCTGGTGGATCGACGCGGTGCTGGGCACGTGCCGACTGCTGGGACGGCCGACGGGGCCATAGCCCCGCCATCGACCGCGTCGGCCTGCCACGTATGGTGTCGGCGGACGCACCGCGCTACTAAGGGAGGACATCAAGCGCAGCAGAGTTCCGGGCCAGGGAAGCCGCCATGCCGTTCGACTTCGACAAGATCATCGACCGCGAGAACACCCATTCGGTCAAATGGGACTACCACAATCACGGCGGCTTCGCGCGCTGGGACAGCACCTATGGCCACCACGGCGATGACCGCGTGCTGCCGATGTGGGTCGCCGACATGGATTTCCAGGTGGCGCCGGCGATCACCGATGCCCTGCACCGCGTCGTCGACCACGGCATCTTCGGCTACTCGGCCAAGACCGACGCCTATGTCGAGGCGGTGCGCGACTGGTTCCGCCGGCGCCAGGGCTGGGACACGGAGGGCGACTGGCTGCTGACCGCGCCCGGCGTGGTGCCGACCCTGAACGTGGTGGTGCGCGCCTTCACCGAGCCCGGCGACAAGGTGATCGTGCAGCGGCCGGTCTATTACCCGTTCTTCCGGGTGACCCATAACAACGGCTGCGAAGTCGTCTCCAACTCGCTGATCCTGGAGGACGGCGCCTATCGCATGGACCTCGACGACCTGGAGGCGAAGGCCCGCGATCCCAAGGCCAAGCTGCTGATCCTGTGCTCGCCGCACAACCCGATCGGCAAGGTCTGGGGCGCCGAGGATCTCACCGCCGTCGCCGAGATCTGCGCCCGACACGGCGTGATCGTGGTCGCCGACGAGATCCATGGCGACCTGATGTTCCCGGGTGTGACCTTCACTCCGTTCGCCACCCTCGGCGAGACGGCCGCGCAGAACACCATCGTTTGCACCGCGCCGTCGAAGACCTTCAACCTCGCCGGCCTGCACACCTCCAACATCTTCATCCCCAATCCGGCGCTGCGGGAGCGGTTCGCCACGACCTTCGCCGCCCATGCGCTGCCGGGCATGAACCCGTTCGGCATCGTCGCCACCATCGCGGCGTATACGGGCGGCGAGGCCTGGCTGGACTCGGCCATGGACTACGTGGCCGGCAACGCCGACCGGCTGATCGCGTTCTTCGGCCAGGAAGTGCCGGAGATCCGCGCCATCCGCCCCGAGGGCACCTACCTCCAGTGGTTCGACTGCCGGGCGCTCGGCCTCGACAAGGACGCGCTCGAGGACCTGATGCTGAACAAGGCGAAGGTGTATTTCGACGAGGGGTATATCTTCGGCGCGGAGGGCGAGGGCTTCGAGCGCATCAATCTCGCCTGCCCGCGCAGCACGCTCGACGCCGCGCTGGTGCGGATCCGCGATGCGATACGGGAGACAGCGGCATGACCGACACGACCAGCGCCCGCCCCTCCATCCCCCGGCTCGACGCGATGCCACGGGTGCGCATGGCGCATCTGCCGACCGGCATCGAGGAGATGGCCAATCTCGGCCGCACCCTGTTCCCCGACGGCGACGGCCCGCGCCTGCTGGTCAAGCGCGACGACAACACCGGCATCGCCATGGGCGGCAACAAGGTCCGCCAGCTCGAATATTATCTCGGGGACGCGGTGAACCAGGGCGCCGACACCATCCTGATCAGCAGCGCGGTGCAGTCGAACTACATGCGCACTTGCGCTGCCATGTCGGCCCGCCTCGGGCTGGAATGCCACCTGCAGCTCGAGGAGCGGGTGCCCAAGAACGACCCGCTCTACCGCACCAACGGCAACGTGTTGCTGGACAGGATCGCCGGCGCCACCCTGCACAGCTTCCCCGAGGGCGAGGACGAGGCCGGGGCCGACCGCTCGGTCGAGGCGATCGCCGACACCCTGCGGGAGCAGGGCAAGAAGCCCTACGTCATCCACCTGAGCCCGACCCACCCGCCGGTCGGCGCCGTCGGCTATGTCGATGCCGCCCGCGAGCTGCTGGACCAGCTCGAGGCGCGCGGAGACACCGTCGACCGGATCTATGTCGGGTCCGGCTCGGCGGCGACCCACACCGGGTTGCTCTGGGGCCTGCGGGCCTTCGGCTCCTCGATCCCGGTCACCGGCGTCTGCGTGCGCCGCCCGGCCGCGCAGCAGGGCCCGCGGGTGCGCGGTAATCTGGACAAGATGTCCGCCCTGCTGGAGTACGAGCCGGCGTTCAGCGACGACGACGTGGTGGTCACCGACATCTCGCTCGGCCCCGGCTACGGCCGGGTGACCGACCCGATCCGCGAGGCGATCGCGCTGGCCGGCTCGAAGGAAGGGCTGTTCTGCGATCCGGTCTACACCGGCAAGGTGCTTGCCGGCATGATCGCCGAGCTGCGCGCCGGCGTGATGCGGGCGGGGGAGACGGCGCTGTTCATCCACACCGGCGGTCAGCCGTCACTGTTCGCCTATGGCGAGTCGGTTCTGTCGGAGACGGGCTAGATGATTAGTCCCGGCATGTGATGGTGGTTTCCATCCGCGCGACGGTCTGAGTGTGTCGGTATTCCGACGACAGACTGACCCGTCCTGGGTCGACATCGTCGCCGGACCTCGGTTCGGAGCGGGCCGTTCCTCCCGATCCGGCGTTGCATGGGCTGCTGTTGTCCGAAGTCCTCGGCGCATGGGTCATGCCGAACTCGAGACGGCTGTTCAAAGCGCTATGAACTTGCGTGCACCGCCACCGTGACGGGTCTGAAATTCAGAGATTTCTGATCAAATCTCCAACAGGCCCCGTAGCCCGCTTCCCTACTATGTGCGTTGACACTATCAATTTTTTGAAGAAAAAATGTATCACCTCTTTGGGTTTCAAAAATTTGAAATGAAAGTCGTTTTAGATGCACACATTTGAAGTCGCGGCCGTTCAATTCTGCGGATGCGCGGCCTGCGCAGCACATGATCGCGCGCCAGCAGTCATATACGCCTCGCCTTCGGGCGCGCAGGACGCATCGCTCGCATCTACCGACCTAAGTGTCTATTATCAATCGATTCTCGTCACCGATACCACGAAGATCGGACAGTTCCCTGGCCTTGCTGCAAGCGTAAGTTACAGCTTCATGGATACGCTGCCCGATGATTACACCGGCAGTTCCCATGCTTCAGGCTTTCAGGCGATGTCTGCTGAGGTGCGCTCGGTCATGCGAGACGCATTCGCGGAGATTGAAGCCGTTGCGGGCCTGACCTTCGTCGAGACCAATGCGGAGGATGCAACAATCCGGATCGGAACGAACTCCCAGAGCGCAAGTGCAGGCTATGCGTTCCTGCCGAACTACGGGGGCGATTACTCATCCGACATTTGGCTCAGCAACGAGTACGTCACGGCCGGAGACTTCGTGCGTCAACTCTCATTGCACGAGATCGGGCACGCGCTTGGCCTGTCGCACACTTTCGAGGCCACGAACGGTGTGTCGTTGCCGACCTCGCTCGACTCAACGGACAACTCCGTCATGTCCTATACGTGGACGGGGTCGACGACGCTGGGTCCGATAGACATCGCCGCCCTTCAGTTCCTGTATGGCACCGCGACCGGCGGCAGCTTTGCTTTGGGTAACGTGTTTGTCGGTGACGATGGGGCGAACACCCATGTCGGTTCCGGTGTGAGCGATTACATCCATGGCGCCGGCGGGGACGACTACCTCGTGCTGGAGGAAGGCGATGATGGTACGTACGCCGGGGACGGTGGCGACACGGTGCTCGCTGGCGGTGGCGCCGATCTGGTGTACGGCAATCACGGTCTGGATCACATCTTGGGCTGGTATGGCGCCGACACGATCTACGGCGGTCAGAACGGGGGTGAGTTGACCTGGGGAGAGGGCAATGCCCCGGCCTACCGCTCTGGCGTGGAGACGATCTACGGCAACTACGATACCGACCTGATCTATGGAAACCACGGTACCGATCTGCTTCTGGGCGGGGACCAGAAGGACACCATCTACGGCGGCCAGGACGACGACACCCTGTCCGGCGGCGACGACCGGGATGCGCTGTTCGGCAACCTTGGTGACGACCTGCTGTTCGGAGGAGACGGTTGGGACAGTCTGTTTGGTGGAAGCGGCGCCGATACGGTGAGTTCGGGTTTGGGGCGGGACGCAGTCTACGGCGGCGATGGTGATGACCTGCTGATCAACACCGGAGACGATAGGCTCGGCGATGATATGTTTGGCGGCGCCGGGCGAGACACCTTGAGTGGTGGTGCCGGCCTTGATCTACTGACAGGAGGACTTGGCGACGACCAGATCTACGCAGGAGGCAGCCACGACAACCTCTACGGAGGCGAAGGCAACGACACGCTTGATGGCGGAGGGGGAAACGACCGTCTCTACAGCGGCCTCGGCGACGACGTCCTGGTTGGCGGCGATGGCGTTGATCGTTTTGTCATGCTGGTGGATCAGGGATTGGATGAGATTCAGGACTTTGAGACCGGCTCCGACTTCCTGAAACTGAACGACTTCACGGTTTATGCCACGTCCGCTGAGGCTTACGCTGCAATGCGGGATACCAGCAATGGAGCTTTCCTGCCGATCGGAGATGGTTCCGGCGTGACATTCGTCGGGTTGAGTGTCGCGTCGTTGAGCGAGCACGACATCACATGGAACTGGATCTAGCGGCGCAGCGATTCGAACCTGCTGAAAGACTGCCGAAGCCCCTTGACCGCTTCAGACACATCCGTCCGAATTGGTCGATTATCGCCCCCTGGTACCTTCGTGGCTGGTACCTTCAAGGCTGGTACCTTCAAGGCTGGTACCTTCAAGGCTGGTACCTTCAAGGCTGGTACCTTCGTGGCTTGGCCGTCGAGGCCGCTACCCCGAAGCGCTTCGCCGCCGAGCGACGGGTCATGCCGTCCGCAACCGCCCTGACCAGACGGCTGCAGATATCCATCGAAAGAGGTCGCGTCATACAGGCTCGCCTCCTTCACCAGCCTGCATCTTAAATCAAAAACCCAACTCCACGGGAATCCCCTACGATTCAATCAGGTGAGAAAATGCTCTAGCCGCTGACTTCTACAAGCCGATCCGTGCGCGGTACTCGTCCATGTCGGCGATCCGCATGCCGGCATAGCGGTCGAGGAAGGCCGGGCTCGGACTGCCGCAGAAGGCCATCACATGGGCGGCCCGCAGCCGGCAGGCGGGATCGCGCTCGTCGAAGCGCGGGTTGTCGCGCGACACGATCCGGCTGAACAGCAGGAAGCAGGCGAAGCCGTCCTCAATCAGCCGCGGCAGCCAACCGGCAACGTGTTCGGGCCGGTCCGCCTCGACAGACAGCACCAGGTTCGGATGGAACAATCCGGTCGCGCCCTCGATCACCGCCCCTTCCATGCCCTCCACGTCGATCTTGATCAGGCGCGGCCGCGGTGCCCGCGCCGCCAGATAGGTGTCCAGGCGCACCATCGGCACCGGCGTGACCCGCGCGCCCGGTGTCGCCACGCTCAGGCTGCCGTAGTTCCCGCGCCCCCGCAGGTCGACGTCGGCGAGCTCGATCTGGCCATCCTCGGCGCCGACCGCCAGGGGCAGGACCGTCGCGCCGGCGCCGCCGAGCAGGTTGACGGCGGCGAGCGCCTGGAAGGCGGCCTGCGGTTCGAAGGCCCAGATCCGGTAGTCCCGGCGGTCTCGCTGCAGGGCGGCGGAGATGGCGCCGATATTGGCGCCGACATCCACCACCGTGTCGCCGGGCGAGAGCAGCAGGCGATACACGGCGATCTCGGCGGCGGCGAACTCGCCATAGGCCGCCAGCCGGGCCGACACGCCGGTGTCGTTGACGAAGCACGCCATTGGGCCGGACACGGTCTCGACGACGCGCACGCCGGGGGCGGCGACATAGCTCTTCAGGTCCATGGCCAGCGGATAGCCGACCCCGCCGGCCCGGGCAAGACCGATGCGGCGCTACCCGCCGGCGACGTAGGCGGCGAGCTGGCGCACCTCTTCCTCCGTCTCCTCCAGGCGGAACTTCACCACGTCACCGATCGACACCATGCCGGCGAGACGGCCTTCCTCCAGGACCGGCACATGACGGAACCGGCCGGTGGTCATCATCTCCATGACATCGGCGATGGTCTGTTTCGGGGTGCAGGTGACGACCTTGGAGGTCATGAGCGCGCTCACCGGCTCGTCCAGCACGTCGCCGCCCTGGGCCGCCAGCACGCGCACGACGTCGCGCTCGGAGAGAATGCCGGCCAGCGCGCCACCGTCGGTGGTAACGACGATGCAGCCGATCCGCTTCTCCGCCAAGGTGGCGACCGCCTGCGACACCGGGGTATCCGGGGCGACCGTGACGATGTTGCTGCCCTTGGTCTTCAGGATATCCGAAACAAGCATGCGTTCCTCCCGCTTGCGCGAAGCGGGTGGGCCGTTCCCGGGCCCGGTGGAACGCGCTGGCGTGTCCAATCAACCAGCGACCGCGGCCGCGCGTTCCTGGGCGGCGCGAACGGCCCGCACCCGTCGCAGGTGCCCTTGGGTCGGGCCGTACCGATCATGATCCGCCCGATTCGCCCATCTGGCAAGCATCCGCCACGGTGGCGCCCCGCCGCCGCCTGGGGTAGAAGAGGCGCGGCTGTCCTCGTAGCTCAGCTGGATAGAGCACCAGATTCCTAATTCGAAGCTCTTGCTTCAGGAAAGCGCTCTGTTTCAGTGCCTTGAGGCTAAGAGGGGTCGAATGAGTACCGAATAAGGACCGAATCCGGCTCGTTGCCACAGTTGGGACCGGTCGTCATCATGTTGGTGAGTCCTCGTAGCTCAGTTGGATAGAGCACGAGATTCCTAATCTCGGGGTCGCAGGTTCGAATCCTGCCGGGGACACCACACAACAATCCGCATTTTCACACCACGATAGATGGCTGTGTACGAAGCGTGAACCGCAAGATATGGTATGGAATTGAGATTCGTTAGGTTGATAGGCAAGGGATATGGCGGACTGGGGTGAGCATTTTGAGATCGGATTTCCGAACAAGCCTCGCCCTGGTCGACGCGTATCGGTTCCTGTGTACTCAACCGAACTTGGATCGATGTATTGTGGGCATTCTGAAAAGGTCCTGAAGAGCCAGCCGCTCAAAGGATTTCACGGCCAAGTTCAGCTCATCTTCACCTCGCCACCGTTCCCCCTGAACACAAAAAAGCGGTACGGCAACCTGCAAGGTCAAGAGTACATCGACTGGTTCGCTAGCTTCGCTCCCCTATTCAAAAAATTCCTTACTGACGATGGCTCAATCGTGATTGAGATTGGAAACGCCTGGGAGCCAGGTCGCCCAGTCATGTCAACCGTCGTGCTTCGAGCGTTCTTGAAATTCCTTGAGCGGGGAGGGCTCCATTTATGCCAGGAATTCATCTGGTACAACTCTGCGCGCCTCCCTTCCCCAGTTGAGTGGGTCAATAAGGAACGTATTCGGGTGAAGGACGCGTTCACTCGGATCTGGTGGATGTCTCCGACGGATCGACCGAAAGCAGACAATCGGAAGGTTCTAAAAGAATACAGCCCTAGCATGAAAAAATTAATTGAAACTGGAAAATATAATTCCGGACTAAGACCCGCGGAATACAATATTGGTGCTGAGAGCTTCAAAACAAATAATAGTGGAGCGATTCCCCCCAATGTGGGCGATGTCGACGATCTTCTTTCCATAGACCGCACTGTAACGCCTAGAGACTTTCAAGATGCTACAAATTTCATCAAAGCAGCGAACACCGGCTCGCGAGATGATTATCGAGAATTCTGCATAAATCGTGGTGCGACAATCCATCCGGCCCGCATGCCCAGATCTTTGGTCGAGTTCTTCCTCAAGTTCCTAACCGACAAAGGCGATTTCGTCCTAGATCCCTTTGGAGGCAGTAACACCACCGGCTCCGCAGCTGAAGCGATGGGTCGGCGCTGGGCGTCAATTGAAGCCGAGTGGGAGTACGCTGTTAACTCTATCGGCCGCTTTGATCCTGGGGCGGTGGTCAAGTGGGATCGAGATTTGTCCATTTTTGAACTCCAGCCACTTGGAGCCGAAGACCAAGCGTCAATTTTTGACGTCCCACCGACCGTCGCCTTCAACGGCGTTTCGTGATCGCCTCTATCTGATCGGCAAAGCGCTCTCTGATCGTCGCGTAAAAGTCGTGCAGTTGCCGCAGGTTTTCCCGAGAAATAGCTTCCCCTGATCCGGAAACGCCACGTCGGATCGTGTCGGTCTCGTTTTCGTCCATCCATGCGACGGCATTTTCAATGGCACTCTTTGTGGCCGTCAGTCTGTCGCGGAGGTGTTGCGGCTCGGATGACGTTAGCTGAAGAAATGACGCAGCACCCAGCCACATTCGGGGCTCATCCTTGTCCTTGCTGTGCTTCCTGAACACGCTGCTCTTATACAAGGGAACAACAGCGTCATAGACGGCCTGAGGCGACTTATTTGAAGCGCCGCTAGTCTTGCCTCTTTGGCTGAGTTTTTCCGCCTCAGTCCGACCAATGTTTGTCAGGCGGTACGTGTTCTGCCGCACCCTCTCAAGCCACCCACGGCGGAGTGGATTGTCCTTCTTGGTGGTCCCCATTATTTCCATCATGACTCGCTTGTGGTCCGGATACTGGTCCTCATAGCCGCGGCATCCGAACCTATTCGGATTGCGTTTCCATGTTGCGACCGTCAGATCCCACTCCGAGAATTCAGATAGACCATCTCCATCCAGAGCAGCCGCTCCAAACAAGATCTCTTGGGCAGCGGTAAACGATTTCCCATCACTGTTACTCATTCGAGCCACCATCTCGGCTGAGCAACTGGTCGGTCATTTCCCAGGCTGCATCGATAAAGTTTGCGCACTCCATCTCCGCATCGACCGAGTACTGCATGAATGTAAACTCGGTCACCGCATCCCCTGCGATCTGTTGGCGAACATAAAGACGCTTGAGGATGTCGAAGCACTTTAGCGCCACAAAGTGCATGAAAGTCTTGTTGCCAACCTTACCCAGGCCACTTGAGCCGCCAGCCCCTCGTCTAACCCTCACTGCTTCCTTGCTGTTGGGGTTTATCCAAACGATTCCGGAAAACAACGGGTCCTCTATAATTGTGGGATACTCCAGGCCGCCGGGGATCGTGCGCCGCTCAGGCGGAAATTCTTCCATACCCGGTGCATGCTCTCCGCAGAGAAGAATCTCCGGCACATCGCTCCCACTGTCACCAGCGCCCTCTCTTGGCGGAACACGTTCTGCGCCTACAGGAACCGAGAAATCTCGGTATGACAACGCACCGGAACCGTATCGAATACGAACATCGAGGCTTCCCTCCTTCTGCCCGACTGTCAGCCTGCCGTGTCGGCCGATTGCACCGAAACTTGGGTCTAAGACCTCACCGTCAACTAGTGCATCGTCCAGGGGGCCGTCTGCTGTCTGGTAGGTGATGTTCAGCTTGAGCCGCTGGCCTTGAAGCAATGGAGTTGTGGGAGGTTCAAGATCAACCTCCGTCGCTTCGATTGTCCAAAACTCGCGTCGATTGGATTGAACGCTACCGTCAGCCGTCTCAAGCCAAATCTCACCAACGCCAGTCCCATGAGAGATGAGCATCCCATCCGCGTCGAGAGTGAACATGCCCTCAGGTTCGGATCTCAGGACTAGCCCGGTAGCACGGACCGGAATTGTAGTACTGTCTTCTTGTCGTTCCACACAGCGATAGAGCAGCGGAATCCTCGTCCCGGCAATCAGTGTCACGTCACGCAGATCAGGTTCTAGGATGATCTCGTGGATCTCAACACCGTATTTGATGGGTTGGCGTTCTTCCTCTTCTCCCGCTTCAGAACTCCCGGAGCGCGAGCCATTTGAACCGTTCTCTGATCTCGCCCCTGAGGAATCCGGGTCAAGATACTTGCGCATCAGCTCTCTGATGCTGCTGAGGGCGCTTCGAGCGCGCTCGCGGTCTTTTGGAGTCGTATGCTCGGCCATCGCGCGATGAAGGTCATCCGCGAGCTGCTTAACATGCTCCGCCGCCCATTCCTTAAGTGCCCGAACTAACGGCGTATCAGCTAGATGTTGTCGAGTTGCGCCTTCGAGGTGATCTGCAGTGAGCGACGGACATCGAAGCTCACCATAGACAAAACTAGCCGCGCTTACACCGTGCAATTCTTGCGGAGTCCAGGTCGCAACATTATTACGTTGATTCCATACTCTAATAACGTTCTTCGCCCTAGTGCTCGGCGAGATCTGGAGTTGAGTTTGACTCGTGTTCAATCTCAGGTATCCGCTGACACCTGGTTGGTCGAAGACCTTGATCGTCTCGCCAGTCTCAGGGTCGGGCAAGATATCCGGAATCTCAATTTCCCTGGCAGTCTCGAAGCCTGGATAGGGGACGATCTCTGCCGGCGCCACTGGGGCCGAGCTGGCTAATTCGCCATCCCGGACCACCCATACTTGGCAGGTTTCAATGGTCATTGCGGTCTGACCATGGCTACCGATGATTTCGGCGAGACCGGCACCCGCCAAGCTTCGCAGTTTTGGTTTTCGGCGGCCGACCCAGTCAGCGACCTTCTCCAAATAAGCGATCGTGAAGGCCTGTCGCCTGTCGAAAACCCTTTGCGCCGCAGTCGGAAGAAGATCAATCCGCATTCCCACAAGGGCCAGCGCTTCTTCTAGACGACTTGTAGGATCCGAATCGTCAATATCATCCAGCTTTGCCCGGCCGGAGGTCGCAAACCCAGGCTTGTATCGCTCTTGAGGCTGATCGTTGACGAAACCTTTCCTAGTCCTTTTCCCATTGTAGCAGGATTCTAGGAAGGCTGTGCTGGTCGCCCCTCGAACCATGAACGCCTTGCCACCATTGCCGTGTCCAGCCTCGATATCGACAGCTCGGTGCGTCTGACCCGCGGTTGGGTCCGACCAATGGGTCCATCCGACGAAGTTTTCCGCGGGAGCACCTGCAAAATCGAGCACGGCGAGACTACGGCGATCTGTATCCGAAATAACGACAATCTGTCGCTCTTGTGGGTCCTCGACACCAAGGCGAGAATATTGGTCTTTGGCGTTCTTGACGAGTTCGGGCAATCCGTCGCGCACGCTGCGAAAGCGGCCTGTGAGCTGATTCAGCGTTTCCTCGGAATTGATAGGGATCTCATCGGGGAGAATAAAACTCTGCACGTCTGACGCCCCCATCCTACTTTCAGAAGGCAACCTAACCTTAAAGCTTGAATTTCGCATCGGTTTTTCCCTTCGGAGAAGCGAACCGCCCCTCTACATCTGAAACGGCATCCTTCAACGCCTTAAGGATCTTCCGAACTTCAGTCTCCTCCCACTCGTACAGCGTCCTGTTGGACAGATTCCCAAGCCGCCCAATGGCATCCAGCGCCTTGTTGGTCCGGCTCTCTGCCAGTTCGCGAAATTTCTCCCGCTTAGTGCCCCGCGCAGATGGCCTTGCCTCGGTATTGCTCACTACATCCTCCATTAACTTGATCTGCGCGTTCCAAGCTCGATTCTACACGCGACGAAAATGATGTTGGTTTCCCAGAATATTTGTCAACATATTCGTCGAAAAATTTTTCTGGATCGCATGATATTTCGCGAATTTTCCGGAGAATATTTCGTCGATTTTGGCGCCAAAAATGAGAAAGAGGCCGTGGGAATACGGCCCCTGAATCAAAGCTATAGAGAATGGCTACCGAGTGTCGCAGCACTAACTCATGACGAGTACGACTACCAATCGGTGTCAGTCTGCGGCGGCCTAAAAGCAGTAGCGCTGCTCGGCCGGATGAGACCGACCTGATGGTTCATAACACCATACTACCCCGCTACAACTTCGTCCGCCGCATTGGGACAGCGATGCCCTTTCGCCTTAGAACTGATGCCATGCTCGCCACAGAGCGGGACGAGGTTCTTGCGCCGGGGAAATGGTGACAAACCTCCTCGACAATGCGTGTATAGGGCAACTCGGTCATCAGCATCTCTTGGATGAGTATCCCGAGCGCTCCACGGGTCGTCCCTATGGATTCCCCGGTGTCCTCGGCGGTCTCTGGCGCCCGTTCGTCGGTAGTTGGAACACCGAGCGTCCTGATGCGCCCGATCAGCTCCCGCTTCGAGGCTTTCCAAGGCCCCTGGATGCGGTCCTCTCGAGCACACGCATCGTTGTACCGGTCAACGAGTTCCCTCGCAGTCAACGAATAAAGTTCGTCTTCCATTTCGATCTCCGCTCTGCTTGAGGCAGCCAGTTCAGCCGCCGAAGTGGGGATCATGTCGCAGGCGTGGGTTCTCGCGAGCCGCTCTGTTACTGCTCTGGCGGTATCTTTCCGGCCTTTAGGCGGATAAGGTGGTGCTTATAAGAAAAGAGCCCGGCGCATGCGCCGGGCCGAGTGAGAGGATGATGCGGCGGCCAATCAGGCCGTCGTATCTCTTTGGATTTCACGTCGGACATCCGAGCGGTAGGTATAGACCGAATTCATTGTAATACCCGACCCGGGTACAGCCACACGCGTTGCTGCCATCACGAGCTTGGGCGCAACACCTTGCAAGATAAGAGACCTGGCAACCTCACCAGTCTTCGGTGACTTGCGATCTATGTTTTCCATCAGTTTATCCTCTGTTGCTGTCGGAGCCGGCAACACCCGAACCTGGACGCATCCAAACGGGCTGCCTGCTCTCACATGAGCAAATCGAGAGGCCAGCGTATATAAACGTTTGCGGCGCTAACGAGCGGAAGCACGTGGTGATAGCTCGCTACCGTTCGACGTCTTTCCAGGCGGCCTCAATTATCGGCATTGGGTTTGCGCCGATGGCAGCCGTCACCTCAAGGAACTCGACCACATCCAACCGCCGCTCGCATCCCTCCAGCTTGGCAACGAACGACTGTGGGCGGCCAAGGGCATCCGCCACATCCTGCTGTGTGAGACCTGCCGCAACGCGAGCCTCTATGACCGCAGCAATAAGTCTTCTGTACGTTTGCGTGTGGATGGTCTTCGGCACCGGCGCCCACCGTTGAACTAAGGCGCCAAACTCGGTAATCCTGAGTTGGGATTATCCCAAAACAGGATGATGCTTGATTGCCATCGACAAACTGACTTCCAGTCAGAGGGGACGAATTGCAGAGCTATACGTCGCGGCAACGTTGATCGCGGCGTCGGGAGGACGTTTGTCTCCGTTCACACCCGTGTCGGACGACCACGGCGTAGATCTTGTCGTTCTCGATAAGCAAACAGGGCGGACTGCAGCCATCCAGGTGAAGGCTTGGCTGATGCCAGCAGTGAAGAGGAGGACCGTCCAATTCGATGTGCGCAAAGCAACATTCGTTGACTATCGAAATACAGTGCTTCTGGCGCTCACGCTTGATGCCGCGATGATGAGCCTGGACGCCGCTTGGCTGATTCCTATGGTCGATGTGCCGAGAATCGCAGTTGAGCGGCCTGACAAGTACGCGTTGACGCCGAGCAGGTCACCATCATCCAGGGATCGCTACTGCCCCTATCGACACGCTGACACTCAATCGTTAACCAAAGCGATGCTCGGCTTTTTGTCGAGATGAGGGACCGGTTCTGGTGGTGCTAAGTAGAAGCGCCAAGGTCATAGACGCCGTCGATTGGGCGGGCGCACTTAAGCGATGAGATTGACTGCCGATCAATCAGCTGGGGCCAATCAACATGCAAAGAGGTGGAAACGATAGTGGCGCTGAGCGCCATCGATATGCCACCTCTCAAACTCACAAACACTCCCCTCTTAAGTAGATTTTTATCATAATCTACAATCATTAAGCTATATGATGCTTTTCGAGCTCGTCGCGGCTGTCTCATCGACAAGCCCCAATCGAACGTCATATAGCTGTAGACACCGACAATGCAGGACTTCACCTCCCACCTAGTCTGGAAATGCCCGCAGTGCGGGGAAGTAAACAGTCAGGAGGTCAGTGTCCCTGAACTGAATTTCGCAGCAGAAAAGACGTCAGATATGGTGACCAACGATTTTACCGAGATCGTCTGTGACCATTGCGGAACAGGTTTCACTGGGGACGTGTGGGTTTACCCCGACCACACAGAATTCGAGATCGAGGAGCCGCACAAGCTCTCATTCACTGGCGACGTCCCAATGTACGGCCCACCCGAAGATGAGGACTACGAGCCTGCTGAAGACCCGCACTCGGTAGCGAAGGAAGCACTCGCCCACCTCACCGCGATGGTTGGGTCATCAGGCCCCGACAACGACGACCAGTTCACTAACCGTCTCATTTTCTCCGGGGCAGTTGCCTCGTTGGAGGCATACCTCGGCGACACCCTTATCAACGCCGTAATCGGGGAACCAATTGTCCGCGACAGCTTGGTGAAAAACAACAAGGTGCTCGGCGGGGAGCGAGCGACCGCGGCAGAGATCGCTACTGATCCCGACATCCTGCAAAAGCGGATTGTCGAAAAGCTGAGAAGCTACCTCTATCACAACCTTCGCCTAGTCATGGCGCTGTACAAGGACGCCTTCAAGATAAACCTCGTCCCAGAGCAGGATCGGCGCAACCTGCTTTTCAAGGCCATGGAGCGACGGCACGATTGCGTCCACAGGAATGGCAGCAACAAGGATGGCGTGAAGCTAACCGACTTCACAGACGATTATGTCCGGGAGGTCATCGCTGCCATCGAGGGCGTGGTGGACCATGTCGAGAATGAGCGGTCTAACCAACTCCCCTTCTAGACCGACAAATTGTTGATCTGAGGGTATGGCGCCTGGGAAGTAAGCGAAATCAAAGCGATGTGACGAGAGGGGACGGTCGAGCACCGCATTGAGCACTGGTTCATTCGTACCAGGGCGTCTTTCGGACGTGTCCAAGGAGGTCGCGACGGAGCGAAGGGTCTATGTCATTGCGGCCAGAAATCTCGGCCAAGGCGGAAGCCCGAGCAGCCTTTGAAGACCAGGGAATGGGAGGACTGCCGGACCGAAACTCTGCGATAAGTCCGTCCTCGGCGTCCAGATGGATCATGCTTCCCTGAGTATGCAGGCGCATCAGCACCCCACCGTCAGCATAGGTGCGAACGACCAAGCCGCCCGGCGTAACGAATGAAACGATGATGTTTCCCGGCACCGGTGCGGCCTGCTCGTCCGCCAGTTTACGCATTGCAGCTATCGACATCCTCGACCTCCTCATAGGCGGCCTCATCAACGTCGATAGCATCGGGCGTTACCAGTCTCGGCCTCGACGGCGCGTCGACAGCGATCAGGTTGTTGATACTCACCGAAGTAGATGGAACTCCGTCCTCGGACCGAACGAACTTGTTGAGCATCGCTCTGAAAATTTGGCTGTCATAGTCGACCAGCCGCCGGACTGTCACTGGCTCGAATTCGTCGTCCAGAACGAGTTCCCCGGTTTCCACGTCATGCAGAGGTTCTTCAACAACCCTGCCGGTGGCGACATCTGCTTTGAAGAGGAGGTCGTCTCTGAGCGCCTCGCGCCGAATTAGAAGGGCCTCTTCCCAGAGCTGGCTGAAGCCAGGTTCGCGGCGCCAGTTGTAGGCTGTCGCCCTGTTCACACCGACACGTCGGCACGCCTCGACCACGCTGCCCGTTTCGCCCAAGGCAGACAAGAAGTCGCTCTTCAGGGTCGTCGGCAACATAGCCTAAATCTCAACGATGCAGCGGGAGCAGCGGTCATTAGAGCGCATCCAAAAGTTCATGGATGCCATCGTGTCTAATTTTTGTCTTGTTCGTCTCGGTGCTGAAGTTGGGAGCGCATCGTCATTTGACACCTAACGTCATGATTCGAAGTTATATATTCAACATCGAGCATGTCATGTGACATCAGCAAAGTCATAAAATCGAACATGCAGTTCGGCCCTGGTTCAAGCGCACGATCTGGCACTGGATGAGTCGCCACAGTCACATGACAGTCAGAGGCTTTCAGGGGGCGTCCATTGACCGGTATGTCGGCCTCAAGACGCCCCCTGCACCGCTTTCGGTGGCCAAGCCACACAGCTACCGCACCTCAGATTTCATCGAGGTCCAACCGCGCCGATGCGACCCCCGAAAGTCCATAGGTACGTCGGCCATCCACTCTTCGTTGCGTGTAGCGAATTCCGCTCATTGCGGCCGTCAGGTCTTGCCAAAGGTCGTTCTGACTTCTCACCTCAGATCGCTGGGCCCCTTCGTCTCCGATCCAACCCAGATACGCTTGGTACACGTCGCGCATGGGTGTGAAGTCGTCTGGATCACCAGTGACGTTCAACCGATCTTCGGCGAACCGAATTGCCGGCGATTGCGATCGTGTGGCGTGCTCCGACTCGGTCTTTCCGACCTCACTAACCGTGAAGTGGAGGCCGTTGTCCCGAAGTCGCAGCAGTCCAATAATCGCCCAGTTGGCGATACCACTCGTTTCAGATCGAAGCCTATCGCCCAGCCCCCTATCCTCTCGACCGAGAAATGAACGGTCGAATTTGACGATAAGCATCCGTGCGCCCAGGGCCCCACTCTCGTCGATGAACTTCGGCAGTCGGTTGCAGGTCACTAATAGCCGGGTGCGAAGTGCGGCGGGAACGATCGCCTTGTTCTTGCGGTTCACCGACACCGGGTCACCTCCGGTGATGCTCTTGATCCGTTCGAGAGCAGAAGCTCGATTCCGGGCCGGGGCATCGTGAGCGTCCGGCACGATCGCCAGTCGCTTGTCCAGCAGGTTCTCCAAGCCGAAGTCACCTCCAAGATCGGGCATCATGACCGAAGCGGCATGTTGCGACCCAACTAGGTCGTGAAGAACCCCATGCGCTGTCGACTTACCGGTTCGAGGCCCACCCAGAAAGGTCATGAACCGATGAGCGCGAGTATCAGGCGTCAAGCAGTAGCCAAACCACTCCTGAAGGGTTGAGTGGAACGCTGGATCTAGGGTCTCATCCAGCCATCGTCGCCAACTTGGGCAATCCGCTAGCGGATCCCAATCGTGCGCCGGCAGACCAGTGGCAAAGTATCGGCCATCATGGGGGATGAGTTGCCCAGTCGAAACGTCGAATAGACCGTTCTTGAACAACGCCAGATTTGAAGGGTCTGGTTCATCGCCCGAGGGATCGATCCACTCAAAGGGTCGAGCTCGCGTGCTGGTCAGATGGTGCACTCCTCGGACCACCTTTGCGACGTGTTCGACGTCCAGCTGATCTTCCGGATCCGTCGACCTCACTTCGGCTTCCATCTCGGCATCCGTGGTCATCCGCCAAACCCCATTCTGGAAGGTGTAGAGCACGCCATCGGAAGCTATACACGGCCACGGCCGCTGCCTCAGGAACAGCCGCGAATGCTTCGAACCTCTCTTGTTTTCGTAGGAAATGAGATGCGGCCAGCGGCTGGCTTCGACGTCTGCCTGATGCTCTGCCTCTAGGCGAGACAGCAAATCCGTTCGCGACCGTTCTGCCCACTCCTCCAGCGCAGCAACTACCGGCAGCACGCTCTGACTATAGGTCGCAATCACATCGGGATGGTTGTTCGACAGTTCGAAGTCCACCACCGAGCACCGCATCTTTTCCGCTTGTTCGCGAGCGAGACAACGGAGGTCGTCAGCCAGGTCGTTCTCGTCCCACCAGGCATTGACCTGATCGTCAAACTCGGTCGGATCTTCGAACGAGCAATGTTGCGCCCACCATCGAGCGAAGTTCAGCGCCATCACGCGGCCTCTTGGAACGCCGGCCGACGCTTGTCGGATCGACTTTACGATCCTCTCAAGCTCGATGAAGGATGGATCCGCATTCCTGAGAAACTCTCCGACATCGGCACCTGAATAGGTTAGAGGAGCATCGGTCATCGACCGTCCTCCCCTCGAACGAAAGCGTCGAGGTCATCGATATGATATCGGACCAGTCGACCACCGGCGGTGTGATATCGAGGACCTCTACCCTGGCATCGCCAGACGGCAAGCGTCTTCGGTGAAGCGGTGAGATATCGGGCTGCCGCGTCGGTATCGAGCCACGGAGAACCATCAGACGGTGGGCGTGCCCCCACCTGGACATCAGCGTATTGCATAACTATAGCCCTTTGACTCCGCTGCTACGAACAGCGGTCGCGGTTGAAACATCTGTCGCACTGTCAAAGGGCCGAGATGACCCATAGACGCCTATCAGCGTCAGCCGGACCTTATCCGACTTTGTTGCCCTAATATACCAACATTAGGCTGCCTGCGCGGTGAGGCTTCTTGAACCGTCCAGGACCAAATTCTCAAGCCTTTGCGCATATGGCCGAAGCGCTTCCACCAAATGCGCTTGGTGGACATAGCCGCCGGAGGCACCTGGCAGCTTGTGCCCCAACAGCAACGCGCTTTCGGCATAGGGGACGCCAGCAGCGATCATCAAGGTCCGGGCGTGGTGCCTGAGCGCGTGCGGAGACGGAATACCAGGGCGCTTAGGTTCCTCGATATGCCCGCTTTTCGAAGTGGGCGATGGCCATAGCCATTGGCTCCCGAGCATCTCGTCATCGAACAAGCGAGCACGAATTGTGTCCGCAAGCCAATCTCCCATGGGAAAAAGCAGGTCGCCTCCCGACTTCATGTGTGTGAAGCGGATCACTTTGCGCTCGACATCAATATGATCCCGCTTCACCAACAGCATCGAGGTCCGGCGAGCTCCTGTCAGAAGGAGGGTTCGCTGTAGATCCCTCATGATGGGCGATAGCTCTTTGGTCGCCAGCCAGAATGCCCCCAGATCCAATTCGTCGACCTCACGCCGCGGTGGCGCCGGTAGCCGAACCGCATCGACGGGATTCTCCCCAATCGTCTCATCTATCCTACGAGCCGTATTGATGACTGCCCGAAGGGTGCGCAGAGCCCCGGCAGCCGAGGTAAGGCCATGACGCCTTGAAATGGTCTCGAAGAGCTCTCGGACATCCTGCCTCGATATGTCCGCCACCGCACGTCGCCTGAACCTCGACAGATACCGATCGAGATGGTCTCGATAGCTTTCTTCGGTTCGCGGCCGAAGGTTTCGTTCAGCCAAATGAAGATCGAGAGCTTCGGCCAGCGTAATCCCCGATTGTTCGGGGCTGGCAGTTGGATCGACACCGCCTTGAATTTGGCTCATCAGGGCTTTAGCCCTGCGGCGAGCTTCGTTGAGGCTGATCCGGTCTACACGATCGATCTTTACGCGAACCGTTCGGACATGCCGCCCGTTGCGCCTGACATCGCCCTGGACAGCGTAGGTCTTAGTGGTCCGATGACAGACCACCATCAGTCCCTTCACCTGCTGATCGCGAAAGATACCGGAGCCAAGTTCTAGATCTCGGATCCGACGTTCAGTGAGATTGATCACCGCCATGTCGATGCCCTTCAGATACCGTCCTGAGCACCGTGCCGTCGTAGTCGCCTATTGATCCAGACAGGTGCCGATAGGCTTATTGTGTCGCGGCATCTAGGGGATGTAGCCTATTATTTGACCTGATTAACGTCGGTAAATGTCGTTCTCGCGAATTCCTAATCTGGGGGTCACAGGTTCGAATCCTGTCGGGGACACCATCTCCCACCTGCATCGTCGACCACACCGGATCGGGTCAACCGACCGGCGAACGGACCATCGTCACGCCCCCGGCTGCGGCGTGATCTTGCCGGCGCAGGCTTTCTGCCAGCTGTCGCGAGCCCGGAGCGCGTCCATCGCCGCCGCCACACCCGGCGCCGCCGCCAGCAGGTCCTCGCCCCCGTCCACACGCCCGAGCACGTCCAGGGTGCAGACCAGCACGATGTCGGCCAGCGACAAGCTGCCGCCGGCGAGGTGCCCGCTGTCGGCCAGCGCCTCCTCGAGAATCGCCAGGTCCCGCGCCACCGCCTTGCGCGAGCGCGCGATCTTCTTCTCGTCGGGCTGGCGGTCGGGGCCGGTCGGGAACATGTACTCCAGCGCCCAATCGCGCACGACATGGCGGTCGATCGCGCCCATGACGGCGGTGAACCACTGGTCCATGCGGATCCGCTCCAGCGGATCGGCCGGCTGCAGCGCGTCGGGCGGGCCGAAGGTGAGGTCGATGTAGCGCATGATCGCCAGGCTCTCGAACAGCACGACCTCGCCATGGCGCATGGCCGGCACCTTGCCGAACGGCGCCACCGCCAGCAGCTCGCGCGAGCGCATGTCGCGGAACCCGGTCAGTTCCTGATCGTAGCTGGCGCCCTTCTCCAGCGCGGTCATGGCGCAGGCGCGCACGAAGTTGGAATGCGGCAATCCGTAGAGGATCAGGTCGGCCATCGGGGTCTCCGCGTCGATGAGGTCAGTCGAGGGCGTACACCATCGCCTTCAGATAGGCGCTTTCCGGCAGGTGCGCATGGACCGGATGGTCGGGACCGGCGCCGGCGCTGCGCGACAGCCGGCCGGACCGTCCCGCGTCGGTGAGGCCGCGGCCGTTCTGCTGGGCGAAGGACACCGGGTCCATGTGGTGGGAGCACGAGGCCAGCAGCAGTACGCCGCCCGGCGCCGTCACCTGGGCGCCGAGCCGCGCCAGCTTGCGGTACGCCCTGGCCGCCGACGCGACATCCTTCTTGCTCCGCGCGAAAGCCGGCGGATCGCACACCACCACGTCGTAGCGGTCGCCGGTCTTGGCCAGATGCTCCAGGGCGGCGAAGGCGTCGGCCTTGCGGGTCGTCACCCGGTCGGCGACGCCGCTCCGCTCGGCCGCCGCCGCCGCCAGGGCAAGCGCCGGCGCCGACCGGTCGATCAGGTCGACCGACGCCGCCCCGGCGACCGCCGCCTGCACGCCGAAGCCGCCGACATGGGTGTACAGGTCGAGGACCCGCGCGCCGGACGCCAGCGCGGCGACGAAGGCGCGGTTGTCGCGGTGGTCGTAGAACCATCCGGTCTTCTGGCCGCCGAGCGCGTCGACCGGGAACACCGCGCCGCCCTCGGTCACCGTCACCTGCGCCGGCAGCGTGCCCGCCGCCAGCCTCACCTCGTCGCCAAGCCCCTCGAGCTTGCGGCCGGCGCCGTCGTTACGCAGGACCACCGCCGCCGGTGCCAGGACCTCGTGCACCGCCTCCAGCACGGCCTCGGTCATCCGCTCCATGGCAAAGGGTGCCGATTGGGGATAG
>Ga0207422_1002202_pt1 | contig 28021 bp, 24 predicted proteins | sample MarCyaLeptolynsp_FD_187757 | JGI IMG/M metagenome (GOLD analysis project Ga0207422, IMG submission 187757) | Marine cyanobacterial communities from Panama - species 1 Leptolyngbya sp. (SPAdes) | ecosystem: Environmental > Aquatic > Marine > Unclassified | place: Panama: Panama City | collected... | reverse complement strand
TTTGGCATCGATTAACGGGAGGATTGAGACGACAGTGGTCGAATCAACCTTTGAGAACTTTTGGGGAAGCTCTGAGGGCTTTTCGCACGGCGATATCTTATCGTTTTGTCGGTTGGCTCACCGAAAATCAGGACGTATTTAGACGCTATCAGGAGAGTCGAGGCTACATTTGGGCTTGATTTTCGCTAAAGTACCAATAAAGCACCATTAACTGAGTTTCTGCTGTTGCATTTTTTTTAGGAAACAATGTCAGTTCCCCAACTTCTTGCCTTGGATTTTGATGGCGTTCTGTGTGATGGGATTGAAGAGTATTTTCAGTCCACATTGCGCGTATATCGGCAAATTTGGGAGGGAGAACTTTCTCCTCTCGAAGAGTCTCTCAAGTTGAGTTTTGCGCGTTTGCGTCCTGTCATTGAAACAGGTTGGGAGATGCCAGTGTTGCTGAGGGCAATTGTTTTAGGAATTGAGGAAGCGTCAACTGGGCAAGATTGGGCCGGTGTCGCGAAAGAGATTGTCAGCAGCGAGCAGTTAGATTGGCAGGAACTGGCCGATCGACTCGATACGGTTCGAGATCGCTGGATGAAAGCAGATTTAGCGGAATGGTTGGGGTTGCACCGTTTTTATCCAGGCGCGATCGCGCGACTCCAGAAAATTCTGGCAGCATCTACCCCGCAACTCTATATCATCACAACCAAGGAAGGGCGCTTTGCCCGACAACTCTTGCAGCAACAAGGGGTTGAATTGCCCCCGAACGCGATTATCGGCAAAGAGTCGAAGCGTCCCAAGCACGAAACGCTGAGGCAATTACTCGCGATCGCTGCCATACAACCCGATCGCCTTTGGTTTGTGGAAGATCGCTTGAAAACGCTGCACTCCGTTCGACAACAGCCCGATCTCCAAGCCCTACAATTATATCTGGCAGACTGGGGATACAATACCCCGCAGATGAGAGACTCGGCACGGCAGAATTCCAAAATTCGGTTGTTGTCTCTCCAACAGTTCGGTGAGGACTTTAGGGCCTGGATTTGAATTGTCTTGAGAATTTTCTCAAAGCGCAAGATATAATTGAGTGTTTGGGTATTGTTTTACAACAGGAGAAAGTATTTTATATGTCTCGCTATAGAGGACCTCGGTTGCGCGTTGTACGCCGTTTGGGCGATTTGCCCGGTCTCACTCGCAAGAATCCCCGTCGCGCTTATCCTCCCGGACAGCACGGTCAGGCGCGGCGCAAGCGTTCGGAATATGCGATTCGTTTAGAAGAGAAACAGAAACTTCGCTTCAATTATGGGGTGAGCGAAAAACAATTGATCCGTTATGTGCGTAAGGCTCGTCGTTTTACGGGGTCAACGGGACAAGCACTCTTGCAGTTGCTGGAGATGCGCCTTGACAATACGGTTTTTCGTTTGGGAATGGCTGGAACCATTCCGGGAGCGCGCCAACTCGTCAATCACGGTCACGTGACGGTTAATGGCCGCGTTGTCGATATTGCAAGCTATCAATGTCGTCCGGGAGATGTTATCGGCGTACGCGATCGCTCTCAATCTCGGCGTTTAGTCCAAACCAATATGGAATATCCTGGTTTGGCCAATCTCCCCAGCCATTTGGAGTTTGACAAAGAAAAGATGATTGGTAAGGTCAATGGCATCATCGAACGGGAATGGGTGGCTCTGCAAATTAATGAGCTGCTTGTGGTTGAGTACTACTCCCGGAAAGTTTAAAATTCCTAGAAGTCAGAGGGTGGAAGATCGCAATCAATTCCCGCTCGATTTTCCGCCTTCAAGCTTCCTGTCTCCCCAGCCAACTGCAATCCTTCCCGGACGCAACCGCGTCTTTTTTTAGCCGCCAATTTGAGACATGGTTCGCCCATAGGTGCCTATTGTCGTCCCAGAATCGCGTAATTTGAAGTTAATCTCTGGTTTCAGGTTTAATAAGGCTCTGACTTGTTCTCGCAATTGTGCGAGATTCGTACCCTCGCGCAGGGCCGTTTTGAGATTAATTTGTCCGGTTTCGTTGAGGAGACAGGGACGCAACCAACCATCTGCAGAGAGACGCACTCGGTTGCAGCGATCGCAAAAACACTCTGACATTTGGGAGATAAAACCGAGGGTTCCCTTTGCACCAGGAATCTGAAAGATGTCCGCCGGGCCGTTTCCCTTCACCTGCGCCGGTATGAGTCCCCAATGACTACGAATGCGATCGCGCAATTCCTCCGACGGAATCCAAGCGCGATCGCGGAAAAGATCGGCATTACCAATCGGCATAAACTCGATAAACCGGACGTGCCAATCGCGATCGCGGGTTAAGGCGGCTAAATCGAGGACTTCGCTGTCGTTCAGTCCGGGAATCACCACCACATTTAATTTTAAGGGGTTAAACCCGACCCGGTGTGCTGCCTGAATCCCTTCCCAGGTCTGTTGCCAGCGGCTTTGAGCGCGATTGCCGATAATTTTGTCAAATGTCTCTGGTTTGAGAGAATCCAGGCTAATGTTAATGCGTCGCAACCCAGCATCAAAAAGAGCTGGCGCGATCGGTGCGAGCAAAAACGCATTAGTGGTCATGGCTAAATCTTCCGTTTCGGGAAGGGTGGCGATCGCTCGAACCAACTCGACAACTCCCGGACGCAAGAGCGGTTCTCCCCCCGTCAAGCGGAATTTTCTAAATCCTAAAGGGATAAAGACTTCTCGCAGCAGCGTCAGCAATTCACCATCGCTCAGCAACTCCTGACGCAAAACATAATCTAACTTTGCGCCTTCTGGCATACAGTATTGGCAGCGAAAGTTGCACCGATCGATGAGGCTAATCCGCAAGTAGTCAACTGGGTTCATCCCTCTATTCTCTTGTCTCCATCGTTACATGAAATCCACTTGATTAGCCGATCTTTGAGTTCCCTATAAATGCGACCTACAATTCCTTGTTCCCTTGATAAGGTTCGTTAGAACCCTGGCTTTTCTGGGGGGTTTTGCCCCCCAGACCCCCCACCGGGAGCGTTACGCCCCCCCCGGACCCCCGACGTATGGGTTGACTCGCGGGCCTCTTAATTATGGAGCGACTTTTAGACTTATGTTCATTCGCACCGGTCATGAGTCAAGCCATCACAAGGATTTCATATTACTTCTTCCTTACCAAGTTTAGAAGGTTTCAGGCGTTAGGCGATCGCGCGACTGGGGAGCATCCCAATTGTGCAACTCTGGAATGGGAGAAGGGGAAAAGGCGAAGGATTGCGTTCTTTTCCCCGGTGTGACAAGTGTGGTTTGAAGTCGTTCAACGAACAACTCGCGCTATCCTTCCATCCATTCGGTGTGGAAGAACTCGCCTCTGGGTCGATCGAGGCGCTCGTAGGTGTGGGCCCCAAAGTAGTCGCGTTGGGCCTGAGTGAGGTTTTGAGGGAGGCGATCGCGCCGATAGCTGTCAAAATAATCCAACGAGGCGCTAAAAGCTGGTACTGCAATGCCAAAACGATTGGCAGTTACCAACACCTCCCGCCATGCTTGCTGGCGATCGAGAATGGTTTGCTTGAACTCCGGTGCGAGCAGCAAATTCGGCAGCTCTGGATTCTCGTTAAAGGCATTCTTAATCTTATCGAGGAATCCCGCGCGAATAATACAACCGCCCTTCCAAATGCGGGCGCATTCTGCTAGATCCAAACCGTAGTTGAACTCCTTCGAGGCTTTACTTAACAAAGCCATCCCTTGAGCATAGGAACACATCTTCGAGCAGTAAAGCGCATCTCGCACTTGAGAGATAAAAGCTTGAACATCACCATCATATTGAATCGCGGGGCCGCTTAACGCTTTGGCCGCAGCAACCCGCTCGTCTTTATAAGCAGAGATGACGCGGGCGTTGACCGCTGCATACATCGTGGGAATGGGAACGCCCAACTCCAAAGAACTGACCACCGTCCAGCGTCCCGTCCCTTTTTGTCCCGCCGCATCGAGGATAAAGTCAACCAGATGGCGATCGCGCTCTTTGTCGATGTATTTGAAGATATCCGCCGTAATTTCAATCAAAAACGAGTTCAACTCGTCTGTTGTATTCCACTCGGCAAAAACTTCGTGCAACTGCTGATTATTCAACCCGGCAACATTTTTGAGCAAATCGTAGGCTTCGGCGATCAGTTGCATATCGCCGTACTCAATGCCGTTGTGAACCATCTTGACATAATGCCCCGAACCGCCCGGCCCGATATAGGTGACGCAGGGGCCGTCATCCACTTGAGCGGCAATTTTGGTCAAAATCGGCTCTAGGTCTTGATAGGCAGCTTGCGTTCCTCCAGGCATGAGGCTGGGGCCGTTTAACGCGCCTTCTTCACCGCCGCTAACCCCCATCCCGACGAAACCCAATCCCGTTGCTTCCAACTCCCGCGTGCGCCGTTCCGTGTCTTCGTAGAGAGAGTTTCCGCCATCAATAATCGTGTCGCCTTCCTCCAGGAGAGGCTTCAACTGCAAAATCACGGCATCGACGGGTTTTCCCGCCTTAACCATCACTAAAATTTTGCGAGGGCGTTCGAGAATTTGGACAAAATCTTCTAGAGAATAGGCTGCTTTGATATCTTTGCCTTGCGCTCGCGTTGCCATGAAATCTTCTGTTTTGGCAGCGGTGCGATTGTAAACGGCGATCGGAAAACCCCGACTTTCTACATTGAGGGCGAGGTTCTCTCCCATTACCGCTAAACCGATTACGCCGAAGGTTCGTTGTGTCATAATTCTCTGTTGCGAACGATATCGATTTTGAAGAGTCAGTTCACCTTCAGGTTAGCCCGATCTTCTGGGAGATGTTCTAAAGAAGAAATTAAGAGTCGCTATTCCCCATGCACCCCATTCGGCACTGTTGGCGGGCGATCGCTAGCCCTTTGCGAAAAATGAGATTACCATAGCTTACAACATCATTTATCTATTTCTCAGGAGTTCGTTGTGAGTCCAGAAAGCCTCATCCAAGAACCTTCTAGCCCTTCCTCAGCATCCGAGACTTCGACCTTTGACCCCAAACAATTCGATACTTGCGTGATGGGAACCTACGGACGTTTCCCCATTGCTCTGACGCGAGGCGAAGGATGTCGAGTCTGGGACGCGCAAGGGCGAGAATATTTGGACTTTGTGGCCGGTATTGCGACCTGTACGCTCGGCCACGCCCATCCGGCCTTGATTGAGAGCGTCACGCAACAGATTCAAAAACTCCACCACGTCTCTAACCTCTACTACATTCCCGAACAGGGACAACTGGCTGAATGGCTCGTCGAGCGTTCCTGTGCCGATCGCGTTTTTTTCTGCAACTCTGGGGCCGAGGCGAACGAAGCCGCGATTAAATTGGCGCGGAAATATGCCCACACCGTTCAAGATATCTCCGATCCGGTCATTTTGACCGCCACTGCGAGTTTCCACGGCCGCACCCTCGCCACAATTACCGCGACGGGACAGCCGAAATATCAAAAAGGATTCGATCCCCTCATGCCGGGATTTGCCTATGTCCCTTACAACGATATTGCCGCAATTGACAACGCCATTGGCGATATTGATGAGGGAGACCGCCGCGTTGGGGCAATTTTACTCGAACCTTTGCAGGGAGAGGGCGGGGTGCGTCCGGGAAATTCCGACTACTTCCGGCACGTTCGAGAGATTTGCGATGATAACGGACTGCTCCTGATCTGCGATGAAGTGCAGGTGGGAATGGGACGCACGGGAACCTATTGGGGATACGAAAACTTGGGGATCGAACCCGATATTCTCACGAGTGCCAAAGGGTTAGCAGGGGGCATTCCGATCGGCGCAATGCTGTGTAAAACGTCCTGCGATGTCTTTGAACCGGGCAACCACGCCAGTACCTTTGGCGGCAATCCTTTGGCTTGTGCGGCGGCCCTGGCGGTGGCTCGGACGCTAGATCGGGAGAATCTTTTGCAAAATGTGCGAGAGAGGGGGGAACAGTTGCGAGAGAACTTGAGCGCGATCGCTCGGGCCTATCCTCACCTCTTCGCTGAAGTGCGCGGTTGGGGACTCATCAATGGTTTAGTTCTCAAGGAAGAGTGTAAATTCACCTCCATTGATTTGGTGAAAGCGGTAATGGACAAAGGTTTGCTTCTGGTTCCTGCTGGGCCAAAGGTCGTGCGCTTTGTCCCGCCGTTAATTGTTAGCGATCGTGAAGTCAATCGCGCTACTGAAATTTTGCAACAAGTGCTTGCTGCACCCGAATTTATGGGTTAACGCAGCTCGAACGATAGTGCTAAGTCTTGCAGGTGCGGAAGGGCGATCGCTAGCTCTTCCCGCGCTGCGTCCCGATCCAAGATGAGAGTTGCTTTCGATCTCGACGATACGTTAATTCCCACAACCGTCGAATTTGCTGGCGGTAGCACCACTTTGCCGATGCCTATGCGGTTATTCTTTCGCGAACCGCTACGCAATGGAGCCAGGGAATTGCTGGCAGACATCAGCAGAACGCACGAACTCTGGCTGTACACAACATCTCTGAGACACCCAATTTACCTCAAGTTGTGGTTTAAGTTCCTCGGAATTCCTCTCGCTGGTGCAATTAACCAAGATTCGCACCAAAGAACGATTCGCAATGCATCGCAGCATTCGGGTTATAGCAAAGTTCCCCAACTCTTTAACATCGATTTGCTGGTTGATGACTCGCCAGGAGTAGCGATTGAATGCGAGTTACAAGGATGTGCCGCATTGATTGTTGACCCGTCCGATCTGAAGTGGAGCGATCGCGTTCGATCGAAACTGGAGTTGGACCAACGAGAATAGCCGAGAAACAACGTTGTCGTGCTAAACGCAGCTCTACTTGAGTGGTGTATTCCGCCATGATAGACCTGCAAAGAAGAAAAAAAGCCTGAAACCTTTTAGAATCAAGCTCTCTCGCAAATTTTGGCGTTGCAGAATTAAGACATGAATTCAAGGAAATTTAACGATGCAATGCCCGGAGTGTCAATCCGAACATATTCGCAAAAACGGTAAAAATAGACAAGGGAAACAGAATTATATCTGTGTCAACTGCTCTCGCCAATTTATTACCAACTACAATGCTCATCGGGGATATGATGATGAGTGTAAACGGGAATGCTTAAAAATGTACGTCAATGGTCTGGGCTTTCGGGCTATAGAAAGGGTTAAAGGTGTACATCATACAATCGCATTTAAGCAAGTGATTCCAACGCATTTGCAACCATCTCCTTGAGTGCTTGACGCACGCGGTCTAAGCGAGGTTGGTCAATAGGGGCAAGACCTAAGACCCAATTGAGCCAAAGTCCATCTATCGCTGCTACCACGGCCTCACTCACCCCCGGAGGTAGTCCATCGTCCATCAAGCGTTCGTGCAGGTCAGAATAAACGTCTCGCATCGGTTGGATAAGTTTCGGGTCTTGGGCAAGAGCTGTGAAGACGGCTGATGAGATACTGCACATCCCTTTCGTCCAGCTTTCAGCGTCCGTCATGCAGTAATCGATTAAGCCTCGGGTCATACGCCCTGGCCCTTCGCTTGTTTGCTGAAAAGCATCTTGGTAAGACTTTCGCCACTGCTCCGCACTCCGTGCCACAAGCGCTTCAATGAGATTATTTTTCGTGGGGAAATAATGCAAGAGTCCCCCTTTGCTCATACCGGCCTCGGCAGCAACAGCACTTAGGGTAAGGTTGCCAATCCCTTGCCGAAAGATAACAGCTTCGGCAGCCTCCAACAGTTGCTCAGGAATATCATTTGACATCCCTAAATCATACCAACTGGACGGTTGTGGAACCAACCTCTACTGCTAAATATTGGACATCTTCTTACGCAGCATTTTCAGAACAAGATTCGAGAGAAAAGCTCCAAGTCTTAGGGTAGGGCAACTTAAACTGGTTGCCACTTAGACATATCAACAGCATGAACTGCGAATGTAAAATTGGGCGGAGTATTATCTGTTCTTAGATGCTTAATCGATTGGTATTCCTCTGAATGCCAAAAACTTTGTAAATGTTCCATTGAAGGAAATCTAAACAAAGTGAACTTCGCGTTCTCTTTCCATTCACCTTCAAAGAAATCCATAAATTGATCGCTCTCTCCAGCAACAAGCAACTCTCCTCCGTACTTTTCGAGAATAGGATGAGCCGCTTCACCATAGGGAACAATTGAGCCGTGACTTTCTGGCATAAATGAACTACAGACCAAATAAGCAGGATGTTTTTCACTCATGTGATTACTCCTTGTCGCACCGGGCTATGTAAAAAGGAATGCCTGCCATAGAGCAGGCTATCTTCTCTACGTGTAACCTTGCTGTGATAAATTATGATTTCAAGCATACCGTCTGGACGGTCGCTTGTCAACGGCCTGGATAGTTGGCTGTCGTGCTAAACGCAGCTCTACTTGAGTGGTGTCTTCCGCCATGACAGACCTGCAAAGAAGAAAAAAAGCCTGAAACCTTTTAGAATCAGACTCTCTCGCAAATTTTTTGTCTTACATTGTGTCATGATCCAGAACGCATCCGAGACAGATTTCTGGGCCATTTCACAATAGATAGGGGAAGGAAAACCCAACCCCTACCTTGAACCCCGAATTCCGCGTTGCGGCACTAGACGTAAGTAAATTCAGACCCTGACAAGTTCAATTCGGAATTGCTCCGAATCACGCCAATTAACTCGCTGGGATTAGACCCGCTTTCCCCGTGAAAGAGGAAGGCATTGGAGCCAAATTGACCGAGTTCGTAGTTGTCAGCACTGCCGTGTAACTGAACGGTATCTTCGCTAGCGTTGAAATCGCGAATGAAGGCAAAGTCAGCAAAACCTTGTGCGGTTGTGCCGCCGCTGTTGTAGTAAGCTCCGTTGCTGTCGCCGAGGACGAAGGTATCGGCCCCAGAGTTGCCCCAGAAAGTGTCAATTTCACCCACGCCAGGAGCCGCCAAGTTAGAATCAACGCCGATGAGAGTATCGTCGCCGCGACCGCCTTTGACTTTATCGTTGCCTTGGCCGCCGATAACGGTGTCATTACCGCGGTTGCCAAACACGAAATCATTTCCCGCTCCCGCGTCAATGGTATCGTCGCCACCGCGACCTTTGATAATTTGGTTGCTTTCGCCGCCAAGGATGCGATCGCTCTCTTGGGTTCCCCAAATCCTGGAACTGTTGTCAGGGGTGGGTTCCGTACCGCCAGAACCGGGATCGGAGGCGATCGCCAGTTGGAAAGTATCGCTGACCGTCCCCCCATTACCATCATTAGCCGTGACGATAACTTCGCTCGTTCCTACCGCAGCATTGGTTGGCGTGCCGCTAATTAGTCCCGTTTGTGCATCAAGACTCAAACCGTCCGGCAACCCTTCGGCGGCATAGGTTAAGGTATCCCCAGCATCGATGTCTGCAAAGTTATTGCTTGCATCCAAGCTGAACTCCGTCCCAGCTGTTGCCTCTTGGTCGGCGATGGGACTCGCAACCGTTGGATCGTCGTTGGTGTTGGCAACGGTCAGTTCAAAGGTGGAATCGACCGTCCCGCCATTCCCATCATTGGCCGTAACTTTAATCTCGTTTGTTCCCACGGCTGAGTTGGTTGGCGTACCGCCGATAACTCCCGTTTGCGCGTCCAGGCTCAATCCATCGGGTAAACCCTCTGCAGAATAGGTAAGGGAATCGCCATCAGCATCGCTGAAGTTGTTGCTGATGTCGAGGTTGAATGGACTGTCTTCCGCCGCCGTTTGCTCGCCAATGGGGGTGCTGGCGACAGGAGCCACATTGGGGTTTCCTCCTCCCGTCCCGCCGCCATTGTTACCGCCATCACCGCCACCGGTATCGGGATTCTCAATCGTTCCCTTACCAAAAACCTGAGTCCAATAGCTGTTGTAGTTAACGTTCCCCGTATCGTTCTCTAGGAACTCATAGCCAATGCCAATCTCGTTGTAGTCAGCATTGAGCATATTGGCACGGTGTCCGGGACTGCTTTTCCAGCCTTCTACCACCTGTTCGGGGGTGCGATAGCCTGCGGCAATATTTTCGCCAACGAAGCCGCTTTCATATCCTGCATCTTGGGCCCGATCCCAAGGTCGAGAACCGTCTTGACCGGTATGGCTGAAGAAGTCTTGCAAAGCCATGCTTTCGGAATGTTCTTGAGCAGCTTCTACCAGATTGCGATCGACGACTAATGGATCTAAACCATTCTGGGCCCGAAATTCGTTGGTGAGTCGCAGAACCTCTTGAACAAAATCATTGTGAGGACTGCTATCTCCCGGATCGGGTGCGGGATCGGAGGTGTCGGCGATCGCTAACTGGAAGGTATTGCTAGCAGTCCCCCCATTACCATCATTAGCCGTGACGATAACTTCGCTCGTTCCTACCCCCGCATTGGTTGGCGTACCGCTAATCAGTCCCGTTTGCGGATCGAGACTTAAACCGTCCGGTAATCCTTCGGCGGAATAGGTTAAGGTATCCCCAGCATCGATGTCTGCAAAGTTATTGCTAACATCCAAGCTGAATTCCGTTCCGGCTGTTGCCTCTTGGTTTGCCAGAGGGTTGGAGACAGTCGGAGCATCATTGGTGTTGGCAACTGTTAGCTCAAAGGTCGTCTCAACCATGGCACCTTTGCCATCGTCAGCCGTCACCCTAATCTCGCTCGTACCCACCGCTGCGTTGGTCGGCGTGCCGCTAATGACTCCGGTTTGCGCGTCAAGACTCAAGCCATCCGGCAGTCCTTCTACGGTATAGGTCAGGGTATCGCCATCGGCATCGCTGAAGTTGTTGCTCAGATCGAGGCTGAAAGCACTATCCTCTGTTGCTGTTTGCTCGCCAATGGTATTGCTGGCAACAGGAGCTGTATTCGGATTGGTTCCACCTGTTCCGCCGCCAGTACCGCCAGTACCGCCGCCGGTATCGGGATTCTCGATGGTTCCCTTGCCAAAGACTTGCGTCCAGTAGGTGTTGTAGTTAACGCTTCCCGTATCGTTTTCTAGGAAGTAATAGCCAACACCAAGCTCGTTGTAGTCCGCATTGAGCATATTGGCACGATGTCCGGGACTGTCAATCCATCCTTGCACCACTTTTTCAGGAGTGTCGTAGATCCCGCCTGCGGCAATGTTTTCGCCGACAAAGCTGCTTTCATATCCCGCATCTTGCGCTCGATCCCAAGGTCGAGAACCATCTTGACCGGTATGGCTGAAGAAATCTTGCAAAGCCATGCTTTCGGAATGTTCTTGAGCGGCTTCTTGCAAGTTAGTATCTAGTACCAAAGCGTGCAAGCCGTTCTGGGCCCGAAATTCGTTGGTGAGTCTGAGAACCTCTTGGATAAATTCGTTGTTCGTCATGGATTTCTCCTTGAAAATTGATAAGTTCGACAGGATGACAGCTAGAACTGTCGCGGTAGAAGCCACCCCGGAACCCGCTAGCCTCAGACCGTTACATCGGCGTTAGCCAGCAATTCAATATTTAGAAATTGTTCAAAATCTCTCGGAGTCAATGACAACTATTCAACAGTCATTGACTTGGCACTGACACTGAACCCCGAATCTGTAAATTAGGCGGTAGAATTGCCCTGGTTTTCCTTCTCTCTTGTACCCTCCCTCCCCCCTCCTCTGTGCCATCTATCTCTGCAATGAGATTGGCAATGAGGCATCAAGTTTTTAGCGATCGCGTATTCTTAAGCAGCAATTTTGTCGCCTTGCATTTCGTTCTCTCGTCGCAGCACCTCTGCTTGCAACCACGAGTCAAATAACTCATCGAGCAATCGCTGTTCCATCGCCGCATCCAACTTGGCAGAAATGCGCTGTTCCAGGCGGAGAATGACGGCCCACTCTCCCAGTTGCATGGGTTGCCAGAGTTGTCCTTCCTGGCTCTTATTCAGAATCTCAGCGAGGGGGCCAATCGTGCGAGACAGTTCCACTGGTCCCACCAGACCCCCGGTTTGGGCCTCTGCACCTTGGGAATATTGACTGGCGACCTCGGCAAAGGTTGCTTCTTCTGCTTGAATGCGGAAGTAGAGTTCGCGCGCAACATTCATATCTTGAGTCCGTAGCAGGGAGTAAACGACGCGGTCTAAGCCATCTTTACATTTCAAAAAGTAGCTTTTGAGATAACTTCCCCACTTTTCTCGCTTGAATTTACTGATTTTCAGATCCTGGATAATTTGTTCGTCTAATTGTGCTTGAGCAATTCCTTGTCGGGTTAGCCACAGGTCTTGCTGTTCTGGTTCGGTTAAATTGTGTCGTGCGAAGAGGTTTTGACGCGCTTGTGCAACTTCGCTTGCTTCGACCGCAATCGCTCTAGTTGCCTGCTCGATCGTCATGGCCCGCATTAACTGCGGCATGAGTTTGTATTTGTCCAATAACGCCAGAAGATTATCTGTTCTAAAAGAAAGGTTTTGTGAGAACGCTTTTTCTTCATTACGAACGAAAGAAGGATGCATTAATGTCGTCATTTTCTTGTTACTCAAACTCAAATTACTACTGTTTATTTCTCTCGTCTACAAGAGAAAGGCTTAATTCAAAAAGACGACCTAAAGTTGAAATAAGTTTCCATGTTTTTCGTTTTCTTTTTCAAAAAACTTGAAAGTTTATTTACTTTGAGATTGCCAACAAAGCGAACGATACAACTCTTGTATTTTTAGACAATAGCTGTGTCGATCTATCAGACTTTTCGGGCAGTTGTAAATACCTCCTAGATCCTGAGATTCAGGATAATTCGACGATCGATGCTCCCTAACTGGTTTAGATAGTCACTTCTAAAAGATTGAAGGCTATTCTGTGGCGAGATGCGTTTGGAGACAACGTTCGGTAGGACAGCGCCCAAATACCCTGGTTTCAAAAACTTGCTTTCAAACAATCAAAATGGTAGCTTCCCAGCACTCCTGTTTCTATTATAAATTACTTGAGTTTTACACCGTGCTTTCATTGATGTTTGACAATATTTTTTCAGGTTTTGAGGAATATACTTACGCGGTTTCCTCAACCAGTCGCACTACTTGATTTTCCTGCAAAGAGTCAAGAAAATCCGGGAGAATTTCTTGTGGGTTTGCCAGCATACTGTTCGGGCTAGAACCTAGAACTGCTTGCCGAACTTGACGGAAAATTTGGTGGTAGTTGCGCGATCGCAAAGCTTAATTCCTTTCCAACTTGAAGATTACATTATTGAGAATAAAGGGGAAAGGTAAAGATTTCGTGAAGCGGTAAAATTACAAAGCAATGGGCGATAGTTTCGCCGACCTGATGGTACGCGCCGGGTGCGTCAGGAAGGAGTGGGCGATCGCGTCAGTCCTAGAAATTTGCTCGCGCAAGCGAGATACGTTTGCGGGTCTTCGAGCATTGGGAAGTGAGCGGTTTTGGGAATTTCGCAATACTCCACTCGTTCGCTCAAGGCTGCTGCTTGTCGCCCCATTTCAGCGGGGATAATTTTATCCTTTTCGCCAGCAATTAAGAGGGTGGGAACTTGGAGGCGGGCAAATTCTTGGGGAATAACTTCGACCGCTTTTTTGCTGACCGAAGTATAAATCGTTCCCAGCGCAGCTTCATAATCGGCTCGCAAAAAGTCTTCTAAGAAAGCTCGACGTTCGTTCCCTGGGATCGGACGGTGTAGAAATCGAGCCATAAACGCGCGATCGGCAAAGGGAACGCTGAGAAACCAGCTATAGCGAAATTGAACGACGTACTTCCCAAACTTATAAAACGCTTCAAAGGCTTTTTTGTCGTACTCAAAAATTCCGTTGCAGGTCAGGATCGCTCGCTCTACTTTTTCAGGGTATAAATTGGCGAAAAAGAGAGCAATTGACGCGCCCATCGAATGTGCGTTGAGAGAAACGCGATCTAACTTCAATTGGTCGAGTAAAACGGCTAAATCTACCGCATATTCTTCCAGCTCGTATCCTAAATTTTCTGTGGAGTTCTGAGGTGGAATGGACGAACAGCCAAATCCTCGGAGATCGTAAAGCAAGCAGTTGAAATGCTCGCAGAGAGAGGCTGCGGTACTTCGCCAGTATCGCGCAGAGCCGCACCAACCGTGCAGAAAAACCAGGGTCGGTTTCGCATTAGCCGTCTCTGGCTTGCCAATCCATTCGTAGTAATGCTCAACTCCTCGAACATTGACGGTGCCGCGATCGCGCTCAATTCCCTGATTTTCAATTCTCGGTTTGCTTGGCATTGTGTCTGTTTGGAAAGCTTGTCACTCTACCGTTATATCTTCCCACTATTCTCGACTCCCTTATTCCACCAAGGATTTCAAGAATTCACATCCGGCGTAATTCACGTCTAATGTGTATTATTTGAACTCCTTTTTGGGCAAGGGAATGAGGAGTCGGGAGTCGGGGGACAAGGGAGACAAGGAAAATTGGGGTCTTGGGGAGAAAGTCATCACTCAAAACCCTGAACTCTGAACTCTGAACTCTGAACTCTGTTTACTGCGACCAATGGGGTCGAATTGGCCCCAAAATGCGGTTGAGTCGGCGCAGTTGTTCGGCGGTTCCCATGCAAATGAGGAGATCGCCGTCGGCGAGGTAAGTGTCTCCGGTCGGCCCGCCAATTAAGGTTCCGTCGGGCCGGCGAATGGCGAGGACGAGCGCGCCAGACTGCGATCGCAAATTCGCTTGACTCAAGGTCTGCCCCACGCAGGGACAAGTTTGACCGTCCAGGGAAAATTCATCTAAGTAGAGGGAGCGATTTTTGCCGGTAATAATCCCATCGACAAAATCCATCACCCTCGGACGAACCGCAGCAGCGGCTAGGCGCTTTCCCCCAGTCACATAAGGAGAAACAACCGCATCGGCCCCCGCTCGCTTGAGTTTCTCGATCGCTTCTGCGGCGCTGGCGCGCGCGATCGCGCGAATGCGAGGGTTGAGGGTTTTCGCTGACAAGACCGTATATAAATTCTCCGCATCGGAACGCAAAGCAGAGACCAGACAAACGGCCCGATCGATCCCAGCCGCAATCAAACTTTCATCTAAAGTGGCATCTCCCTGCATCACTGCGTAACCGTGCTGCTGCGCGTCTTCGACCACTTCCGAACGCGCATCGAGAATCACAAACGGAATCCCTTCAGCTTCAAACTCCAACGCAATTTGATGGCCCGTGCGGCCGTAGCCGCAGAGAATATAGTGATTATTCAAGGCTTCGATCGTCCGTCTCCGCTGTCGCTGTCGAATTCCTTCCTGAAAATACCCCTGGATGAGTGCCTCTGTAAACCGATTGGCAATGTAGCCAATGCCAACGACTCCCATGATAATGAGAGCAATAGTAAATAGGCGAGATCGCGGCTCTAGGGGATGCACTTCCGAAAACCCCACCGTCGAGAGCGTAATCGCTGTCATATAAACGGCTTCCGACCAAGACCAGTCCTCAATCAGCCAGTACCACAGCGTTCCCACCGAGAAGATACCCGCCAATCCCACAAACCCTGCAAACAACTGCTTTTGCAGGCGTTGATATTTTTGCTCAAAAGTTTCCATTGCTACCGGCACTCAAGTGTTTTGCACGCGGGCGTTGAGCCTAAAATGGTAGCGTTTTTTTGTCTGAGGTCGAAGCGGTTTTTTGGCCAAATTCGTTCGAGGCGCGATCGCCGCTCTCCGGAATCTTGCCAGTTGGTAATGCTCTGACTCAATTGGCGATTGCTATACTGAACGTTCTGTAAGGGCGAGTCTATGGAATTTGTCTTAATCCTGACCTTGAGTGCGATTCTTTTGCCCCTGTTCTGTCTCCTTCGCAGGGCAAAACGCAGATTGCGGGCCAGACTCAGAGCCATTCAGATCGCCGGAAACTCAGGGGCCGCAAGGTTGGCGGAGCGATCGCTCAACCCACACGATTCCTTAATTGAAGCTCGCGATTATTTGATTGGAGAATTAAGCTGTCGCTACAATGCCCGTTCTCCCTATCTTCGATGTGCGGTTAACCCCGATGGCCCCTGCGAAGGTTGCCCGCATTATCAACAGCGAGACCGAAAATCCTCTCGAAATTGAGACTTCGGTGGCAATCTTTCCGTCACATCAGCTCTCTAACAAGCACTAACCTTGCCTAAAAGCTCTTCGGGAAAAACATTGGGGGAAAACATTTCTTCCATCGACCGCAAATAAGGCTTAAACAGCTTCATTTGTTCCGGCCCGAGTTGGCGCTGAATTTCAATTTGCAGCAGGTTAATCAGTTGCTGAACTAAGTCCCAACTGACGCTTAACGCTGGGTATAACATCACGCACAGCGGAAACAATTCTTGTTTGACAATGCTGATATTTTTCTCTAAGGCGCAGACGCAAAGATAAACCTGGAACATTTCAATATCGCGTCGGCTGGAAATCTGTACCCTAGGATTACTCAACAGTCCAGAGTAGCATTGATAGTTAGGATATAACTCAATCACATCTTGACAAATTTTCTGAGAAATCTGACTAATTAAGGGTAGCAGTTTCCGAACGCCTTCTAAAACTGGCGAGTTGTAATCGTACTCAGCCGCTGCGTTGTAAGCGCGCTGTAAGGGCATATAGAGGTGATCGTCAATGACCTTGAAATATGCACCAACTGTCTCTTTTGCCTCAGCCGGAAGGGGATCTAGCAACAGCTCTCCGGTGTAATGAAATTGCATGCTGACAAAGCCAATGACCCTCGGATCGACAGCGGTATATCTGCGGCGAATTTCACCTAACTCCGGCCCCACTAAAACGGAGAGGCGGCGGGGAAGAATATTGTTAGCGTAAGCGTCTAAAGCTTGCTCGTAAATGTGATAAACGTCACGAGAAATTTGCCAGGGATTAATCAGTTGATGCTCGATGTCGTGGCGCTGCACTTCTTTTCCTAAAACCGTTTCGGTTTTAGTCCAAGCTTTAGCGCTGGTGTTGCGGAGGTGTTCTTGCAGCTTAGTGGCGAGGGCCGTTCGCCCCAAACTCGCTTGTTCTTTCCAGACAGAATCCGGATCGATGAGTTTGCCGACATACTTTTTCGCCCAGAGTTGAGGAAGAGATTGGACTGCGCCTGAACCTGAAACATCGGATTTTATCAACATATTTAAATTGTTATTGAAATTCATAACACTGTTTATCCTTCTGTGAAGGTAGGTTGGGCTATAGTTTACAATAAAAATCTCGGAAGATGAAAAAAAGTTTAAGAAAGTCAAGGATGGGTATTGTTGCTACTATTACTTGTCGAGATTGTGCTGGAATATAAAGACAAGAATTGATACCAGATAAGCTCGCTATTTGTACAGTAAAAGCTGCGATAGATCGGTTGTTTTAGCATGTTTGCGGAAAACAACGCAGTACAACTTGGTTGCAATTAGCACAATCAAGCATCGTAAAATTATCAGCAAAGAGGAAAAAAATCTTGGCACTCTCGGTTGAAGAAAAGCCCTTAGAGCGTCCTCTACTCGGACGGTCTTTGCCCCAACTCACGGACTGGGTGCAGCAGCAAGGACAACCAGCGTATCGGGGCAAACAACTTCATCAGTGGTTGTATGGGAAGGGCGCGCGATCGCTCGCGGCGATTTCTGTCTTCCCCAAACCATGGCGCGAAGCGATGGCCGGTACTGAGATCGGTCGCTCGACCCTCCACTACCAAACGATTGCTCGCGATCGCACGCGCAAGTACTTGTTACGCCTCGCCGACGGCTTGATTATTGAAACGGTGGGCATTCCTACAGCCAAGCGCCTCACGGTTTGCGTCTCTTCTCAGGTTGGGTGTCCAATGGCCTGTGATTTCTGCGCGACGGGGAAAGGAGAGTTTGCGCGCAATCTCCAGTCTCACGAAATCATCGACCAGGTGCTAACCGTACAAGAAGATTTTCAGCAGCGCGTCAGTAATGTGGTGTTTATGGGGATGGGAGAGCCGCTGTTAAATCTCGAACCCGTAGTTGCTGCGGTGAAGTCGCTCAATCAGGATGTGGGGATCGGCCAGCGATCGCTAACCCTTTCCACCGTCGGTTTGCCCGAACGCATTCGCCAACTCGCCCAACACAAACTCCAAATTACCTTTGCCCTCAGCCTTCACGCCTCCAACCAATCTCTGCGAGAAAAATTGATTCCCAGTGCCAAACACTATCCCCTCGATCGACTCTTAGAAGACTGTCGGGAATATGTGCAACTGACCGGACGCAGAGTGACTTTTGAATATATCCTGCTCGCTGGCGTTAACGATTTTCCCGAACAGGCGGAGGAGCTGGCCCGAAAGCTGCGAGGATTCCAGACCCACGTCAATTTGATTCCCTACAACCCAATTGATGAAGCGGACTATCAACGTCCGAGCCAGCAGCGCATTGAAGGTTTTCTCAAGAGCCTCAAGCAACGCAAAATTGCGGCGAGCATTCGCTACTCTCGCGGTCTAGAAGCCGATGCGGCCTGCGGACAGTTGCGAGCAGTGCGCGAGAGGCTCTGATGGAACGCTCTTTCTCCTCCCTTTTCGAGCTAGGATTTGGATAAAAAGCGCTGTTTGAGAAAGTAGAATGGACTCATCATACTGCCCCAATAAAACTCCAGCTCAAAGGCAGCAATGAGGTCGGTTTCGATCTTTTCTCTGTATTTAATCCGATGAACAATAACTCGGCGCAAATTCCCGAATAATGTTCTCAACAAAATTGCCGGTTTCTGCCAGTTAGGAGCAGCAATCATCCGCAGTTGACAAATAGGTAAACCGCATCCGCGGGCGATGGGAAGTAAATAGTCTCGTTCGAGGCGATCGCGCGGAATTTGATGGTTGATGTGCATTTGCGGATTGTACCAAATCTCCCAACCGGCTTTGTGCAGATACAACAGCGTTTCGTAGTCCTCCCCGGCAATTTTTGCCCCTCCCACGCGACCGAGAAGGGTCAAGCGACTGGGAACATTCTCTAACCAAGCTTTTTTGCGAATGACGAGTCCCGCACCGGGAGGGAGTTGTAAGCGATCGGGGTCAAATTTGTAGGCTTGCGAACCGTGTTCTGCGATCGCGAGACAGCGATGAATTCTCTGAAAGTTTTCAGGAGGTTGCACTTCAAAATCGGCGTGAATTTGACCGCTATAAGCACCCGCTTTGGAATATTTTTGTCCGAAATCATAAGCTTGTCTGACCCAGTTGCGATCGGGCCAGTTGTCGTCGTCAATAAACCCAATCAATTCTCCCCTTGCCTCTTGTACGGCACGCTGTCTGGCAAAGGCTAATCCTTGTTGCGTTTCTCGATAATATTTAAGGGGAAAAGATTCAGTCCAATTTTCCTGATAGTCTCGAATAACTTGAGCGGTATTATCGCAACTATTGTTGTCGATCGCAATGACTTCCCAGGCGATTGTTTCCGAACCAACTTGCTTTTTCAGTCTGTCGAGAACGGCAGGCAATCGTTTTGCTCCGTTGTAGGTCGGGATGGCTACGGTAAAATCGATCGTGACTTCAGAGATAGTTTCCACAGATAAAAAGGGCTGACAATACTACTTCGTAAAAACTCCATTTCACAGGCAACAACATCATCGCTGGCAAGGTGCTGGCGGTGCTTGAGAAAGTAAATAAATGCCTTGTAAATATCTCTCGCTAAACCGAGAGGAAAGAGGAGGGGACGCTGCCAAGGTTTGAGGCGCAACATTCGGATGTGATGTCGGGCTAAACCGGTACTGCGAACGAGATAGAGGAGGTAGTCTCGTTGCAGGCGATCGCTCGGAATTTGATGGTAAATTTCCATCTCTGGGTTGTACCAAATTTCCCAACCAGCATTCTGAATGTACAGGATAACTTCCAAATCTTCGCTGTTGAGAATTGAGCGACCGGAACGACCGCTTAAAAAAGGGCGATCGGGAACATTGTCTAACCAGGCTTGTTTGCGAACGACTAACCCTGCAGAAGGGGGAAGCATCTTCATTTTTGGGTGATAAATTAGGGACTCGGAACCCCGTTCGACAATCGCAAAAAAACTGGAAATTCGATCGAAGTTGGGCGGTGGTTCTACTTCATAGTCGCCGTGAATTTGACTTCCATAAGCACCCGCTTTGGGGTGAGCTTGGCTGAAGCGGTGGGCGGCTGCAACCCAATGGGAATTCGGGAGAGTATCGTCGTCTAAGAAACCCACCCATTTCCCTTGAGCTTCTCGAATCGCTTTCAACCTCGCAAATGCTGCGCCTTGTTGAGTTTCTAAAACATATTTGAGAGGGGAAGATTGGGGCCAATTCGCCTGATATTCGCGGACAATTTGTGTGGTATCGTCTTGACTGTTATTATCTGCGACAATGACTTCCCAAGTTATATGTTCGGTTCCCTTTTGTTCCCGCAACCGATCTAAAACTGCGGGCAAACGAGTTGCACCATTGTAGGTGGGAATGGCTACGGTCAGGTCAACATTGAGCATTGAACATTGAGCATTGAACATTGAGCGTCGAGCATTTGCCCTCTCTCAACCAGGGTAAACGCAGAGAAAAAAAAGCGTCAAATAATCACAGTTCCGACTGTGCGAGTTGAGCCTGACGATTTGGGAGTTTGGGAGGCTTGGGTAGCTAAACTTTTTCCCCAATTTTCCTTGTCTCCCTTGTCCTCCGTCTCTCCCAATTCTCCCGCTCTCCAGGCCAACAACTCCAGCAGGTCGGGGCTTTTAAAGCTTGAGAAACCAACCTTTGCGATGCATCCCATAGAGAAACAGCCACCACAAGCCCACGTTAACGAGGGCAAAGAGGAGGGAGCCGTTGATGTCTCCCGCCCAAGGAGCAAAAAAGGTTTGATACAGCCAACTATAGGCGCTGGGCGGCTCTTCTGCTGTTCCCACTTTGAAATAGTAGAGGAAGCGGACGACAATTCCGGAGGCGACAAAGACGAAAATGGCGTTCAACCCCATCACTTCAAAGGGGAAACTCCAACGGCGAATCTTTCTGACTTCAATGAGTTCGTAACAGGCGGCGAGGAGAAGCAGCGACCAGCCAGCCGCAACTAGCACGTAAGAACTGGTCCACAGTTGCTTGTTGACGGGGAAGAAAATGCCCCAGAGGTGACCGAGAACGAGGCTGCACAGGCCAAAGAGGATGAGATCCATACTCGTGCGGGAGGCGATCGCGGACTGGCGGAGGCGATCGCCCGTGAAGTAGCCTGCCAGGACAGTGACAATACTGGGAAGGGTGCTAAAGAGTCCCTCTGGGTCGAATTGCCGCTGTTTGTAGAGAAACTGCGTTCCGACGACCAGGCGATCGAGATAAGCGGCAAAATTGCCCTCTGGCGATAAATCCCCCGCCCCGAAGTTGGGAACGGGAATCAGCGCCATCGTTCCCCAATAGAAGAGTAAGATCGCAGCACAGAGAATCCAGAGATTGCGCTTATTCAAATTCAACACCGCCACGGCTGCGAAGAAATAAGCCAAGCTGATGCGCTGCAATACCCCCAAAATGCGGAGATTGGGATGTAACCCCAACAGCGTTGACAAGCCGTTCAGAAGCAGTCCGAGGGCAAACAGGAGAGCGCAACGCCGTCCGATCCGCCAGTAGACCTTAGCCGTAGGTTTGCCGTCCCGCACGAATTTGGCGAGGGAGAAGGCCATAGCAACCCCGGCGATGAAGAGGAAGGCGGGAAAGACGAGATCGGTGGGGGTGAAGCCGTTCCACTCAGCGTGGAGGAGAGGCGGGTAAACGTGGCTCCAACTACCGGGAGTATTGACCAAAATCATCCCCGCGATCGCCATCCCTCGAAACACATCCAGAGAAGTTAGGCGTTTCTTGGCATTTGTTAAAGCAGACATCCAAGCTCTTGGCAATAGAACTATAGACGCTAGATTATAGGAGAACTTGACCCGCATCGCGCTGAATTCACAATCTTTTGTAGTGAAAACCCCCAGCCATTACGTCCTGAACCTTGCGCTTTTGGGAACCCTCTTTGCCCCCGAAGCCACGGCGGCGATCGCCGCCGGTGCGTTGCTCCCCGATCTGCCCATTTTCGTCCTCTATTTCGTCGCCAAGTTCGCCTACAAGCGCCCGGAACGGCAAATTTGGTCGGAAACCTATTACGAACCCTTTTGGCAAACCTGGGTGGCGTTTGGGCATTCTCTTCCCTTGGGCGCGATCGCGGCGGTTATTTGTTTCTCTCAAGGTTGGACAGTTGGGGGACTGTTCTCCCTCAGTTTTATCCTCCACTCCCTTCTCGATCTCCCCGTTCACCACAGCGACGCGCACCGCCACTTTTTTCCCTTCAGCAACTATCGCTTCATCAGTCCTTTTTCGTATTGGAACCCTAAATACCACGGGCGCATCGTAGCTTTTGTAGAGCTGCTACTTGTTTTAGCGGCCACTCCCTTCGCCTTCAGTCTCCTGAAAACCTGGGTCAGTCAGGGAATATTGGTTGGCATTAACGCGCTCTACATCCTGAGCTATCTTCGCTCCTCTCGCCGAGCGATCGGTCATTAAACATTGAGCATTAAACATTTATCAATTTTGAAAAAGGCAGGGAAACCCAGCCCCTACTCTGAACTCATAACCCCGAACTCTGACAATGCAACAATTAAAACCGAGATATTTAGAGCGCGTCTACCGTCGGGTCGGCAAAGCGATCGCGCTCCTGCTGGGACTGACGTTAAGCATCTCTCCCGCCCAATCCCAGACCCCACAGGAGGATTCCACCTGTCCGCCTCCCGTTCTCTCTCGCCTGCAACGTCACCGCATTGCTGCTGGCGAAACGATCGCGTCAATTGCCAGTCAGTACGGACTCATTCCCATTACCCTCGTACGCCTCAATCCCTCCTTGAGCGGCGGTTCGGCCCCGGTGGGGCGAGAAATTCTCATTCCCCCCATCAACGGCATTCGCATCCAAGTTCCTAGGGGCGCAACCTGGAAAGATTTAGGCGAAGCATACGGGGTGCGAGCTGATATTCTGTTTGAGTTAAACGGCTGTCAGCGCTATCCCAGCAGAGTTGCCTTTGTTCCGGGGGTCAACTGGACATCGGGAGGCAGCAATCCGAGAGAAAACTACACGGGCCTGTCGGGATATCCCTTACCCAATCTCGCCTCAATTGGTTTAGCCTACGGTTGGCGCAGCGATACAGCTCCTGAAGGGAGGCGGTTCCACAGCGGCCTCGATTTGCTGGCGGAACCAGGAACTCCCGTACTCGCTGCCGATGCCGGAGTTGTGGCGTTTGTCGGCCAGCAAGGCAATTACGGCAAACTCGTCGTCGTTAACCACGCTAACGGGCGACAAACTCGCTACGCGCACCTTAGCGAAATTGTCGTGCGTGCGGGACAGCGGGTGAGAGCGGGGGAGACGATTGGGGCGGTGGGAGCGACGGGAAGTCCGGATCTTGCAGCCTCTCATTTACATTTTGAGGTGCGCTATAACTCTGCTCTAGGGTGGGTCGCGCAAGATCCGGAGATTTATTTGCGCTGAGACAGAATCTAAAGCCCTACAAGTTTAAGCAAGGGTTCGGGGTGAGTCCCATATCCCCTCAACTCCTCACCTTGTCCCAGGATATCTGCCAGCTCGAACAGATCCAGACGATTGAGAAGAGAAGCCGTAATCGGGCGCTTCGCATCCCAGAAAATGAAGGCCTCAAAGAATTGTCTGGCTGTCTCGGAGTTCAATAGGGACTCCAAAAGACGGGCTTCACCTTCGCTGCGACAGGAGATGAAATAGCACGTATCGTCCAGCATGACCGGCTTCCCCTCTCTGGGGCCGATCGCGCAAAACGATAATCGCTTATAGAGTCCCGAAATCGCAACTTTCCAGGGAGCAAAGGAGTAATCCCCAACTCCAAAGATTGAAAAAGGGGGCTTGCCCTTGTAGATCGAGCTTTTTCGCTTCTCAAAAAACGCTTGATGCCGGTTTAGGTACGCCCAAGTTTTGGGAGCCTTTTCTTGAATTTGTTGGGTGTCCTCCCCAACGCGACGTTGAGTCACAATGGCAGAACGAGGAGTCTTTCGGCGTTGCTTGTTAGCCACATCCGAACTTTTGAGCAGGGGGAAAATGTAACGACTTTCAATCCGAACGCTTTCCTCTAAGCCATTTTTCAGGTCGGGAAAATGCCCGCGCAGCTCCATTACCTTGGCACAGTCGTGTTTAATCCCCGATCGCCATTTATAGTTTTCTCCGCCTTCAAGGTGATTCCAACGCTCAAAAAGGTCTAAATTCGCAATCAATCGGCCTTCTCTACTGCCAAAGGTCGATTGATAAGTCGGGAGATCGCCCCATTCATAAACCGCGCAATCGTAACTCCTGCGACCTTCGCCCAACTCGCAGACCAATAGACCCGCATCCACCGCCGCTTCAAAATACCGTTGGGTATCGATTCGGTACAGACTGGCTCCCACGACGGGCAAGCCATTTTGACAAGCCGACTGAAGAACTTTGCGGGTCACTGCTGTCTTGCAGAGCAGAGCAACAACCCCTGATTTACCGGAAAGACTATCGAGAATGCGAAGCCACATCCATTCAGAAATATCAAAATTACTTTTCCCCGTCAGCGCATCGAGGCCGCGATGCTTCTGAAAATTGGTCTTTTGAGGAAGATTTTGACTGTTTAGAACGCCAAGAGATGAATTGGTCGCCCAAGGAGGGTTGCCAATCACGAGGATCGGCTCTGGTAGCTCGGCGGTGATGCTTTGCCAGTCCTGCTGGAAAAAATCCCCATGAATGACCTTTACACGGTCTGAATAAAGTTTGCTGCTAAGTTTGCGGTTCGTTCTTCCGACATACTCGACGTTTAGTTCCAAACCCATTCCCACTTCCACGCCGGAAAAGCACTCCATTGCAGACAGTAAGAAATTGCCTTCTCCGCAGGTTGGTTCGACGATAGAGCGCGGCGCAATGCCCCTCTGATACAAAAACTGACAGATTCCATCGGTTAGATCGGGTGGCGTTTGAAAATCGCCATATTCAATTTTTCTCTTTCGCGCTCGACCCATCTTAAAGCACCCGCATAATTCCCGATACGTTCCCTGCTTCAGCAATGACGCGGCGATATTGAAGCCTCCACTGCAATGCGTTAGAGATTGTCAAATAACCAATCTCTGGCGGTCTAGCCAAGATTTCTTCGGCTAGTTGTTCGGCTTGAATCTCATCAAGAGGTAGCCTGCGCTCTTCAAAAAAGGCGAGGAGATCGTCTAAATTCGCATTGTTCTCTAAGAGGGTTTGAATTCCTTGTGTTGTCTGATAGTCTGCCGTCCGTTCTGCATCCACAAAGACTGAGTGCAGAATGTTGAGTCTCCCCGTACTCGTCAGCGGGTTGTCGGTTTTATCGTAGACAAAAACCAGCAAGGAGTACCCCAGGCCGTAAACCTTTTGTCGCGCCGATCTGAAGGGGGAAGAGGATTGAGGCTGCTTGTTACTGGTTACCTTCATATCCACCTTCAACCCTGGAAAATCAATACCTTTAGCCGAATTTCCCGCCTCGTAAGTATAGCGAGTTAGCAAATCGGCTTGAAACTTATGCTCGAAGTAAGTTCCCATTGCCTTTCCGTCAGTAACGCCGTAGAGTGATGGTTCGCTGTGACTGGACTCGCGGCGAGCAAAGCGTTGAGCGTCTTGACAGAGGAGGTCGATGGTTAACGGCGGTTTCATGCAAGTGTTGTTAATCGTTTCAGTTAGCGATCGCGTCGCAATATAGTGGTTTCATGCTCCGGATTTCCACACTGAGGACGCGAAACATCCAAATGACTTTGCCTGTCTTCAGGGATATTCACACAAGTTTAACGTTTATGAAACAGACGACTCTCTTCCAACTGCTTGCTGTTAGCTTGCTTGGAGCGTTTTCATTACCCATTCCGGGGGAGGCGATCGCGGCTTCTTCCGTCCCTTTCCCCAACCCGCAACCGAGCGGAACTTTCGTCGCTCAAGCGGCTGTCCCCGATGCTCGTCCCTACATTTGGCCGGCCCAAGGAAGGATTAGCAAAGGATACGTCCCCGAAGATTATCACCCCGGCATTGATATCGAAAATGCGGCGGGAACGGAAATTTATGCAGCGGCATCAGGAGTTGTAACCTACGCGCGTTGGAATGACTTTGGGTACGGCAACTATATCAAAATTCGCCACGCAGACGGCAACTATACGATTTACGGCCACAACCAGGAAATTTTGGTCAAAGAAGGGCAACAAGTCCGCCAGGGTCAGCCGATCGCGCTGATGGGAAACACGGGATTTGTCGAGCGTCCCCACCTGCACTTTGAAATTCGGCCGGGAGATGATGGGTGGATCGACCCCATGACGTTGCTCCCCGCTCTCGTCGCCGGACAAATTCCCCAACACGCCGTGGCGAGCGTCTCCGATCGCTCCACTCTTCCCAGCCTCACTCCTCCCGTACAAAGCGCTCAATTCAGCGGCCGTTGTGCGGGGACGGCGCTCATTGAAGGAGAAACCGCCCAATTTCGCGTCAAACTCTGTCGGGAAGGCGGTCAGTTCTTCTATTTCGGACAGTCGAAGCAAGACCCCAGTCGTTCGATTTGGCGGCCCGCACGCGCGCTAGGGGGCGATCGCTACCGCGCCGAAAATGGCAGTTTTACCTACGAAATCGATCCGCAAGGCTACGATGTTTACCGTCATGGCCGTCTTTTGCGTTCAGAGAATTTCTTCAATTAGCGCGAAGCGATCTCTGCGCGGTTCTTTCCCCATAAACACTTAAGACTTTCTGAAAAAGCCGACAGATTGAATCTAGGGATTCCACAACCGGCAACGCAGACAATTTCTCGCCTCATTGCCGGATTAAATGGGGAATTTTGCTTAAAAATGCAAGAAGTTGGGTTATTTGAGGGCTGTAACGTTGCATTTCCGCGATCGCCCCCAGTTTGAATCCCTTGATTTAGACCGTTTCCCAACTCCTGAGAGCGGCGATCTCCGTTATGTTTTGTGACATTCCAGGGTCGGGACAATTTGGCGTACCAAAATTTGGCACTATAATGTACTCAAGCAAACTCAAATTTGCGCGAATTTACGCATAAGTTCGCGATCGCAAGACTCTAACATCTTAAATTTAGTCGCAAACATCGTCTAAGGAGAAAATCGTGGAAGCACTCGCTTACACCCACTCCTGCGCTTCTTACGAAGAAGCAACAGGTATTGAGTACGAACTGCCCGAACTTTCTTTGAGCTGGCAGCAACTGCCGAGTTCTGCTTGGATGGGACTGCTGGCCGTTGCGGTTTTAGTGGGCGGTGTCGGAACCGCAGAACCCGCTTCAGCCGATTTGTACGTGCGAACCAACGGCTCCTGTTTGAACGCGCGCACCGGTCCCGGTACAAATTACAAAGTCTATACCTGCGTCCGCAACGGCGCTCGCTTAGCCAACCCAGTGGGTTACAGGGGGAACTGGATTAAACTCTCAACGGGTCGCTGGGTCTACGGGCCCCGGACAACTACCGCTCCTGGCGGTCGTCCCGGCTACAGAAGCGTTGCCAGCACTGCTCGCGTTCGCCCCCAAGATCGTACGGGCCCGGTCGTTCTTAGCGTTGGCTCTCAAGGCTCCCTCGTCTCGAAAGTTCAGAATAAACTCGTGGCGGCTGGCTACAGCAGTAAAGTTGGTAGCGTGGACGGTGCTTTCGGCGCGAAAACGAGATCGGCAGTCATGGCCTACCAGAAAGCCAGAGGACTCTCTGCTGACGGTGTTGTCGGCCCTTCAACTTTAAGCAAGATGGATCTGATCTAACGGCGAGACAGAACAGTTCAATCTGAGATCTTCCCTCTAAAACTCCCCGCACGACTGGGACATTGCCCGACAGTGTAGGGAGTTTTTATATCAAACTGAATGAAACCTCACAAAACCTAGGCGCTGTGATTTGAATTTGATGAGAATCTTTCAGTGCTGAAAACAAGGGGAAAGGCTTATTTTTATCGTCCTTTTCCCTTTTCTTTGACCATTGCTGAAAGCTCGCCTTATATGAAATCCACTTGATTAACCGATCTTTGAATCGCCTCTAAATGCGAACTAAAATTCCTGATTGGGTTCGTTAAAACCCTGGTTTTTCTGGGGGGTTTTGCCCCCCAGACCCCCCACCGGGGGCGTTACGCCCCCCCCGGACCCCCGACGTATTGGGTGACTCGCGGGCCTCTCAATTGTGGAGTGACCTTTAGACCCATGTTAACCTGAGTTCGGGTTAACGGTACTTTAGCGAAAATCAAGCCCAAATATAGCCTTGACTCTCTATATACCGTCTAAATAACCTGAGTTCGGGATAAGGAAAAGGACAGGTAGTAAGGTGAAAGTTA
>Ga0207422_1002201_pt1 | contig 28055 bp, 25 predicted proteins | sample MarCyaLeptolynsp_FD_187757 | JGI IMG/M metagenome (GOLD analysis project Ga0207422, IMG submission 187757) | Marine cyanobacterial communities from Panama - species 1 Leptolyngbya sp. (SPAdes) | ecosystem: Environmental > Aquatic > Marine > Unclassified | place: Panama: Panama City | collected... | reverse complement strand
TCTTTGATGATTACCAGGCCTGTAAAGTCGCCATGTTCAAAATTATAGATTTTGTCTAAGAGAACATCCATAGAGTCCCTATTGAATCCTGCATCTTCTAAACCGGTGTAGGGGAGGTTAGGAACGGGTGGCATCTGAGCATATGCCGGATTGAATAGGGATAGGCAGAGTAGTGTGGCTAGGGTTCTCATGTATTAGTTGTAAGGTTACCAAAAAGACAGGGTGAACAAGCTATGGTTGCACGAACAGTGTTGTTCCATTGGGTAATTACCAAAGACTTAATTGTGCTCAATCAGTAATCGAATGGCCAAATATTTTGGAACTCATGCAACCCTACAAGGGAGCGGTTGTTATTTACTTAACAAATATGAAATTAATTATTACTTTTATATTTGTTAAGTAAATAGTAAATCATGTCGGAACAGTCATTGGGAGAGTTTGAGGAGCTGGTTTTGCTCATCGTTGGAGCTAATAATAAAGAGGCTTACGGTGTTTTCATTCTTAAGCAACTAGAGGAGAGGCTTGGGAGGAAGTTGAACATAAGCGGAATTCATGTTGCGCTTAAACGCATGGAGAACAAAGGCTTTGTTGAGTCTAGCTATGGAGGCATAACCACTGAGCGAGGAGGGCGAAGAAAAAAGTACTACAGCATCACCTCTTTGGGTAAGAAAGTCCTGGACAGGCAGTATGAACTAAGGACGAGTATATATCAGGAGATCCCTAAAATTTCATTTGGTCAATGAAACCTCAGCCACCTAAAAGAGCGCTCCGCTTTCTACACTGGTTCTGCCGAGAAGATTATCTCGAAGAGTTCGAGGGGGATCTGATTGAACTCTTCGAAGAGGTCTATGAAGAGTCACCCCGAAAGGCCCGCAGAAAATTCTTTTTGGGCGTTATGCGTTGTTTTCGTCCAGCATTTATCAAAGCATTTTATAAAGTCAACCACTCAAATACAACAACTATGTTTAAACACAATCTTTTAATCACACTCAGGAATTTTAAGCGCTATAAAGGCTCTTTTTTGATAAATCTGACAGGGCTTTCTGTCGGGCTTTTATCGGCACTACTTATTTATTTCTGGGTGTACAGTGAAATCACAGTAGATGCCTTTCATGAGAAAGATAAAAATCTTTATCAAGTACTAAGAGACGGCAATTTTGGTCGAGGCATTAGAGTTCATGAAACTAACTCAGATTTACTAGTTCCAGCGCTAAAAGAAGAAATGGCGGAGGTAGAATATGCCGTTTCTTATGTACCGGTGTGGTCCGATGTCTACCTGTCTAGAGGAGAGAAAAAGATCAAGGCTGATGGTATGCTAGCGGGGGAGGACTTCTTTAAAATCTTTTCTTATAACCTGATTAAAGGAGATCGAGCGAGTGTGCTGTCGGATATGAATTCGATTGTTTTGTCCAAGCAGATGGCCGAATCACTGTCCTCTTCTGGTGAAACCGAAATAGGGGAAGTCGTTTCGATTTTGGGTGAAACTCAATATGGAGCGAGATATGCAGGTGACTATATTGTTACGGGTATTGTTGATGTTTCTGAACAGAATGTATCTGAGAAGTTTGATTTCCTACTAACAACAAAACTCTTTTTGAGCAAACGAGGCTCTGGCAATAACAAATGGCATAGCAATAGCTCAAGAAGTTACATTACGTTGCGTGAAGGGACCGATTTAGAAGCATTCGGTGAGAAACTCGGCAAGTTTTACAGGGCTAAGATGTACCCTGATAAGCCGGACCTGGACCCGGACTGGGGAGAGCATATGTTTCTGCAAAAATACTCTGAACGCTATCTTTACAATCGTTATGAAAATGGAGTACAGTCTGGAGGAAGAATAGACTATATCATTCTCTTCGCTGCCATTGGATTTATGTTGCTGTTTGTGGCATGTATCAATTTCATGAATCTGTCTACAGCACAGGCTTTCCGAAGACTGAAAGAAGTGGGCGTTAAAAAAGTGGTAGGTGCCACTAGAAATGTATTGGCCTTGCAGCACATTACAGAATCTGTCGTGTTGGCAAGCCTGGCTTCTCTGATTGCAGTGATCGGTGCTGTAGGACTCTATCCAAAATTGAGTGTTATATCTGGGAGAACGCTGGTGATTAATTGGAGTTCCGATTTGATTTTGGGCATTGTGGTCCTCGTTGTCATTACTGGAATAATCGCTGGTAGTTATCCTGCTTTTTACATTTCCAGACTGAGACCCATTCAAATTTTAAAGGGTAAACTAAAGAGTTCTACAGGGGAAGTAATTGTGAGGAAAGGCTTGGTCATTTTCCAGTTCTGCGTTTCATTAATCCTGATAATCACAGTGATTGTGGTGACTAGACAGATTAATTTCACGCAATCTAAAAACCTGGGTTATGATCGTGACAATGTTGTATCATTTAGAATGGAAGGGCAGTTGCTTGAAAATTATGAGACCTTCTTGACGGAGGCAAGAAACATTAAGGGCATTAAGAGTGCTGGTTCTCTTCAAGGTAGTCCCATTAATTTTAGAAATTCTGGAAGTGGTTTTTTTCTCGAAGGTCACCCTAATCCTTCATTTACCTTTGCAAGAGTGGGGTTTGATTTTGTAGAAACCATGGGTATCGAAATACTGGAGGGACGTTCTTTTTCTAGAGAATTTGCCAATGAGGAGACAAAGATTATCCTTAATGAAACTGCCCTCAAGGCCATGGAATTGGAGGATCCTGTTGGAAATACCTATAATATCAGAGGTAAGCATCAGGTGATTGGCATCATGAAAGATTTTCATATTCAATCCCTACATGAAGAGATCAAACCCAGCTTCCTGATTTTTGTACCAGAAGATGTGAATACACTTGTTATTAAGATTGAGGGAGGTGCTATGCGTGAGTCTCTCACCGATCTGGAGGAGCTTTATCAGTCTTTCAACCCAGGTTTGCCTTTTAAATATGAATTCTTAGATCAAAACTATGAGGCGCTGTACCAAACGGAACAGAGAACAGCAAGCCTGTATCGATACTTTGCGATAGTGGCTGTCTTTATCTCTTGCCTGGGGCTATTAGGACTTTCTGCTTTTACAGTACAAATGAGGCTTAAGGAGATCGGTATTAGAAAAGTGCTTGGTTCTGGTGTATGGAGAATTATTAGATTGCTAACACAAGACCTGACGCGAACCGTTATCATTTCACTTTTGATATCCATTCCGAGTGGATATTATTTATCGCAAAGCTGGTTAGATGGTTTTGCTTATAGCGTTGATTTAGGATTTGGCCTTTTTGCCATTGCAGGTATTGCCATTGTATTAATGGCCTGGAGTATTGTTGCTTTGCAAGCCTTTCGAGCATCTAGGGTCAATCCGGTCGAATGTCTGAAAGATGAATAGACTCTCTTGAGTAGCTGGCGCTCATGATTCAGGGAAAATTAATATGATTTAGCCTCAAATTTTGATGGCTATAAACCTTAATAACTCGCTCTTAAGGATGAATGTTTGATATTTTTCAACAAAGAATAATTATCAAAAAACTTGAAATATTGGCATCATTTATGCGCAAAAATTGAACATGCAAGGTGCATGAAAATCTTTCCATAAAAACATCATAATATGAGGTCATTTATTCTATTCATCTTAGTAGTATCATTAAGTAGTTGTGCTGTCATTCGCCCCGGAGAAGTGGGTGTAAAACAAAAAATGGGTAAGCTGGGAACAGAAACCAAAACCTCTGGTTCGATTTGGTTTAACCCACTGAATAGTAGTGTTGTCAAGGTATCCACACAAACGGAAAACCTGGAGTTGACGATCAGTTTGCCTAGTAAAGAAGGGCTGAGCATTACCTCTCAGATTTCAATCTTGTATCAGGTCAATGCAGAAAAGGTAACACAGGTAGTAGAAGATCTAGGCCTTAATTTCGAGCCAATTATTGCTAATATCTTTAGAAGTGCCAGCGCGGATGTTTGTTCGAAATATAGTGCCAAGGATATGCACTCCGGAATGCGGGCTGATATAGAAAGAGCCATTGCTGATCGTATGGGTGAAATCTTGAACGATAAAGGAATCTTGATTGAGGAGGTTTTATTGAAGAGTATTCAATTGCCACCTGCTTTGGCCAATAGCATTGAGCAAAAGTTACAAGCAGAGCAAGACGCACTTAGAATGAAGTTTATCCTTGATAGAGAAAAACTAGAAGCAGAGCGAAAGCTTATTGAAGCCAAGGGTACGCGAGATGCCCAGAAGATTTTGGCAGAAGGTTTAACCAAGCAAATTCTGGAGTTCAAAAGCATAGAAGCTTTTATTGAATTGGCCAAGTCGCAAAATTCGAAAGTGATTATTACCGATGGTAAAACCCCCTATTTAATCCAAAATGATAAGTAAGTTCAATTTAACCTGAACTAAGCCTGGTTAACATTTAGCCAGGCTTTTTTAATGCTCTTTTGTAGACAGGTGTCTAATAGATCACTTCCAATTCAGCTACCAGGGGACGATGGTCAGATACAATAGGCTCATCTAGGAGTAAAATGCTTTTCAAAGTGATCTTATTGTGATTGGTACTTCGATAGATCACATGATCAATTTCTGCTTTCTTGCTACCTTGAAAACTGAGGCTATCTGTTCCCTTGTGTGCGAATTCGAATCCATGCTCATAAAAGTATTGTATGGTAGGAGAGTCCGGAGTACAGTTAAAGTCACCTGTGATAATGACGGCTTTTTCTATGGTATTAAGATACTCTAATAAAGCCGTGGCTTGATTTAAGCGACTCGAGTCTCCTTTGGGCCCGCCAATCCAATCAAAATGTACATTAACAAATAATAGGCTAAGATATTCTGTAATCTCCGCTTCCTGAATGATGGCGACACGTGGTTCATAAATACCATCAGGTAGTTCCAGAACTTTTGTTGAGATCAGCGGATTGGTCGATAGTGTTGCCATGCCGTATTGTCCTCCCTGATAGTCCATAAATTTGCCAAAGGTTCCTGTCATATGGGTCCATTGAGCTAGATACTCTGTTTGATTGACACTATCTGTGCGCGAGCAATAGTGATCAATCTCCTGAAGGCCGCATAGGTCGGGCGATACAGCTTCAATAAGGGTGGCAGCGCGTGACAAGTCCTGTACTCCATCAATACCCTCACCATGTCTGATGTTATAAGACATAATCTTAAGGCTAGCCGTCTTTTGTCCACTACAAGCTGTAAAACCAAAAGAAGTCACTGCAGATAGTACTAAACAGATGATATGTCTGTATCGGAGCATGTTGGAAGTTAAGCTTTTGCTGATGATAAGCCCAAAAAGAGCGAACTATTGGCTATAGGTTGTTGGTGTTTAACGCTCCTATGTGCTGAGCTAAATCGTCATTTAGGATCTCAAAACTAGAAAATCCTTTTTTGATTTTTGGCCACATGAGTTGAACCAATAGGCCTTTTCCTTCCCAGGTTTGAACTAGCTCTGTCTGATTGTTTTCTAGTTTTTTAAGGTCAAACCTATGAGTAAGCTCGCCAATACCGCTTGATAAGAACACCTTTGAAAGTAAGAAGTATTTACCCTTTTCTACAAGTTTGACTTTCGGTCCGAAAGGCTTGGTAACACCACTCATACTTAGCACCAATTTCAATTGTGTCCCTTCCTTCAATTCTCCCTGGGCACTAGGAATTATAGTAGTCCAATTAGGGTAGCTTTCAAACTTAGATAATATTGCAAATAGTGTTTCAGGATTAGTATTTATGACTTTTGATATGGAGAATGATTTTACTCCCATCAGCTGGCGATCTTCTTTTTTAGGAAGCGGATGATACCGCCTATTAGTGGAACGTTTTCATAGAATAACTCTCCCGCATCAAAGTAATCTCGCTGATGCGTGATCCTATCACTAAAGGTCAAGACTGAAATACCTGATGCGACTGTTTTTTTATTGGGTTTAAGCAATTCGATGCGCATCACCCACTCCAGATAAGCGGTCTGCTCAATTACTCTGGTAGATGTAAATTGGAAACCGCCTGACTTTAAATTCTGGTTCAGTTTGTCAAAGTAACTGCTCAGCGTTCCAAGTGATTCAATGCGATGAATGGGGTCTTGAAAAATGATATGCTGGTCATAAATCTCTGAGAGAGCAGATATCCGGTTATGTTTCAGGTTTTCAAAGTAGCCTGTAAATTTTTGTAAGCAATCGGGGAGATCGCTTGTCCGTGTGACTTCTTCCATGGTATAAAAATGATTCTAGCTCAAAAGAGCTATATTGTAAATATATTAAATTAGAACAAAAGAGCTAAACCATCAGTACGAAAAAGAGAATATTAGAACAGGCCCTGACGCTTTTTAATGAAGAGGGGGTTGAAAAGATAAGTACTAGGCATATTGCTCAAAGCATGGGCATTAGTGTTGGAAACCTACATTACCATTATGCTAACAAGCAGGAGGTCATCCTAAAGTTACAGGCGAGCTTTATTGAGAAAAGTGATGTACTTGCCTTGAAACTTGTTGAATTAGCTCCGAGTGCAGCATCATTTCAGTTGATTATTGCTGAAACGTTTAGCTTAATACATGACTATCGCTTTCTATTTAATGAGCGGTTGTTTCTATCACGAAGAATCAAGGCCATTGAAGTGATGTTCCGTGAAATGATCGAGAAAAGAAGACAGGAGTTTTTGGTTCAAATTGCATGGTTGAAATCCCAGGGATTCATACGTACCGATCTTCCTGATGAGCAGTATGACTTTCTTTTTGAGCAAATCGTTATGTTATACAACTCATGGCCATCTCATATTTCATTGTTGGCCAAGAGCAAGAAAAGCACAAAACGGCAGATTAATCATTTCGTGAGAATTATAAGCGCTATTTGGGTACCTTACTTTACTGATAAGGGTATAGCCATGTTTGCTGGTTCGAAGGGTCGATAGATGCTAACCACTGAGGTAGTATATACGGTTTGACCAGTTTTAGATAAGAAGGTCAAGAATTCTGGTTAGGCATCTGACATTTTTTTGAAACCCTTGAGGTTTGTAGTTGAAGCTTTCTTGGAGTGATTTACTATTAGTTCCAACTGTACTCATTTAACATTTTCTCAATTAACCTTATATCTAGTGGACCTCCATGACAGACATGGATGGTTTCGGGGTTCAATGCCAGCACTTTTTCAAGGGACTTCTTTGTTTCAGGAATATCTTCTTGAAAAGGTGGCAACATGGGTTTAGACTGCTTGGCAATTCCTCCAATGATAATACCTCCAGCGAGCAAGTCTCCTGCAATAACTGTTTTGTTTTGCACCACTACGCTAATTGATCCAGGTGTATGACCAGGTGTATGAATAATGCCAGCATCTACACCAAAGTTTTCAAGACTCGTCTCATCTTCTATTACAATATCAACTTTTACAGGATCATAGCTTGCCGTGGCTGGAGGCATGTATTTCCAAATTTTTCCTGCAAAACTTGTGGGGGAATAGGGCCTTTTGATTCCTTGCTCAATATCTGAAACTTCGGCCTTGTGCGCTGCTATTGGCACATCGAGTAATTCACGAAGTTCCTTTGCGGAACCTGAATGATCGGAATGGGAGTGAGTCAGTACTATTAGGGAGATGTCTTTTTTATTAATACCATTCTTCCCCAACTCCCTAAGGATGTTTTTGGAACTTCCAGGAACACCTGTATCTACTAAAATGGTTTTATTGCCCTTGATGGCGAAACTTTTTACCATGTTGAAAGGCATGAGATTAATTGGTATTATTTTCATTTTCATTCTTTTCGCATAGTAACGGGAAAGAACTCTAAATAATTAAGATTCTTGGCTATAAGTAGGTAACTTAAAGGTAACCTTATGAAGGATTTTGAATCTTGTGGCGTCTATAGTGTAATCAAACTGCTCAATGGTAAGTGGAAGCCATTTATTATATACTTGCTTTCAACCGGAGATCACACTTTCAACGAAATCTGGAGAAGAATTCCAAAAGTGTCAAAAAAGGTTTTGTCGGAGCAATTAAAAGATATGATGGCAAACAAACTCATAGAAGCAGATGTGCCAAAATACCGTCTTGCCAAAAGAGGACTACTTCTTCTACCTCTTCTTCAAAACATTCAGGAGTGGTCTACTGAAAACCTGGATGTCATATCAGAGACAGAGGAGGTGCTTCTTCCAAAGACTTAAATTAGAGAAGTAAATCTTTTGATCAGCGGGCTTGCACATTTATAGGCGTCCTCTATCTTTGCACCCGATGTTAATGAAAACCCATATCGCCCTTCGCGCAACTCATGCACATCGCTTCCATCATCTCGTTTAGAGATGTATAACCCCTATGTGGCCTACGCGGTCACTTAATTCCGCCCTTTTTTAAATCATTTTCTATTAATTACAGTTCTTACATCCAGATGGATAATACATTACGCATTGCAGTACAAAAAAAAGGTCGCCTGAGCGATGACTCTTTGAAGCTTATCAAAGAGTGTGGTATCAAGTTTAACAACGGTACGGGTAAGTTAAAGGCCGCTTCTACCAACTTTCCAATGGAATTTCTCTTCCTCAGAGATGATGATATTCCCGGCTACGTTCAAGACGGCATTGCCGATATCGGCATTGTGGGGGGTAATGAAGCCGAAGAGAAGAATAAGGAGGTCGATACCGTAAAAAAACTCGGCTTTTCAAAATGCAGATTGTCTTTGGCGATCGATAAAAACGAGCCTTATAATGGCGTGCAGGATTTTGAAGGAAAAAGTCTTGCCACTTCCTACCCAAAGATTTTGGGAGACTACCTGAGGTCACAAAACGTGAATGCCGAAATCAACGAGATCAGTGGTTCAGTAGAAATCGCCCCGAGTATAGGTTTGGCCTATGGAATATGCGATATCGTCAGTTCAGGTTCTACCTTGATGAGCAATGGGCTGAAGGAAGTAGAGGTCATTTATAAGTCCGAAGCCGTCATGCTGGCCAATAAGAATTTGAGCCAGGCGAAAAGAGATATCCTACAGCGTTTCATCTTCAGAATAGAAGCAGTTCAGGCGGCTAAGAACAACAAGTATATCTTGATGAATGTGCCAAATGCCTCTATTGAGCAGGTCACTAAAATACTTCCGGGCATGAAAAGCCCTACAGTAATGCCACTGGCAGATGAGGGTTGGAGTTCGGTGCACACGGTAATTCAGGAAGATGACTTTTGGGAAATTATCGAAGAATTAAGAGGTGCAGGAGCAGAAGGAATTCTAGTGGTGCCAATAGAGAAGATGATTCTATGAAAACGGTAATCAATCCAGCACAATCTACTTGGACCGAACTATTAGAGAGGCCTACGATGAACCTTGAGTCTATAGAGGCCTTGGTCAAACCGGTAATGGAAGCTGTCCAATCTCAGGGCGATGTTGCTTTGCGTGAGTTCACAGAAAAGTTTGATGGCGTTGTTTTAAACGACCTTCAGGTTTCAAGAGAGGAAATCTCCGAAGCAATCGATCAAGTAGACAATGCATTAAAACAAGCCATTGCCGTAGCTAAGAAGAATATTGAGACTTTTCACGAAGCCCAAAAGGACGATTTTGTCAAAGTTGAAACCATGCCAGGCGTTAACTGCTACCGTAAGTCAGTGGGCATAGAGAAAGTTGGACTTTACATTCCTGGAGGAACTGCCCCTTTGTTCTCAACGGTATTGATGTTGGCTGTGCCGGCAAAAATTGCAGGCTGCCGTGAGTTAGTACTTTGCACACCTCCTAATAAGGAGGGGAAGGTGCATCCCGCCATTCTTTATACTGCTCAACTAGTGGGTATTGAAAAGATATTTAAGGTAGGCGGTGCTCAGGCCGTGGCTGCTATGACCTTTGGGACGGAGACTGTGCCTCAGGTGTATAAAATCTTTGGTCCGGGTAATCAATATGTGACGGCCGCCAAACAGCTGGCCATGAAGTATGGGGTTTCTATCGATATGCCTGCTGGTCCATCAGAAGTAGCAGTTTATGCAGATGAGTCTGCAGTGCCTGCTTTTGTAGCAGCTGATTTGCTTTCTCAGGCAGAGCATGGTGTGGACTCTCAGGTAGTGCTGGTCGCTACTTCGGAGGCCATTGTAGACCAAATAAAGACTGAACTTGAAAGACAACTCAAGGACCTGCCAAGAGCAGAGTTTGCCCAAAAAGCACTTTCCAATAGTGTGGCAATAGTGCTGGAAGACCAGAGTGATGCCATCGACCTATTAAATGAATATGGCGCTGAACATCTGATTCTTTCTGTAAGAGAGCCTTGGGATGTGGCTAATCAAATTATCAACGCTGGCTCTGTTTTTCTTGGGAATTATACCCCTGAATCCGCGGGTGACTATGCGTCAGGTACTAATCACACCTTGCCAACCAACGGTTATGCTAAAATGTACAGTGGTGTTTCCTTAGATAGCTTTGTGAAAAAGATCACATATCAGGAGATCACACCTGAAGGCTTAAAGGTGCTAGGGCCAGTGGTAGAAAAAATGGCTGAAGCTGAGGAGCTTGAAGCACATAAGAATGCTGTCACACTTAGGCTAAAGGGGGTGGATAATGTTTGATCCCGTTGAACTTTTAAGGCCACACCTGAAGCGTCTGGTGCCTTATTCATCGGCACGTGATGACTACAAAGGGAGTGAAGGCGTTTTTCTGGATGCCAACGAAAACCCCTACGGATCGATCACCAAAGAAAAGTGGAATCGATATCCCGATCCTTATCAGAAGCATCTGAAAGCTCGTATTGCAGAGATTAAAGGTGTTCATCCTGATCAAATTTTCCTTGGAAATGGATCTGACGAACCCATAGACTTGCTTTTTCGCGCCTTCTGTGAACCGGGTGTCGATAATGTTATCATCAATCCACCGACTTATGGCATGTATAAGGTCAGCGCAGATATCAATAATGTAGCGATACGTGAGGTCTTGATGACCCAAGGCTTTGACCTTGATGTCGATGGTATCTTAAATGCTGTTGATGACCAAACCAAGATTATTTTCATTTGCTCACCTAACAACCCTTCTGGAAACGATGTGGATTTGGGTAAAATAGAGCAGGTGATCAAAGGTTTTAATGGCTTGGTGGTGGTGGATGAAGCCTATATCGATTTTGCCGATAGGGCTTCATATGCAAGTCGCTTAGATGAGTTCCCGAATTTGATCGTTTTGCAGACTTTTAGTAAAGCATGGGGTCTGGCTGCCTTGCGTTTGGGAATGGTCTTTTGCTCGAAAGAAATCCTGAGCATCTTGAACAAGATTAAAGCACCATATAACTTGAGTGGTTTGACACAAGAGACTGTTTTGAGGGCACTGGACAATACTGCTTCAAAGGATGAAATGGTTAGGGATATACTCAGCAATAGAACGGAGTTGAAAAAGCAGCTCGAAGGATTAGATAAGGTAGAAGAGGTGTACCCGACAGATGCAAACTTCTTCTTGGTGAGGATAAAGGATGCGAAATCCGTGTACAAGCAGCTGATTGAGAAAAAAGTAATATTAAGAGATCGATCAAGTGTGGTGCTTTGTGATGACGGCATCAGAATTACTGTGGGTACTACCGCTGAAAATCATGCTTTGATTGAAGCATTGAAAAAGCTTTAGATTAGCGTCATTACGATCCCAATTTGTCGGGAGAAGCAATCTTCTTATTAGGGTATGGAGATTACTTCGGTCATTCTTCCCTCGTAATGACGAAACAAATTATTAAAACCGTCATTCTGAACTTGTTTCAGAATCAAGACGAATAAACCTTGAAACGTTTTCAGGGTGACGAATAAGAAATAAGACAATGAAAAAGGTACTTTTTATAGATAGGGATGGCACCATTATCGTAGAGCCACCTACTGACTATCAGGTTGATTCTCTGGAGAAACTTGAGTTCTTGCCAGGTGCGATATCCAACCTTAGGAAAATCGCAGAGCAGTTGGATTTTGAGTTAGTGATGGTAACTAATCAAGACGGTTTGGGAACGGATTCCTTCCCGGAAGAAACCTTCTGGCCCGCGCACAACAAGATGCTCAAAACCCTGGAAGGGGAAGGTGTGGTCTTTGACGAGATATGTATTGATAGAACCTTTGAAGCAGATAATGCCCCTACTCGAAAGCCTCAAACTGGTTTATTGACTAAGTATATAGAGGATGGCTATGATCTAGCAAACTCCTATGTGTTGGGTGATCGTAAAACTGATATTCAATTAGCTGAGAACTTAGGCGCACAGGCCATTTTTATTTCGGATGAAATGGATGATCGTGCAGCTCTATCCACAACTAGTTGGGATCAGATCTTTTCTTTTTTGCAACTGCCTGACCGTACCTCAGAAATTCACAGGGTAACTAAGGAGACTGATATTCTTATTCAATTAAACCTTGATGGATCCGGACAATGCAATAATGATACTGGTCTTGGCTTCTTTGATCACATGCTGGATCAGTTAGGAAAACACTCTGGTGCAGATCTTACGGTAAAGGTAAAAGGTGATTTACATATTGATGAACATCATACGATTGAAGATACAGCCTTGGCTTTAGGTGAAGCCTATCTGGAGGCTATAGGAGATAAGAAAGGAATCAATAGATATGGATTCTTGCTGCCGATGGATGAGGCATTAGCACAGGTCGCGATCGATTTTAGCGGTCGGCCTTGGTTGGTTTGGGAAGCTGATTTTAAGCGTGAAAAAGTGGGGGATATGCCAACGGAGATGTTCATGCACTTCTTCAAGTCATTTTCGGATACTTCTAAGTGTAACCTGAATGTAAAAGTGGAGGGTGATAATGAACACCATAAAATTGAAGCCATCTTCAAAGCCTTTGCCAAGGCAATAAAAATGGCTGTCAAGCGCAACCCTGATGAACTCGATATATTGCCAAGCACAAAAGGGTTGCTGTAATCGCGGTCAAACGAAAACCTTAATCCTGCTCCACACGGATGGCCTCTAATTGCTGGCCATCTTCACGGATCATTAAAAGTTTTGTGATTTTATTATCGTCATTCTTAACGAACTCAATATCGACTCCGAAAGCCTTCAGGAAAAATCGAATATTTGTGATGGGTATTAACTCATAGACTGTTTTGTCCGGACCAATAGCCTTTAACTGATCATCCTGAATTTCAATCTTTAGGAAGTTGTCCTTCTGCATTTCATAGCTTCCCACATATAACTCCATAGTGTCCCTAGGTACTGTTATACCTTGTTCCTGGCTATTTTGTGCTTTCATCTCCACTTGAGATACGGCAATTAGCATAACGGTAATTAGCATCACGCGCAAAGCTTTTGGTAATATGTTCTTAGTTGTCTTCATAATCCTTGTCGTTGTTTAATAGGAAGACAATTGATGTTGATCACCTGTTAACAATGGAAAATTAGGGATATACATCTCGGCCATGATTATCTCCCAAATCCAAAAAATTCTAGATGAAATGATCCCTATAAGACTGTTAATACTTCATTTTTGAAGACATAAGCAGTAAAACTTTCCGCTTTTCGCTACCTATGTTTTACATTCGAGCTTCAAAATCAACCATGCGGAAACTTCTGTGTCTCTTTTTGATGGTATGCACAAGCCAATTATGGGGTCAAAACCTAGACTGGTGGGATGCCTTGCATGATTATCCGAATGCTGCTGGTACGGATCGCGATCGGTATGTGAGTATTTCTCCTGGTTATATGGGACCCAATGCCTTGAGAATTCCCGTGCTTCGCAATGGTAAGATTGATAATGAACTCTGGTCTGAGAATACTTTTGAATACAGCTATGGAAGGGGAGATCAGACTCTTAATCATTGGTCTGAATTCAATATCCCCCTCGCGAAAGATAAGGCTGTACTTTACGTTCAGAGTATTGCCTGGGAGTATTGGGAAGTGACCGATGAGATCAGAGATGAACGCAGAATGCGAAACCGTAGTGGTATTGGCTGGAATACCGGGGATACGGCCTTCGGTATTATACTCAGAATAGCCAATGAAGATAAATCCCGTATGCCGAACATTACTTTTAGAGCACACTCTAAGACCACTACGGGTGGTAACGTGAGCAATGCGCGTTTTACCGATGCCAGTATGTTTTTCTGGGAAGCCACGGTCAGCAAGACCATTGTCAAGACTGAGGAAAGTAGCCTTTTGCTTAAGGGTATGCTCGGTTTCTATACCTGGCAAACTAATAAGAATGGGTTGCCAAATGGCTCAAATTTCTTTCAAAACGATGCCGGTACTTACGGTGTAGGTATAGAGTGGACCAAAGGGAAGTGGTTTGTGGGAAGTGACGTATCAGGTTATCATGGTTATATAGAAAATAGAGATACGCCAGCATTCTGGCGCAATCAAATTCAATATCGCTTAAACAAGCATATCGCTTTCTATTCCAACTTCAATGTGGGACTAAATACATGGGGATGGCAGACGGTCACTATCGGTTACCGTCATTTCTTTAAGACAATAGAGTAAGATTATAAGCCCAAAGTTGGCAGTTTCTTGACTTTATGATAGGTCAGTGCCGTGGCAATGCATTGTTTTACCTCATTCACTGGTAGATTCCCATTCAGAGGGAGCACCACCGCTCTATTGCCTTCGTATTCAAAGGTTTCTCCAAAAACGAATCTGAAGGTGGGTACCAATTGACTGGTACATTGAAAGTACATGGCGTACTGGTCGGGATTTTTGTCTTTCCAGTCAATTCTCAGGGTACTACCGTTTTTTGTGATATAAGAAGGCTCGCCCCACTTGAGGGTCTCTTCTAAATGACTAACGCCCTCAGTTTCTTCGGCTACCTCAATGATGAGTTTTCTAAGCGTATCCATTTTACCCTTGACCCTTGGAGGGTAGTTATCAAATCTGTCTTTAACCGCAGGATTGATTTCTAAAACGAAGTCACTTGTAGGCATATTTGAATCGAGTTTGTCTTGAAGTTGAATAAAAAAAAGGAGAGTAAAAACTCTCCTTTTGGATTAGTTGCCACCTTTTGTGGTTGTCAACTGTTTGGTCATCGCTGCTCCTATCAGTGCCTCTAGCGGAGTGCCTCCATCGTCTCCACCCGAAATAATCATGGTGGTTGGGAATTTGATTTTGGCCACTTGCTGAGCAACTCCAATGGCAATTTGCTTTTCGAGTTCAGCCCGCTGCTGTGGTGTCAAACCAGCCGAAACGAGTTTCGCGTTTTGGTAAGACTCTGCATCAGCCTTTACTTTTTGAGCAGTTGCTTTTAAGCGCTCAGTTTCCAATGCAATGGCAGCTAACTTTTTGTTAGTCTCCTCTTGCTTCAACTTGGTCTCAATGGAGATCAGGGCCTTTACTTGTTCTTTCTCTTGAGTCACGCGCTCTGCAGCTTTGTCACGCTCACCTTCGGCAATGATTCTGGCCTGTGCATCTTTAGCAGTTTTAATCTTCTGCTGCTCGAGCTGCCTTTTTGCAGACTCGTCTCTTTGAGCTTCCAGTCTCTGCTTAAAAACTTGCTCAAGAACCACATCGTCCACAATTACCTGGGCTACAATGATATTATTTTCATTGATGTCATGTGGAATTCGAATAAACTGGCCATTCTCATCCTTACGCTTGTTTACTTCATAGCGTGTTTGTACCTCTTTGATTTCACGATTTCCCTGCTCTATGGCAGTGATCACCGTGTCACGGTATTCGGTTTTTTCCACACTAAAGGCACCGTCTTTAAGCTGCTCTTCAATCGAAACCCTAAAGTCCGATGCTGAACCAGAGATATAGTCTTGCGCGGCAAACATATAGCCTGTATTAGACACTACCTCTCTCACTGTTGGGATCAAGGTGTTTTGTGCGAGATTTTGTAGGCTACGGAACTCGATAGCCAACTCAATGAAAGACTCCTTGTCCGCAGGTAGTTGAAAACGAGTTGATAGCTTGGTGGTGGCGGTAACTTGGTCAATGAATCGTATGGGAATGGGCTCCATTTGCCCTTCGATATCATCGGTATCGTCACCTGGGTTTACCACTTTCACATCAATAAACTTCTGCCAGGGTGTTATCTTGGCAAAACCTCTGAACTTAATACCCTCAGTCATAATTGCACTCTTCTTACCACTGGGGTATACCAGAAAGTATTGATAGCCCGGTTCTGCCCAGAAAAATAGATTAGGTAGTGTGATGAGGGTAGCACCTGAGATGATGATGGCCATGGATACCCGTCTGGTAAACATTAGCAATAATGCAGGCGCTTTGGAAGCGGTCTTTTTAGGTTGACCCTCCTTATCCTCGGTAAATTTATCCTCATCAGAGAGCATAGGTCTCATGACCAGGGTAATTAATCCGAGTATTAGTAAAATGATTCCGAAAAATGTCATAGCTGTAGATTTAATGATGAAACATAGTTTTCCTGACCCGCCCGTTTGGCCGATACATAAATGATTGAAATGAATGTACAGGGGATAGCTGTTTTGTGACTACATAGTCCTGGGGAGAACCCTCAAGGAGTACTGCTCACCGGAGGTTCAGTATGGTTTTGACTATTTGTTGTAACTGACGCTTCAGAAAGAACCGATCGGTTCAGCGTCAGAAGCATTTTTAAAACTGACTATCGTAAGAAAATCTAATTTTCCTCGAAGGAGGTTCGGCAAGAATCTCCCAGTAATCTCTGCTCAAGATCGAGCTTGAGATTGGATTCGGGAAAATGTGAGTTTGCTTGTTCATTGCCTTCCTATGATTAGATGTTTCTTTTTTGAAACACAATCATATTTACGAATAATGTTCTGAATATGTTACATATTCAGAATAAAATTTTATATATATTCAAATACGGAATAATGTTCTGAATTATGAAAATCTCATTTTCAGTGACTTACGATTTTAACGGGTTCATTTTCGCCTAGAAATACTTGTTAAATATTAGTGATTAGTCGAGGCTAATATTATTTTTGCGCATGGCAGAACAGATCCTCATTCTCGACTTCGGTTCCCAATACACCCAGCTGATTGCCAGAAGAGTTCGAGAGCTTAACGTTTATTGTGAAATCCACCCCTTCAACCACATTCCCGAAATTACAGATGATATAAAAGGAGTGATTCTTTCAGGTAGTCCTTGCTCAGTAAGGGAAGAAGATGCGCCTGATTTGGACATCGATCAATTTAGAGGTAAGGTGCCTGTTCTAGGCGTTTGTTATGGTGCTCAGTTGATGGCTCAGAAGTATGGAGGTAATGTAATGCCTTCTGAGATCCGTGAGTACGGTCGTGCAAGATTGAGCAGAGTTGATGGGCATTACCCATTGCTAAAAGAGATAAGCCTAGATTCTCAGGTTTGGATGTCTCATGCAGATACAATTTCTGAACTACCAGTAGGCTTTGATGTCATCGCTAGCACATCTAGTGTTGAGAAGGCGGCATTCAAAGTCCAGGGCGAAGAAACTTATGGAATCCAATTTCACCCTGAAGTAACGCACTCTGAAGAGGGAAAAGAGCTAATAAGAAATTTTGTGGTGCATATTTGTGACTGTTCTCAGGATTGGACTCCAGACCTGTTTGCAGAATCCACAATTGCAGCCCTTAAAGAGAAGTTGGGCAATGATAAAGTCATCTTGGGACTCTCGGGTGGCGTTGATTCTTCAGTAGCCGCTGTGTTGATACATAAAGCCATTGGTGAAAACCTACATTGTATTTTTGTTGACAACGGGCTTTTGAGAAAGAATGAATTTGATTCTGTACTGGAGTCTTATAAGGGTATGGGATTGAATGTGAAGGGTGTAGATGCCAAAGAGCAATTCTATGCTGCCTTAGCTGGCATTACCGATCCAGAAGGTAAGAGAAAGGCGATCGGCCGAGTATTCATCGAAGTATTTGATCAAGAAGCGCAGAAAGTAGAAGACGCCAAGTGGTTAGGTCAGGGAACTATCTACCCAGACATCATTGAGTCAGTTTCTGTCAAAGGCCCTTCGGCCACAATAAAATCTCATCACAACGTTGGTGGGTTACCGGAGAAGATGAACTTGAAGGTAGTTGAGCCACTCAATACGCTCTTTAAGGATGAAGTGCGAAATGTTGGACGAAGCCTTGAGATCGATCAAAACATTCTAGGTCGTCACCCTTTCCCAGGTCCGGGCTTGGGTATCAGGATTTTAGGAGACATTACTGCCGAGAAAGTAGCTATCTTGCAAGAGGTAGATTACATTTTTATTCAGGGACTAAAAGACAAGGGTCTTTATGACGATGTCTGGCAAGCTGGCTCAATGCTCTTGCCTATTCAGTCAGTAGGTGTTATGGGAGATGAAAGAACTTACGAGCGAGTTGTAGCACTTCGGGCTGTGACAAGTGTAGATGGAATGACGGCCGACTGGTGCCATCTGCCATATAACTTTTTACAAGACGTTTCGAACGAGATCATCAATAAAGTAAAAGGAGTAAATAGAGTGGTTTATGACATCAGTTCTAAACCACCAGCAACCATCGAATGGGAATAACAAAAAGATTTTTTCTGGTAATAGCCTTGTCAATCCTTTGTTCGAGCATTGGCTTTACACAAGACGTTAAGTCACTTTTTGACGAAGGCAAAAGGCTTTTTGACCAAGGGCAATATGCATTGGCGCTAGGTAAATTTGCGCCACTGACTTCAATAAACCAGCGCAACGATTTGGTAAAGTACTCATCCTATTATTATGCTATTGCAGCACATAAATCAGGAGATAATACCAGTGCCAAGAACATGTTTAAGCAAGTCCTTCAAAAGTACCCGGATTGGGAGGTCAAAGAAGACGTTAACTATTGGTTAGGCTATCTTGCTACAGAAGAAGAAGATATTGAGGGTGCATTTCAATACTTCGACCTGGTTACTAAACGAGAGCTGGAAGACAGCAAAAAGGCATTGAAGTTGCAATTGCTTTCTAATACAAATGATTTAAAAGTACTTCAAGCGTTATTGGACCAATATCCCAAGGATAACCTGATCGCTTCTCAGTTGGCCAATGAGGTACTGGCCCTTCCGGTGCAAGAGCAGGATATGCTTTTGTTGTCGAATCTTCAATCTGAATACGCCTTGAATCTCGATTTGGGGATTGATGGGATAGAGTATTCTCCCAAGAAGTCAACGTATAATGTTGGACTCTTTTTACCCTTTAGGTACAGTCCTGACTCAGCTATGCTCGTTCGTTCTATGTCCAATTGGACAACCAGAATGTATGAAGGAGTGGCTATCGGTGTTCAAAAGCTCAAGGATGAAGGGGTGGATATTAACCTTATCACTATTGATACGCAGAATCTAGAAACGAGACTTGAGAGTCAAGTCGAAGATGGAATACTGACAGATTTAGATTTAATCATTGGTCCGGTGACACAGCGTGCCGTTGAACTGTTGTCAAATTTTTCCAAAGAAAGACAAGTCAATATCATTAACCCATTATCATCAAATGGTGATATTCTGAAGGACAATCCTTTTGCATTTCTGTACTATCCAAGCAATGAGTCCATCGCTATAAAGGCAGCAGCGTATGCCAAACAGAATTTTACCAGAAATAAAAACGCAGCGGTATTTTACAGCGGGTTTAGCGATGTAGCTAGAGCCGACTTGTATCGCCAGATCATCGAAAAGGACTCTTTTGATGTGACGATTTTCCGTGAGGTTCGACCTAATGAATCCGTGAACATTCAGCAATGGCTTATCGAAGAGGAAGAAGTAGATAAAGACTCTACAGTTGTGGCTAATATGATTGCTGAAATGGATTCACTTCGTGAAGCAGGCGAAGAAGAATGGGAGATTTATAGCCAAAGAGATTTTGTTTACGATACGCTGAAAATACTTCCTGATAGTATAGGTCACGTATTTATTGCTTCAGATATATCCTCTTTGGCTTCGAGTGCTTTGAGTGGAATTGAAGGGAGGCCCGATACGATTGAATATCTATCTTCGTCAAGGTTTCTGACTGCAGAGAGTTCGATCTCTTTTGATCAATTGGAACGCTTGAATGCAACGTTTCTAGGCACAAACCTAATCAATTACGATATGCCTGAGGTAAAAGAGTTTAGGGAAAGATATGTTGAGGCCTACTTGAAAAGCCCCATAAAAGAAGATCGTCTTGGAGATGCCTACATTGGCTACGACATCATGGTCACCTTCGGTAGGCTATTGGGCGATTACGGTAAGTATTTTCAAGTTGGGGTAAAGCGAAGAGATGATTTTAGAGGGGAGCTTACGGAAAAATTCAATTATCGACTTTCCAATGACAATCGCTATCTGCCTGTCTTGAAGGTTAAGGAAGCTGCCATCGTACCTCGAAATAATGATTAGTATGAATTCATCAAATAGTCAGCGTCTTTTCGAAGAGGCTCAGAACTTTATTCCCGGGGGTGTTAATTCACCAGTGAGGGCCTTTAAGGCTGTGGGAGGAAACCCTTTATTCATTAAGTCAGCCAAAGGCGCTTTTGTCACTGATCAGGATGACAAAGAATACATTGAATTGATCAATTCGTGGGGGCCAATGATTCTTGGGCATGGTAATGAAAAGATTGAGGAAGCGGTCAAAAACGCTGTGGAGAGTTCGCTGTCTTTTGGCGCACCAACGGCTATAGAAGTTGAGATGGCTAAGTTGATCTGTTCGATGGTGCCAAGCATTGAGAAGGTTAGGATGGTCAACTCTGGTACTGAAGCTACCATGTCAGCTATAAGATTGGCTAGAGGTTATACCGGTCGTGATAAGATGATCAAGTTCGAGGGCTGCTATCATGGTCATGGAGACTCATTCCTTATTGCTGCGGGTAGCGGAGCCATTACCTTAGGCGAGCCTGATAGTCCGGGAGTTACGCGAGGTGTGGCAAATGATACTCTGACGGTTCCTTATAACGATCTTGATAAGGTAGAGGAAGTGATCAATGCCAATAAAGATCAGGTAGCGGCTATTATAGTAGAACCCGTAGCGGGTAACATGGGCTGTGTACTTCCTGTAGAAGGCTTCTTGGAAGGTTTGAGACGGCTTTGTGATGCTAATGGTATTGTACTCATTTTTGATGAAGTGATGACTGGTTTTAGGTTATCAAAAGCCGGAGCACAAGGTGTTTACGGAGTGAACCCAGATTTAACCACACTAGGGAAAATCATTGGAGGAGGAATGCCAGTGGGTGCTTATGGAGGCAAGCAGGAAATCATGGATTACGTTTCTCCACAAGGGCCTGTTTATCAGGCAGGAACACTCTCAGGAAACCCGGTAGCCATGGCTGCTGGATTGGCCATGCTTACACAGATCAGTGAAGATGAAGCTTTGTATGCTGATTTAGCCGAAACAACTGAAGCCATTGAGAAGGGATTTCAAAGTAACCTGGACGAGCTAGGTTTAGCTTATACCATGAATAGAATAGGTTCTATGGTCAGTCTGTTTTTCACAAATCAAAGGGTAGTAGATTTTGAAACGGCCAAGTCTTCAGATATTAAAAGGTTTGGTAGATATTTTAGAGAGATGCTCAACCAAGGAATATATCTAGCCCCCTCGCAGTACGAGTCTTTGTTTGTCTCGAAAGCTATTGGAGAAGACCTAGTCGATAGAATTGTTAATGCCAATAGAAATGCCCTCAAGGCCATTCATTAAGTTTTATCCGTTGTAGTACCAGAAGCTTATGAAGATTTCCAGATAGAAGAATATCTGCAGGAATACAGAATAAATCAGACCTACCAGATTAAATTTAATCAGGGTTTTGAACCAGCCCTGCTTATATACCTTCAGGAAAGAAGTGTAAACGTAGGTGCTTACACCGATGAAGAAAATTCCACCGATGATGCCCCTCCAGGCGGTAATATTTGCATCAGGAAAATTTCCCTCTGTCACGATCTTGAAAATAATCAGCAGACCTATGCCGTAAGCCATATAGGCAAAAGAATGTACATGTAGGGCATGTACAATGTGTTTAATATACAGGTGTTTTCTTCTGACATAGAAGAACTTCAAAACACCTGCAAATAGTGGAATCAGTATGAACATCATCAAGGGAAGGTTGCCAAGCACAAATCCTTTGAAACCCTGATCATTCTCAAATATTTTTCTTACCTGACTATTGATATGTGCTTGCTGACCTTCATCAAAAAAGCCATCGTTAGAGAAATTGCCACCAAGTGAATCCATAAACTCCTGGTCAGTCAGCCTCCTATCTCTTGCAAGTCGATGAAATCGCTCTACATCGCTTTCGTTTCCCCCAGGTAGGGGTGTTGATTTAACTTTGACTTCAAAATTCATCAGCGAATCGATACCAATTTGAGATTCAATTGAATCATAGAGTTGCTCAAATGATGTAATGTCTGAGAAACTATTAACCAGAGAATCTGGTAAAATGTCCAGTTTTTTAGCATTTGAAAGAGCACCCCATCGATCGTCCGATTTTAGTGCATCAAACTTGATTTCGCCTCCATAATTGATCTGCTCATCCTGGATTGTTCTGAGGTCAATACCAGATAGCAGGTAACTGATGGTAAAGAAGTAAAAAAGACTCATCACAAAATAGAGTCTTACAGGATGTATAAAGTGCTTTATTTTTCCTTCTTGAAATCGGTTAGATAAATCACCAGGTCTGATTAAGAAGGGTATGGCACTATGTGCCATTTTAGAGTCGATGCCAAGATAGTTATCAATAAACTCTTTAATCAATGTAGCAAAGGTCACATTGTTATCAGAGTTTGATTGGCCGCAGGTAGGGCAGAAGTTGTAGTCCGCCTCTAATGTCGAACTACAATTCTTGCATATAGTGCTTTTGCGTTTCTTCTCTATCATCTAAAAAATGCAGGCGGGCATTCAATCAAAGATAGCAGTTGAAACGGAAGCACAAAAGCTGAAAAATGAAAAAAGCTGACCGGTGAAAGGTCAGCTTTTGATATTGAGTGTTTAGGTGTAAGGGGATCTTTAGACCATGTCGAGCAAAAGTTCAGATTGCCCAATCTGTCTGTATTTTTTTGCATTAAGGATCGATTTAAGCTCTAGTCGAATTTCATTCAGCAGTGCTTTGTCACCAGAGATGTAACATACATTTGGTACAATGTTTTCCTTAATCAATATTTTATTCTGCCCGTTGTCTATAATGGATCCAGTCCAATCTTGCTGAGCGATACCATATTTTTGACAAACAAGTTGTCCAATATCTCTCTTGGCAACAGGGTTATTTCCTTTGATCTCCATTTTTCCGAAAAAGAATCGATCTTTATAGTAGTGCATTTGAAGAACACACCTCTCTTCTTTAATCGTCAATCGATAATAGATAGTCTTTTGATGCTTCAATGCCAACTTTCGATTGTCGACATAGTTCGGTTTACCAAGCTTTTGCACAGTTTCTTTAACGGATTGACCAAATGACAGTCCGTAAAACTGAATACCTTTTTCCGTATCTAAAGATTCTAAATGGTTGAGATTGAGGATTGAATCGAAGGATGCATGAGAAAAGAGGGCATTCCTTCCCTCATAAAAATCCGCTCGGCTCTGCTTATATAGCTTTCTCTTTTTGGAACCAAAGAGCAGCGGGAAGTCTGGAAAACTCAGCGTCCACATCGTAATTAATTCAAGTGTTTAGGTATAACATTGCCCCGAAGGACATCACTAATATAGGTAAACAACCTGAGAAAAATCAAATTTGTTATTTCATGAGCGGTTAAAAATCGTCCTAAAACACCGAAAATCGCCCTTTAAGAAAATTTGATGTATGTAAAATGCAAAAAAAGGTATTTATAAAATCCGAAAAAAAATGAGTTAGGATCCGAAAAACATGTAGATACTGAGGTTCCTATTGAGCGTGGATCGGATATAAGTCAACAAAGTCCTGCAAATCGGAACTTATGATATCGGGACTTAGAAGCTGAAGTCTACAGCATAAATGGTCTGGTCCCAAATCAATTGTATACTTCCGCCTGCATCGGTTTCTACTACCTTGACGGTGAATTGCTCAGTCACCTCACGTTGACTGCTTTTAGTCATCGCAGTTCTCATAAAATCTCTCGAGGCATTATAAGACCTTCCGTTTTGCCCGGTTTGACTATTGATGATCAATATTCCTCCATTGGCTTCAGGAATAGTAAAGAGTGTGTACTCACCTGCAGGTATCGTCTTGCCTGCGATGTTAATTGCTTTCGATGTTTTGAAATGTGTGGCCCTATTGGCACCTGTTCTCCAACGTGTACCATAAGGCACAATTCCACCGAAAATGTCTCTACCTCTTTTGGCAGGTGAGCCATAGCTTACTTGAAATTCAGACCCTCCGAATGTGAAGTCGGCAACAATGGCACTTGACAATGTGCCAAATGGCGAACCGCCTTTGTCTCTTTCTAGGAAACCAGAAACCAGCTCATCGAAATTGAGCTTGTCCGTTCTGGTGACAATAAGTTTTCTTGTTGTCGCTTTTGCGTCTAGGCTTTGAAGTTGCCCTTGGGCTGTAGTGCTTACCTCCATTACTCCTCTGCTGGGATGTCTTAGGGTATAAGTTCTTGATCCAGTTTTGTGAATAATGAAATCTGATACCCGTCTCCCTGAGAGCATATACTGATGAATAGAATCAGTCTCAGATTGAAAGTGTCTTTGAAATGCCAAATCAAAAGGCCAATGTACCATATCAATAAATGGGAGCAGCGAACGATCGTTTGGTATGTGATACGTTACCGGTCCATTTCGGCCTTGGGTATTTATTTTTAGGCTGTCATTTGTGGCTTTGTAATTTGTGCCCATAACGCTGCCTCTCATTAAACCTTTAAAACTGCCAAGCTCGGTATTGTCATAACTAAGCATTTCTTTGATGTTATTATTTTGGTCATAGATGAGCTCATAGCTCTTGAGCGAAATCCTTGGACTCCTCAATAATACATCCGCTTTGATTTCCCCATCTTCACTAGATGAAATTCTTTCTATGGCTAGTGTGTCATTGCCTAATTTAGTAACAAGGTAATATGGGGCATTGCCTGAGGGACTAAAACAACCTTGACATATGAAAAGGGTTAATAATGTCAAGAGCAAATAAGATGGACGTTTCATTGCAATTAGGATAGGTTCACCTTCAATTTACTTCAAGCATCTGTGAGAAGCATTAAGTTTTATATCAGTGGATTAAGCCTTGGTCTTTACTTTATTCCAAGGCTTGATTTGCCAATAGATGTTGCCAGTAGTCAAATGATTTCCTTTGGTGTCGAAGGACTTTACCTCGCAATTTACAACCACTGATTCTTCAGTTTTTAGGGGGTCCAGGATGTTTGCATTGAGCCATTCTTCTGTCAGTTCGTAAGTAACTATTACATCCATTTTGCCTTGGTAGTGATAGTTCATCTCCATCTTTTGCATAATGATCCGATAGGCTTTTGCATCTAGTTTATTTAAGAGTACAAGGCCTGTGGAGTATTCCGATGCGGTGGCTAAGGCACAGGCGTGTATGCCTTTAATATGGTTAAAGTTGATTCTTTTATAAGGAATCTTCACTTTGACGAAGTCATCTCCCATCTGAATGATTTTGAATCCATGAGGTTTATTGAAAGGGATCATTCTAGCCAAACCAAAATTCAAGAGTGCTAAGTGTTTTTTAGAAGTTTTTGCACGCTCTATTAACTGTGTAGTATCAAACATCTCAATCAGAATTTCAATTAATTTAGGGATTCTAAGCGAATAAAAAACTATGCTGAGTTTTTGGGAGAAGGACGAGTTTTTAAACTACGATCATGTAATAGTTGGTGGCGGTATTGTAGGCCTTTCAACTGCTATCAGTATTAAAGAGGCTGATAAAAAAGCACAAGTACTCGTCTTAGAACAAGGTACTTTTCCTACGGGTGCTTCTACCAAGAATGCCGGTTTTGCTTGCTTTGGTAGCTTGACTGAAATTTTAGCTGATCTGAGGGGGCTACCAGAGTCAGAAGTGTTCAACCTGGTAAAGCTGAGGTGGGAAGGCCTGCAGTTGTTAAGAACCAGGGTTGGTGATGATGGCTTAGATTACCAAAACCTGGGAGGCTATGAACTCTTACGGTCCAGTGATATGGGAGCATTTCAGCAAATGAATAACATTAATGAAATGCTAATGCCTTTGTTTGGCGAAGCCGTTTATCATGACCGTTCTGAGAAAATTGATCAGCTTGGTTTTAATCCCTCAATTGTAAAGGGATTGGTTTTCAACCCTTTTGAAGCGCAATTGCATAGTGGTAAGATGATGAAATCCTTAACGCGTTTAGCGACCGATTTAGGAGTTACAGTATTGACAGGAACTTCGGTTACTCAATTTGATGAAAATTCAAATGGAGTGGATGTGCGTACCAGCAGAGGTATAACATTCCGAAGCCGTAAGTTGGCAATTTGTACGAATGCGTTTTCAAAAACGCTATTACCAAAGGCTAATTTGGTGCCGGGTCGAGGCGTGGTATTGGTGAGTAAACCAATAGCGGGCTTAAAGTTCAAAGGGACCTTTCACTATGATGAAGGCTACTATTATTTCCGGAATTATCAAGATCGCATTCTTTTCGGAGGTGGTAGGAACCTTGATGTCAAAGGCGAGGAAACTACAGCGTTTGAGGTGAGAAATTTAATACTGGAAAAACTTAAGACTGATCTAAATAACATTATTATTCCTGGTCAAGCACTTGAGGTTGATCATGTCTGGTCTGGGATTATGGCTTTTGGGCCAAATAAACAGCCTATTCTTGAAAGTCATTCCGATAATGTCCATATCGGAGTTCGGCTTGGAGGAATGGGAGTTGCTATTGGCAGTAAAATGGGTTTTGAATTGGCAGCGCTAATGCTTCGATAGTTAAAATATTACTATCTTCAACGCTCACGTATTATTTCACATGGACTATCAGTATAAAAAGCCAACCCTTCTTCAGGCTCTTATTCCAATACTATTTCTAATCGTTGCACTCTTTTATAATGTACTGGTCTTCGGAGATGGTGCCTTAGATGGGTCAAATCAGATCATTCTTATTCTTTCTGGTGGAGTTGCAGCAATAGTTGCATTGCGACTTGGAATGAAATGGAAGGATATCGAGAAGGGCATTGTAAAGACAATAAGTTCGGCAATGGCTTCAATCATTATTCTATTGCTGATAGGTTCCCTCGCTGGAACTTGGCTACTATCAGGTGTAGTGCCAGCCATGATTTACTACGGCTTGCAAATTTTAAACCCCACAATTTTCTTATTTGCGGCATGCATTGTGTGTGCCATTGTCTCTATTGCTACAGGTAGCTCTTGGACCACAGCGGCCACTGTAGGCATAGCACTCATGGGAATAGGGAAGGCACTGGGTATCCACGATGGGATGATTGCGGGAGCAGTATTGTCTGGGGCATATTTTGGAGATAAGATGTCTCCACTGTCAGATACAACGAATTTAGCACCTGCGATGGCTGGTACGGACCTATTTACTCATATCAGGTATATGACGATTACTACTATCCCATCCATTTCCATCGCCTTGATTCTCTTCTTGGTTCTAGGTTTTATGCAAGGTGGTTCGGGAGAAGTGACTGAGACCTCTTCGATTTTGGCAGCAATTGATAGCAAGTTTAATATTAACGGTTGGTTGTTTTTAGTGCCAGCCACGGTGGTTTTTTTAATTGTTAAAAAGGTCCCAGCAATTCCAGCCATTTTGATTGGTGCATTGCTCGGTGCAGTTTTTGCCTTAATATTTCAGCCTGAAGTGGTGAAGACTGTGGCTGACTGGACAGGAAGCTCTGCCAAACTCATGTTTGTGGGTGTAATGAAGTCTCTCTTCGGTGATGTGGCAATAGTCACCGGAAATGGAATTGTAGATGAACTGCTACAGTCTGGCGGTATGGCAGGGATGCTCAAAACCGTATGGTTGATTGTCTCAGCAATGATTTTTGGTGGTGTAATGGAGTCTAGCGGTTTATTAAAACGAATTGCTGAGGCGGTGATTACAAAAGTAAAGTCCACTGGATCTTTAGTAGCTGCTACGGCAGGTACGACTATCTTTTTTAATGGAACAGCTTCTGACCAATACTTGGCCATTGTAGTACCTGGTCGAATGTATGCTGATATCTATAAGAAGAAAGGTCTTGCGCCTGAAAACTTGAGTAGGACTTTGGAAGATTCAGGTACTGTAACCTCGGTACTCGTACCTTGGAATACTTGTGGCGCCTATCACTCCAATGTTCTTGGTGTCGCAACAGGTGCCTATATTCCATATGCGTTCTTTAACCTTATCAGTCCTATTATGACGATCACCTTTGCCTATTTGAATGTAAAGATTAGAAA
>Ga0207422_1002199_pt1 | contig 28064 bp, 29 predicted proteins | sample MarCyaLeptolynsp_FD_187757 | JGI IMG/M metagenome (GOLD analysis project Ga0207422, IMG submission 187757) | Marine cyanobacterial communities from Panama - species 1 Leptolyngbya sp. (SPAdes) | ecosystem: Environmental > Aquatic > Marine > Unclassified | place: Panama: Panama City | collected... | reverse complement strand
AGAGCTTGGACGTTTAAGAGATACCTTTCTATCAAGATCGATTTTTACATCACTTGTATCATTCATATTTGATTTACCAAATGGCATAATTCTTTTAAAAGGCGGTGATTTATTGGAGGAGTTAAAGGAAACAAATAAAAAATATGCTTTAGTAAATATTAGCGATTATTACGACCTTCCCTTTTTTGAGACAAAAAAAATTGTCTACTTGCAAACCGAATAGCATTTGGATTGTTTTTTCTATTTGGAATAAATTAAGTTTGTCCCTCAATATTAAACTGTATAAAATGATTAAAAGATTAAAACTAACTGTTGTGATGATTGCCTTGGCTTTAGGTAATTCATACGCACAAGAACTGCCTCAACCAAGTCCTTATGCAGAAGTAATGCAAAAGGTAGGTTTAACTGATGTAACGATTCAGTATTCAAGACCAGGAGTGAAAGATAGAACCATTTTTGGCGGATTGGAAGCTTATGGAGAGGTATGGCGAACAGGAGCCAATGCAGCTACAAAAATAATATTAAGCACAGATGCAAAAATTGGTGGTGTGGATGTAAAGGCAGGAACCTATTCAATATTGACCGTTCCAGGTGAATCAGAGTGGAAAGTAATGGTTAATGCGGATACTAAAGTATCTGAAGGAAGTTATGATGCTGCTAAAAATGTTGCTGAATTTAGCGTGAAAGGCATGGAGAATGATATGGTAGAATCCATGACTTTTTCCTTCGCAAATGTTAAGGTTGATGGAGTTGATTTGGTTTTCGAATGGGAAAAAACCAAGTGGATTGTTCCAATAATGGTTGACGTTCATGGTATAGCAGATAAAAATATAGAAGATGAGATAGCTGGTATTTTCAGAATATACAATAGTAGTGCTAGATATTACCTTGATAACGATAAAGATTTGGACAAGGCATTGGCTTGGTCCTTAAAATCTGTAGAATTGGATGAGAGATTCTGGAACGTATATACCCTTTCATTAATATACAATGCAAGAGGAGAAAAGGATAAGGCTATTGAAACAGCAAAAAAATCATTAACCCTATCTGAGAAAGCAGAGTACAAACCTTACATCAAATTCAATCAAGACAATATTGCGAATTGGAGTAAGTAAATAATAAACCAAAGGAGATGCAATGCATCTCCTTTTTATTTCATATCAAATGATTCATATATTATCTCCAGCCAAATCACTAGATTTTGAGAGCTCTCCTCAAAGTGAAGCACATTCCATAGCCGAATTCCAAGAGCAATCCTCTGCGCTCATAAAAAAAGCAAAGACTTTCTCCAAAAAGAAATTGGAACAATTGATGGGAATCAGCAAGAGTTTGGCAGAATTGAATCATCAACGATACATAGATTGGGTACCCATACATGAAGCTGGAAATGGCAAACAAGCATTGTTGTCTTTTACCGGGGATGTTTATCGAGGTTTGGATGTTAAGTCAATGAATGAAAAAGACCTCACCTTTGCTCAAGGACATTTGCGCATATTATCTGGCCTTTATGGCATTTTAAGACCCATGGACTTAATTCAACCTTATCGACTTGAAATGGGTACCAGGATGAATGTTGGACGTAAGAAAAATCTATATGAATTCTGGGGAGATACATTGACTAACGCTTTGAATAAAGAAATAGAGAATCATAAAGATCAGACACTAATCAATTTGGCTTCCAACGAATATTTTAAAGCAGTTAAGGTAAAAGGGTTTAAGGGAGAAATAATAAGTCCACAATTTAGGGACGCTAAAAATGGGGAATACAAATCCATCATGACCTTTGCTAAACTGGCTAGGGGCTATATGAGCAGGTTCATTATTCAAAATAAAATTGATAAAGCCGAAGATATCTTAGCATTTGATTTAAATGGCTATCGATACAATAATGAATTGTCCTCAAAAGAAGAGCCAGTATTCACAAGAGAAGAGAATCAAAGACAATTGTAAATTTCGAACCTAAAATGTCCAAAGGGGATCAATCGAAACATAATCCAATTGATGAAGATAAGGTAACAGAGAACCCACATAATCTTCCTTATGCCCACAATGTAGGCAGTGCGATTATTATGCCGGATGATAAGGATCGCATTAAAACCAATGCAATGGCTGCCATGGTGGAGCAAACCAATATGCAGATGAAGCAGATTTACGATCAGATGGAACTATTGGTTGATCAGGCGAATCATTTGAAACAAAGGGTTGAGATTTCTGAAAAAATTTACAAAGCGGAGATGGGGTTTAAACCAATTACTGGTCATACCTATCATCTGTATGAACAAAAAGATGGAAGCAATGTGCTTTCCATGATTGCACCAATGGAATGGGCTAGAGGATGTAAGTACGAGAAATTTGTTGCCTCTGTTCGCTTAATGGGAGACCATACCTGGGAAGTAAAAAGCGAAGCCTAAATGAGATTCTTGATTTGCCTTGTCATTCTTTCTCATGTAATTTCTTGCAGCCCTAAAGAAACAAAGGATGAAAAGTCAAGCCTAAATCAAATAGAAATTAATGGTATGGCTCAAGGCACAACCTATACCATTAAATATATTGCTGAAGAGATTTCGAATCTTAAGCAGGAGATGGATAGTTTGTTGGATGCAGTCGATTATTCCATGTCAACCTATAAAAAGGAGTCATTAATTAGTCAACTAAATCAAGGAGATTCGGTGCATTTGGATTCCATGTTTTATGCCGTTTTCAAAGAATCAGAAGAAATTTATGCGTTGACAAATGGAGCTTTCGATCCAACCATCGGTCCAATTATAAAAGCCTGGGGTTTTGATTATGCCGATCCTACGAAATTGGACAGCAACAAAGTTGACTCCCTCTTGGCTTATTGTGGTTTTGATAAGTTTAATTTGAAAGGATTAAGTCTATTTAAATCGGTAAAAGAGGCTCGATTAAATTTCAACGCAATTGCGCAAGGTTATACCGTAGATCTAATGGCAGACTTATTAGCGAAATATGGAGTTGATAATTATTATGTAGAGTTGGGCGGAGAGTTGATTGTAAGTGGCTTAAATGAGAGGAATGAGCTTTGGAGAATAGGGATAGATAAACCAACTCATGACAATCTACAAAGAGAGTTGAATCACATTGTACAATTGGAAGATAGGGCAATGGCAACTTCCGGAAACTATAGAACCTATATAGAGATGGATGGAGAAAAATATGCCCATTCCATAAGTCCTAAGTCAGGTTATCCGGTTAAAGATAGATTGCTTAGTGCTACAATATTTGCGGATAAGTGTTCAGCAGCCGATGCTTATGCAACTGCGTTTATGGTTATGGGATTGGAGAAATCCATGGATTTTTTAGATTCTCATAAAGAGATAGATGCCATATTAATTTACAGCAATGAGCAGAATGTAATTGAATCTTTTATTAGTCCGAGAGTAGAAGAAAGAGTAGAGGAGCTTTAATCTTCCTTTTTGCACATTTCATTAGGCTGTGCGCCACAAAAGCTGCAAGCTTCACCTTCCTCATTAAGTAAAGGGTTATTACTAGCACAAGTTCCGGCAAACTTTCCATTTTTTTTCAATAGAATTTTAACCGCTATACCTGCAAAAGCCAATCCCAATAAAACAACAGTAAGAAGTGCAACTTTCATGAACAATAATTTGATGCAAATTTACAAGATTTGACTCAATTTAAAGAAATCAAATTACCCGAAGCGTCATCAATTAATTTAATAGTGGGATTCCCAAAATATTCTATATCGCCAATTCCTCTGATTTCCGCATTAAGTTCTTGAGTAGCATGCACAGAAAGCTTTCCAGTATTTTCATTAACCGCCAAAACCTTATTCGAAATGGTATTTAATGTATTGATTCGACCATTGGCTCCCATAAAGCATATCAGCTCATTTACTATTCCTTCACTTTTTATACTTACAGAACCCGTATGACATTTTAGTTCTACATAATCAGACATCAAATTCAAATAAATGTCTCCGCTTGCATCATGGGTATTGATCAATAAGGTATCTATAACAAAAGGATTGGTAAATCGTACATCTGCAGATCCGTAATAAGTTAATTTCCGAAGATTAGGTGTCGAGACATATACGTCTATCTCCTTTTTAAAACTTCTTACCCAATTGCATTTGTTGTTGTTCTCGATAATTAAAGTATTGTCTTTTACTTCTGTATCAATTAATTGCAATAAATTTCTTCCAGCCTTGACCCTGAGGTTATAGTTTGGTGCATAGGTCAAAAACACATTTATTCTGTCGTGAATTTCAAGTCGATCAAATGGCAGAATTGCTCTATCTCTTTCCACAATCTTTCCAGTGGATTTGAAACAGTCGCCCATATTTTCTCCCTTGCAAGAAAATAGCAACAGTATTAACCCTATGTATAACCACCTATTCATTCCGTTTTGTCAAGTTATACTCAAAACCAAACATCAAATATTCAGCTTTAGACAAATGTGTTTTTAAAGCGATAAGGCCTTTCAAGGATTTGCTAAAATGGTATTTACCACCTACAATCTGGTAGTAATTCCCTTCATCTTCATTTTCTGTTTTCAGATAATAGCCGATTTGAACGATATTGCTAATTCGCCCAAATCTTAATATGTGGTGAAAGGAAAGTCCGAATTGAAGATTTTCAAAACCTTTGTCTATATAGATAGAATCCAATTCAAGGGCGCCAATCTGCGCTGGATTATAAAAAAAGTCAGGCCCTAAACCAATGATACTCTTGTGGTTGTATTGTCGTTCTGCCCGAAGTGAAAATGCATTGGCTATGTACTTTTTTGGATCGTTTGGACTAACTTCATTCCATCCAACACCATAATACAATTGCCAATTTACCTTAGGACGTTCAAAAGGGGAATCCTCTTGAATGACTCTATTTGTTTTATTACCCAATCGTTGTATTAATCCTACTTCTACTGTAGGGATATTTATTCCAAGGTTTGGTTTGGCAAAAGCGGTATTGCTAAAATGGGACAAGTTCGCTCCCAAACTTATACTTTGTCTTTCTGTGACTTTAAACTCTGCATCCAATAGGAAAGAGAAGAAAACATTCAGTTGACTACCGATGGCTATGTTTTTAAAATTATTTTCCGGATCAAATGGATTTTCAATATAGCCAAGTCCTATTCCGCCCCTAAACCAAAGGTCAAAAGGTTTTATATTTCGAAATAAGCTGAATTTGAAATAGGGAAGTATGGAAACTGCTGAGCCAAAATGATCGTTATTTAAATCAAAGTAGGATAAGGATATTCCATATCTGGGATAATTATACCGTTGGTGCCAAAGTTTTTCTCCCAAGGTATTTTTCTCCGAATAAACTTCCAGTTTGGAGATATGCTGAAAAGTGAGATAGGAGATAGTAGGGTTGTGGGCAATGATAAATCCACGGCCGCCCTTGATGCCAATCTGACCTTGAAAACTACTACTGTCTTGTGCTAGGGTAAAAAAAGAAAGGCACAATGCAATTCCTAAGAAAAGGAGTGATTTTGACATTCGGCAAAAATATTTATTTATTGACGCTGCTGATGGTGCATTAGTCTAAATTTGAAACAAAAAAAGAATGGAAGAAAAGTTGAAGGCATTTGAAAGATTACTCAATATCATGGATGAATTGAGGGAGAAGTGCCCCTGGGATAGAAAACAAACCATGGATTCATTGCGGCATTTGACCATAGAAGAAACTTATGAGTTATCAGATGCGATAGTAGAAGGTGATTTAGAGGAAGTAAAAAAGGAATTGGGCGATTTGCTATTGCATATGGTTTTTTATGCCAAGATTGGAGAAGAGAAAAATGCCTTTGATATCACGTCCGTCTTACACGGAATTTGCGATAAATTGATACATCGGCATCCGCACATTTATGGAGATGTTGATGTGGCAGACGAAGAAGAAGTAAAAGCCAATTGGGAGAAAATAAAATTAAAAGAAGGTAATGGTAAAAAGTCTGTTTTGGAAGGTGTACCCAAATCCTTACCAGCTTTAGTAAAAGCGGTTCGCATACAAGACAAAGCCAGAGGAGTAGGTTTTGATTGGGAAAAACCGGAACAAGTGTTTGAAAAGGTTCAAGAAGAATTGGAAGAGCTCAATGAAGAAGTTAAATCCAATACAGATAGAATCGAAAATGAATTTGGAGATGTCTTGTTTTCGATGATTAACTATGCAAGATTTATTGGAGTTAATCCAGAAGATGCATTGGAAAAAACCAACAAGAAATTTATCAAGCGTTTTCAATACTTAGAAAGTGAATCTAAAAAGGATGGAAAAGTGATGGGTGAAATGAGTTTGGAAGAAATGGATAAATATTGGAATGCAGCCAAGAAGCTTTAATTTCCAAATTTGCAATTCACAGATTCGTAATTCACAGATTCGTAATTCACAGATTCGTAATTCACAGATTCGTAATTCACAGATTCGTAATCAATTAGTATCCATATTTCTCCTGCCATAGCGCCTTCAGTCTCTTGCGCAATTCATTCTCTCTCGCATTTACCCCTGGATCATAAAACTTGGTGCCACTAATTTCTTCGGGTAGAAACTCTTGATGGATAAAATTATTGGCATAATCATGTGCATATTTATATTCCTTTCCGTATCCAATTTCTTTCATCAATTGGGTCGGTGCATTTCTGATGGCCAAAGGAACGGATAAGTCACCACTCTTTTTGACTTCTGCTTGGGCATCATTGATAGCCATGTATGACGCATTGCTTTTGGGAGAACTTGCTAAATAGGTGACGCATTGGGATAAAATGATCCTGGACTCAGGCCAGCCAATTACATTGATGGCTTGAAAGCAATTATTGGCAATAACCAAAGCAGTAGGATTTGCATTTCCTATGTCTTCAGAAGCAAGAATCAATAACCTTCTGGCAATAAATTTTGGATCTTCACCACCTTCAATCATTCTAGCCAACCAATATACACCGGCATTGGGGTCACTCCCATGTATGGATTTGATAAAAGCAGAAATGATGTCATAATGTTGTTCCCCATTCTTGTCGTATTTGGCAATGTTTTGCTGGGCAATTTGTTTGACGATTTCATCAGTAACCTTTACTGGCTTTTCACCAAAATTATTCACGACCAACTCCAACAAATTCAACAATTTTCTAGCATCACCACCAGAATATTGCAATAGAGCATGGCTCTCCTGAATATCGATCTTCTTGTTCTTCAGATTGGTATCTTCCTTAATGGCGGTATCCACCAATTGAAGTAACTCGTCTTTATTTAAGGGGTTTAAGGTGTATACCTGACATCTGCTGAGCAATGCAGAAATCACCTCAAAAGATGGATTCTCGGTAGTGGCACCAATCAAAGTAATGGTTCCATCTTCTACTGCACCCAATAATGAATCTTGCTGGGATTTACTGAAGCGATGAATTTCATCGATAAATAGAATGGGATTGTTGGTATTGAAAAATTGTTGTTTCTTGGCTTTATCTATGGCTTCTCTTACATCCTTCACTCCAGAATTTATTGCACTCAAGGTGAAAAAAGGTCTATCGGTAATGTTGGCTATTATTTTTGCAAGGGTGGTTTTTCCGATTCCAGGACTGCCCCAAAGAATCATGGAAGGGATCAGTCCTTTTTCTATTAAGTTTCGCAACACCCCATCTTTACCTACCAAATGACTTTGACCAATATACTGGTCTAAATTCTTTGGTCTCATTCTTTCGGCTAGGGGAGTGCTCATTAATTTTTAGTCAAAATTACTGCTAATCGGATTGTGGAAATTGAGAATCTACAGCAGATAAAATATTCGGAAAAAAAACTTCAAATTCAGATTGAAAGGACTCCATTTGACTTTCCAAGTCTTCCATGGCAGTTTCCATTTTAGAATCAAATTTGGCCCTGCTAGCAAGACCTCTAAAAGCTTTATTCATGCCTTCCATGCTGGCATATGCATTCAACCAATCTTGCTTCTCCATATAGTGCAATACCATCTGAGATCGCTCCGGCATTTGATCAAGCCTTGAATTTAAAATCTTATAGCAGGAATTGGCAAAAGAAGCCAAATTTATTGGGGAGTATACACTCCAATTTTTGGCCAAAATATGATCGTAATACATATCGATAATTACAGCTGCATATTTGCTGTATTTTGCATAAAGTCGCTGTTTGCCTTTCATGACCTCTGGATGGGAATCAGTGTAGGAGTCAATAAATCGATGCATTTGTATTCCTTTTTGAATGCCTTCCGAAAAATTCTGATAACTTTTCCCTTTGACATGATCTGCTACAAAATTGCCTACCATTAGGTCTACATTGCTTTGGGAAAGGAAGAGGTGTGCTAAATGATTCAATGCATTTGCTAAGGTCAACAAATTTAAGACAGTAATCTGTGATCTTAGATTTAACCTTCCAGATTATTGATCATTTTAGATATGCTCAATAAATCCGACACTGCTTTAGTTAATTTTACGCCATGATTGATTTTGGCAACACCATTTGTGCTTTATCTACTCCTCAAGGGTCTGGGGCTATAGGTTTAATAAGACTTAGTGGAGAAAATGCATTGAAAATTGCAAACAAGATTTTTGAAGGTAAAGATCTTGAAAGTGTTGCAACTCAAAGTCTTCATTTTGGCAAAATAATCGATGGAGAGGAAATAGTTGATGAGGTTTTGGTAAGTGTTTTTAAAGCTCCTAATTCTTACACAGGGGAAAATGTTGTAGAAATTTCAGCACATGGCTCATCTTATATACTATCGAAGATTTTGAGCCTATTGATTCAAACTGGCGCCAGAATGGCTAAAGCTGGAGAGTTTACCCAACGTGCGTATTTAAATGGCAAAATGGATTTGGTTCAGGCAGAAGCAGTAACCGATCTTATTGCTTCAGAAACCAAGGCCGCCCATGATTTGGCCATTAATCAAATGCGAGGAGGCTTTTCCAATAAGATTAATGCACTCCGAGAGGAACTCATTCATTTTGCTTCTTTGATTGAACTGGAGTTGGATTTTTCGGAAGAAGATGTAGAATTTGCGGACCGAAAAGACTTAAAAGATTTGGTTGACAAAATTCTAAAAATTATCCATCAATTGGTGGCATCTTTCAGCACAGGGAATGTATTGAAGAATGGGATACCTGTTGCAATTCTTGGTCAACCGAATGTGGGGAAATCCACTTTATTGAATCTCTTATTGAATGAGGATAAGGCCATTGTTTCTGATATTGCTGGAACTACCAGAGATAGTATTGAAGACACTGTGAATATAGAGGGAATAGCGTTTCGTTTTATCGATACCGCAGGATTAAGAGATACCGAAGATGTGGTTGAAAATATTGGCATAGAACGATCTTACCAAAAGGCGGAAAAAGCAAGTTTAATCTTGTACATGATTGATGCCTCTAAAGATTCTGTGGAAGACATAAATAACCATTTGGAAGCTTTGAAAACTAGGTTGGGTTCGAAAAAACAAATATTGGTATTGGCCAATAAAATAGATCAAAATGCAGGTGGTAGTAATTCAGAAGGATATCCTATTGAAGAAGAAACAATTTATATCAGTGCCTTAAAGGCAGAAGGAATAGATACCCTTCTACAAAAATTACAAAGCATTGCCAAGGAAAAGATGCAATTTCAAAATGAGGTAATAGTCAGTAATATTAGACACCAAGAAGCTTTGAAAAAAGCCGCAGAATCTCTAGAAAGGGTAGAGGAAGGTTTAAATACCAACATAACTGGCGACTTTCTGGCCATGGACATCCGACAAGCCTTACATCATTTAGGCGAAATTACAGGCAGCATAGAAGTAGATCGTGATATACTGGGCAATATCTTTTCGCGATTTTGTATAGGAAAGTAACACTATATCCTACCATTATCATTATTACACTTCTTGTTTTGGGCTTAAGGCCTTACCAAAATGTATACATCTTATACCAAAATGTTTAAGTAAGAAGCTTAGGAGCCGACAGACATTTGTATCGATCAATAATTAAGAAATCGATATGAAATCCATAAGAAAATCAATACTAGGTCTGTCGCTGGTAGCAGCCACAATAAACTTATCAGCAGGAAATAATAAACATTTAAAAAACACAAAAATGGAAAATTTAAAAGCAGGAAAAAATGAAGTAACCTTCAAATCTTTTGGAGTTGACTTAGCCGGTGATCTTTACCTTCCAGAAGGTTTTGATCCCAATAAAAAATACATAGCAATCGTTGGAGCCAGCCCTTTCCCACAAGTTAAGGGACAAATTCCAGCAACCTATGGTCCGGAAATGGCCAAAAGAGGTTTTATCTACTTAGGCTTTGATTATTTGGGAATGGGAGAATCTCAAGCTTTACCAGGAGAGCATATGAAATCGAGATACATGTTCCGACTTATTGAAAATACTTGGGATGCTGTTTCTTATTTAGGGACACTTCCTTTTGTTGAAGAGATTAATGGATTGGGAGTTTGCCAAGGCGGTTCCATTATTGCCTCTGCAGCAGTAACCGACCACAGAATCAAGAAAATTGCTACCGTATCTGGGATGATGGCAGCTGATGCATTCCAATGGTTAGGCAGAGAAGTAACGGATGCCCAAATTGCAGCAGCCAATGCATCCATGCAAAAGCAATACGAAACAGGAGAACCTGATTATGTAGCTCCATTTGGGCTAGATGATGAGATGACAAAAGAAGAATTTGTTGCAGAAGCGGCCTATCCGGCAATGGCTGGAGAAACTTATGATTATTATGGGAAGGATGGAGTTAAAGGACCAGGAACAGTGAAAAACGCTTCAAATATGCACATAGGCGATCAAGCCATGCAGTCTCTTTTCTCTATCGGAGAGGCCTATGCAGACAAGATTGTACAACCTACTTTGGTTATATATGGCACAACTGCTTCTACCGCTCCTTGCTCAACTCAATTCATTGAGAAGTTGACCAACAACCCTGAAGTGTTGGCGATCAATGAGTTCAGTCATGTAGATTTCTACTACAAGCCAGAAGCAGTAAAGGTATCTACAGATGCCGTAGCAGAATTCTTCAATAAATAACAAAACCCAATAGGTAGAGATCAGCTTTTGGTCTCTACCTTATTTATTTAAAGCCATGAATATTCAAGAACTAGAGAAGTCTGTAAAAGCTCATAAAGTGCATCAAATTCGAGCCGGTAAAACCCACCGTTTTGTAGACATTACCATTGTTAGCACAGAAGGTAGATTTTTTGTTCGTCAGTATAAATTCGGAAAGAAAAGCTGGTATGATGCCTTTTTAGCCAAATCCGAAGGGCAAATGAAAGTTGGGGAACTAGTTGTAGACATCAATGGAGTTGTTCCAGCTGATTTGGAGCAAGTGAACCCCAAGGTAAATAAGGCTTATCGAAAGTTGTTGGGCTTGATCTATCCAGCCATGCGATTGACCTATGACACCAAAAAACACGAAGCATCTACCTTGGAGCTAATTCCTAAATTTTAACTTTGTAGTATGAAAGAGCTCAATTTTAAATCCATCTCAGAATTACATGCATACAGTGGTATGTCAGCACCGGAAAATCCATTGTTCAGTGCTAGCCATAGTATCACTGAGCAAAAGCAACAAAGCTGTGAAGACAATATGGAACCGATTAATATGAGTTGTGATTTTTACAGCATCAGCTTAAAAAACATTATTTCCGGAGAGTTGGTGTATGGAAGAACCAAATACGATTGCACAAATGGTACCTTATTATTCACTTCCCCCAATCAAAAATTGGTATTTCAAAATTTGGTATTTAGCTCCGAAGCTTATCACATCAGCTTTCACAAAGACTTTATTCGTGGAACTGATTTATATAGAAAAATTAAGAAGTACCACTTCTTTGAATACAGAGTAAATGAAGCCCTGCATTTATCTCCTAAGGAGGAAGAACAGCTAAAAACCATTTTTAGAAACATAGAAGCGGAATACCACAACAATCAGGATGAATTTTCCAAAGAGATTGTGCTCTCGCAATTGGAGACATTGCTCAAATATTCCGATCGATATTACAAACGACAATTCCTGAATCGAAAAACCATTAACCAAACCATGCTTTCCAAATTCAGTGAGGTGTTGAATACCTATTTTGAAGAAGGATTATTACTTGAAAAAGGCATTCCCACTGTGGATTGGTTAGCAGAAAAATTAAATGTGAGCCACCGCTATATGAGTGATATGATCAAATCTGAAACAGGAAAAACTGCAGTGGATCAAATAAATCTCTTCCTTATTGAAGAAGCCAAAAGCCTTTTATTGGCACCCAATGCTTCTATCTCTGAAACAGCTTATCAATTGGGTTTTGAATACCCACAATATTTTTCAAGGTTATTCAAGAAAAAGACTGGGATGAGTCCAAAAGTTTATATTGCAGCCCAGTCGTTGAATTAGGTATCAGTAACCTTCTATTGATAAGAAGAATAATTAAGTTTTTCTATATTTTATAGCTATAAAATGTAGTTTTTACTTTTTGAATTGGACAGAATTGCCCAATCAATTGAATAAAGCCTTTCCCATAATCACCGTATCCTGCCCTTTGTATCGAAGCCTTTCTATGGACATCCAACCTGCCTTTTTATAAAGTGTTTCAGCAGTAAAAGTGTATAGATAGATTTTCTGCAGCTTTAATTTTATTGCTTCTTTTTCCAAGGCATTTAGCACTGATGTTCCAAGACCCTGCTTTCGATATTTAGGTAGGGTATACAATAAGCCAATCCAGGGGCCTAGACTTTGATATTGTGGATATACTTTTAGCAGATTGACATCCTGGTATAGCCCTGCTGTAGATACAAGCTCATTATTGAATCTAGCAACCATCTGACAATAAACATTAGGATTATTTGGATTGCTTAATCTCTGAATGGTTTTATCTAAGGGAGTCTCCCATTCATCAAAATACCACTTGGCAATTTTTTCAATGTTCAAATGATCTTTTGTGCGGAGTTTTTCTATGACAGTATTAGAGTTCAAGAATCAAAGATAATGGCTTTAATATGAACAAATAATTGTAATGAAATGAGCTTAATTTGGAAATCTGTTTTGATAAAATCACAGAAATTAGTTTAATAAAAGAACAGATACATCAATCTTGTGTTATATTTAGTTGATCTAATACTCAATCATGAAAGCAAAAGATAAACTGAAAATATTTTTAGCCGTCTTCATCGGGATAATAACCTTAGCGGCTTGTCATCCTACCATAGACCAAGCTGCAGAATTAGAACTTAATGCGAGTGCAGAAGGGCCCTTCTTTGAAGGTCCAAATAGCCTAATGGCAGAATATGAGGTGGATGTCAACAAACTATTGAAATCGGAAGAATTTCAGCTGGATGATTTCAGTGAAGTTAAAATAAAGGATGTTAGTTTATCACTTTTGGAAGAAGATAGCATGAGCATGGAATCTTTTTCTTCGGCTAGTTTATCCATTGTTAGCAAAAATGAATCCATGACCACCATAGCCATATTGAATCCAATTAATACAGCTGAAAATGAAATTACATTGTCTTCGAGCGAAGAAGCAGACCTTGCACCATTTTTTCGAGAGGGAAAATTTACTTTAGTGGTAGATTGGGATTTTAAAGAGGACGAATACAGTGAACAAATGAATAGTAAAATAAAAATGAATCTAGATTTAAAACTTGAATCAAACTAATATGAAAAAGATCACGACATATACATTTATACTGTTTATAGCATTATCCGCTGCTTTAGATGTGAGTGCACAGAAAGGAGAAGCAGACCGGTTAACCGGAGTTTGGGAACCCAGTCATGGTAAAGCAAAAATTAAGATTGACAAAATCGGGGAGAAGTATTATGGCAAGATCGTCTGGTTGAGAGAACCCATCGATCCAGAAACCAATAAGCCGAAAGTGGATAAAAATAATCCGGATGAAAAGATGAGGATTAATCCATTGAGAGGTTATCGCATATTAAAAGATTTCGAATATACCGCGAAAGATGAATGGACAGAGGGAACGATTTACGATCCAGAAAATGGGAGTACCTATAATTGTATCATCAAGATGACGGATGAAAATACGCTCGATATTAGAGGATATATCGGAATTTCTACTTTTGGTAGAACGGACGTTTGGAAACGATTAAAAATGCCACCAAAGAAGAAGAAATAATTAAAATTTAACCGATGAAATCCTATTTTAATTTTCTGCTTGCTACCCTTTTCTTATTTGTTCAAATGAGCACGAAGGCTCAAACGGATTCTACTTCTACAGACTCACTTTCTTATGAAGAAGAAGAGGATTATAGTATCTACGAAAACTTAGAATTCGCAGATGAAGGCACCAAGCGATTTGCCTCTGTAAAAGTTTCAGGTAAAAGCCCGGATAAGTTAATTACAGTGGGGTATGACTGGCAAGGAGCATATGATTTAGACATCAATTCCACTGGCAATTTATTGCCTTCCACAAAATCAAAAATTAATTCTACGCAAGGTATACGTCTTGGAGCCAATGTTCCAGTGATTTCTAAAAACAACATCATCATCCAAGCAGGATTTAACTATTGGGAGGTGAATTACGATTTTGAGAATGAAGATCAATTGATCAACCCATTGGCAATCCAATTGGCCAAGAATGGTCTAACCACATTGGGTTTGAATACAACCATCTATAAACCCTTGGATGAGACTACTTTCATCATAGCCAGATTGGCAATTAACATGAGCGGAGATTATGATATCAGTGAATTACAAAATGGGCGATACAATAGAGCAGTGGCTGCAGTATTATGGGGCAAGAAACCCACAGACTATAAACAATGGGCAATTGGTTTATCTAGAACATATCGAGCAGGAGAATTGAATTACATCCCAGTAATAATGTACAATTGGACAGCCATCAATAGAAAATGGGGAGTGGAAACACTATTTCCAGCTAGGGGAGATGTACGCTATAATTTCAATCCGAGAAGCATGCTCTTTTTTGGTTTTGATCTAGAGGGCAATAGCTATAGGATAGGAAACCAAGGTGGAGAATTGTTGGCACCTTTAAATGATTTGGAATTACGCAGAGGGGAGTTGAGGTTTCGCTTTAAGTATGAGAGACAAATAACAGGTTTTTTGTGGCTTTCGGCTAAAGCAGGATATCGTTATGATTGGTCATTCAATGTTGACAGGGTACCGAATGGAGAAGATTTCTTCCGAGGTTTTTTTGGGGATGATGCTTATGTGATGGAAAATGAATTGACAAACCCACTATTCTTTAGTTTCAGCATCAATCTGGTAAGTCCATAACGCTTAAGTTTATTATTGGTTATTCTTAAAATCGTCTTGAAAATACTTAACCCATTTGCCATCTATTAATTGCTCGCCATACTCCTGGAAGTTGCCATTAGAAGATTTACCAAAAATGTATCTTCTACTTTCACTGCTTTCTACGTTAAGATGTTCATCTTCAAACCTTGCAGGGATTTTTCTTACTCCCTTTTTTGAAAAGGGAAAATAGAAATAGCTACCTTCCTTTTCATCGTAATAAATGATCGTATGCAATTGTAATGATTCAGAATTCAACTCTATAACCAGGATGTTAGAATCCAAATCATAACTAATTTTTTCATAGGCACTTACTTCATTGGTCATTTTGCCATTCTCATAGGTTTTAGATGTACCTATCCATTCGCCAACCATAAAACTTAGTTGGGCCATTTTTTCTTGCTTAACACTTTGGCAGAATGTAGAAAAAGCAAGCATATTAAATGTTGCTAAAAAAAGTACTCTTGATATTCTTCTACAATTCATTTGAACTTATTTGTAGAAATATGCTGCATTATCATCAGACTTTCCATCATTAATTAGCGTATAAAAACTTTCATTCATGATTTCTTCCATTGTTTTAGAATCTAGATAACGAGCAATTATCTCAACCTCATTATTGGCATACACTTTTACTTTCGCATAATTGTATACATATCCTTCACCAATTGGATTCTCTATGAGTTTACTTACAGAAAAAACTACAAATGCTTCCTTGTTTCGGATCGCTCCTGCAGCAAAATATTCATATACATCTATCCCCATTCCTCCAATAGCATCGGGCACTCTTACAGGGTCTACAACTTTATTGTCACTGATGAGTTTACAATGTTTATAATGAAAAACAGCACGAACTTTTTCACCACTGTTTAATGCTTCCATTAAACTTTCAAAATTGTTCAGTTGCGTTGTTTGGGCATTTAAAAAACCAAATGTTGTAGCTATAAAAAATATAGCTGTTATCAATTTTTTCATCTCAATTAATTATAAGGGTTAAATGAAGTTAAACTTATTTCTCTACTAATTTATAGGGTTTGAATTCTCTAAAAAAGAAATCGTCATTTGGCACATCAAAATCAAATCCAATCACATTTAAATTATTATCTGTGTTGATCTTAATGGTTCCAAAACTAAACCAAGCTTGAGGAAAATCCCAATGAATTTCCCATACATCATAATGCCAATGCGTCAATTCTGCATCTAAAAGGGGAGAGTGTTCAAAAACCAATTTCAGCTTTTTGTCCTTTTCTTGAATGCTTATTTTACCATAGATATCGGAATAATAATCTCCTACAAACTTCTCTTTTGCAACAGAAGGTTTGGTATTCTTTTCCCTGGCTTCTTTTCGGTCTTTAATGCGAGTATCCTTTTCTTTTCTTGCATTGACTTTATCTAACATTTCCTTTGACCAGTCCTTAGGTTCTAAGCCCAAAAAAAGATCTACTGCATAATTGGTAGCTGCGCGATATGGACTTTTTACACCATTGGTTAAAACGATTATGCCCAATTCTTCATCTGGGATCATGGTAATGGCTGTAATCATTCCATCGTAACCACCAGTATGGCCAACCCTCATTCTGCCATGGTAGTCGCTTAATCCCCAGCCTAATCCATAAGCGGCAAAGTGTTGATGAAAATCCTTATCCGCATGATTTACCGGGAAATTATTGTGAGACATCCATACTGTATTTCTGGTACTCGTGGTAAATATGGTATCCTCCTCAAAAATCCCATTATTCAAATTAAAAATCAACCAATTGGAAAGATCTTTTACGCTGGAAATTAATCCTCCGGTAGCGGCAACATTGTCCCAACTTACCCAGGGAATGGCAATATTTTTTCCTTCTTCTTTTGCATGCGGAGAGGCATAATTTCCTTTCTTTTCTAAATCAGAAATCGTTGCAATGGTTCTGTTCATCTTCAAAGGTTTCAAGAAATATTCTTCAATGTTTTCTCCCCAACTCTTCCCTGTTATGGTTTGGATTATTTCTCCTGCTGTGATATACATTAAGTTAGAATAGCCATATCCAGCTCTAAATTCAAAAGCTTGCGGCACATATTTGATGTGTTTGATGATTTCTTCCGAACTCGCATTCGATTTATACCAGATGTTATCTCCACTAAAAGTGCCTAAACCGCTTCTGTGGCATAGCAGGTCCCTAATCGTAATATTTTCACTTACCCAAGGATTGTACATGGCAAAATAGGGCAGGTACTTTTTCACCTTATCGTCCCACTTTAATTTTTCCTCTTGAACAAGAACACCTATTAATGCTGAAGTAAAGGCTTTGGAATTAGAAGCGATTGCATATAAGGTTTGTGAATTGGGTTTATCTTCTTTACCAACTTCCAACACTCCATAATTGCCCGTAAATACGAGCTCTCCATCTTTTACAATGCCAATGGAGGCAGAAGGAATATCCCAATCTTTAACCATCTGTGCATAATAGCTATCTAGTTTTTCTAGATCAACTTTAACTTCATTTTGGGCAAAAGATCCACCAAGAATGCAAATGAATAATATTATCGAACTACTTAATTTTCTCATCTATTTTTCGAATTTATTTCAAGCTGTTTTGTCAAAAATTATATGAATTTTTAAATATAGCTAATTAAGTCCTTGCCCTTCAATGGCTAATTTTGCTTACCAATAAGTACAATTTTATGAAATACCAACAAGAGAAGATTACAGCAGACCTATTTACCACATGGTCACAATCGGAAAGAGGAGAAGGAATGGCCAGAGGCCATGATGAATTGCTCAATCCTTTGTTTCAGCAATGGGAATTTGGAGCTGAATCTAATGTTTTGGATATTGGTTGTGGAGTAGGAGGAGCATTGAAAAGAGCCAATCAAAATGGTGCAAACAAATTAGCCGGTATTGATCTTTCTCCTGGCATGATAGAAGCGGCTAGAAATAATTTGCCTGAGAATGCTTCATTAGAAGTTGGATCTGCGATGGCTCTTCCTTGGTCTAATGATTTCTTTAGCCATGCATTAAGTGTAGAGGCATTATATTATCTTCAAGAGCCATTATTGGCCTTAAAAGAAATCATCCGTGTTTTAAAAAGTAAGGGAGAGTTTGCCATGATAATTGAATTTTACCAAGAAAATCAGGGTACACATGATTGGGCAAACCAATTGCCAATGGAATTAAAATTATGGTCTGAAAAAGAATGGGTAAATGCCTTTGAAGAGGCAGGTTTTCAGAATGTAAAAACCAAAAGAATAATCCGCGAGAAATTTAAATCGCAAGAAGAATTTATCCCATCTACTTATTATCCAGATTATTCAAATTATCTAGATTATATCAAAGAAGGAGCCCTTTGGGTGCATGGGGTAAAGTGATAATTATTGTGTTTTTAATAACTTGAATTTACTCCATCCTCCACCTCAACTCAAAACTAGTTTCTCCTACTTCTGAACCCCTTAAAGAAATAGCTGCTTGATTAATTCGCATCAATTGCCTACAAAGGCTCAAACCTATCCCTTTTCCGTTTTCTTTGGTAGAGAAAAACGGAACGAATATTTGGTTTTTATGTTCTGATGCTATGCCTATTCCATTGTCTTTAAATACCAATATGCATTGATTTCGTTCTTGAAAATACTCTAATTCAATGCTGGGTTCTGGACTAGTTAATAACGCATTTTTAGCATTTAAAAAAAGATTGATTAAAACCTGAACCATTTGTGATCGATCTGCATAGATATTTTGTTTGGCATCTCCGATTATTTGTACTTGTATAACTTTTAATTCCTCCGCTAAGAAGCTATGTTGTTCTTCCAAAAGCTCTCGCAGATTAAACCAACTTTTATTAGCTGCCTTTACTGCAATTAATTCCTGATAGTTGTTACTAAAGTCTAAAAGAGACTTACTTCTTTTTGCTATACGCTTAGTTATTTCTTGGACTTCATTGGAGGTAAGTTTTTCACGCTCTTGCATTTTATTTGCCAAACTTGAAATGACAGTTACGCTATTCATCATTTCATGCGATAGGGCTTTCATTAAATCTTGCCAAGCTTCTAATTCCATTTCGTCGCTCTGGTTTTGGAACGATTTAATCACGAATAATGACATTTCATTTTCAGCATTTAAATCTACCCTTTGAGCCAATAAATCTTCTTGGGTGTTCAAAGATATTTTTACTTCCATACCAGACTTGATTTCTAGCAATTTATCTCTTAGTCTTGGATGATAATTGTCCAATCCACTCAATTGTTTCATCGGTGGAATAGAAAGCATTTTTAGTAGGCTAGGGTTCACATAAATGACCTCTTTATTGCTTTTCGAAAGCAATAATCCAATAGGCAGATTTTCAAGTATTTCTCTCACCCATGCTCTTTTCTCCTTATTTTCTTCCTTGATCAATTGCAATTGTTGTATGCTTTTATTCATGGCAGCATTTAATGCCCTAAATGATTTATTCTCCTGTCTAGGATAGCTAATCGAACTGTCTTTATATTGCCAAGCCATTAAAAAACTGGCCAACTGTCGATTGGTTTTATTGATGAGATAAAACAATTGCCAACTACCCAATATCAGAAAAAGAACAAGAACGATTTGTGTAAATAGAAATTCTATTTTACCAATAACCAGAGAAAGTGCAGTTAAAGTCAACAGCAAGAAGATTTGTAAAAAGATGATCTTGAGTTTAAAATACTTCATTCTCCAAATTGTATTTTTCAATTCTTCGATACAATGCAGCTCTACTCATGTCTAATGCATAAGCAGACTTTTGGATATTCCACCCATGGTATTTCAATACCTTTAGTATATGATTTCTTTCAATATCAACTAATCTCAAATTATTTTCTTCTATGGATTCTATATTATAAGAAGGAATTAAATCTTTCGTTTTAATTTCTTCTAATTCCAACAGAACAAGTCTTTCAATCGTTCCAACCAGCTCCTTAATATTTGAAGGCCAAGAATAATGGGATTTTTCAACTTCATCTTGTACTTGGAATTTAGGTCTTCGCTTTTGGAAACGATTAGAGAATGTTTCCAAATAGTAATCGATTATTTCAGCGCTATCTTCTATTCGATCTCTTAAGGGTGTAATATCAATCTTAGATTGATGTAAATAATTCAAAAGTTCTCCATGAAAATCAGTAGGAAATTTTTCATTGTTGGTAAAAACAAGCGTGGGGCCATTTTTAGGTAATCGATTAAGTCGCACCCAAAGTTCATTTTGCGCTATCTTATCTAATTTAGATAAATGTTTCAGGTGAAGCGTTCCACTACTAATTGCGTATTGATTATTCCCATTAACTTCTAATTCACCAAAGATCTTCTTGGCATGTTGTTCTCTGTCGCATCTAGCCAAATCTAATTCTAAATAGGGTTCACTTTGAGCATATAGTCGTTGATGTATGTGTTTAACGACAAGACTTTTACCGCTTCCTATTTCACCCTCTATTAATATAGCTCGAGTATTTTTAGTCAATTTCGAAATCTCATTCCTCAATTGATGCATAAATTGACTTTCACCAATTAAGGGTGTCAATTCTTCTGTATCGGATAGAATTTGCAACTCGCGTTTCCTGATATGTTCTTGCATTTCTCTTTTTTGAACAGCATGTTTGCAAGTAACAATTAGGCGTTCATTTTGCCATGGTTTATTGATAAAGTCAAAAGCTCCTTTTTTGATTGCTTTGACCGCTAATTCAATCTCTGCATAAGCCGTCATAACGATAACTTCCATATTCGGACTAATATTCTTGATTCTGCTTAATGCTTCTAAACCTTCCGATCCATCCTTCGAATTATTGCCATAATTCAAATCTAAAAGGGCAACATCAATTTCATTCGCTTTTAAATAATCCATGAATTCGGATGTTGTCTGAAAACAATCTATAGTATCGAAATAGGATCTCAATAGGAGTTCTGCAGTATATAATATATCTGCATTATCATCAATAATTGCAAGTCTTTGCTTGTGCATAGGAATACCAAATATAAAAGCGTGTGTTCAAAATCGAACATTTTGCTGTTCAATTGTGAACAGTGGTTAATGACAACCACCATCGGTCAATAATTTAATGCTGATGAGTTTTTCATGCCTCATATTTGTCCATAAATCGAATCTATAATGGATAAGGTAATTCACAAAAAGAAATGGACAATTAAAAGAATAACTTTCCTTGTAGGAGGTGCACTCTTATTTGTATTTGTGATATACCTAGCAGCCAATTCCAGAGAAAAGCGGTATAAAACAAATAGGCATAAACTAACTTTCGGTAAGGCGGTTATGGGTGACTTTCAAGACATGATTTCCTTTCAAGGTACTGTTGAACCAATCAAGACCATCCAGATAGATGCTGTAGAAGGTGGTACGGTAGAGGAAATTTATGTTGAAAATGGTAGCATGGTGGAGAAGGGACAAGCCATAATGTTGTTGAGCAATACCAGTTTGCGTTTGGATTTCATGAATCGCGAAACCCAGATTGTTGAACAAATCAATAATTTGAGAAGTACACGCATCACGCTCGACCAAAATAAGAGACAGGTGCAGGAGCAATTGGTTGATCTGAATTATAATTTAAAGGAACAGTCTCGACAGTTTGACATGGACTCTTCGCTTTACGCAGATAGTGTGATCTCAGAAAGTGATTATTTGGCTTCTCGGGCCAATTATCATTATTTGATCGAAAAGAAAGCTTTATTGGCAGAGCGCATGGATACGGATGAGGCCTATCGAAAGAGCCAATTGCACCGCATAGATGCAAGCGTAGAAATGATGGAGAGAAACCTAGAAGCCATTCGAAAAAATCTTGAAAACTTAGAATTAAAGGCCCCAATTACCGGACAACTCAACTCTTTTGACCATGAAATAGGACAAACCAAAAATAGGGGTGAAAATTTAGGTCGGATAGATCAATTGGAAGCATACCAGATTTCAGCCATGATTGATCAGTACTACCTCAATAGAATGAAAATTGGTCAAACAGCGAAGGCCACTTTTTCTTCAAAGTCTTATCCTTTGGAAGTATCTAAAATCTTTCCTACTGTTATCAATAGTCAGTTTGAAACACATTTACTATTTGCGGACAGCCTATTGCCACCAAACATAAGAAGAGGGCAAAATATTCAATTGAGATTGGAATTAAGTGCTACCAAAAAAGCATTACTTATTCCAAGGGGTGCCTTTAGCCAAAGTAATGACGGTAAATATGTTTATGTAGTTAATGAAGATAAAGCCTATAAACGGGAGGTGAGACTAGGAAGTCAGAATCCAGATTACATAGAAGTAGTAGATGGTTTGGCAGCCGGAGAGGAAATTATCACATCCAACTATAATGCATTTGGCGATGCGGAAATAATAATCTTAAGCAATTAATAATCATGATAGAAATTGAAAACCTAACGAAGGTATATCGAACAGAAGAAATTGAAACTACAGCTTTGAATTCCCTTTCAATTCAGGTTAAAGAAGGAGAATTCGTTTCCATAATGGGGGAGTCGGGTTGTGGTAAATCTACTTTGCTCAATGTGATAGGATTATTGGATACTGCTGATGGTGGAACCTACTCTTTTGACTCCGTATCCGTTTCTTCTTTTAGCGAACAAGAAAGGGCTGCATATCGAAAAAAGAACATGAGTTTTATTTTCCAAAACTTTAACCTGATCGATGATTTAAATGTATTTGAGAATGTGGAATTGCCTTTGGTTTACTTAAAAGCTTCAAAGGGGGATCGAAAAAAGAAAGTAAAAGATATTCTCGAGCGTGTTGGTATAGCACATCGAGCTAAACATTTTCCACAACAACTAAGCGGTGGTCAACAACAAAGAGTGGCAATCGCAAGGGCTTTGGTTTCTCAACCGAAGCTCATTTTGGCAGATGAACCAACAGGTAATTTGGACAGTAAAAATGGAATTGAGGTAATGGAATTACTGACACAGCTAAACGATTTAGGTACAACCATTGTCATGGTTACACATTCTCAGCACGATGCGAATTTTTCTTCAAGAACCATCCGATTGTTAGATGGTAAAGTGATTAATGAGACGAATAATAAATCCAATACCAAGACTAACATATTATCTGATGCAAAGTAATTTTTTGAAAATAAGCTTGCGCAAAATCACGCGCAATAAGATCTACTCATTGATTAGTGTGATAGGTTTGGCTTTGGGGATTTCTAGCTGTTTGTTTATTTCTATGTACGTAACCGATGAGTTAAGTTATGATAGCTACCATGAAAAAGCGGATAGAATTGTTCGATTGACCAATGTATTAGACTTTAATGGTGCATCAAATACAGCCTTAACAAATCTTCCTTCAGGACCAACAATTCTAGATGAATTTCCTGAAGTAGAAAATTTTGTGCGTTTTAGAGGTACAGGAAGAGCAGGTGCTGAGTTGAGTTATCAAGATAAGGTATTGAATATATCCAATACCTGGTTTACAGACAGCACAGTATTTGAAGTCTTTAGCTATGAGATACTCAATGGAGATGGTGAAAATGCGTTAAAGGCGCCCAAATCAATTGTATTAACCAAGAGTACTGCAGATCAATTTTTTGGCGAAGAAGATCCCATCGGTGCGGAAATGAAAATCAACAATACGCTTTTAACTGTTACTGCAGTGATTGCGGATCCACCTGATAATTCTGAGATTTCAATTAATGCCTTGATTTCATTGAATTCCTTTCCACCTCAGTTTCATCAAACCCATAACCAAGACTGGTTTAGAATAGGTTTTTATACCTTCTTATTATTTAAAGATACACCTGATATTGCTGACTTTGAGGAAAAGATGATTGCTTTTGAGGAAAAGTATGTTCAACCTTGGGCGGAGGCAAACCAAATTGAAGCAGGGTTAAAATACTTTATCACACCGCTTAAAGAAGTTCATTTTGATAGTGGAAAGGAATATGATTTACCTAAGGGGAATTTAAATTACATCTATATTTTTAGCCTATTGGCGGTATTTATTCTACTTATTGCTTGCATCAATTATATCAATATTAGTTTGGCCCAAAGCAGTAAGCGAGCAAAGGAGGTAGGGGTAAGGAAAACCCTTGGTGCAAACAAAATGGAATTAGTCAACAGTTTCCTTGCAGAATCTTTAATGCTAACCTTAATTGCCACACTTATTGCATTAGTATTTGTGGAATTATGGCTAGGAACATTTAATAATGTTACTGGAAAAGCCTTGACGACAGCAGCTATTTTTAGTGGGTCTAATTTGTTAATTCTCTTAGGCATTGTATTGCTAGTAGGTATTCTAGCAAGTAGTTATCCAGCATTGGTGTTGAGTTCATTTAATCCAACACAAGTATTGAAGGGAACATTGCCTAAAATGTCTGGTGTAGGAAGTGTAAGAAAGATGTTGATCTTTTTGCAATTCCTTTTTTCCATTTTTATGATTACAGGTACTTTATTGATCAATGAACAAATGGAATTTATGCGGTCCATGAATTTGGGTTTTGATCGTGAGAATGTGATGAGCATTCAAATTCCTGCGGACACTAGCGTAAGCAGACAGGCGCCTCCTTGGGTTGAAGAATTGCGAAACGACAATCGGGTAGAATCGGTTTCATTAACAAGTATGCCAACTGGCAATGTTGGTCAATTGATGTTTAGGGTAGAAAAAGACAGTTTATTGGTAGAACAAACGCTTAGCTTTTTGTTTGTAGACGAGCACTTTATTGAAGTATTGGGCTTGGATTTACTCAAAGGAAGAAATTTTGACAAAAGTATCAGCACGGATAGGCAACAAGCATTTATAATCAATCAGTATGCGGCAAATGCGTTTGGATGGGATGAAGAAGCCCTTGGCAAGAGACTACAATGGGGATTAATGCCCAATAACCAAGCAGCAAATGATGGAGTGGTGGTAGGGGTTGTAAATGATTTCCATTTTCAAAGTTTGCATAATCCTTTGGAACCAATGGTACTTTGTTTTAACCCAAATGGGAGCAATACCATGAGTATAAGATTTGCCAAAGGAGATTATACGGACTTGATGGGTGAATTAGAAAGTAGATGGAATGAGATAGCACCTAAGCATCCTTTTAATTTTAGTTTTTTGGATGAAGCCCTAGATCAACGTTATGTGCAAGAAAGAGCCATGAATCAAATCTTTAATTATTTCTCCTTTATTGCAATCCTTATTGCTTCATTGGGTTTGTTTGCTTTGGTAAGTTTTAGCATTCAATCCAGAATTAAGGAAATAGGAGTAAGGAAGGTTCTTGGCGCATCATTAGGTCAATTGGCTTGGGTATTATTGAAAGACTTCTTTCTGTTGTTGGTTTTTGCTTTTATTCTTACCATTCCTGTTAATTTCTATCTGAACAACAGATGGTTAGAGAGCTTTGCCTACGATGCACCTTTGAACATTTTAAATTATGCGAATGCCTTATTCATATCATTGGTTTTGGCGCTACTGACGGTAAGTTATCACATCTTCAGGGTATCTAAATCTGATCCGGTAGAAGCATTGAGATATGAGTAATGAGAAGAGTGACCTAGATAGATTATCGATTTCAATTAGCTAGCTCTTCTCTCCAATTTGGATGCTTGATCACATAACTATTTACAAATGGACAATAAATAATGGCCTCTAGCTGATTCTCAATCGAATATTTTAATGCATGCTCGATTAGTGCTTTACCTATTCCTTTTCCACCAATCTGTTCAGGTACCCAAGTATGCATCAAATAAATCTGTTTATCTCTCAATCGATAAACCAATTCTGCTTTATGTCCATCCTCTGTAATTTCAAATTGAAAATTATCCTGGTTGTCTGTTATCGCGTATTGCATTCTAGGTAATTTATTAATCTAGCTTAATGTTTCTTTCTTTTTTGTAAGACAAATTTGTGTGGAATAAAATTAATAGGACTGCCATGAATCGTAAAAAATTTATTTCCTTACTCTCGGTATCTCCACTAATCTTAAGCGCCATGAAATTAAAAGAACTGGAAAAACTAACCAATAATTTAAGCAATACTCCAAAGATGCCAGTTCTTTTTATCGGACATGGTCATCCAATGAATGCTTTATACGACAATACATTTACACAGAAACTTCAAATGATAGCTTCAAACATGATGAAACCGAATGCAATTATGATGGTTTCTGCCCATTGGGAAACCAAAGGGACTTATGTATCTGTCAATGCAATGCCCAAAACCATCTATGATTTCGGTCGCTTCGATGATCGTTTGTTTCAAATTAAATATGAGCCCAAAGGCCATCCTGAATTGGCCAATGAAGTTATAGATTTAGCGAATGAATTTGATATAAAGGCCAATGATCATATGGGTTTGGACCACGGAGCTTGGACTGTGTTGAAATATATATATCCAAATGCAGATGTTCCTGTTTTTCAATTGAGTATTGATTATACCCAAAATGCGAATTATCATTTTAAATTGGCTAATGCCTTAAAGAAAATGCGAGAGAAGGGGGTGCTCATAATTGGAAGTGGAAATATTGTGCACAATCTTGGCAACCTAGATTGGAGAAATATAGATGCAAAACCTTTCGATTGGGCTGTGGAATTTGATGAAATAGTAAAACACAAATTAGTAGAGGGAAATTTTGAAGATTTAATACACTATCAAAAGTTTGGCAATCTTGCAAGTATGGCTATTCCTACCAATGATCACTATTTACCCATGATTTATACATTGGGTTTGAAGGATAAAAAGGAAAGAGTAGAAACGCTTTATGAAGGCATGCAATACGGAAGCATCAGTATGCGCTGTTTTAAAATAGCATAAAAAAAGGCCTTCACAATGTGAAGGCCTTTTTTGAGAATAAATCTAATTAGTGTGTGATTACAATTTTCTTATTATAATCCTTATAGCGAACAAAATATACTCCTTCACTTACTTCTGATAGGTCAATTACTTGCCTAGAAGACGTCAAAGGAACTTCCTTCACTACATCTCCAGTAAGTCCATAAATTCGGATCAATTCCTCTTGATCAATCGAGCCTGTGTACTCAAAGGTGATCAGTCCTCTACTTGGATTCGGATAAATATTCAAACTTGCGGCTACTTGAGTAGCATCTTCCACACCTATGATAATCACAGGCTGACAACTTAATGTGTCTACGCAAGTTCCAAATGTAACTTCTACTGCATAGTTTCCAGATCTATTCGGAACAAAAGAAGCAGAAGTAGCTCCTTGTATCACAGCGAATCCGCTATCACAATCTAACCATTGGAAGGTTGCATTGGTATCATTAGCATACAATGAATCTCCAAAGTTTCCTACTGTTGTGTCCACAGAATTGATGGTTAAATCCAACATTCTAATTGTATCACATGCACCTGTAGTAATGGTATCAAAATAAATCCCACTCATGGTATAAGTTAAACCATTTTGAGACCAAGCAAAGCTATCACAAGCTGCTGCTACCATGGTGTCGGACAATAATGCAGGTTCTGTAATGACTACACTTGCAGAATCTAAACATCCATTCGCATCAGAAGCAATAACGAGATAAGACCCTGCACCGATACCGCTAATGCTTGCGGAGGTATCCCCATTGCTCCAATTATATGCTAGTGGAGCTGTTCCACCGGATGCTGTAGCGGTAGCGCCACCATCCATTGCTCCAAAGCAAGTTGCATTACTATCTACTAAAGCACTAACAGAAATTGAATTAGCTGGTTCCGTTATCGCAATACTATCTATTCCTATACAACCATTATTGTCTGTGATTGTAACGGTATAGGTGCCAGCCGTAACTCCGATTAAACTGGCTAAGGTGTCCCCATTGCTCCAATCGTATTCATATGGAGAAGTCCCTCCAGAACCACTAGCCGTAGCACCTCCATTGCTAAATCCTGTACAACTTACATTGCTGTCTAAAGCAATACTTGCACTTAATACAGATG
>Ga0207422_1002198_pt1 | contig 28066 bp, 24 predicted proteins | sample MarCyaLeptolynsp_FD_187757 | JGI IMG/M metagenome (GOLD analysis project Ga0207422, IMG submission 187757) | Marine cyanobacterial communities from Panama - species 1 Leptolyngbya sp. (SPAdes) | ecosystem: Environmental > Aquatic > Marine > Unclassified | place: Panama: Panama City | collected... | reverse complement strand
GGCGCTATCTGCCCGAAATCCTGATCGCGCCGATCGAGCAACTCCAAGCGGTCTACAGCGAGGCCCAAAACGACCCCGCTTTCCACGCCGAACTAGCCGAGCTCAACGCCAAATTCGCCGGCCGGCCGACGCCGCTTTATCACGCCAAGCGGTTGAGCGAGAAGCTGGGCGGCGCCGACATCTACCTCAAGCGCGAGGACTTGCTGCACACCGGCGCGCACAAGATCAATCACTGCCTCGGCCAAGCGCTCCTCGCCCGACGCATGGGCAAGCGGCGCATTATTGCGGAGACCGGCGCCGGTCAGCACGGCGTAGCGTCGGCCACCGTCTGCGCCCTGTTCGGCTTCGACTGCGTCGTCTACATGGGCGAGGAGGACATGCGCCGTCAGGAGCTGAACGTCTTCCGCATGCGCTTGATGGGCGCCGAGGTGCGCGGCGTAGCCACCGGTTCGCGCACGCTCAAGGACGCCATCTCCGAAGCTATGCGCGACTGGACGGCGTCGTTTGAAGACACGCACTACCTGCTCGGATCGGTGCTCGGCCCGCACCCCTACCCGCAGATGATTCGCGACTTCCAATCGGTGATCGGCAAGGAAGCCCACGGGCAGTTTGAAGAAGCCGCGGGCGGATTGCCCGACGTGCTCTTCGCCTGCGTCGGCGGCGGATCGAACTCGATCGGCCTGTTCCACCGCTTCCTCAACGAACCGAGCGTCAAGATGGTCGGCGTGGAAGCCGGCGGACGCGGATCGGCTCTGGGCGATCACGCGGCGCGCTTTGAAGGAGGCGCCCCGGGCGTGCTCCACGGCTGCCACAGCTACGTGCTGCAAAACGAAGATGGGCAGATCTCCCTGACGCACTCGGTCTCGGCCGGACTCGACTACGCCTCGATCGGCCCCGAACACGCTTGGCTCCACGACCAGGGCCGCGTCGAATACGTCTCCTGCCGAGACGACGACGCCCTCGACGCGGTGCGCATGCTCTCGCGTCTCGAAGGCATCATCCCCGCGCTCGAATCCGCGCACGGACTAGCCGAGGCGATCCGCCGCGCACCCGAAGCCAAGGGCCAAAGGTTCTTGGTCAACCTCTCCGGCCGCGGCGACAAAGACATCGGCATCTTCCGCGAGAACATGCCCGACATGGACTGACGTCTCGGGACGAGACACGGCAAGCCGCCGAATCGTATCCTCGTAGTTTGGCTTCCAATCGCATCGATCAGGCCTTCGAGCGTTGCCGGGCGGAGAACCGGCGCGCGCTGATCGCCTACCTGACCGCCGGAGATCCGTCGCCCGATCGCACCGTCGAACTCGTGCTCGCCCTCGAACGCGGCGGCGCCGACATTCTCGAACTCGGCGCCCCGTTTTCCGATCCCATCGCCGACGGCCCGGTCATCCAGCGCGCCAGCGACCGCGCGCTCCGTGCCGGCACGACGATGCAACGCATCTTCGAACTCGTCGCCGAGATCCGTCGCCAATCCGAAATCCCGATCGTCTTCTTCAGCTACCTGAACCCGATCATGCGCTACGGCTACGCCGAGTTCGCCAAGCGCGTCGCCGAGTCCGGCGGAGACGGCGCCCTAGTCACCGATCTCAACATCGAAGCCGCCGGCGACTATCTCGCCGAAATGCGCGCCCGCGATCTCAGCACCGTCTTCCTCGGCTCGCAAACCACCTCCGACGAGCGGCTCAAAGCCGTCGCCGCCGAGTCGAGCGGATTCCTCTACCTAGTCGCCGCCGCCGGCGTGACCGGCGCGCGCACAACCGTCGCCGATACCGCCTTGCCCCTAGTCGAGCGCGCCCGCCGCGCGACCGACCTCCCCTTGGCGCTCGGCTTCGGACTCTCCACCCGCGCGCACATGGAAGCGATCGCGCCCCAGGTCGACGGAGCGATCGTCGGCAGCGCCTTTATGCGGGTCGTCGAGGACAACCAGGATTCGCCCGAGCTGGCGCAGAAGCTCGAAGCCTTGGCCGGCGAGCTCAGCGCCGGGCTGAGGGTAGAATAGGACTGCCATGAAGGACCTCTCCGACTGGCGCGAGGAAATCGACGCCATCGATCGCGAGATCGTCTCGCTGCTCAATCGCCGGACGCGTTGCGTGCTGGAGCTGGCGCCGCTCAAGCGGCAAAACAACATCGACGTCTTCGACCCGGACCGCGAACGGCGCGTGCATGAAAACCTGCGCGCCGCCAACGACGGTCCGCTTTCGCCCGAAGCCGTCGACCGCGTCTTCGAGGAGATCATGGCCGCCATGCGCGACATCCAAAGCGCGGGCGTCAAATCCTCGTCCTGACCCGATGCCCATCGAGAGAGTTGCCATCGTCGGCGTCGGCCTGATCGGCGGGTCGTTCGGACTGGCGCTGAAGAAGGCCGGCTTCACAGGCGAACTCATCGGCGTCAGCCGTCCCGCCACGATCGAAGCCGCGCTGGAACACGGCGCCGTCGATCGCGGCGCCTCGCTCGAAGACGCACTGGGCGAAGCCGACTTGATCTTCCTAGCGCAGCCGATTCTGCGCATCCTCGAACAACTGCCCGAAGTCGCACGGCTCGCTCGCCCGGGTTCATTGGTGACCGACGCAGGCAGCACGAAGGAAGCGATCGTCCGCCGCGCGAACGAAGTCTTCGCCGAATCCGACGCGCGCTTTCTCGGCGGGCACCCCATGGCGGGCAAGGAAGGGCGCGGCGTCGCCATCGCCGAGGCCGAACTGTTCGAAGGAGCCGTCTGGGCGCTGACGCCCGAACCCGGCGCCGAGGCGAGCGAGCTGGAGTCGGATTTCCGACGCTGGATCGTCAAAATCGGAGCCGCTGCCATGGACCTCACGCCCGAAGAGCACGATCGCGCCACCGCCCTCACTTCGCATGTCCCGCAACTCGCTTCGAGCGCCCTCGCAGCCGCCGTTTCCGACGGGCTCGCCGACCCCGAACATCTGCGCGTCGCGGGCGGCGGCCTGCGCGACATGACTCGACTCGCCGGCAGTTCATACGAAATCTGGAAAGGAATCCTGCTGACTAATCCAGATAATATTCGCGATGCGCTCGATCTCTATATCGCTGAAATCAAGTCATTTCGAGACCAAATCACAGATGCGGGCTTAGCCGACCGTTTTGAGTTGGCGCAAATTTTGCATAAAAAGACCCGCATTAGCTGAAAATACTTCTTTAACCGCGGATCTGGTCTGCTATTCTAGCCGCGGATCGGAGTTCATTGTGGCTACAGCAACCGCCGTTTCTCATCTGCCCGAAACGGGCTTCGGCGCCGAACTGGCGCAACTGGAAGGAGCGGTTACGCTGTCGAACCTCAGCCGCGGCACACAGCTCTACGCCTACGGCGATCCCGCCGACCGGGTCTTTGCCGTAAAGAGCGGTCGCGTAAAGACGTTCGTCCAAGGCCCTGGCGGCAAGGACTGCCTCTTCCACATCGTCGAACCGGGCGAGATCTTCGGCGAGAACGCGCTCATGGGCGATCGGGTTCGCCAATCCGACGCCGAGGTCCTGGAGCGGGCCTCCATCAGTATGATCCCGACTCGCTCGGTCATGCGGTACGTCGAGCGACGCCCCGAGTTTTGGCTCTCCCTCGCGCCCCTGTTGCGTCGGCGAATGCGCGACCTTGAACAGCAGGTGCAGTGGGTGAGTTTTCTTGAGGTCGAGCAACGTATCGCACGCTTGGTGCTGCGCTGGGCTCACTCGGCCGGGCCGCACGGCGGATCGCTGCGCTTCGAGATCTCTCAGCGGGATTTGGCCGCCATGGTCGGCGCCACGCGCGAGACCGCTTCGAGCGCGCTGAATCGTCTGCAGCGAGAAGGCTGCATCGAGATTCGCCGACGTCAGGTCATCTTGCTTTCGATCGACAAGCTCACTCGGCGCGCCGGTACGTTCGCCGTACACCCTCCGGCCGGAGACGTCGACGCCCCCGAGCTCGTCCAGGCCACCGGCGCCTAAGCGGCGCCGCCGTCCCTCGTCGCCGTCTCTCGCACGGGTCTACACTCAGAGAGATGGACGGGAAACCGGCGAGCGCATCGCACTCCACGCTCTCAGAGCTGACGCTGCCGAACGACGCCAACGGCCTAGGCACGCTGCTCGGCGGACGGCTCATGCATCTGGTCGACATCGCCGGCGCACTGGCCGCCGCTCGACACAGCAGGCAGTTCGTCGTCACCGCTTCGTTCGACCACATGGACTTCGTCGAGCCCGTCATGATCGGCGAGCTGGTGGTCTTGCGCGCCTCGGTCAACCGCGCTTTCCGCACGTCGATGGAAGTGGGCGTCAAGGTCTGGGCGGAAAACATGCGCACCGCCTACAACCGCCACGTCGCCTCCGCCTACCTGACTTTTGTAGCGTTGGACAAAGACCGCAACGCGATCCCCGTACCGCCCCTGATCGCGGAGACCGACGACGAGAAGCGCCGCTACGAAGATGCCCTACGCCGCCGCGAGTACCGCCTAGCCCACCGCACCCGCAAACCCTGACCCGTGTTCTTTGTGGCGCACGGCTCCAGCCGTGCCGCCTTCGAGCCGTGCTCGAAGGTCCGGGTCTATTTGATCGCCCCACGACCGACGGCGAACGAACAACAGTGCCGCGGGCGTGAGCCCGTGACCACGATCACACGTGAAGCCTCGCCCGTTGCGATATTGCCTCGCAAGTAGGATTCTCAAAGTCCGTTACTTACATCCTGTTTCCGTCATTCATTTTGACGCCCGTCTCGCGCACGGCGCCCTTCGCCAATCCCGCAACAGCAAGAGCTGCGAAGACTTCGAACATCCGTTCACGACCCGCCAACTCGAATTCTTCACGCCCCCTGATGGAGCGGGCCCAGGGCGATTTGCGAAGCAAGAGCCCGTTGCTTAGCCCGTAGGGCGCCGACACCCTTTCGACCAAGCAACTTCGCGCCCCTCAGGACCGCAGCCCCACCGCAACCGCTTCCAGCGCAATCTGCTTCTGAATGTTCCGCCTTCCAAGCTCATTCAGTTCCGCCAGCCGCCCAACAGCCTCTTCAATCCACTCAAACCGAGCCCGCTCAGCCAACTCCCGCAGTTCTTCGCGGATATCCTGATGAACGATTCGCCCCGAGCCGTGGTGCAGGTGCAGCAGGTCGCGCAGCAAACTCTCGAGCATCTCGACCAGGACCTCGATCTTCTCCGACTGCTTGCGGGCCACGGCCTCCAGCCGCCCGGTCGCATGGAGGAACCCGGCCTCTCCAAGCGCCGTCCGCAGCAGCGCAAGCATCGCTTCTCGCCGGGCCAGAAACTGCTCGGGGTCAAGCGCAAACGCCCGTCCCGGACTGCCTTGCGACCACCCCGCCAAACGGGCCGCATCGGCTTCAGAGAACTCCTCGCGTGCGCCAAAGTAGCGGTCCATCTCTTGCGTCGTCAACGGCGAAAAGTAGAACGGCACCGACCGCGAGCGGATCGTCGGCAACAAGTCGAACGGCTTCTCCGACGTCAAGATGATCGTCAGCGCGTCGGCCGGCTCCTCCAGCGTCTTCAGCAGCGAATTGGCCGCTTCCTCATTCGCTCGGTCGGCGTGGTCGATCACAAAAACCCGACGACGCCCCTCCGACGGCGCGTACTGCGCGCTGCGCCGCAACAGCCGCGCCTGCTCAATCGAGATCAGCCGCAACGGACCGTCCGGCGGAAAGATCAGAACGTCGGGATGCGCGGCGAAAACCAGCGGAGCGTCCGCGCGCTTCGCCGCCGGCTGTTTTGCGCGTTCCTCAATCTGGTCGGCATACTCGTCCCGAGATAGGTCGGCCGAGAGGATGCGCCGGCAGTTCGAGCATTCGCCGCAAAAATCCCCGTCGTTGCGATCGCAATTGAGCGCCGCGGCTAGGAAACGCGCGCACGTCGCCTTGCCGACGCCGAGCGGACCGGCGAACAACAGCGTCTGCGGCAAGCGATCCTCGGCCGCCAGTCGACGCAAAGACCCGACCGTCGCGGCGTTCCCGATGTAGTCGGCGAAGGGCACTCGTTCAAGCATAGCGCCAGGCTGTGAAACAATCGTCCTGCGGCGATGAGCAGTCTCATCTACCTGGCGGGCGCGGCGTTCGCGATCTGCTACCTGACCACGCCCTGGGTGCGCGACGCCTTGCTGCGCGCCGGGCTGGTCGACCGTCCCGACCAGGCTCGCAAGCGGCATCGCGAACCGGTTCCGCGGCTCGGCGGCGTGCCGATTCTGCTGGCCGTGGCGGCCGCGTTGGCGCTGTTCGCGCGGCTCGAAGGAGGCGATTTCGCGGCGGCCGTCGAGAGCGTCTTGCCGCTTGTCCCCGCCGCCTTGTTGATGTTCGCCGTCGGCGTCGCGGACGACCTGTGGGACCTCAACGCCTGGCTCAAGCTGGCCGGCCAATTCAGCGCGGCCGCCTGGCTGTGGTTCGCCGGATTACGCATCGATGCGATCGGCGGACAAGTCTTCAGCGACGCGGCCTGGGTCACCTTTCCGCTGACCGTGGGTTGGCTGTTGGCCGCCACCAACGCGTTCAACTTGATCGACGGCATCGACGGTCTGGCCGCAGGCGTAGGACTGTTCGCCACGACGACCATCCTGCTCTCGGCGTTGCTCAAGGGAGACCCGGAACTCCAGATCCTGACCATTCCCTTGGCCGCGGCTCTGCTCGCCTTCCTGCGCTACAACTTCAACCCGGCGACGATCTTCTTGGGCGACAGCGGCGCCATGCTCATCGGCTTCCTGCTCGGCGCCTATTCCATCCTCTGGTCGCACAAGTCGGCCACCCTGCTGGCGATGACGGCGCCGGTCTTCGCCCTCGCCTTTCCCATCGCGGAAACGGGCGCGTCCGTCGTCCGCCGCTGGCTCCGTGGCGCGCCGATCTTCGCCGCCGATCGCGGCCATATCCACCATCGGCTACTCGAGCGAGGGATGGGACCGCGGCAAGCGGCCATGGTGCTGTACGGAGTGAGCGCCCTGGGAGCGGCGGTCTCGCTGGTCGTGGCCGAGCCGGCAATTCGGGAGCGCGGGATCGCGGTGATGCTCTTCGCGGTCATCGCCGCCATCGGTTTCCGCAGCCTCGGCTACACGGAGTTCTCTTCCGCCAAGAGGTTCGTCTGGGGCGGAGGCGCGCGTCGGCTGCTGGCGGCGGAGATCAGGACCACCAACCTGGCCGCTGAAATGGAGGCCTCCGAGTCGTTCGAGGATTTGTGGCGGACGCTCAGCGACGGACTCCGCGAGTTCGGCTTCCGGTCCGTCGAGCTACGCAGCCGAGATCGCCACAAGCGCAGCGAGCTTCGTCCCGACGAGACGGGCCAGGCGTGGACGGTCGAGATCCCTCTACCCGAGATCGACGACGGCGCAGCGCTCCGAATCACGCGCTCGATCCAGAAAGCGTCCGGCGACTACGCGCTCGATCCGCTCATCGAGGCCGTCCGCAAAACCCTCCCCGCGCGACTCGCTGACGAAGATTCCCTATAGTCGGCCCCCTGGCGGTCCGATAAGAGAGGTTGATGGGAGCCCCAAACCGCCGCCAGAACCATCGACGCACATTGGAGAAGCCGCAGGGGCTTCAGATCCGGATCCCGTCGTCTTCAGGCCCGTCACGCATGCTGGTCGGCAAACTGGTCGACGTCAGCGAGGGAGGCGTAGGCGTCGAAACCTTCGTACCGCTGACCGAAGGCGCCGTCGTCGGCGTCTCGGGCGACCTGCACCAGAAGGAACTCGGCCTGCGCATCAGCGGCCGCGTCCGCGTCACCTACTCGACGGAGATCTTTCCGGGCCTCTACCGCAACGGTCTCCAGTTCGTAGAGGTCGCCTACGCTCGCGCGAGCTAGCTTCGGCTACTCCGCTTCAATCGATCCGACGACGTCCGCCGCAAAGGCGTGGACGCGATCCCAATCGGTGTACTCGTAATCGCGCGACGTATCGGTGTCGCCGCCCTCCTTTCGGGCGATCCGTTTCATGATCATCTTCTTGACGAAGCCGTATTGCGAGTAGGCGAGCGCACCGGCAAAGCAGGCGACGAGGTCGGGTCGCCAGCCGACCTTCGCAATGAACTCGTCGACCATCCGCCTAGCCGCTTCTTGACCGGAAGGGTCGTGGCTCGCCTGCGCCAAGCTGACCGAGAAGAAAGCGGAGTGCGTCCGCTCCAGGGCTTCTGAGTTCTCCTCGACCCATCGGACGATCTTGGGGTCGTGCGCTCCCACGTGGATCGGAGAACCGACGATCACCGCGTTATACGCGGTCAGCGCCGGAACCTCGTCGTCCGGCCGGACCTCCGTGACGCCGTGCCCGAGCTCGGTCAACGTACGAGCGATCTCGTCCGCGATCTTCGCGGTCTGCCCTTCGGACGTTTCGTAGACGATCAAGCAGTCCGCCATCGCGCCTCCCGTTCTCGATCGGCTAGTCCGCGTAGTGCCAGGTCGGCCCGGTCGGACCGTCTTGGATGACCACGCCCTGCTCCGCAAGCTGATCGCGGATCTCGTCCGACCGCGCGTAATTCTTCTCCTTACGCGCCATCGTCCGCTCCTCCAGCAGCTTCTCAATCTCGTCGGCCGGCATCTTGCCCTCTTTCGAAACGGCCAACACAGCGAAGATCGACTCCATCGCATCCAACACTTCAAGCGCCGGCGCCGCGTCGCCCTCAAAGAACTTGCCCGCGTCCATGCGGATGTTCGACTCGCGGACAAAATCGAAGACCGCCGCCAGAGCCTGCGCCGTATTGAGGTCGTCGTCGAGACCGGCGTCGAAATCGGCGATCGCCTTGGCGGCCATCTCGCGCAGCCCGTCGCCCTCGCCCTCAGGGAACCCGCCCGCCTTCAAACGCCGCTCGAAGTTGCGCAACCGCTCGATCGCCGTCACCGCGCCCTTCAATCCGTCCAGGGTAAAGTTGAGCTGCTTGCGGTGCGGCGTCGAGCACAGCAGATAACGCACCGCCTCCGCCGGATACCCCTTGGCGACCAGATCGCGCAGCGTATAGAAGTTGCCGAGCGACTTCGACATCTTCTGACCGTCGACCAGCAGATGCTCGGCATGAACCCAAAAACGCGCAAACGTCTTCCCCGTCGCCGATTCCGACTGCGCAATCTCGTTCTCGTGATGCGGAAAGGCCAAGTCGACGCCGCCGGTATGGATGTCGAACGTCTCGCCCAGATGCGTCATCGCCATCGCCGAGCACTCGATGTGCCAGCCCGGCCGCCCAGGGCCGAACGGACTGTCCCACGCGGGCTCGCCCGGCTTCGACGCTTTCCACAGTGCGAAGTCGCGCGCGTCGTCCTTCTCGTACTCGTCGTTGTCCACGCGGGCCCCGGCTTGGATGCCCTTCACGTCCAAACGCGACAGCCGACCGTACTGCGGAAAACTGGCGATCTTAAAGTAGGTGGACCCTTCGCTCTGGTAGGTGTGACCGTTCGCGGCCATGCGCGAAATCAGGTCGACCATCTCCTCAATGTGTTCCGTCGCCGGCGTAATCTTCTCCGGCCGCTCCAGGCGCAACGAGTCGCAGTCCTCCAGAAACGCGTCGCGGTAGGGGCCCGTATACTCGCCGATCGACTGCCCCGCCTTGTTGGCGTTGTCGATGATCTTGTCGTCCACGTCGGTGATGTTCATCACGTGCTGCAGCGTCCACCCTCGCCGACGGAGCGTGCGCCGCAAAATGTCCTGGAACGTAAACGTGCGCAGGTTGCCGATGTGGGCGTAGTTGTAAACGGTCGGACCGCAGGAGTACATGCGGACCGTCTTGCCGTCGGAAGGAGCGAACTCGTCGAGCGACCGAGTCAGGGTGTTGTAGAGCTGAAAAGACATCGTCTGCGGGGTCCCCCAATTCTATCCCGGCCGGGCTTCGAGACTCATTCGCGGCGCCGCAAAGTCGCCGAACCGCGATTTGTCGAGTTAGAAATCGATAAAACCATTTCTTTTCAGTCACGTTTTAACTAGACTGGAGGCGGACGACTTCGCCTGATCGCCATGAGAATTGCCCGTGCTCTGCCTCTCCTTCTCTTCGCAGCCTCGCTGACTGCCGCCGATACCGCACCCGAGCCGGTCCGCCAAGGCGCCGTCTGGACGATTCTCGCCAACGGCCAGAGCGTACAGCCCGGCGTCCCGTTCGGCCTGATCGCGCAGTTGAGCGGCCCCGGTTCACTCGAAGGCGTCGAGGTCGGCCTGTTGCGCGCCCTTACCGGCGGGCCCCAAATCGACTGCGATACGGCCGAGACCGACGCCGGCGGCTTCGTCTCCGTCACCTGCGTCGCCGGCTTCTGGCCCATTCCGACCCAAGTTCTGATCACGCTCGTCGACGAGTTCGACCGAGTCCTGCCCGACTTCTCGGTCAACGTCAGCCCCCCGGTCCTGGTCAACGGACTGAACATTCTAGGGACCGACCGCGTCACGATCGCGCGCGATCAGAGCTTCACCGTCACCTTGCAGGCCGTGCAGAACGGCCAACCGATCGAAGACCTGCGGCTCGAAATCACGCGTGATCCCATCAACGTACCGCTGTCCTGCCCGCCGCTCGTCTTCACCGACTCGCTCGGCCAAGCGGAAGTCACCTGCGCCAGCCTCGACACGCTCCAGACCGACGCCACCGTACTCGTCACGTTCTCGAACGGCGAAGGTCTGAGTGCGACCTTGACCGTCGACATGCTCGCCCAAGATCGGCTCGAGGACGGCGTCTTCAAAGTCTCCGGCAACGACCAGGCGGCCACCGAGGGCAGAGCCTTCCCCGCCCCGCTCGCCGTCCGGACCATCCTCGACGGCCGCCCAGTCGGGGGCGTCACGCTGCGCATCTCCACAACCGACCCCAACCTGATCTTCTGCCCCGAAGAGGTGCAGAGCGGCGCCGGCGGACTCGCCTTCATCCAATGCTCGGCCGGGTTCATCAACGGCAACGGCACGGCGTTAGTGTTCGTGGAGAGCAACGCCGGGATCTTCCTCGTCGATCCGTTCCGGCTTTCGGTCATCGACGAGCAGTTGAGCACGTCGGCCAACTTCACGCTCGTCTCGTCCCCGTCCATTACGATCGACGCCGGCAAGACGGTCGAGGAGGCCGTCACGGTCGAAGCCCGCAACGAGTTCGGCGACCCGGTCGCGGGCGTCCCCGTCTACTTCTCCTCGAACCAGAACATCGTCTTCGACCCGGCCCTCGTCCTAACCGGCTTCGACGGCCGCGCCACGACGACCGCCGACTTCGGTTGCCCCGGAGGCCGCGGCCAAATCTTCATCGGCCCCAGGCCCGGCACCGCCAACATCCGCATCCCGGTCGATATCGTCACCGGCGGCCCGGAACTGCTCACCTCCGCCCAGGGCGACGGCCTGACCGGAGCGCCAGGCGAGCGCCTCGGCGGCACGGCGCTCGTCGCGCTTCTGACCGACCGCTGCTTCAACGGCATCGGCCGTCGGACGGTCTCCTGGCGCGTCGAGCCGCCCGAGGCCGCCACGCTCGAAAACATCTTCGCGATGACCGACGGGCGCGGGCGCTCCTCGGCGATCGTCCAACTCGGATCGCGGCCCGGCCCGTTCCGGGTCGTCGCCCGCTTCGGCGCCCTGGAGACCGAGTTCGATCTCGAGGTCGTCGCCAAGGCCGCGGGCCTCGATCCGGTCGGCCCGTCGCGCATCACGCTCCCGCGCGGCGAGCAGACCCCGCTCGCCGTCCGCATCTTCTCGCAAGAAGGCTTCCCCGTACCCGGCCGCGTCGTCAGCTTCGCGCTCACCGACGGCCTCGGAGAGCTGAGCGACCAGACCGCGACGACCGACGCCCAAGGCGTCGCCACAGTCTCCTATCAAGCCCCGACCGTCTTCTCCACGGCGCGCGTCACCGCGACGACGACGCCGGACACCAGCCTCTCCGGCACGCTGGGAACGGGCCTCTCCGGCGGAACGAGGCAAGGCGCCTTCTCGGTTCTGTTTGAGATCGTCACCGGCGGTCGCCGACCGACGGTCGGCGACGACGGCTTCGTCAACGGCGCCAGTTTCCGGCCCGGCTTCACGCCCGGATCGCTCGGCTCCATCTTCGGCGGCAACCTCATGGAAGACGTCGTCGGCGTCGTCGGCGCCACAGGTCCGCCGTTCCCGACCCAGTTGCGCGGCGTGAACGTGACCATCAACAGCGTAGCCGCTCCGCTGATCGCCCTGGCCAACAGCTCAGGCGGGCAGCAGATCAATCTCCAGGTGCCGTTCGAGGTCCAACCAGGCCCCGCAACGGTCGTCGTCTCGAACAACGGGACGGAGACCGTCTTCGAGAACGTCGCCGTCAACGCCGTCCAGCCGGGCATCTTTGAGGTCGATATCGTCGACGGCCGTTACGCCGCCGCGCTGCACTCGGATTTCCGGCTCGTCTCGCCCGCCGATCCGGCGCGCCCGGGCGAGGTGATCCTGCTGTTCTTGACCGGCGCCGGCGCCACCGATCCGCCGGTCGGCACCAACCAAGCCGGCCCGACCCCGGCCGCGCGCATGGCCGTCCCCCCGATCGTCGGCCTGGATCACCAGGGCGTCGAGAGCTTCGGCGGCTTCTACGCGCCAGGCCTGGCGACCGCCTATCAGATCAACTTCCGCGTCCCCGATACCGCCGCCAGCGGCAATCGCGAACTGACCGTCGTCGTCGACGGCGCCGGCAGCCAGACCGTCCTACTGCCGGTCCAGCGCTAGGGGCAGAAGCTCTTCTTCCGGCACAGCAGCGACTACATGATCGAGGCGTCGCGCGCCTGTGCCGCCGCCGCCCGCGCCATCTCATCGCAACGATTGTTGTCGGCGTGGTCGGCGTGCCCCTTCACCCACTTCCAATCGATCTCGTGCCGCGCGATCGCGTCGTCGAGCGCCAGCCACAGGTCCTTGTTCTTCACAGGATCCTTCGAGGCCGTCTTCCAGCCGCGCTTCTTCCAGCCGGCCATCCACTGCGTCACGCCGTTCTTCACGTACTGCGAATCGATCTCAAGCAGGATCTTGCAAGGCTCGCTCAGCGCGTTCAGCCCTTCGATAACCGCCCGCATCTCCATGCGGTTATTCGTCGTCTCCGGCTCCCCGCCCGACATCTCTTTCTTACGCGATCCAAAGCGCAAAATCGCCGCCCAACCGCCCGGCCCAGGATTGCCGAGACACGAACCGTCGGTGATCAACGTGACCTCTTTCATCAAGCCCCCATTGTCGCGCGAACGGTCGAAATCCGGCAGAGCCGCGACGGTCAGAGGCTGCGCAAAAACGGCGCCAAACTCGCCAACTCCACAACCGATGGTCCACGAATAACCGTGCCGCAGCCGTGAGGGGCTGTGAATAAATCAACAACCATCCAATTCCCCACGACCGCCGGCGATCGAACAACAGTGCCGCGGGCGTGAGGGGCTGTGAAAGAATCGACCAGCCCTCCTTGTGGCGCGGGCTTCAGCCCGCAGCGGGGCTTTAGCCCTGCCCAGGGCGATTTGCGAAGCAAGAGCCCGTTGCTCAGCCCGCGGGGGCTCAACATTCGTTCGCCCCCAGAGCGCAAGCTGAGCGGGGCCCGAAGCCCCCGCGCTTCTAGCCGTTCTTGCGCCGACGGAAATACACCAGCCCCAGCAGCCCAGCCCCCATCAACCCCAACGTCGCAGGCTCGGGCACCTCCTCCCCGCCTCCCGGCGGAGGAGGCGTACCCCACTCAAAGGTCAGTTTGGGAACCTTCGGGCCGCAATCGAAGTAGCAAGTGTGGCCGTGGCCATAGGAGCCGCTCGTCTGGACCACCACCGGTCCTCCCGGGTATCCGGGATACGGAAGCGTCTGGTTCGAGGCGACCGACAGATAGTGCAGGCCCACGCCCACCAGACTGATGTCCTCCAAGCTGACGCCCGAAAGAGTGAGCACGGTCGAGGTGATGTCGTCGTCGAAGAAGATGGAGAGGAACGAGTCGCCGATGCCGGCGATCGAGCTGAGTCCCAGAATCGGGAACGGGGCGTCGGCGTAGTCGCCCCAAACGTCGTCTCCCGAGATGCCGGGCGCGGCCCCGGACGAGCCGATGCCGATCGCGAAGATGTCGCCGGTCAACGGCGAGCCGGGAGCGACCGAGATCGTCGCTTCCACCGTATCCGGCGCGACGTCTTCCAGCGTGACGTCGACGTCAACGAAGCCGAAGCCGTCGTCGAGGCCGAACGAAACCATCGCCGCGGGCGCGGCGGGAACAAGTACGAGGGCCGCCGCGGCTAGCAAGCCGACGGCCCGGAAGGATTGCGGGCGCATAGTAGTCGAGTACTCCTTCGCCAGGACTGGCGATCTACGACAACCGTAGCGTCGTGAGTATCCCGAGACCAGGTTCAATCGAGAATTGAACCCCTGGTTCTAGTACGAACTGAGCGGAGTGATTCGGGAGCCCAAACCGGCCGCTCGGCTCCCCCAAAACGGACGACGGCGGCGAGCCTGCAGCACGCCGCCGTCAAAGTGGATTCCGAACTCTGTCGTCTAGCTGTTCTTGCGACGACGGAAGTACATCAGGCCCAGCAGTCCGGCGCCCATCAGGGTGACGGTCGCAGGCTCAGGAACCTCGTCGTCCGGACCCGGAGGAGGAGGGATGGTGCCCAAGAAGAGCTTCGAGCTGCCTCCGCCGCCGTTCGGAGCGGGGCCAACCGACTGGGCCCGGCCGCCGACCGCATTGATCTGGGCCAGCGTGATGCCCTGCAGGTAGACGGTCGACGAGGTCAGATCCCCGCCGGACGACCCGCAAACACCCAGCGTGAATCCGATGTCGATAAAGCTGCTCGGCTTCGGGTTGTCGCCTCCGTTCAGGTTGTTGCAGCCAGCGCTAGCGCCCTCGAACACGGCGGTGACGTCGTCGCCGAACCAGGTTACGGCCGGGCCGGCGGCGGTCTGCGGAGGAGCGAGATCCACAATGCTGTCGATCTGGCCTTGCGTGACGCTGTCGTTGAACCCGAGAAACAGACCGGTGATGTCTCCGGTCGTGCCGGCGGCGCCGGTCGAATTGATCGAGAAGTCGATCTGTAGGTAGCCCGCGGTATCGGAGTCAGTCCCGTCGCTTAGCTTGACCACCCATTCCATGTCGTCTCCCGTGAAATCCACGAGAGGGAACTGGACCATGGCCGCCTGCGCTGAGGGAACCATGGATACGAAAGACAAGACGGCGGCAGAAAGCACCGCCCTGGTAAAGATTCTTTTCATACTTCTTCTACACCCCATCTACTACGAAAGTACGACACAAGGCACGTACTTCTAGGGGGAACACCCTATGGATGTAGTAGAGGATACGAAAGGCTGGGGCGGAATGGTATGCCTAATCTCACATTAGTACTACCGTTATAGTACCTTTTGGCTAGTGCCTCTCCCGCACGCACAAAGCCCCCGACCACTCATTCCAAAGCAGTTACGGAGGCAGCAGGAACTTCAACTACGATCGAGGGCGTCCGAATACACGCCGCAAACCCTCATGGATTTGCGGCCGAAATTCGGCAGGCGCCAGCCCGCACGGTCGGGACTCGGCGTGATCAGGGTCTTTCAGGCCTGCGGCAGCGGGCAGGGGCTACAGGCGCAAGAGAAGGCGAAACGCTCAGGAGTTGCCGCCCCCGCCGCCTCCCCCCGGTTCAAACATCACAATCGCGTCGTCGCAATCCAGCTTCTGACCGGGAAGCTGCACGCCAAATCCGCCGTAGGCCTCGTCCAGCGAGGCTCCGGTCTGGGTCGGCAGAGGCGAGATGGCCGGCGTTTGTAGCCATGCATCACCGTCGATGGCTTGCCACTCGACGCCCAGAGCGCCCGCTTCGCACGGGGCCGCCGCCGACTCAGTCGGTGACGGCTTGGCGGAAGGGGGCTTGCGAACGACGTCGAAGGGGTGACCGCCGGCAAGCTGCCCTGCCTCGCTCGCGCTAGGGAGTGCGCCGCCGACGCGAAGGGTATACAGATCGGGACTCATCTGGGACACGTAACTACCTCACCGAATTCAATACGTCTTGCCTACTCTACGGGCGTTTCCGGAAAGCGAGCCATCAACTCTCGCCCCTCAGGGCTATCGCGCAGTGCCGCAAATTCCGGATCAACTGTAGCCTCCCACACGGAGTGCCCGGCTTCAAGAGCTTTTTCCAGGTAATGGAGCGCTCCGGCTCGATCTCCCTCGATCTCCTTGATCGTCGCCGCCGTGAACAGCATATAGTCCACTTCCTTGGACGAGTCCGGCGCTCGTTCCAAGGCCTTCCATGCCTGTTGAAAGTTGCCGGATTTCGCGTGGTACTGGGCCAGGTACGCGAACGTCTCCCAGTCGGCGGCGCCCATCGCAATCCTCCGCTCGGCCAACTCGATCGCCTTGGCGTAGGCTTCAGGGGCGTCCTCCGCATAGCCCGGAGCCCAGCGGCGCGCGTCGGCTAGATTTCCCCAACGCAGGTAGTTCTTCGGCTGCAGCCGGGCGGCCTCCGCAAACGCCTGACGCGATTCTTCGTACCGGCCGTCGAAGAACTCCAAGAACCCGAGCTGGTTCAACGCGCCGCCGTCCGGTCGAATCTCGATCGCCCGCTGGATCGACGAACGCGCCTCAGGAATTCTTCCCAGGCCGAAGTAGACCCCTGCGAGATTGCGGTGAATCAGCGGATTGTCCGGGGCGAGTTCGCGTGCGCGCTGGTAAACCTCCAGCGCCTCCTCGCGACGCGCCGTGCGCGCCAAGAAGTCGCCGAGGTCCACATAACTCTTCCAGTCGTCCGGTCTCACTTCCAACTGCTCGCGATGCAGACTCTCGGCCCGGTCGAGGTCGCCGCGTAAGCGATAGATCCACGCCATCCCGCCGCGCGCTTCGCCGCTGAGGGGATCGAGGGCCAACGCCGCCTCAAACTCCACAATGGCCTCGTCCAGCTTGCCGGTCCGCCGATAAGCGTCTCCCAGCCGCAATCGGCTGACCGCCAGATGTTCGTTCAGCGCTACCGCCTTCTCAGCGGAGGCGACGGATCGGTCCGCCCACTCACGCTCCGCGGTCTGGTTGAACTTCTGCCAGTAGGCTTCCGACAACGCCGCATACGCCGGCGCATAATCGGGGTCGATCTCGACTGCCCGATCGAGACTCGTGATCGCCAAGTCGACGTTGCCCTCGCGGTCATAGCGCTGCAGGTAGCCGACGCCCGTCAGATAGTTCTCATAGGCTTTGGGCTGCGACGTCCCGCCTTCCGACAGCGCCTCGCGCGCGTCCACGTCGAGTTCCAACTCCAGCAAACCGACCACCTTCTGGATGACGCCGTCTTGCAACGAGGCGATCTCAGTCGGGCCCAGATCCAGGGTCGCCGAACGCAATTGGCGCAAATTCGGCGCGTCCACCAGATTGGCCGTCAGCCGGATCCGCTCGCCGTTCCGTTGCAAGCTGCCGGTGATCGCCAGGTTGATCCCGAACGCCTTCTGCGCCTCGGAGACGCTCGAAACGCCCTGCGCGCGAACCTCGCTCGACGGCACGACCAAAAGCTCGTTGCCCTGGAACTGTTCCAACTCGGTCAGCTTTCCGCTCAGCGTCTCGACCAAGCCGCCGGCGAAAGCCGCGTCGACCGGATTCTCGCCGATGTTTTCAAACGGCAACACCGCCAGATGGATCTGGTCAGGCAGGCCCACGCCGAAGCGCGCCGCCGCCCCGCTGAACCAGAACCAGGCCAGCCCCGCCGCGACCGCCGCTACGACGAACAAGATCGCGGCCCACGGCCGCTCCCGCCGCACGACGGGCCGAGTGCGGCTCTTCGACGCACGCACCACCGGGATCGAGGCCTGCGTCGACGCGTCAGCCCCCCTCATGATCGCCAGGACCGCTCGCAAATCCTCGGCGAGTTCCTTGGCCGAGGCGTAGCGGTCTTCCGGATCCTTCTCCAGAGCGCGGGCGAAGACGTCGTCGAGTTCGCGGGGCGCGTCGGGACGAGCGGCGCTGAGCTCCGGCGTCGCTTCGTGGACGATGTTGTACATCACCGCCAACTCGTACTCGCCGCGAAACGGCAGGTGCCCGGCCAAAAGCTCATAGAGCAAGACGCCGGTCGACCAGACGTCGGTACGCGCGTCCACCGGTTCGCCTTGCGCCTGCTCGGGCGACATGTAGGCGGCCGTGCCCACCGTCGCTCCGGTCTTGGTGATGCGGCTTTGGTCCTCGCCCAGTTGCGCCAGCCCGAAGTCCAGAACGCGCGCCGCTCCCTGCTTGCCGAGCATGACGTTGCCGGCCTTGATGTCGCGGTGGACGACGCCCTGCTCGTGCGCAACCGACAGCGCTTCAGCAATCTCGGCCGTGATCCGGACGGCCTGATCGACCTCGAGCGGACCGGCGCTGATGCGCTCGGCGAGGGTTTCGCCCTCGACGTAAGCCATGGCGAGGAAGACCTGCCCGTCGATCTCGTCGACCTCGTAGATCGTGCAGATGTTCGGGTGGTCGAGATTCGCCGAGGCCTGCGCCTCACGCAAGAACCGTTTGCGCTGGGCGTCGTCCAGCTTCTTTTCGTTGAGGAACTTCAGCGCGACCGGCCGCTTCAGCCGGAGATCCTCGGCCTTATAGACCACGCCCATACCACCCTCGCCGATCTTGGCGAGGATGCGGTAGTGCGAGATGACGCTGCCGATCATCGCAGGGGAGACGAACGCTTCAATTGTAACCGCAGAAGCGGCGCGGAAAACTAGGACCTTACGCAGGTTCGCCCCGTGCAGGCTCGGGGATTCTGCTCCAGGCGTAGATGGCCCGCATGAGCGCCGGCGCCGCGGCCAATGCCGCCGCGGCCGCCTCGCCGACTCGCGGCGAACTCAGTCCGGCCGACGCCCAATGGCCCAGACGCTGCCGACGGTCGATCGTGCGCCGCCGCCATGCAAGGTAAGCCCCGGCCGGATCTCGTTCGCCGAGCAGGGCGCGCGCGGCGGCCGAACCGGAACGGATCGCATTGGTCACGCCCAGCCCCAAAAACGGGGCCGTCACGCCGGCCGCATCGCCGACCAGGAAGACGCCGGACTCGACGGGCTGCTTGCGCACCAGCGCGACCTGGCCGATCGTCACGATCGACCCGGCGTCGAGCTCCGCCGATCCGAGACGTTCATCGAGCGACGAGTTCGCCGCACGCGCCGCCGCAATCAGATCCGTCGGCTTGCCGGCTCGCTGGAGCGCGGAACGTCGCGCGAGAATCCCGAGCGTCGCCCGGTCGCCGTCGACGTTGACCACGCCGCCATGGCCGCCGGGAAAAAGATACAGCCCCACCTCCTCAGAAGGCGAGGGCCTACGGAAGTGCGCCTTGACGCCGATCCAATCCGAATCGCGCTCCAGGAACCGCCTGCCCAGCACACGATCGATCGGCGAACGCCGTCCCCAGGCCCCGACCACGTGACGCGCGAGAACGCGCACATCTCCAGCCGAGACCTCAAAGCCCGAGTCGCCGCGCGTCAAGCCTTCGACCGCGACGCCGGTCATCGCGTGCGCGCCGCGCGCGATCGCCTGGCTCAGCAGCTCGCCGTCAAGCGTTCTACGCGACAGCCCTCGCGCGGCGATCGGCAGGCGGGTACGGACTTCTGTCCCGCGCGAACCGTACAGCGCGTTCTCGACGACCGGCTGAGCGCCCAAGCGATCGGGAGAGATCCCCAGCCGCTCAAGCGGCGCCGTCGCCTCCCCGGAAAGAAACTCCCCGCAAAACCGCGTGACCGGCCCCTTCGCACGATCGATCAAGACGACCTCGCGCCCCGCCGCCAGCAGTTCCAACGCCGCGGCGCAACCGGCGGCCCCGGCGCCGATCACCGCAAACTCCGCTTCGACGGTCGCCACGCGCTTCATGGTAGCGGCCGGAATGGAATTGACGCCGCCATATTATTTCGATATATCTAGAATTATCGAATGATCGCCGAAGACCTCACCCCTCGCTACGCCGACATGCTCGCCGCTCTGGGCGCGGAGCCCCGCCTGCGCATCTTGCGCGCACTGCTCCAGGCGCACCCGCAAGGGCTCGTCGTCGGCGAGATCCAGCAAGCCGTCGAGGCTCCGGCGTCCACGCTCTCCCACCATCTGAAGCGGCTCGAGACCGAGGGACTCGCCCGCATCGAACGCCAGGGCACATTCTTGCGCTATCGCGCCGACACCGACGCGCTGCGCGATCTGCTCGGCTTCCTGTTCGCCGAATGCTGCTCGCGCGCCGGGGTGGTCGATCCCAAGGACGTCCTCCGATGCTGCTGATCGACGCCGCCACAAAACAGAGTTTCCGATATGAAAATCCTAATCTTGTGCACGGGCAACTCTTGCCGAAGCCAGATGGCGGAAGCCTTCTTGGCGGGCTTTGACGCACGCCTGGAAGTCCGTTCGGCGGGCTCGAAGCCGGCCGAACGCGTCAACCCGTGGGCGGTGCGCGTGATGCGGGAGGTCGGCGTCGATCTCTCCGCCGCCAAAGCCCAGGACGTCCGCGAGTTCCTCGACCAGCACTGGGACTACGTCGTCACGGTGTGCGGGAACGCGCAACGCGATTGTCCGGCCTTCCTCGGCCAGGTCGACCATCGAGTCCACCTCGGCTTCGACGACCCCGCCGACGCGACCGGCACGGACGACGAGATCCTCGCCGTGTTTCGAGCTTCCCGAGACGAGATTCAAGCGGGCTTCCGGGATTGGTTTGATGCCGAGCTTGCCCCGCGCCTAGAACGAACACGCCTACAGCGAACATGAGGAGACCAAGAATGAAGTCAGCCGTTGAGTTTTCCACCGACACCCGCATCCACGTCGCCCTCGAGGCGTCCGACGTCGAGCGATCGACGGAGTTCTACCGCCTGCTGCTGGGCGAGCAGCCGAGCAAGGTGCGCGAAGGCTACGCGAAGTTCGAGCCGGCCGATCCGCCCGTCAACCTGACGCTCAACCGGGCCCCGCGGGCGCGCCCCGCCTCATCCCACTTCGGCGTGCAAGTCAAGTCGACCGAAGCCGTACAAAAAGCGACCGAGCGCTTCCGCGAGGCCGGCTATCCGACCGAAACCGAAGACGCGGTCGAATGCTGCTACGCGGTCCAGGACAAGGTCTGGGTCAGCGATCCGGACGGCAACCGCTGGGAGATCTTCGTCGTCATCGACAACGAAGCGCAAAACTACGGCGCATGCTGCGACGGCGCGGAGCCGGAGCTAGTGAAGCTGAGCTAAACCGCAGCCCCCAAGCCACCCAAAGATCGATTCCGCCGTAGCGCACGGCTCCAGCCGTGCCGCCTTGCGCTCATAGCGCAAGGTCAGGGGGAAGCTTCTACCCCGCACCCGCGTGACTGCCCCACGACCGCCAACCGACGAACAACGGCGCCGAAGCCCCTGATGCGCCATGAAAAACACAACGACCATCCAATTCCCCACGACCTCCGGCTAACGAACAACGGTGCCGCAGGCGTGAGGGGCTGTGAAAAAATACAACGACCATCCAACTCCCCACGACCGCCGGCGAACGAACAACGGCGCCGCGGGCGTGAGCCCGTGACCACGGTCGCACGTGAAGCCTCGCCCACGGCGATCAACCTACTCAGGCTTCGTCAGTCCTCACCCAAAGCCCCAACCAACCCTGCCCAGATCCATCAGAGCCGCGACAGTAATGGAGCGGGTATAGGGCGATTCGCGAAGCGAGAGCCCGTTGTTTCGCTCGTTGGGTTCAGCCCGCTAGGGCGGCATTTCGTTAGCCCATAGCGCAAGCCATGGGAAATCACAGCAATACAAGCCCCCGCTTCCGAGGCGTCGAATTCGGCTCCAGTCGAGCCCAATCAACTTTTTTCACAGCACCTGAGGGGCTGTGAAAAAATACAACGACCATCCAATTCCCCACGACCGCCGGCGAACGAATAACAGTGCCGCGGGCGTGAGCCCGTGACCACGGTCGCACGTAAAGCCTCGCCCGCTGCGACATGGCCCCGCAAGTAAGGTTCTTAGATTCCGTTACTTACATCCGTTTCCGTCATTCATCTTGCCCCCCGTCTTGGGCACGGCGCCCTTCGCCAATCCCGCAAGGGCAAGAGCCACGAAGACCTCGACGATCCATTCACGACCGACCGGTTCGAATTTTTCACCCCCCCCAAGGGAGCGGGCATAGGGCGATCTGCGAAGCAAAGAGCCCGTTGCTCAGCCCGTGGGTACTCAGCCTGTAGGGACTGGGCATGCCGCGGCATGCCCAGTCCGCCCCTCTTCCGGACAACGGAGCGACGGTCAGCGGTCAGCGGTCAACGCCCTCCAATTTGGCCCCCCAAGCTACCCTAAGAACAGAGTTGCGCCCAGGCTCCGTTCAAGGCCCAGATAGTCCTAGACAAGAAGTCCCCCCACACCACCGAAATCCGATGTCAGTACCATGACATTTTTCCGAACCACGCAAATAACTCAAAACAAGCCATTTAAGTCCAAAGAAAGCGCTTTCATAAATTGAAGAATCCCAAAACCGAAGTACTTTTGTTGATTCCAAAGAACTTACGCCAGAAAAAATGTCAAAACCCTGTCAAAACCTGACATTTTCGTGCAAAACACTGACATCGCCCAACGAACAATCAACAACTTACAGACGAAAAATGTCAGTCCCATGACATTTCCGAAATTGGTACCAACGGCGCCGCCAGGAAACCTCCGTCCCAGGACTCCAATCACACCGCCTTCTCTGCCGGGACCGGCCCCCGTGAATATTTCAAGCGGAGGCTGGCCGGCGGGTTAGTTGTTAGGCGGCGGAATGTTCCTGATCGGAATCGTAAACGTGTTCGAGAAGAACAACGTCTGCGCGATGTATCCCGGCGTAACCGGATCGTCCGGCAGGGTTTCGTTCAGTCGTAGGTTGACCTGGTAGAGTCCGACGAAGCCTGGGGCCAAGGTGGCGCTCAACAGAGTCGCCGTGCGCTCTCCGATCTGTGAACTGACAAAGTCGTCTAGGTTTTCCGGCACGTCGAATAGAGGGCTCATCGGCGTTGGCTCGCCCCCGTCCGGCAATTCGGCGCCGTCGGGAATGGCCGGACGCCCTAGTCCGGAGGCGTACAGAATGATGACCTCGCCCGGAATCGCCGGATTCTCCTGAGTGATCAGCGAGAACGGGATGTTGCCGCAGCAGAGATTCGAAGTCCGCGCCGTCGCGTTCACCGACCGGGCGTTATCCGACTCCGCCGAAATCTGGATGTTGTTGCCTTCCGGTCCAGGCTCGCGGGCGGTCAGGATGACCACCGGAGGCGTCTGACCACGCTCCAACGTATCGCCCTCCAGATTCGTCTCGACCATGATCGCCGCGCCGTCCGAGGCGGTCGCCGAGAACGTGATGTTATTGCCCTCTTCACCGATTCGGCGCGCCTCGATCTCAAACGATATGGTGCCGAAGATCAGTTGCCGCTGCGCGGAGACGTCCGGATCGCCGGCGCCCGCATTCACTCGATCGACCAAGATGTTCCTCGCCGTATCGACCGTGTCGCCTTCCTGCGCGGTGTAGACGTAGTCGCGGCCGTTGACGGTCAACGTAATCGTGTCGCCGGGGTTCGGATCTCCCGTCAGCGTCACTTGCGCGCGCGCCGAGAAGAAGCCCTGCACGCCGGCCGAAGCGATGACCTCCGGGTCGCCGTCGCCTTCATTGATGCGCTCGACCAAGCGGTCGCGGACGTTGGAAGCGGTATCGCCTTCCACCGTGAAGTAGGTGTAAGCCCGACCGTTGACGGTGATCGTGACGGTCGCGCCCGAGGTCACGTCGCCCGCCTCGTCGGCCGTTCCGTCCGTCGAGCCGCTGATGCCGATCTGAGCATCGGCTTGGCCCTGTCCGTGCAGCGCGACGGCTTGGCGCGGTTCCGGTCCGGCGAGAGCGAAGACGCCCGGAGCGACGCGTTGCTCTTGGAATCCTTCAGGCCGCAGCGGGGTCAACGTCACGAACGACGACGGATTGCCGCGCGGAATCGAGACGCGGACCGATCCGTCGGGCATCGTGCGGCGAACGTAGGTGCTGATGCCGCGGCCTTGCGCCGCGAACGGCACCTGGTAGTTCACCTGGTTGGGCGCAACTGAATAGATCGGCGCCCGCAGTCCGTTCACGTACACCTGGACGCCCGCGAGCTCGGTCGGCAGCTTCCCGTCGACCAACTGAGCGGAGACGACCTGATCGGCCAGCCCTTCGCCGAACGCCGCGGCGATCGATCCCGCCGGCAACAGTTGCGCGTTGCTTCCTCGCGAGAGCCGACCGCCGGAAGCCGCCGTCGTAATGCCGGCGCCGCCGGTTTGGCTCGAAAGCTCGATGGCGTTGCCCAACCGACCGGGCAGTCGCGAAGTCAGCCGCATGCGACGCGGGAAGGCGCCGCCCTGGAGCGAGTCCCCGGAACTCTCAACCACCGTGGGGCTGCCCGCGGGCAAGTCGATCGAAACCGGCAAGCCGTTCAACGCGGGCCCGGTCTCAGCCGACGTGATCAGCAGCGTATTGATGTCGGCGATGTCGCGGTTGACGATCACGTCGCTGCGGCCGGACTGGTCGACGAGGAAGTTAAATCGGTCGACCAGAATGAACGGTCCCGGATCGTCGTTTCCGCCGAGGACCGTGTGCGTGTAGGTCTCGTCGCCGATGCGCAGGGTGATGCGGTCGCCGGTGCGCACTTCACCCGAGAAGGTGAAGAACGCCTGAGCAAACGTACCCTGACCGTTGAAAGGTCTGGCGTCGACCAGTCCGTCCGGATCGTCGTTGAGCAACTGCATCATCCGATCGCGCACGTCCTCGGCCGTATCCCCAGGCTCGGTGCGGAACTCATACGGCTGCCGAGCGATCTCGACCGTGATGAGCTGATCTTCTTCGGTATCGCCCTCCCACTCGACCCAACCTTGGGACACGATCTCGAAGCTGGCCGCGTTGCGCACGCCCTCATTGGCGAGCATCGGCAAGGCGGGCGTGAACACGAGGACGCGTCGACTGAAGGGATCGGCGACGTACAGGTTCTCGCCGTCGTGCGCGAGCGAGGTGGGCGCGCGCACGCCGGCCGGGCCGGAGCGCTCTTCGAGAGCGATGAAGTCGGGCTGGCCGAGGACGACGTCGGCGGCGGCTCCGTTCTCGGTGGGAATCTCGTTCCAGATCAAGATCCGGTCGTTGCCCGAGTCGGCGACGAACAGCCGCTGCCCGTCCGACAAGGCGAAGCGCGGGAAGTTGAGCGTACTCTCGCAGCGCTTCGGGTAACGCGGCTCGGTCGGGTCGATCTCGCCGTCGTCGTCAAGATCGGGATCGCGGTTGATCGGCGGCGGGAAGATGTTGTCGTCGGGGGTGACGGTGCCGTCGTCGTCGAACTGGCCGATCTGCTCGCAGAGCGCGATGACGCTGCGGCGCAGCGAAGGCGTCAGCAGGTTGTCGTCGTGGTCGACGAATCCGCTGGTCGTGAAGTCGGGTTGACCGACGACGACGTCGGCCGGAAACGTGTTTGAGGTCGGCACGTTCAGCCAGATCAGCACGCGCTCAAACCCGAGGTCGGAGACGAACATCTTGCCGTCGACGACTTGAACCGAAGTCGGATCGAGCATGTTCGACTGGGTGGGCTCGAAGTTCGCCTGGGTCAGATCCGGCTCGGGGCGCGTGTCAAAGTCCGGTTGGCCGATGACCAGATCGGCGCCTTGGCCGTTCGAGGTCGGAATCGAATTCCAGATCAGGATTCGGCTGTTCTGCGTATCGGCGACGAAGAGCTTTCCGCCGTCGATCCATAGCCCCTGCGGCCCGCGCATGCCCTCGCGCGAGGTGCGCGGCAGGTTGTCGGAGAAATCCGGCTGCCCGACGACGACGTCGGCGCGTTGATTCATCGAGGTCGGCGGATTGCGCCAGATCAGAACGCGGTTGTTGTTGGTGTCGGCGACGGCGACGATCTGGCCGTCGGTCGCGACGCCCGAGGGCGCGCGCATGCCGTTCTCGACGCCCAACTCAAACGTGTCGAAATCAGGCTGACCGAGCACGATGTCGGGCAGACCGACGCAAGCCGGGCAGTTGTCGTCTTGCGGAATCTCATCGTCGAGTTCAGGGATAAAGCCGTCGAGATTGTCGTAGACCAACACGCGGTTGTTGACCGGAGTAGCGGCGATACGGTTGCCGTCGGCGATGTACAGACGGTTGCCGCCCACCGCGACGCCGCCGGCCGAACCGATCGCCTCGCGGGACGACTGCGGATTCGACCGCGTGAAGGTGGTCTGGCCGACGACCAATCGCGCGGCCTGGTTGGTGACCCACTGCGGTTCGTCGGGCGACTGAGCCGGCAGAGGCGCCGCCCACAACGTGGCCAAGACCGCGGCGAACGCCGCTCCGCTGAGAATTCGTTTCGAAAGCTTCGTATGCATGCTGGTCGTGTCTAGATTCCCTTGGTGAGTCCGCCGTCGACGATCACATTCTCGCCGGTGACGTAGGAGGCCCGTTCGGAGCACAGGAAGGCGACGACGTCGGCGAGTTCCGCCGGGTCCGCCGTCCGCCGCAGCGGCGCTTCCGAAGCCATCCCTTCGATGATTTCGTCCCGCGTGACGCCGGCCGCCTCGGCGCGCTTGGCGGCGTTGCCGAGCAAGCGATCGGTGGCGGTCAGTCCGGGACCGACGTTGTTGAACAAGACGCCCTCGGGGCCGTACTCGTTCGAAAGCGATTTCATCAACCCGATGACGGCGCCGCGGATGCCGTTGGAGAGGATCAAGCCGTCGATGGGCTGCTTGACGGCCATCGAGGTGATCGAGACGACGCGGCCCCATTTCTGAGCGCGCATGTCGGGCAGAGCGCCGCGGATGAAGTAGTAGGTCGAGAGGAAACTGGTCTCGAAGGCGCGCTTCCAATCCTCGGTCGCGAAGTCGTCGAACCGCCCGGGAGGCGGACCTCCGCAGTTGGCGACGACGATCGAGACGGGACCGAACTCCGCGCGCACGTCATCGAGAAACTTCGTGACGGCGGCCTCGTCGGTCACGTCGACGGCGGCGGAGAAGACTTGGGCGTCGTGGGCTTGGCGGATCTCGGCGGCGGTCTGGTCGACCGCCGATTGGTCGCGCGAACAGATCGCGACGCGCGCTCCCTCGGCGGCGAGCGCTTCCGCCACGGCGCGGCCGATGCCTCGCGAGGAGGCGGCTACGACGGCCGTACGATTGCGGATGCCTAGATCCATAGCGAAAACGTGAGAAAAGGAACTCCGCGCGAGCGGCGCGAAGGCGAGAGTACCCCTGCCTGTATTACGTCACTCCGTAGCTTGAGGGTTTCGCAAATAAGCGTCGTCGCCCGAGAGCCAATCGGCGCGGACAGGAGCGAATACGTCCATCGCCAGCGAATCCTCGAGAGCCACGACGCGATGCGGCTCATGCGACGGAATCTCGACGACCTCGCCCGCCGAAGCCTCCACCGGCCCGGAGTCGAACTCGAAGCGCAGACGCCCTTCGAGCACGTGCGAAAGCTGCTCGTTGTCGTGGCTGTGGCGCGGCACGACCGAGCCCTCAGCCAGGTAGATCCGGGCCGTGGTCATGCGGCCGGAATGGATCACCTGACGAGCGATGCCTTCCGACATCTCCTCGCGCTCGATCGCATCCCACTTGTGCGTTTTTGCAGACACCCTCAGAAAAGCCCTGAAACCGTACATTGTACTAGGGTTGACGCCCTAGCGCTCGCCCTGTCGAACGGGCTCGGGTAAGATCATCACAGTGTTATTGCGAGTCCTATCCGCAACCAGCCTGCTGTTCGGACTGACGGCGGCATTATCGGCCCAACAGCCGCCCGCGCAGCAGGACTGGAAAGCGCTCCTCGAAGCAGGTACGGAAGCCGAGGACTATGCCGACTACAAGAAGGCAGAGGCGCTGCTGGAACAGGCCTGCACGCTGGCGCAAGCTGAAGCCGACGCCGAGCCTGAAACGACCGCGTGCCGTGCACTCGCTTACGCCTATGCAGTCGACGAGCAGTTTGGCGCGGCCGAAGCCACGCTCGCTGCGCTCGTCACCCGGCTCAAGCAGAGAGACGCGGCGCGCCCGCTGGTCGAGACAATACTTCAGCTCACCGACCTGCTCCACTCGGTCCAGCGATACGAGGAAGGTCTGGCTCTGCTGAAGCAGGCGGCGAGCCACTTTCCGCGACTGACGACCATAGAACGCGTTCGCGCCATGGCCGCTATCGGCGAGATGTACCTTGCCGTAGGCATGGACAAGGTCGGCATGAAACTGATCTACCACAGCCAGTCAGAACTCTTGATGAGCCGCAGCCTTGAGGATCCAGCCACAGTCGAGGTGTTCGCGGATCTCGCGTTTGTACTCACCACGAACAAGAAG
>Ga0207422_1002197_pt1 | contig 28067 bp, 22 predicted proteins | sample MarCyaLeptolynsp_FD_187757 | JGI IMG/M metagenome (GOLD analysis project Ga0207422, IMG submission 187757) | Marine cyanobacterial communities from Panama - species 1 Leptolyngbya sp. (SPAdes) | ecosystem: Environmental > Aquatic > Marine > Unclassified | place: Panama: Panama City | collected... | reverse complement strand
ACTGAAATCCTGAACCCTTAGGTATGGCATGGGTCAGCCCTAGTTTTGAAAAGAAATATCTATGACACGCTTTTCATCATTATTGTCGTCGGTCTTAATTGAGATTATATATCCGTCTTCAGGTAAATCACCACTTGCTTTTTCAGCCCATTCTATTAGTTTGATACCATTTTGTGTATGGACACATTCATCAAAACCAATGTTTTCAAGCTCGTCATGCGTCTTTATCCTATATAGATCAATATGATATATAGGAACTTCTGTATTATTGAGTGATCCCAGATATTGATTGATGATCGTAAAGGTTGGGCTAGAGACAAGCTCATGTACTTTCAGTTGCTTACAAATACCCTTAATAAATTCTGTTTTGCCTGATCCCAAATCTCCATAGAAAGATACAGAATCTCCTACCTTTAGCTTCTTACCAAATTCTTGACCAAGACTTATCGTCTCAATCTCGGAATTAGATATATAATGTTCATTAACCATAACCCCAAAAATAAGTATTAACAGTGAGATAGAAAAAGTCTGCTTTTACTTGTCACTATTCAGAGTGTTGCTGTGAAAGTTGCATTGTATTGAAATTTGGTACTAGAATCAGATACCAAAATCTTATCAGTGCTAACAATTTGAGTAAAGATAGTGACCCAAGAATACTATTTACTACTCAGGGAGATAACTGGTACAACCATTTCTTCCAAAGATATTCCACCATGCTGAAAACTATCTTTGTATTTATTTAGATAATGGTGGTAATCAGTTGGATAAACGAGATAGGTGTCTTCTTTAGCTATTAGATTATTTACTGAAACCCCAAGCTGAGGGATTTTTAGATCTCTTAGGTTACTAACTTGCATAGCAAACTTGGAATCTGCCTGAACATTTTTCCCAAATTTATATCTTAATGAAGTTGTTGTATTCTTGTCACCTAAGGCCTTTACACCTTTCATACATCTTACTGATCCATGATCAGTGGTGATCAATATATTAACATTATCTATTTTTCGCAATTGTTTTAGCATACCGAAGAAACTTGAATGTCGGAACCATGATTTAGTTAATGATCTATAGGCCGATTCATCAGGAGCTATCTCTTTTAAGATTGCATAATCTGATCTACTATGTGCTATCATATCGACAGCGTTAAGGACTATGGCTGTCAGATGATTATTTGCATAACTCATTATTTCACGTTCAGTTTTTCGTCCAAATTCAGTTTCAAAGATCTTTATAAAGCTTGGCTTACTCTTCAAGTCCAACCTTTTACGATCTACCCAGGTCTGGAGTAATTGCTCTTCATACTTGTTTTGACTATGCTCCTCAGATGCATTATCTACAGACCAGAATTGGGGATAGTGCTTTTTTATATCAATTGGATAAAGTCCGGCAAAGAGACTGTTGCGACAGTAGGCCGTGACAGTTGGTAGCATAGCGCAATAAAAATTAGTATCAAAGGTATAATACTCTTTGAGTAAATCTTCAAACATAAGCCATTGATCATAACGCATACAATCTACTACAAATAGAAAGGTTGGATTTCCATTAGCTAATAGAGGTTTAAGATAATTATCAAGGATATGCGGAGATAGTAGCGGTTGTTCCTTTCCTTTTTCTGCGTTGATCCAATCAAGATAATTATCTTCAACGTATCGGCTGAAGTTTGAATTAGCATCTTTCCATTGGTTCATCAAAGTGTCTTTAAGACCCGAATCAGAAAGATTATCCAGTTCGATAGACCAGTTAACAAGCTTCTTATAGATCTCAGTCCATTCATCCCATGTAGGGTTACCCATCATTTGCTGGGTTAGCTGATTAAACCCTTGAAAATAAGACTGGGTAAATTGTTCAGATTCTATTCGCTTCGATTCTAAAAATTTCTTACATGCCGCTAGTATTTGAGCTGGGTTGACAGGCTTTGTCAGGTAATCATCAATTTTTTTACCGATAGCTTCTTCCATTACAGATTCGGCCTCATTTTTTGTTACCATTACTACTGGTACACCGGGGTCAATGCTCTTGATTTCGGGAAGTGTATCAAGACCACTCATTCCTATCATTGTTTCATCAAGGAATACCAGATCATATTGGTTGCCGGAGACCATAGCAATGGCATCTTCACCATTGGAAGCCGTGTCAACAATATAGTTTCTTTTTTCTAGTAGTATTATATGAGGCTTGAGAAGCTCAATTTCATCGTCGATCCAAAGCAGTCTGCTTTTCTTTTCCATCTTTATCCTAATGATATGAATTTGAGAAAGTAAAAATAAGTATAAAAGACGGCTTGGCTTCTCCCGAATAATGATCAGTATGATTAGGGTTTATTTTCCACGTTTGAGACTTGCATTATGTTACAAGAAAGTAATTTTAGCAAGAAATTATTAATTGTTGGTGTGGTTTGTACTAAGTTTTTCGACAGATGATCCAAGATTGAGATTACTTGTTCTGTTAGTTTAAATCTTAAATTGCTACAGGTAATATTCACAAAATTAATTATATGGTAATATGGAATTTCAAACTCTTCTGGTAAGTATTGAGAAAAATACTGCATTGATAAAGCTTAATCGTCCTGACAAACTCAATGCACTTAGTAAGCAGGTTTTTGATGATCTTAATTCTTGTGTTGATTGGATCGAGGGTAATGATGATATTGGCTGTGCTATATTAACGGGAGAGGGCAAGGCTTTTGCGGCGGGTGCTGATATAAAAGAACTAAACCGAAGCAATTCTTTGAGCCTTGGGCGTCAGTTTTCAGAATATGGTTCAAGGGTAATGGAGAAGATATTTAATTTGAATAAGCCTGTAATAGCTGCTGTTAATGGTTTTGCTCTTGGCGGTGGTTGCGAGCTAGCTATGAGTTGTCACATGCGCTATGCATCTGAGAAAGCAAAATTTGGTCAGCCTGAGGTAAATCTTGGAATTATACCTGGTTATGGTGGTACCCAGAGGCTGACAAAGCTTATTGGATTTGGGAAAGCTCTTGAGATGAATCTTACCGGTGATATGATTAACTCGGATGAAGCTAAGCGTCTGGGTTTGGTGAATGATATCTATTCTCCGGAATCTCTTATTACTGAGGTGCAGAAAATATGTGATAATATTAATTCTAAAGCTCCCCTGGCTGTATCAGCAATACTAGAATCTATGAAGTCTTCATTGGAAACGGGATATCGAGATGGGTTAGCACTTGAGTCTAGAAAATTTGGTGAGATTTGTGCTACTGAGGATTTTTATGAAGGAACGATGGCTTTTCTAGAGAAAAGAGAGGCTGTTTTCAAAGGTAGTTAATCTACAAAGAGAACTATAATTGATAACAAAAAAGCCCAGATGTGATTACATCTGGGCTTTTCTGTAAGTGGGCCTGGAGAGGCTTGAACTCCCGACAAACGGATTATGAGTCCGCTGCTCTAACCAACTGAGCTACAGGCCCCTTGGAATAATCAATTTGTTGAATTATCAAACAAACGAGCTACAAATATAAGCGGCGTAGACCCATATTTGCAACACTATGTTGTCTTTTTTATTAATAGTTAAATAGACCAACAAAAAGCCCTAGTTGAACATTAAATCCATTTGGATTTATTTCAGGCATATCAGTGATAGTAGAAACATTATTATACTCCCAATTATCATCTGTAGATAGATTTAAATTATAACTAGCGTTTGCTCTTAACATAAATAGATCAGTAAATGCCCATTCAATACTAAGCTGGGGTTGAATTAGTATTAATCCTTGTTCGAGCTTTTGTATACCTTGGTTGATTAGGGGCTGCGGTTCAATAATCTGTCCCCACGTAATATCAGTACCATTATATATTGCTAATTCCTGAGAGCCGAATCCGAAAGTGGCACCTCCCAGCACAGCTAATCCATCAGTTACAACCCATCCATAATCTATCGCAAGTCCGGTATAGGTAACCGAATATTCGGCTTGACTGGTAATACCAGTATTTACATCAATTGTTTTATCGGTTAAGGTGCTGCCGCCCGCCCCCATAACTCCAAACCTAACATTAGGGATCCATGGCAAAACGGTAAAACCTTGTCCTCCATATACTTGAAGAGGTCCGCTTAATTCTGAAAGTCCTATTTCGCTCATCTTGGCATTAAGATCATCAAAGTTCATAAATAGAAAATTGTAAATGAAACCACCAGCCACAGCTCCATATGGCTTTGATCTATTATCCACGATTTCTTCTTCTTCGAAGGGTATTTCATCTAAGCGATCATCTTGTGCAAATCCTAAATTCTGGAGAATAATAGAAAATACTAAGAGTGTCAATACCTTTGATAGGTTACTAGTTATTATGGACATCATTATTCCGATTTATTATAATTGATTCTGAGCTTCTTACAAAGTTAGTTAACGTCGCACCAAAAGCCTTATTATCAATTTGGTTATCCATATATTATTTTGTTCATATCTATAGCAAGACTTGTGCTTTCTTATATTTGTATTCGCAAATTGACCTAAAAAGAAATGATGAAAATTATGAAGATCACCTTTCCAGATGGTAGTATAAGAGAACATGAGTCAGGAAAGACTGCTTATGAGATTGCAGAATCAATTTCGTCGGGGCTAGCTCGGAATGCTCTCGTAGCTGAAACCAACAGTGGAAAACGTATTGAGATGGCTACGCCGCTACATGAAGACGCATTCTTGAAGTTTTTTACCTGGGATAGTGATGAAGGGAAAGAAGCTTTTTGGCATTCTTCTGCACATCTTTTGGCTGAAGCACTTCAGGAACTATACCCGGGTATTAAATTTGGGATTGGACCTGCCATAGAGAACGGTTTCTATTATGATGTTGAACTTCCGGAAGGCCAGTCTATTTCATCTAATGATTTCAATGTAATTGAAAAGAAGATGAAGGAGTTAGCTAAGAAGAAGTCAGAATATGTTATTTCTAAAATTGAGTGGGATGAAGCCTTAGATTATTATAAATCTGTGGGCAATGAATATAAAGTTGAATTGATCGAAGGACTCAAAGGGCAACCAATAACCTTCTGCAAACATGGTAACTTTACTGACCTTTGTCGTGGTGGCCATATCCCTCATACTGGTCTTATAAAGGCAATAAAAGTTCTTTCAGTGGCAAGTGCATACTGGAAAGGGGATAGCAATCGTCCTACCCTTACTCGGATTTATGGTATAACTTTTCCCAAGCAGACTATGCTAGAAGAGTTCCTGCATTTAAGAGAAGAGGCCGAAAAACGTGATCATAGGAAATTAGGAAAAGACCTTAAACTATTCATGATGACGCCGGAAATTGGGCAAGGTTTACCTGTTTGGTTACCCAAGGGAGCTTTCATAAGGCGCAAGCTTGAAAACTTCATTAAACAAGAACTTCTAGCCAGAGGTTATCAAGAGGTAATCACACCTCACATAGGTAATCTAGATCTTTATAAGACTTCCGGACATTATCCATACTATAAAGACTCTCAGTTTGCACCGATAGAGGTAGAAGATGAGTATTATATGCTTAAACCGATGAATTGTCCTCATCATCATAAGATATATGAGTCAGAGCCCAGATCCTATAGAGATTTGCCTATCAGGCTGGCTGAATTTGGTACTGTTTATCGCTATGAACAGAGTGGTGAACTGAATGGATTTACCAGAGTAAGGTGCTTTACTCAAGATGATGCACATATCTATTGTACTGAAGATCAGCTTAAAGAAGAGATTATTAACTGTGTTGAACTAACACAACTAGTTTTTAATACTTTTGGTATGGAGGTTTCTACTCGTCTTTCATTCCGGGATAATAATCCGGATAAATATGCGGGAGAGGATGAAACATGGGATCGATCTGAGAGAATTATAAAGGAAGTAGCTGATGAAATTGGTTTAGATTATTTCATTGGTGAAGGTGAGGCGTCATTCTACGGGCCCAAAATAGACTTTATAGTTAGGGATGCATTAGGGCGTAAATGGCAGCTTGGTACTGTACAGGTTGATTATGTAATGCCTGAAAGATTCGGTCTGGATTATACGGGATCTGATAATGCTAAGCACCGTCCAGTTATTATTCATAGGGCTCCATTTGGCTCTATGGAGAGATTCATCTCAATATTAATTGAGCACTATGCTGGTAACTTCCCGGTATGGTTAGCGCCGATTCAAGTTTCTATTCTCCCAATTACTGATAATCATGTGCAATATGCTCAAGATCTTGTAGAGAGGTTAGAAAAAGAAGGTTTTCGTGTTGAGATTGATACCAGAGTAGAAAAAGTCAATAGAAAAATAGCAGAGAGCGAACAAGCCAAGATACCTTATTCATTTATCATTGGAGATAAAGAAGTAGAGTCCGGAACGGTATCTGTCAGAGAGCATACAGTAGGTAACAGAGGTTCGGTATCAGTTAATGATATTATTCAAGAAATAAAGATAAAGAACGAAGAGGGCAGGGGACACTGATATAATGTCACTGATAAAAGCTATGCCAAATCTTATAGTTATGTCTTCTCCGTCGGGTGGGGGTAAGTCTACAATAGCTAATTATCTGATGAAATTAGCTCCAAATCTTAGGTTTTCTGTGAGTGCTACTACTCGACCAATTCGCCCTGGAGAGATTGATGGCAAAGATTATCACTTCTTGACAAGATCTCAATTCCAGTCTCAAATTGATGAAGGCGGGTTAATTGAATATGAAGAGATATTTGGAAATTATTATGGTACTCTTAGAAGCGTTATAGAAAAATCTTTGCAAGAAGGTAATAAAATACTTTTCGATGTTGATGTTAAAGGAGCACGATCACTAAAAAGTGCTTTTCCTGATAGGACTCTTACAATATTTATTAAGCCACCGAGTAAAGAGATTCTAGAATCACGGCTCCGTAAGAGAGGTACTGAGGATGCTGCTGCTGTTGCTAAGCGGATGGCCAGAGTAGAAGAAGAAATGCAATATGAATCTGATTTCGATTTTGTAATTATAAATGACAAACTCCAAGATTCTTTTGCCGCAATTAGTCAATTAGCTCGTGATTTCTCTCTTGTGTAGCAAAGAAATACTTTGGATTGCCTAGATATCTATTTTTTTACCATAGAATTTAGGCTCGGTATGAAAGATATAGATATCAAGTAGCATCTTAATTCGAGCTAAATATTCACGTAAATGTGTCATAAAACCATACCCATTACTAACTGATTTAGCATTGTAAGCAACAACATCAAGACCTTTCTTCCTTGCAATAAATACTGCTCTAGAGTTATGAAATTCTTGCGAAATTACAGTGAAAGACTTCTGTGAAAAGATAGCATTAGCTCTTATTACTGCATCTAGTGTACTAAAACCTGCATAATCAAGCTGAATATCACTTTCAGGTATACCCCGAGCAATCAAATCCTGCTGCATCTTTATAGGTTCATTATAATGTATTGTTCCATTATCACCACTGGCTATGATTTTTTTGATCTTGCCAGCTCTGTACAATTGCACGGCAGCATTGATGCGGTATTTATAGTAAAGATTTATTCCACCTTCGGGCACATATTTAGAAGTACCAAGGAGCACTCCGGCTTTATTATTTGGGATACTATCTATTTCTGAGTATATATAGTCAGAAGAGAAGTCATCTACTACCAAATAAGTTCCAATTGCAAAAATCAATAATAATAGAGTAGCTTTCCATATTATCCCAAAAAACTTTCCGATAATACTACGTGGTCTTGAACCATGGATATCTACTTGATTCAGTTTCATTGATCAAAATTGTTTTCAAAGCTTTCAATTTTAGTTCTATATTCATCAGGGAATCGAATAGATTCTTGTGACTTAGTATTAACATACACAAGCACAGATGTAGCAGTGTTAATAACTTTATCTTTGTCAGAACCAAAGTCTCCAAGAGTTACATTCTCAAAAGCAACTGAACTTTCTCCAAGGCGAGAGACTCTGGTAAGTATCTCATAATTATCAGCAAACCTAAGGGAGGCTTGATAATTTATAGTCGAAGTTACAGTCATAAGTGGTAGTTCTTTTGTGAAGTAATCCGAATGTTTTGTAGCAGCTACATCAAAAAGATACTGTGTCCGAGCCCACTCAATCCAATAGAGATAAGCCAGATTATGTACCACACCAAACGAATCTACTTCTGAGAAACGTACTTCTCCCTTTGTAGAATGCTTGAAAAGGGTCAAGTCAATCGAAGGTTTTGTTTTTTTGGACATCAAATAAATATAATATTCACACCTATAGTTAGGGCAAATTTAGCATTCTGCTTATGTACTTGCCAATAGTAGACTACAAAATTTTAGGTATGGTATTTGAGAAACGGTTAATTAGTTATGCGTAAATTCTCTGTAAACACTTAATTTAGCTCATCAATGAGATGTCTGAACAAAAAAGAACTCATTAGGCTTCGGTTAATGACATTAGCCATCCTAACTATCCTGTACTTCAGTTCGGGATATATATCAGCGCGTGAGAGCAAAGATGTGTCTCCTTCTAAATTACAATCTTCTGAAATAGATACTAATAGACTTAAATCTAGATATGGAGTATATTTCAGAGGAGGTCCCGATCTGAATTTTGCTAGCTTCAGAGGTTTACCTGGAGTACCTTCTTGTTGTCCTGGTTACGAATTCACCGTATCATCTGGTTGGCAGGTTGGTTTGTTATATGAATATCCTATCGATTCATTATATACCTTGGGAATCAGAACAGGGTATGCTACTGGCAATACGAGTTATGAAAAGTATGAAAATATTGATGTAATAATCAATGGAGTAGGCCAGACTGCTGAATTCGGTCATTTTCTAACAACTGCTTTTGAATACTTAGATATAAATCCACTTTTGGGTTATCGAGTTTGGGAAGAACTTAACCTGGTTGGTGGCTTATCTTTTCAGATACCGATTTCGACTGAATTTACTGGTTTCGAACGGATCACTAGTGCTGAGGGTACATTTGGTGATGGTAGTAGAATACGTAATCCCGAATCAGGTCCTATCGACAAAGCAGTGTTGAGAACTGGGATTAGTGTAGGGGCCAGTTATGATTTGCCACTACAGAGAAGGCCAGGGCTGTTTGTTACTCCTGAGATTTTTACTACTTTTTATCCATTTGGACCAGTTTCAGATACGGATTGGAGCATATTGGATTTCAGAGCTGGGATCGCCTTGAAATATCGTACACCTCCATTACCACCACCACCACCGCCGCCGCCATTGGCTCCTCCTTTACCAGGAATACCTGATCCGGTTAGTCCTCCAGAAATTATAGCTGAATTAAGTGTGTCGCAGAGGGATAGTTCCGGCAATCCGATTCCTGATGTTGAACTCAAGATTGAAGATTTTGTTAGTTTCAATATGAGACCTCTGCTTGGCTATGTCTTCTTTGAAGAGGGTGCGGCTGATATACCTAGTCGCTATAACCTTTTGTCACCTGATTCGGTAAGGTCTTTTTCTATTCAAGATTTGCGTAAATCGAATGATTTAGAGACTTATTATAATGTGCTGAATATCGTTGGTGATAGAATGCGAGCGAACCCGGAGATAACAATTGTGGTTACTGGTAATAACAGTAATGAAGGAATTGAAAAAGGTAATCTTGAACTTTCTAAGAATAGAGCTCAATCAGTCTACGAATATCTTTCAAAAACCTGGTATATTGATCCGGATCGTATATCGGTAAGAAGTCGTAATCTACCATCTGATGCCTCTCGCACTGATACACTACCCGGGCATGAGGAGAACAGAAGAGTTGAGATAACTTCTTCATCTGATATTATTTCTCAGCCAGTTATGACCAATGATACAATTAGACAATTAACAAAGACAAGCTTTGTGTTCAAAGTAGATGTGCAAACTGATATCGGAGTTAGGAATTGGAAGCTTACTGCGAAGCAAGGAGCCAAGATACTTTTCGAAAAGTCTGGTGAAGGAGTACTCCCGGATCAGATAATATGGGATCCCGAAGTTGAAGGTTCTCGACCATCTGATGCCCAAACGATATTCTGTACACTTGAAGCTTGGGATAACTTAGGTAATTATGATGTATCGGACAGACGTTCTATTTCTATCGAGCAACTGACAGTGAACCGTAAGAGACTTGAAAGAAGAAGGGATAAAGAGTATGAGTACTATGGACTTATACTTTTTGATTATGGCAAGACCTCTCTTAATTCAAAACACCGTAAAACTGTCGATTTTGTTAAGTCACGTATACAGCCGCAGGATACAGTAACTGTATTTGGATACTCAGATTCTATGGGAGATGAAGCAACAAATAAGCGTATTGCAGAGAAACGTGCCAAATCAGTATCAAGAAGGCTCAGGCATCCCAAGACATCAATTTTCGGTATAGGTGAAGAAGATCTTATATTTGATAATTCTTTACCTGAAGGTAGATTTTATTGCAGGACTGTTAGAATAAGCGTTGAGTCAGAAATCTTCGAACCATAGTTAATATTAGGTTGGCAATGAAAGAGTTGCTAAAAATCTTTTATTATTTCTATCAGCAGTAATATGATTCTGATTTATATTCAGGCCGACCCGCTAAATTAGATTTATCGATGAATTAGTAACGGCTTTTCCCCAAGTATGGTCTTTGATTTTGGGAATGGTTAGTTTTGAATAAAACTACTGATGAATAATACAGGAATATATGATGCCGGTGAATGACAATCAGAAACTTGTTCCGAAAAAAGCGATTGTTTCTGTTTCCGATAAGACAGGAATAGTAGAGTTTGCTCGCGGTCTGGTTAATAATGGAGTTGAGATATATTCGACTGGAGGCACGAAAAAAGTAATAGCCAATGCTGGGATCGAAGTTAGATCAATATCAGAATTAACTAACTTCCCAGAGATAATGGGCGGCAGGGTAAAGACATTACACCCCATGGTTCATGGTGGTATCTTAGCTGATATGAATAATCAAGATCATATAAGAGAAATGACTGAAAACGGAATTTCTCCAATCGATATGGTTGTTGTGAATCTCTATCCGTTTGAAGAGACCTTGAAGAAAGGAGGTAATCATTCTGATTTGATTGAGAATATTGATATTGGTGGCCCTACAATGGTTCGTGCATCGGCAAAGAACTATACTTTTACTGCAATTGTTACTAATCCCTCTGATTATAGCCCACTCCTTAATGAGTTGAGTCGAGGAGGAATAGACTTTCTTACTCGCCAGCAATTAGCTGCTAAAGCTTTTTTACATACGGCTGAGTACGATACAGTAATATCAAAATATTTTACCGATTTTTTAGCTGAATCAGATAGTAGTGAAATTATACTAAGATATGGTGAAAATCCACATCAGGAAGCTCGTCTTATTCAATCTGGCAATCTGCCATTTGAGAAGATATTTCATAAGCTACATGGAAAAGCGCTAAGCTACAATAATATTATTGATATCGATGCTTCAGCAGCTCTAATAAAAGAATTTCAAGATTATCCCAAAGCTGTTTGTTCTATAGTGAAGCATACTAATCCTTGCGGTGTGGGTCTGGGAGAGAATAACATAGTAGCATTCGAAAGAGCTTTCAAGACAGATAAAGTGAGCCCATTTGGAGGAATCATTTCTGTAAATCAAGAGATTGATGCAGAATTTGCAGAAAAGATTCATAGTATGTTTATGGAGGTTATAATTGCTCCTTCTTATACTTCCGAAGCCCTTGACGTACTCACCAAGAAGCGTGATCGCCGTTTGCTAACAATTGATTATGATCTTTTGGAGTCTGCTTCGAAGGATCTGATGAAATCCGTTTATGGGGGAGTTTTAGTTCAAACCAGAGATGATCTTATGGTTCCCGAAGATGCTTTGCAAGTAGTAACAAAAAGAAAACCGACTGAAGATGAAATGCAAGCTCTTATGCTGAACTGGAAAGTTTGTAAGCATGTGAAATCCAATGCTATAGTATATGGAGATAAGTATGGAACTCTTGGTATCGGTGCTGGTCAGATGTCCAGAGTGGATAGTAGTAGGATAGCTGTTGCCAAAGCAAAGACCATGGAACTTAAACTTACAGACTCAGTAGTTGCCAGCGATGCTTTTTTCCCATTTGCCGATGGTCTGTTGCAAGCAGTTGAAGCAGGAGCTACAGCTGTTATACAGCCTGGAGGCTCAGTTAGGGATGAAGAAGTCATAAAAGCTGCTAATGATCATGATGTAGCAATGGTATTCACAGGTAACAGACACTTTAAGCACTGATTAGTAGAGGAAGCTAATGGTTGGATTTGGATATGATGTCCATAAGCTTGCTGATGGAGAATCTCTAATACTTGGTGGAATCAAAATTGATTCAAATATCGGAACCGTAGCTCATAGCGATGGTGATGTTTTAATCCATAGTATTATTGATGCTATATTAGGTGCTGCTGGTATGGGAGATATTGGTGAACATTTTCCTGATACGGATGAGAAGTGGAAAGATGCTGATTCTGTTCAATTACTCAAAGCAGTCCTTGAATTAATAAAATCAAGAAAGTATAGATTAGTTAATGTAGATGCTATCATTGTACTTGAGAAGCCTAAACTCTTACCATATAAAGAGCAGATTAAAACTAAATTAGCTGATCTTCTTCTTTTGGATCCTGATAGAGTCAATATAAAAGCGACAACCAGCGAAAAAATGGGTTTTATTGGCAGAGGGGAGGGGATTGCCGTACATTCAGTGTGTATGCTTGTGGTAGATTGATTCTTAAAAGGTACGATTATATAGATTTCCCCAAAAAAATATTGTTGTTTCTTTTTGTAACTCTCCTGCCTATGACTTCTAGTGCTCTGGATTTTATAGGTAGATGGGAGCATGGTAAGGCATTTTATCCTTTCTTTATTGATAGTATAGCTCACTTTGAAGGTGCTTTTGTACTCTCTGAACACTCTGATAGTACATTTATTATTTATAACTACAATTGGTTGGAAAATGCTGTAGACTTCTCTGTATATTCAGGTACAGTTCGATACGATTATTCACTCATTGGTAGTCAGCTTTTGAGTTATGGTAATGACTCAATTATAATTTTTTCTGATTCTCCCAGACCTATCATATCTAGATATAGCATCACTGATATTGATCAGCCTAATGACTCAGTACTTTATACGTTTAATTATAGTCCTGATATTTCGCAGATACACAATACTATTTTTTTTGAGTTGCAGGATACTGTAATAGCTTTCAATAAAGCTACATACCATTTCGATACCTTGAATATACCTTCCTCGTATAAAACACTAATTTTTAAATCTGACCATAAAGTATTTGCATTATCAACTAATGACGGTATTGTTGTTCGTCAGAGCCGCGATACAATTACTAAAAATCAATCTGTGGACCTTTATCAGATTGATAAAGTAATTACAACAGATAGCACTGCTACAATAATTGATTTCATGGAGACTGGAACTGAGATAGTATATATTACAGCAGACAATATAAGATCATATACTCTGCCTATACAGGTTGATATCTTTGATATATTCGAAGATAAGCTCAGTTATATTTCGAATGATACGCTTTATATTGACGGTATTATTCATCTTATACCTGATGATATGTATGACCCTTTAAAACTGCAAACTCTATCAATTAAAGGAAAATACTACAAGGTTATAATATATAGAAATGGGATACTATTGTACAATGATGAAGGACTACTGCTCTATGAGCATGCTGATTTTGGGTTGATCTCTCCGCAGAATGATGATATAAGTGTTTCTCAGTACAAGCAAAATCAGATTGTAGTTTCTACTAAAGGTCAGACTTATTTCATTGAATTTGGAGAAAATGGACTTTATCTGTGGAATCGGTTAGTAGACAGATGGCTAATTGTTCTTACTCTTATCATAATTATATTCCTTGCTTTTATTTACTATAAGAAATATCAAAGAGCTCAGAGAGAAATAAAAGAATTAACGGAAGATCTTGAAGGTGGTATCTTATTTACCACAGATAGATCGGGACACATCAAAAGAGTTAATAAGAATGCAAGAGAACTCTTTGGGCTACAGAATCTAAAAAACATTGATATTAGAACATTCAATAATCCTGAACATGAGGGGATATATGAGATATTAAATAGGGCTAATGAAGAAAAAAGAGACTTCACCCAGAAAATAAATCTTGTACATCGCAACAAGCCTATGGAATATATGTTCCAGATAAACATACTGTTTGGTACGTTGGGTAGTTTTAGAGGTGCAGTATTCTTTGGAACAGATATTACCGAAGAGCTCGAGAGGAAAAGGTTGAGGAATTGGGCTCAGCTTGCACATGATATGCAGACTAATCTGAGTGTTATTAAACTAAATACTGAACAATTGCAACTAATGGCAGGTGGGACAGAGCTTGAAAGATTGGATAAGATCAAACACCAGACCGAGATTTTATTAAAAAGAGTTCGTGATATTGTAACTATAGGTAGGGGTGGTTCTAATATCATGTCTGAGACTCGGATCAAAGATTTTTTTCTAGAGATTGAGAAAGAAATAAGCAATCTTGACTATTCGAATATTGATGTTAAGTTTCAAGCTCAGGATTTTACAGTAAATATTGAGCGTAAGAAACTTGCACGGGCCATCAGAAATGCTGTTGAGAATAGTGCGAAAGCTATTCAGCAGACTGAGAGAAAGGATGGTGCTATTGAGGTCAAGGCCATAAAGGATACTCGTTATTTCTATATTATGATATCAGATAATGGTAAAGGTATGGATAAGACAATACGTGATAGAATGCTTACACCCTACTTTACAACTGGAGCTGCTTCTGGTGGTTCTGGAATTGGAACAATGATTATGTCTAATGTGGTAGAGCTTCATGGAGGAAAGATCCAAATACAGTCAGCTCCTGGTAAAGGTACTGTTATTACTTTCCGAATTCCCTTAAGAAACAAAAATATTTTGGTTGAAGATTGACTTTGCCTACTAATATGAGGATTTGTGCAATTGACTACGGTAAAAAGAGAGTCGGTATTGCGATTTCAGATATATTGCATATAACCTCACGTCCTTATGATACATTGATTAATGATGAAGACTTATTCGATAATCTACTATCCTTATCAGTTTCTGAGAAAATTGGTTTGTGGGTAGTTGGGCTACCCAGTGGTAGTATCTCCGATTCAAGTATCATCAATGACATCAAAGATTTCTGTACTGAGCTGAAAGAAAGGACTTTTATTGACACAATACAAGTAGATGAATCGTTTTCTTCAAAGATAGCTGTTGAGCGGATGAGAAGCTCCGGTATGAAAAAAAAAATGAGAGCTCGGAAAGGAATGATTGACAGGTTCGCTGCACAGTATATACTACAAGAATTTCTAGAAAACCATGAACTATATCGTTAGTCTTATTTTTATTCTAATAAATGCTCCTATGCTATTGTCAGCTCAGGATAATAGTTCTTATTATGTATTTGGTGATCCGTATAAAGCTACAGTCTTAGGGCTACCGCATAGAAGTCCTGATTCATTAAGGGCTTTTGCTCTTTTCAGGATTAGTTATGAAACTCTACAGTTTCAGAAGACTGTTCGTAATGGTATGGAAGCTTTTTCTGCAGAGACTGAAGTGAATATTGCTTTTCGTGATAGTACTGGCGTTACCAAGGGTAGGTTTTTGTGGAAAGATACTGTTGTGGCTTATGATTTTGGTGAAACAACTATGAAGAATAAATGGGTTGAGGGTGCTGTTGAGATTGATCTTCCTCTCCAAAATTATTCTGTTGAGCTGGAATTTGATTCGAAGTCTAGGTATAGAGTTAATACTATTGATTTAGACATTGATCCTTCGCAGAGGTATGGTCTCACTAATAAGCAGGTTTCGATATTGTTTACTGAAAACAATATCGATGATCCTCTTATATTAGATCCTTTTATTGCTGGGAACAAGATACTATTCAATCCGAATGGTGCCTTGATAAATATATTTACAAGGGTAAATGAACTTTCTGATCAGTATTTCTTTGTATGCAATGCTCTGAGTAGTAGTATTGATGTTGAAAGTAATGAACTTGACTCAGAATTGTCTTTTTCCGGAAAACCAGTTGTGGATAGACCAAGGCCCTTTTCATTGGTCAGGGATCGCGATTTTATTGTACTTAAAGAAGATATGTCTGCTGTTGAAGTTTCTGATCATGTCTCTTTTCATATTGAATTTCCTGCTAACAAACTCAAGCCCGGCAGATATAGTATCAAAATATTTGATGAGCTAGGTAAAGATACATTGAGTGTAGATTTTGATGTGAATTGGGAAGATATGCCTCAATCATTAGTGAAGATTGATGATGCAGTCGATTATATGTATTATATCCTGGATGATGAGAGGTATGAAAACTGGCAATCACTAAGACCCTCTGAAAGAGAAATTGCTTTTAATTCTTATTGGGAAACAATTGATCCGACACCAAATACTCCTTTTAATGAAGCACTCTATCAATATTTCAGTAGAGTTGATTATGCATTTTTTAACTATCGTACTATAGTACAGAAAGATGGTGGAAAAACTGACCGAGGAAAGATTTATATTCTTTATGGTGATCCAACTTCCAGAGAGGAAAAATTTGTAGATGAAGAGTCAGTCATAGTTTGGCGGTATGAAAATCTAGGTAAAGAGTTTCAGTTCAGAGCTGTCGCAACTGGTGTATATAAGCTCACGGCTATAAATGAAATTTAAGTTGTAAATTGTATTAATCTTCGTAATAACCCAGTATTATTGATGCCTATTCTTGAAGTAAAAAACGTTGTCAAGCGTTTTGGTTCGTATAAAGCAACAAATGATGTTTCCCTTGAAGTTGAGTCGGGTACCATATATGGTCTTTTAGGTCCGAATGGTGCAGGTAAAACTACCCTAATCCGTATGATTACTAATATCTACAAGCCCGATGAAGGTATTATCATGCTCAACGGTGAAGAAGTAAGTCCGGAGATGCAAGAGAAGATAGGATATCTTCCTGAAGAGAGGGGGTTATACAAGAAAATTAAAGTTATTGATCAATTAGTCTATTTCGGAACTCTGAAGGGTATGTCGTCGCATGCTGCCAAACTTGCGGCTATGGAGTGGCTTGCAAAGCTGAATGCATCTGATTTTGCACAGAAAAAAGTACAGGAGCTTTCTAAAGGAATGGCTCAGAAAGTTCAATTTATAGCTACAGTACTTCATGATCCTCCCTTCCTAGTACTTGATGAACCATTCTCGGGATTTGATCCAGTCAATGCAGAACTTCTTAAACAGAATGTTATTGACATGAAAAACAATGGAACAACCATAATCTTATCAACTCACGTTATGCAACAGGTTGAGGAAATGTGTGATAGTATTACTCTTATTGATAAGGGTAAAGCGATACTTCAGGGAAGTGTTAGGGATATTAAGAAGCAACATGGCCGCGATATACTTGTGCTAGAATACGAAGGTGATTCTAGCTTTCTTGATACTTTTTCCGGACTGGAATTTATTAATCGTACCAATTCAAGGGCAGAGATTAAAGTCAAGGGTGACATTGATCTTGCAAAGAAAATATTATCAGCTGCGATAGAAGGCTGTACCCTATATCGATATGAACTTCTGGAACCACATCTCAATCAGATATTTATTGACACTGTATCAAACAAAGAGAATTACACGATCACGAATGAAGGAGGTGTAGTCTGATGACAAAGAAAATACTTACTATCATTTCGCATGAGTTTACATCAAAAATTAAGTCCAAAGGATTTTTGATAGCGACCTTTGTAGCTCCTATTGCAATTATAGGTCTGTATGGACTTTTGATTTACCTCTCTCTTTCCTTTGATCAATCGGAGAAGAAGCTTCTCTTTGTAGACAGTGGAAAAGAGTATATTTCTCAGATGGTAGCCCAGGATCCCGAATTATATGCATTGACTACTGAATCTATTGATAAGCTGAAGGAGCAGGTCAATCACGGTACTATTGATGGCTATGTTTCGATTCCTGAAGATATTATTGAGAACGGAGAGTTCTCAGTTTATACAAGTGGTGGAGGAGGAACCGGTTTTATAAGTAAACTTAAAGATGATGTTGGAGATGTTGTTGAGGGCATAAGAATAAAGAAAGCTGGGATAGATCAGACAATTCTGGACGGTATTTTTAAACCTGTCTCTCTTAAAACCAATATGATAGATGAGCAGGGCAATGAGCAAAGAGATGAAACAGAAGCTAAGTCATTTATTGGAATTGTATTTGGTTTCCTAATGTATATGCTCATCTTTATCTATGGAGGTTTTGTTTCAAGGGGTGTTGTTGAGGAGAAATCTAACCGAATAGTTGAGATTATTGCTTCATCTGCTAAGCCAATTGATATACTTATGGGCAAGATCGTGGGTATCGGTGCCTTGGGTATTACTCAGATACTTATGTGGCTTGTATTGATTAGCGTTATGTTTGCTGTAATTGCTGGTGCCGGTATTGGTCCTGATGTTGACTCAGTTCAGCAAACAATTAATAATCAGCCTGGCCTTGATGCTGGTTCTAACTCTATACAGGAAGAATTAGTTGGTAAGATTCTTGGAGCTATAGATTTAGCAACAATAGTTGGTTTTATCTTTTTCTTTATAGCAGGATATTTCATTTATTCTGCAATGTTTGCTGCGCTTGGTGCTGCTGTTGATAATGAGCAGGATGTGCAGCAGCTTCAGTTACCCCTTACAGTACCAATTTTTATTTCTTTGGGTATGATTACACCGGTGAGTCAGAATCCTGATGGTCTTCACTCGATAATCTTTACAATGTTTCCATTAACATCCCCTATACTGATGCCGGCCCGAATGGCAGCTACTAATGTCCCTTTGATAGAGGTTATTGCTTCGGCAATTCTATTGGTACTAGGTTTCTTAGGAATTCTCTGGGTATCAGCCAAAATCTATCGTATTGGGATTTTGTCTACAGGCAAAAGACCTAGTTTTAAAGAACTTTGGAAATGGATCCGAACTGCTTGATTACTTAAGCTCTATCTAAAGATATTACTTCTAAATCGTATGCCAAGTGAAGTTACTTTGTTGCTTTGGGGTAATGGAGATGTATAGTCTTCGAACATTTTTTCGTATAAACCATAAACTTCGATATTGCCTGCGTTTCCATTCAATTGTAAACCAAGTTCAGCTCTGGAAAGAAAATAAATCTCTCTTTCAATAAGATTCAAAGTATTAATTCCTCTTACGAATAACTTAGCCATTTCCCATAAATGATAATAAGCCTCAATATGAGGGGTTAATTTAAAACTAAGATTTTCTAAGGATGGTGATAAATCGTTTTCAGGTGAACGGTGATCTGAAGCTACAACAATATATTGACCATCAATTCCCCATGTAAAATCTATTCTATTACTGATATCTATTTTCTTTGATAGAAAACCAAATACAGGTCCTGCATAAAGAGTTACTCGCTTAGTAGGTTCATCCTGCATTTCGCCCGGATCAAAATTATCTATTTCGTGTCTGCATCTATGGCTAAATCCGATTTCCCAAATACCATATCCAAAATCATGGCTATATCTTATTTCCTCTTGCCAACTAGCTCCATATGGATCAAAACCTATATCATTATAAGGATTGGCTATGACATTGCCGACTACTGAAAACCAAAGTGCTGAATTATCCCAACGATAAAAGATTCCGGCACCTCCAAAGACTAAATTATATTTTAAAGCTTCATCACGGCTGCCATAACCAGATTCCCCCAAACCTATGAAGTCCATACTATGCATAAACCTGTTTTCATTACTTCTTATTTGATCTAAGGGAGAATAAAACCCGAATCTTTGCATGTCATGTTGAGAGAGGATTACAGAATAAGCTACTGTTGATAGGAGTAAAACGAGGACTGGTTTCAGCATTAGATATGACTTTTGTTAATAAATCAGTTACCTATTATAAGTAACCTTATCCTTTTTTTAGTTGCTTGGGTGTTAAATTTGTATAAAAACTATTAAGGCCAGAGATAAAACATGATAGTACTTGATGGATATAATCTTACAATTGATAAGCTTGAATCAATAGCACGCAGAGGTATTAGTGTTAAGCTTGAAGATAAGTGCTGGGATAATATAGCTGCCTGCCGTAAGATGCTGGAGCGCAAGATTGAGTCAGGCGCTACAATGTATGGTATTAATACCGGTATAGGTGAATTTAGTGAGGTTTCGCTTACCGAAGAGGAAGTGAAGGACTTTCAGCGCTATTTAATATATAACCATGCTGCCGGGATTGGCGAGCCAGCTCCTATTGAACATATAAAAGCTGCTATGGTAGGACGAGTAAATGTCCATGCTAAGGGTCATAGTGGGCTTCGCCCCGTGATAACTGAAACTCTTATAAAATTGATTAATGCTAATGCGATACCGGTTGTTTGCGAAAAAGGCTCAGTAGGGGCTAGTGGTGATCTTGCTCCCATGAGTCAGCTTGCTCTTTGTCTTATGGGTGAGGGAGAAGTATGGTACGAGGGTAAAAGATATCCGAGTAAGCAGATTATGGAACAACTTGGAATTGACATTCCCGGACTTGAAGCTCGCGATGGACTCGCTACGATAAATGGATCGAATTTACTGACTGCTATTGCTGCTCTACAGATTTATGATATACGCCGTTTGCTCTATCAGTTTGAGATAGCAGCAGCAATGTCGCTGGTAGCTCTCAAAGCTAATCTAAAACCATATGATGAGAGAATTACATCACTTCGAGGATTCCAAGGAGCGGTTAAAAGCTCTCGCATACTAACAAGACTCTTAAATGAGTCTGCTTTGGGAAGAGGCGATATTAAAGTAAAAGTACAAGATGCGTATTCTATGCGTTCTACTCCTCAGGTTATTGGAGCAGCCAGAGATACTGTTGAGTATGCTGCTTCACAAGTAGAGATCGAGCTTAATGGTGTAGGCGATAATCCTATATTTCTTACAGAAGAAGAAACATATCTGTCAGGTGCAAATTTTCAAGGAACACCTGTTGCTCTGCCAATGGATAATGTGAAAGCAGCTGTAACAATGGTGTCTGTACTTTCAGAAAGAAGACTAAATAGGCTATTAAATCCTGCATTATCAGTAGGCTTACCGCCATTCTTAACTGAGCGACCTGGTTTCTTCAGCGGGATGATGCTGAGTCAGTATACTGCTGATACGCTTATAGTTGAGCAACGCACGCTTTCGCAGCCAGCCAGTATACAATCTATTCCAGCAGCTGCTGACCAGGAAGATTTTGTTTCCATGGGTATGAACACTGTACTACAGAATCAGCAAATTATCAAAAATGCTTATGCAGTTCTTGGTATAGAGTTTATGGCAGCCGCCCAGGCGCTTGACATCAGAAAGTATGATGCCGGTCCGGCTCTTACGGCTGCTATGAATGTTATTCGCGATAAGGTTAGCTTTCTTGATATAGATCGACCATTATATCGCGATCATAATACAATGGCTGAGTTAATTGAGTCTGGGGCAATTCTTGATGCAGTTCAGGGAAAGATAGGTAGACTATCTGATATATAAAGGATCAAAATCATTTTCTATTACGATTCGAAAATGGAAGAAAGCAAAATTTGAGTATTAGGCATAATAAGTTATTATCAGCCGTATCAACTGCAGCGTGGAAAACTGTAGAGCGTGCTAAGGCCTCTGACAATATCTTCATGATTGGGCTGGCTGTAGTTATAGGCCTGGTTGCAGGTTTTGGTGCAATTTTTATACGCTGGTTGATCAGTTCTGTAAAAGAATTGGCCTTCGGTTCATCAGGAGATTTCCTTTCGGCAGTACAATCAGCTGACTGGTGGATAGTACTGCTTGTTCCTGCATTGGGAGGGCTTTTGGTAGGCCCATTGATTTATTTTCTTGCTCCTGAAGCTAAAGGTCATGGAGTTCCTGAAGTTATCCAAGCTATTTTACAGCGGGGTGGTATTATTCGTCCGAGAGTTGCTGCAGTCAAAGCACTGGCTTCTGCAGTTACTATCGGAACGGGAGGTTCAGTAGGGCGTGAGGGGCCGATTATTCAAATTGGCTCATCTTTAGGCAGTACTGTTGGTCAGATTTTTAAACTACCGAGTAGGAGATTAAAAACATTAGTGGGTTGTGGTGCAGCAGCAGGTATTGCCGCAGCCTTTAATGCACCGATAGCAGGGGCATTGTTTGCAATTGAGATTATTCTCATGGATTTTGCTGCTGCACAGTTTACAACTATTGTGATTGCCTCGGTTACTGCTACAGTTGTTTCTCATAGTTTCCATGGTGACTATGCAGAGTTTACAGTAAATGCCTTTCGTCTCAAATCGGCATGGGAAGCTTTTTTTTATATTGGTCTTGGTCTGGCTAGTGGTATAGTAGCTTATATTTTTATTAAGGTATTATATTATTTTGAAGAACTATGGGATAATAAGATCAGACTGAAATCATGGGCTAAACCAGCAGTAGGAGGCTTAATAATTGGTGCAGTGGGCCTCATCTTTCCTGAAGTTTTGTCTGTTGGGTATGAATCGATGGACAGTGCCTTGCAAGGAGAGATGTTATGGAATGTAGCATTGGCCCTGATCTTTATGAAAATATTGGCAATGTCGATGACGCTTGGTAGTGGTGGCTCTGGTGGGGTTTTCGCACCATCATTATTTGTGGGTACTATGTTGGGGACAGCATTTGGATATGGTGTGGGATATGTTTTTCCTGATTTAGCTGCTTCACCAGGAGCCTATGCTACAGTTGCTATGGGAGGTATGGTTGCTGGAACAGCTCGTGCACCAATCACAGCCATCGTAATAGTGTTTGAATTAACTAAACAAAACAGCATTATTCTTCCACTTATGATTACTTGTACGGTTGCATATATTATTTCTTCACGCTTATCCAGAGAATCAATCTACACACTGAAATTACTTTCAAGAAAAATCAAATTAAGTGAAAGAAATGAATCGAATATCATTAGTAATATTCTTGTATCAGATATTCTAAAACGCCAATTTGTGTTTGTTGTTGAAAACATGACATTCCAAGATGTTGTTAGTTCGATAATAAAGAATGGAGTTCAGCTGTTACCGGTTCTTTCGATAGAGGGTAAATATAGAGGCTCGATCTCTTTCGCGCAGATTCGGGACTACCTCTTTGAAAAAGATGAGTTGAGTAAGCTGGTTTTGGCGGGGGATCTAGCTGACAGTACATACCCAAGTGTAAATCCAAACAATACATGTAGAGAAGCATGGAGATATCTGGCCGATGCAGATGGGATGCCTGTATTAGACCCTAATGATCCTGGGAAATTATTAGGAATGATTTGGAGAAAAGATATTGATAGGGTTTTTAACAGAGAGCTTGAAAAGGTAGAGATTGCTTCCGATATAGCTAGTAGAATTACTCATAGTAATACCGAATCTGATATCAGATTTGCTGAAGGTTATACTATTGCCGAGATAAAAGTACCCAAGATATTTATTGGCAAATCACTTGCTGAACTTAAGATAAGAGGGCATTATGGTGTAGATGTGCTTTCGATTAAGCATGAAAGTATAGGTAAGGGGAATAAGGATGTTATTAATCCAATACCTTCGCCAACAGAGATTATATTAGAGACTGATAGAATCATAATAGCCGGAAAAGCTGAGTATATTGATAAGGTAAAAAGTCTTACTTCATAATCTGCTTTCGAAACGTTAATTTGTAGTGAGTAATAATTGCTAAATAAAATCTAACGAATGGGTATATTATGGCACTCTTCGAGAAAGAAATAGATTACTGGAACTCTAAGTACAAAGCTTATTCTGGTCTGGATACTTCGGAAGTAGTAGCAGGTAATATACTTCCGTCTATGGAAGCAATTGATGCAGTTTTCTCGGGGGATAATGTAGGTGACAATATTAATTTGGCAGGTCTTTATATTAACTTCCTGCTTCGGCCCAGGACAAGCTTTATAGCTCTTTCTGGGATTACCAATGGTGATATTAATAAGGCTGACATAGATACTTTAATAGCTACTAAACAGATAACCGATGCTGTAGTAAGTTTATATAGTGGATTCGATGCTGATAATTTCATATCTAGGTATCTTGATAATAAGAATGAAACTTCTTTAATAGATGTTCTTCAGGATGTAGAAACTGATGTGATTGATGGAATGACACTAGATGACTTCAAAGAACTCCTTGGACAAATTGCGGATTTTTTTGACATATATAATTCATCTTTAGAGAAAAGTTCCGAGGATAAAGAAAGTACTATGCCTTATCAAGCGGCAGTGATATTTTTACATGAAAAAGGTTTTGAGTCTGTGGCAGCCAGGATTGAGAATGAGTTTCAGACTACTACTTCTGATCAAAGAATTACAGTTGATCAAACTGTATCGCATATTCTTGATAGCCTGACTGAGCTGGAAGAACTTGGCTATAATAGGCATGTTTTTGCTTAAGACTAATATTTTATTACTGAAAAGGAATATCTTTGAAATTTATAGATAGCGCTAGTGTCGAAGTAAAATCAGGCGATGGAGGAGCAGGGCATATCTCTTTTAGGAGAGAGAAATTTATGCCTATGGGTGGGCCTGATGGTGGTAATGGAGGCAGAGGTGGTGATATAGTAATTATAGCTAATTCGAATATGGCTACTTTACTGGACTTCAGATATGTTAGGAAATACTATGCGGAAGATGGTGCTCCTGGCAGCAAAGCAAATAAAACAGGCAAGAATGGAAAAAGTAAGAAGATAAAAGTTCCGGTAGGTACTCAGGTATTCGATGCTGATAGTGGAGAATTACTAGCAGATATAGATGCTAAAGATAAAAAAGTAACTTTGCTAAGAGGCGGGAAAGGTGGGAAAGGAAATGCTGAATTTGTTACTTCAACTCGTCAGGCCCCCAGGTATGCACAGCCTGGAATACCAGGTGAAGGTCGGAATATCAGATTTGAACTGAAACTTATAGCCGATGTAGGTTTTGTCGGTATGCCTAATGCCGGAAAGAGCACATTGATTTCTGTTATATCAGCTGCTAAGCCAAAGATAGCAGACTATCCATTTACAACCCTTACCCCAAATCTTGGGATTGTCAGAATGGGTGAATATGAGTCTTTTACCGTAGCTGATATTCCGGGTCTTATAGAAGGAGCCAGCAAGGGAAAGGGTTTGGGGTATCAGTTCCTTAAGCATGTTGAGAGGACTGCGGTATTACTCTATATGATTGATATAAATTCGGACGATATCAAGGCCGAGTATGAGATGTTGAGGAATGAGCTTCATAGTTATTCAGAGCTAATGCGTGAGAAGCCATTTATGGTTGCTCTGACGAAAATTGATTCTGCTACTGAAGAACTTATTGCTGAAACAAGTGGACTTGATTTTGATGGGAAATCTCCGGTTTTTATTTCTTCAGTTTCGGGTCAAAACATAGATGATTTGAAGACTATTCTATGGACCAGTATTAAAGATGAAAAAGGGCTTGGTAATGAAATTTAGTGTGGAAAGTATAAGGTTATTTTTTGAAAATTTGCTTTGAAATGCTCTGTGTGTTCTTGAAAACATTGCTAGTTTCTATCAGCTTTTTATTGTGCAGTATGAATTGTTTCACCCAAGATCATAAAGCTACTGATAGTATTCGTAGTTATAGTCTTGGTGAGATAGTGAAGATAGCTGATGATGATTCTCAGCCTAAACAGCTTTCTACAACTGATATAATACCATTTAGACAAATACAGAAAAGCGATGCTACCTCAATAGCGGATGTTTCTGCATTAATACCGGCTGCAAGACTTGAGACCAATTCTAGAGGAGAGACACTTTTATATTTACGAAATTCAGGTGAGAGGCAAACTGCACTTTTTTTCGATGGAGCATTACTGAATATTCCTTGGGATAACCGGATGGATCTTTCATTCATTCCATCTGATATTATTGGTACAATGCAGGTTGCTAAAGGCTCATCATCCATATTATATGGTCCGAATACAATGGGTGGTGCTGTAAGCCTTAGTTCATTCGAGAGGTATAATAATGGTCAGACTAATATACTGAAGAGTATGGTTGCCGATGGACCTGGTTATTTGCTAAGCGGAACCTCTCATAATAGAACAGAGAATACTAATATAATTGTTCACTTTAATCATCTGGATGAGCAGGGTATAATTGCTCCATCATCGCCTGAATATAGACAATTTAACCGTGATGCTGATAGTAAAGTTATACCAAATTCATACCGGGAGCGTACTTCTGGTTACGTTAGGGCTGAGACAGAGCTATCTAATATGAAAATTGGCATTGGTCTATTAGCTATTAGCGGTAGTAAAGGAGTTGTACCGCAGGATAATAGAGAAAAGAGCACCCGATATTGGCGGTATAGTCAATGGGATAGGATATTAGGTATTTTTAACACTGAGTATACTTTTGAAAAAGAGAATATGATCAGGGCAACACTTTGGACTGATAATTTCTCGCAATCAATTGACAAATATCAGAGTATTACATATGATCAGCTTGAAGAAACTCAGGAAGATAGTGATTTTACTTATGGAGGACGTATAATATGGGATCTAGGTATAGGCGATGGAATCCTATCAACTTCTTTACTTGGTTATTCATCTCACCACAATCTGGGAGTTAATAATTCTTCTTCAGACTTCAGTCAGAATACTGTTTCCATTGGTTCGGAATATCGTTCGGCTATCGAAGGAATAGATTATGTATTGGGGGGAAGTTTTGATTTCAATACTACACCTGAAACTGGCGGTTTTATTGAGGAAGCTGGCAATCAGATAACTGATTATAGTTTTGTTGTTGGTCTGGGTTATGATCTGAGCATTAGCGACAGACTCTTTATTAATCTTTCCAGGAAGAACCGTTTCCCAACTTTAAGGGAACAATATTCTGATGCTGATAGATTTGTTGTTAATCCTGACCTCAGATCAGAACAAGGTATTCTATCTGAGTTAGGATATGCGATTCAAACAGAGAATCATAAGATATCTATAGTAGCTTTTCTGAATAGTTTCGAGGGACTCATTGAAGTAAGACCGGTAATAGGCGATTCGATTGGTAGAAATCTAAGGACAAATCTGGATGATGCTTTGATACCGGGTATTGAAATAGATGCTCAGGGACGTTTTACTGAGATAAATATGAACTACTTAGTTAATCTCTCTTTTATGGAGCCTTCCGGAAGTATTGGTGGAGAGGATATGGAGCTGGAGACTCGTCCTAAGATTATTGGTTTTGGAAGATTGGAATTTGACTTTTGGGATGATTTCAGATTAATGCCTGAATTAGTTTTTAATTCCAATCAGTACAGTTATAATGATAGTCAACTTGTCGAAATTGGATTTCAATTTAGGACTAATTTACGGGCATCATATAGATTTCTGGCTGGTCAGACCTCTTATGACTTTTTTGCTCGAGTCGATAATATCACAGATGAATCCTTTTTGTTTAAAGTTGGGTTCCCCTCAGCTGGTCGTGTTTTTAGAACAGGTTTGACTGTGATATTGTAAATTGCATATAGTTAAGATTCTCTTGCTATATAAAAAAGTAACATAAATTTCTCCTAGTACCAGCTCATTATGCCAAGAGACCAGGATTTTCCTGAAATAGATGATCATAGCTTAGCTAATGATCATGACAGTATAGTTCAAGATAACTCTGAGGAGGTTGGATCTGAGATTAGATCTAGCTCTCAAATGGGTTTTATGGACCATCTTTCTGAGCTGCGTAATGTATTATTGTGGATTGTAGCAGGTATTATTGTTGCAGCTGTAATTGGAGGAATATTCATTGAAGAAATAGTTGAATATATCCTGCTTCATCCGGCAAAAGAAGCCGGAATGAAATTGCAGAACCAACAACCATATGGACAAGTTTATTTTTTTTTCAAAACCATACTTTGGTGTGGAATAGTGATTTCACTTCCTCATACATTATTTCAGATTTGGCGGTTTGTTGAGCCAGCCTTGTATAAGAATGAGAAGTCATGGGCTAAGACAATTATTTTCTTTACAACGTTCTGTTTCTTATGTGGTATTACATTCGCATATTATGTGATGTTACCTCCCATGCTCTCCTTTGCTACATCTTTTGGTACCGATATAATATTGAATCTCACGGATATAAATGAATATTGGGATACAATAATGATGGTAATATTAGCGGCTGGTCTTTTCTTTGAGATGCCT
>Ga0207422_1002194_pt1 | contig 28098 bp, 35 predicted proteins | sample MarCyaLeptolynsp_FD_187757 | JGI IMG/M metagenome (GOLD analysis project Ga0207422, IMG submission 187757) | Marine cyanobacterial communities from Panama - species 1 Leptolyngbya sp. (SPAdes) | ecosystem: Environmental > Aquatic > Marine > Unclassified | place: Panama: Panama City | collected... | reverse complement strand
TCATCTGGGCTGCGGAAATAAGCTGATGAGTACATCATGTTTTCATCAAGGAATAATTGATACAGGTCGTTGCCAATATCATAGTGTGCTTTTATATTGCGCTTAGAACCTTTAATAGTGTTTCTTAAGATAGTGTTAATAATGCGATTGAGATGTCTGGAAAATGATGCGATACCATGTTTGAAGCCAAACAGTGTATTACGGTTAACGGTGAAAATTCTTAGCACCTCAATTAAATCGTCCGACGTCCACCATCCATCGATGTAAGTTTTTCCTGCCGCGGGTTCGCCGCCAAATATAATTGCACGAAAAGCACGCATATCTTGAACACGAATAACCGCATGAATATTGCTTGCGCAGTCCACTTTACCGAATTCGTAAACCATGTCGTCAGCGTATAGTTGCAGGAAACCAATTTGTATATTGTCTAGTTTTTTCAGTAACACTGACATGCAGAATTGGTCTAGCCAGCTAGTGCTGTTGTTAGCTTGTATGGTTTTATTTTGGTCTGGAATAATAGACATATTGCTACCTGCTAATATTTTTTGGGTGTGGTACATAATCAATGCCTTTTAGCCATAGCTTGAGGGCTTGTAGGTGAATTGCACCTACTACCTTCAATGTCATACAAGGAAAATTGATTAATGTAGTTGTTAGGTTTCTGGTATTTAATTCAATTTTTTTAAGGCTCATTGATGCATCAAATAATTTTTTATTGCCATCGATATTTTCAACACTAAATTGCAAATGATTGCCGGGTACATGAATATTCCATTGGTACTGCATTTGCATATTCATGAATGGTGAAACATGAAAATCTTTTTGTTGTTTGGGTGTGATAAAGCGTTGATTTTTTTCTTCGCCAGCTAAAACATAACAATGTTGCTCTTTCCATGGTGTATTAGTGACTTCCGCAACTACGTGTGTGAGTTGCTCGTCATTTTCATCGAAGCAGTAATACACACTGATTGGGTTAAAAATATGACCAAAGTATCTGAAGTGAGTCAGTAACCGTATTGGTCCGTTGGCAGAGTCTCCAGTTTTATTTTTGATCAGTCCGCGTATTGCATCTGATAAGTTTTTTGACTCATCGCCATAATGATCTTTTCTGTAAAATGATGCTAAGCCAGACTTTTCAACGCGCCATGCGTAGTGATTATTAAAAAGAGTTGGCAATTCATCCAGGTCGACATACATCATGAATAATGTATAAGTGAAGCTATGTGCACGCGGCTCAAAGCGGCGATGATTAACTTGCCCTTTGTAAATGCAGCTGTGCATTTCCAACCTCTTGATTAAATTGTTCAATTGTAGTGACAGCACTCCATACGCCGTCCTCATGAAAGCCGTTGCGCCAGTAAGCGCCACAGTACCAGGTGTTTTTATCTCCATTGAGCAAGGCTTTATTTGCTTGTGTCTGAATAGCTTCGGTGTCAAATACAGGATGTTGATATGCAATTTTTCTGATGATCTTTTCAGGATTGATATGATCGGTCAGGTTTAATGTAACAAAATAGTCATTATTTGTTTGTAGCGGCTGTAAGCGATTCATGTAGTAAGTGACTTTGGCAACATCGCTATGATTTTCTGGTAGCAAATAATTCCATGCAGACCAAGCTTGCTTATTATTCGGCATCAGACTCGCGTCAGTGTGCAATACTGCTTCATTATGCTGATATTTAATCTTGCTTAGTGTTTGTTGCTCTTTGATTGTAGGATTGCTTAGTAAAGTAAGTGCTTGATCGCTATGACATGCCATAATCACATGGTCATAAACCTCGGTAACTTGATCGTCAATATGGATAGCAATTTTGTTGTTGTATCGATCTATCTTGTGAATACTTGTATTCAGTCTGATTTTGTCAACAAATGGCTGTGATAATTTTTTTACATACTGGCGTGAACCGCCGACAATAGTTTTCCATTGCGGCCTGTGGTTGATATTAAGCAAGCCATGGTTATTAAAGAAAGTCAGAAAGCTATGCGCTGGGTACTGATAGATATCTTCCATTGAAGACGACCAGATGGCTGCTCCCATGGGCAGAATATAATAGTCTATAAATGTTTTAGTGAAATAGTTTTGAGTTAAAAATTCACCCAGAGTAATTTTTCTGTCTGTTTTTGATATAAGTGCTTTAGCTAAGCGGTTAAACCTTAAAAAATCAAATAAGATTGTATATGACTTAGTTCGGTGCCAATTATTTCTATTAAATGCAAGCCCCTTAATGCCCTTGCCGCACCATTCGAAATGGCTTGATTCACATTTGGCTGAGAAGCTCATTTCAGAGTTGGCTATTTGAATATCTAACTGGCTTATAAGTTTTTCAAAGTTAGGATATGTCCAGTCATTAAATACAATAAAACCAGTATCGATTGGAATAATATTACTGCCTTCATTAACATCAATGGTATTAGAGTGCCCACCAATATAAGCATTTTTTTCAAATACAGTGATATCGTGCTGGTGCTGTAAGTAATGCGCAGCAGTTAAACCCGATATACCAGAACCTATAATTGCAATTTTCATGATTTTTTGATTGTTTTTGAAAGAAGACGAAACTGGATTGCATCAGGCAGTAGTGAAATAAACTTCAAGCTGTAACTGAATCGTTTAGGGAAGTGTATTTCGTGCTGTTTACGTGCAATGCCCTGTAAAATATATTCTGCGGCCCGTTGCGTGCTGATAATAGCCGGCATGTCGAAATCATTTTTGTCAGTGAGTTCGGTTTTTACAAAGCCAGGACATATAACCGAGGCGCTGATGTGCTTAGGTGATAAACTTACTTTGAGTGCGCGGAATAAATTTCTTATCGCAGCTTTAGTCGAGCCATAGGCTTCAGAGCGTGGCAGGCCTAGATAGGCTGCTGTACTACTCATGCCAATAAGCTGTGCATGATTGGATTTTTCTAGCAATGGCAGTGATGCTTCTATGCCATAAATCATGCTCATGTAATTACTTTTAAATAATCTCTCAAACATCTCGCTTTCGAAATTATCCACATCCAAGTATTCGCATGTACCGGCATTTAAAATAGCAATATCCAAATGGCCGTCGTGAGTTTTGATTGCTTCACAGATGTCGAGATTCGCCTGTTTATTGCTTAAATCAGCTTTGGCAATATGAATAGTACTTTTATCTGCGCACTGGTCGAGTGTTTCCTGTAATCCTTGTTGTGATCGAGCAGAGATATACATGTGGCAATCTATGTTTGATAAAGCAATAACTAATGCTCTGCCAATACCGGAAGAGGCTCCCGTGATCCAAACCACCTTATTGGCAAAATGATTTGATACTTTGCTAGAAAGCATTGCGGACTGTCCTCACGGCTGAACCAAGAATCGGAATGCGTTCATAAATTAATGCACCAAGGTCATAGTAATCGCGGTGATAACAAACTTTTTCATCTTCAAAGCGAATAAACGAGGCGCCATCAACAAAAATTTCATTATTTTTTGCTAGTTTTTGATGCTTTAGTTGCATTTGCCACTCAATGGCATGTTCATCACTTTTATTAATATGATTAGTGATAGTGAAGTGGCAATGATCTACACGCCTATACAAGTTATTAAAGTAGTCGGTGAGCGCATCAAGCCCGTTGATGCCTTTTACCGGGTCTATAAATTCAATTTCCTGCGTATAGATTTGACCGAGCTTTTCATCGATGTTGTGGCTAGATAGCGAATTTATATTGTTTACAAAGTCGCTGATTAAATGATTATCCATGTGATTCTTCCTGTTTCACAATAAAAACTAGAACTTCGCCAACATTGAGGCCGAATTTTTTTATTTGTGCTTCACTTACCAGTGCTTCATTGTTGATTTGATACAGCCAATCGTTAAGGGTTACTACGAGTGGCCCGTTCTCTGTATCAATTTGTAACTGGTAGCTCCAGTTAAAAGCGAAGCCGGCTTGTTTGCCTGTTGCGATGCCAATGACATCATCGGCTTCACCTATGCTAGTGTTGTCATCCTGTCTCTGTAGTCTCCAAATACGTTCCTGAGTGCGTCCATCTGCATATGTGAAAAGCTCATACAGGTGGCCTTTGTCATTTTCCCAACTGCCATTTAAATCGACGCTAAATCTCTCTATAACTTCACCCTTCCAGTTCTTAACTAAGCCCCAGCCTTTTAAGTCACCGGTAAAATAATCTTTCAAGTCAAATTCCGGGGTGCTTCCCTGGTAGTCTTCCAGCGTTGAGCTACAACTAGATAAACTGATCACTGCAGCCAAACATGCAGTGAAAAAAACAAACTTATAGCGTTTCACCGAGCAACTCCTTTCTGTGTTTCTGGTACTTGGCATTTGGGCTTAGCCAGATATCTAAAAATGCTGAACTGAATTGTTTATCATCAATACTGCCGAGTTTTTTGTGGTTGGAATAAAAAGCGTTGCTGCCATCTTCGCTGGAAATAAAAATCAAGCGATCCCCTGGTTTTACATCGGGCCAGATTTCTTCCAGTAAGCTTAACCATGCGTCTAATGGGTGTTGGTTTGCAAATCCAAGTCGCTTCCATTCCTTGAGTGTACTGGACAATAAGCGTTTTGCTTTTATATTGCGTGCATATTGTATGGATAAAGCAGTGGCGTTTTGCAGCTTGTTTGCCTCGTTACTCGTAGCCAGAGACCAGAATGAGGCATCATAGATGTGTATGCCAAAGCGCGAGAATCTTGCTTCGCCAAATTGTTGCGTGTTTTCCCAGTCAGCCATAATGTATTCAGGTAGCTTGCTGATAGATTCATTGGCTGCTTGTGCACAAGTGATGCTCGCTAGTATGGATAACAATAATATATAAGATATTTTACGCATGGGCAGATAATTGATTTCTAGTGTAGCTATGATTTCATAGCCAGCTTATAGTCGGGCTGTCCAGAATATTAAATATATTTAATGTTGGCTTGATAGGCAGTACATCAGATATGAGTATGATGGGTCGATATAGACAAAAAGTTAAATTTAGGATTGCTTGAATATGCGAATCTTGTGTATCGAAGATGATCAAGAGTTGATGGATTACCTGTTAAAGGGTTTGTCTGAAGAAGGCCACGTTGTTGATGCTGCCCAGAACGGCAAAGATGGGCTGTTCCTGGCTATGACAGAAAAATATGATGTTATGTTGATTGATCGCATGTTGCCTGAAGTGGATGGCCTAACCATTATCAAGACCCTTAGAGGGGCGGGTAACTCAACACCAATATTAATATTCAGTGCTTTAGGTGAAGTTGATGACCGCGTAAAAGGTTTGCGCTCGGGTGGTGATGATTACCTGGTAAAACCATTTGCTTTTTCTGAACTTACTGCGCGTATTGAAGCATTGTACCGTAGGAATCAAAACACTAATGACTCTGAAATCACATTGAAAGCGCGGGACGTGGAACTTGATTTGCTCAAGCGTGAAGCCACGCGCGGTGAACGTGATATTCCGCTACAGGCTACTGAGTTTAGGTTGCTAGAATATTTGTTAAGGAATAAAGGACAGGTTGTCACGCGAACCATGCTACTTGAGTATGTATGGGATTATCACTTCGATCCGCAAACCAATGTGATTGATGTACATGTCAGCCGGCTGCGTCATAAGATAGATAGCGAAGATCCTCAATATCTGATTAAAACCAAGCGTGGATCAGGGTACATCATTGAAGATGCCTAGTTCGAATACAACACGAGAATATAAAAAGAGTTCTAGTTTTAAAGCGGCAAATCTTTTTTTATTGCTGTTGCTATTTTCTACGCTTTGCTTGAGCGCTTCTCTATATCTTTATCTGCAGCCGGATAGTGACGAAATCAAAATACTAATTGTATTGCTAGTAGTTGCGGGTGTGTTGCCTTTGCTATTGCTGGTGCTGGCAAGCTATCTGATTAGTATTTTTGTCGTCACGCGCATTAATCGCATTGCCGATACTGCCAATGAGATTATGTCTACAGGTGATTTAACTAAACGCCTCAAAATTGATTCACGCTGGGACGATTTAAGTTTTCTTTCCCAAGTACTCAATAGTATGTTGGATAAAATTGAACAGCTTATGTCAGGTGTTCAGCATATTACTGACACTATTGCGCATGATTTAAGAACACCACTTGCACGTCTGCGCAATAAGCTTGATGCAGAGAAAGACGATAAACTGGTTACTGAAGTAGATGGCTTGCTTAAAACGTTTAACTCCTTGTTGAGCCTATCAAGTATAGAGTCTGGACGTCAGCAGTTAAAATTTGTTGAGTTTGATTTGCAAGCCTTAATAGAAGATGCGGTTGGTTTATATGACCCGTTAGCTTTTGAAAAGCAGCAAACTATCACTGTAACAACAGTGCCGGCCAGCTATCGTGGGGACCGGGACTTAATGTTTCAGGTAATTGCTAACTTGCTGGATAATGCCATTAAGTTTACTCCTGAAGGTGGGCACATTCATGTACAACTGGAAGTGATTAATGGGCGATGTAAAGTACATGTTGACGACAATGGCCCGGGTATTCCAGTAAACTCGAGAGATAAAGTATTCGAGCGTTTCTATCGTGACCCGGAGCAACAAGCGCTGCAAGGGGCTGGTTTGGGACTAAGTCTGGTGAATGCGGTATTGAAATTACACAAAGCAGATGTACATCTCGAATACAAACAATCCGGCCTTAGAGTGACATTGGATCTGTAAACTTTTTATTAAGGATGATAAGTAATGAGTGCGCAACCTCACGTGGTCTTTTACGATGATTCATGCCCGCTGTGTGATGCAGAAATAGAACATTATAAAAAAATAAAGCCCGTGCATGATATTGATTGGCTAGGTATCCATGCCCACTGGAATTCGATACAGCCATATGGTTTAAGTAAAGAAACATTACTACGCCGAATCCATGCAGTTCACAGTGATGGCACAGTAGTGAGTGGCGCTGCAGTGTTTGTATTGATTTGGAATTCGTTACAGCACTACAATCGCTTAGCTTGGCTGGTATCAAAATTACATCTGTTGCCTATTATGGACTTTTTCTATAAATACTTCGCTGCCTGGCGCTATAGGAAAAATCAACATTGCAAAATTGGCTAATGACAGACAATAAATATAATTATGCGTTAGAATGCTGTTACTCAGTGTTATCCCAGTTTTTCAATTTTCAATAATCGATTTTCTGAAGAAAAGTGGATTTTAAAATCACCGTAGATTCCATCATGGGTGAGAAATTGTCTTAAGTTGCTAGCAGGGAACCTAACTGTACGCCCATCTTCGGCTGTACAAATTACTTCGTGTGCTTCGCCGCGATACAATCGCGCGAACTCTACAGAAGTGATAGCTAAAGATACAATAATGGAATTCATAACAGCATCAATATAACCCATAATACAATGAACAATAATAATTCTAATAAAAAAAATTTGGATGATAGAAAAGACTATAAAGTAGGGAAGTTAATTATGTCTGAGCTAAATAAAGATCCAATTCAGCAATTTAAATCTTGGTTAGATGAGGCGGTGGCGACAAAGAATATTATTGAACCCACAGCAATGAATTTAGCAACCTATTCGCAACATGAAGGTTTGTCATCCCGCATGGTGTTACTCAAAGGGCTTGATGACAAAGGGTTTGTATTTTTCACCAACTATGACAGCCGCAAAGCGCATGATTTGTCTGAATACAACCAGGCCGCGTTGTGTTTTTGGTGGGGGGCGTTAGAACGTCAAGTGCGAGTTGAAGGTGAAGTGGTGAAAGTAAGCGCGCAGGAAAGTGATGACTATTTCAAGTCACGACCACGCGGTAGTCAGATTGGTGCGATTGCTTCTGAACAAAGTAAGCCGATGGATTCCTATCAGGCTTTGCGAGACGAGATAGCAAATGTTGAGGAAAAATATAAAGACCTAGTGGTTATACCAAGACCAGGCTTCTGGGGAGGTTATCGTTTAATCCCAAGCGCGATTGAGTTTTGGCAGGGTAGGCCCAACCGTCTTCATGATCGACTTAAATATAATAAGGGGGCTAACGGAGACTGGGTGATAGAAAGACTGTCTCCGTAAACAATTAGCTGTAAATTATGTGCCACTCAGGCGCTGGCTTGGCTTTTTCTGGCCAGTATGTTTTTTCAGAATCGCTTGCGATGAGTTCCTCGCATTTTTTGCATGCTTCACCGTAAGTCATTTGTTCGTCGAATTTGCCTGTTTCAAAATCGTATTTGTGCTTCCAGGCAATAATATAGCCTGTATCTTCATCACGCTTGATGAGGTTTTCATTCGTCATTGAGGTTCCCTTTCGTTCCTTGGACTTATGCGAATTATTATTATATTAGGCTTCGCTAAAAAGACTGGTCATTTTAGACATCTAACAGCTCTTGTCTAGTATAAATTCCTCATATAGCGCGCTTTTATTAAATTCACTGAATACAAAAATAGTCATTTAAAACAATGGGTTAAAAAACATCTCCAGGTTTTGCTTATATTTGGCTATCAGATTTGATTAAAAAAAAAGCTATTCGCGCAGCTTTATGACAAAGGCGTACATTAAAGCGACTTCCTTGAGACTATCAAAGCGGCCTGATGCTCCGGCATGCCCGGCATCCATATTGGTTTTTAACAGTATGATATTTTCATTGGTTTTAATGGCGCGTAATTTCGCTGCCCACTTGGCAGGTTCCCAATAAGTTACACGCGGATCGGTAAGCCCGGCGGTAATTAATAAATGTGGATACGCTTGTGCCTGAATGTTGTCGTAAGGGGAATAACTCTTAATGTAATCATAGTCATCTTTAGACTTGATAGGATTGCCCCATTCAGGCCATTCTGGTGGCGTAAGTGGCAGGCTGTCATCGCACATGGTGTTGAGCACATCTACAAACGGCACATCAGCAATGGCCGAATGAAATAAATCCGGTCTGAGATTAATGACTGCACCAATCAACATACCGCCAGCAGAGCCGCCATGAATTGTAATGCCACCTTTATATGTGAAATCACTATTTATCAAATGCTCTGCAGCAGCAATAAAATCGGTGAACGTATTTTTCTTATTTTGTAGTTTGCCTTGAGTATACCAATCATAACCAAGTTCCATACCACCTCTAATGTGCGCAATAGCATACACATAGCCGCGATTAACTAGGCTGAAACGCGTTGTGGAAAAGCTTGCAGGCATACTACTGCCATAAGAACCATAGCCATATAGTAGCAATGGTGCTGTCCCATCAATACAAGTATTGCAATGGTAAACAATAGAAATAGGAATTTGAGTGCCATCTTTGGCTGCTGCAAATATACGCTTGGCTACATAGTCTTTAGGGTTATGGCCGGAAGGTACTTCTTGTTGTTTGCGTAGTACTCTTTCTTGTGTGCGCATATCAAAATCGAATACTTGGTTAGGCGTTGTCATAGAAGTATATGAAAAACGCAAGTTATGAGTAGCAAATTCAAAGCCACCATGCATGCCTAATTCGTAAGCTTCTTCATCAAATGCAATGTCATATTCTTGCATATTGTTGGCGAAGGGCCGTACGGTAATTTTGGGCAGGCCACTGATACGTTCAAAGCGTACTAAGTAGTCTTTGAACATATGAATACCTTTTAGTAAAGTACCTGTTTCTGGTAAGTAAAAGTCTTGCCAATATTGGCGTTGTGTCTGCTGTAAGCTGGTGGTCATTAGTTTGAAATCTTTGCAATCATCAGCATTGGTAGTGATATACCAGCTATCTTCACGATCACTAATAGAGTATTCGAGGTCTTTATAGCGAGTTTGAAATACTTGAGCCTGTTGATGGGGGTTATAAGCATCCAGGAAATGTATTTCTGTAGTGGTATGATCGTGTACAGATATTAGAATGAATCGATTTGATTCAGTACGATCAAGGCCGACAAAAAAGCCGGCATCTTGTTCTTGATAAACCAGAACATCGTTGCTTGGTGAAGTATTTAGAGTGTGGCGAAACACTTTGTCCGGGCGGTGATTACTATCAAGTGTAGTGTAAAAAATTGTATGGCTGTCCATAGCCCAAACAAAATTACCTTGTACATTTTCAATTGTTTCAGGTAAATATTTCCCGGTTTTTAAATCCAGGATGCGTAAGCTGTAAAACTCGGAACCTTTTGTATCAGTACAGTAAGCCAGGTAATTATGATCTGGGCTGTGTTCGCATTCGCCTATGTCAAAGTAATCATATTGTTTGGATAAGGCATCGGCATCTAATAAAACTTGTTCCTCGCCAGGCTTTTGATAGCGGCAGTAAAGTGAATGTTGGGCGCCAATTTCATAACGGTCATAATAATAGTAGTCGCCATCTTTACTGGGGACGGAAGCATCGTCTTCTTTGATGCGCGCCTTCATTTCTTCAAATAGCGTATCCTGTAAATGTTCAGTGTCTTGCATCCAGTCTTGAGTGAATGCATTCTCTTGTTCCAGATAGTCGCGGATGTTTTGTTTCAACTGAGTAGGGTCTTGCATGACTTGTTGCCAGTTGGCATCACGCAACCATGCATATTCGTCATCTCTTTGATCGCCATGCATTTGAATTGGGTGTGATATTTTTTTAGCAATTGGTGGATTCATTGGAATGTTTTGTTAATTAGATATGTAATTTTAAATGAGTGAATGTAAGTCGCCGCAAATTGAAAGTAGTCAAGTTGGGCCACATAAAAAACTGGCGAAACTTGTTCTTAAGTATCAACAATCCTGCATGCAGGATTCTATACCCAAGCACGCCTATGATGCATTTGAAATTGCTAATCAGTTTGTTGCCGGTGACGCAGTCGTATTAGACAGTGGTTGTGGTACCGCAGAGAGCAGCTATCGGTTGGCTCAACAATTTCCAGATATAAAAGTTATTGGTATAGATAAGTCTATTATTCGTCTGCAACGTAGTCATATGCATGGTAAACAGCCAGAAAATTTATTACTTTTGCAAGCTGATTGTGTACATATGTGGCGCTTAATCCAACAGGCGCAGTGGAAAATACAAAAACATTGCCTGTTTTATCCCAATCCGTGGCCTAAGCCGGGTCATTTACAGAGAAGATGGCATGGTCATCCAATTTTTCCAACATTAGTTGCATTGGGAGGTGTATTGATAATGCGTACGAACTGGAAAATTTATGCGCAAGAATTTGCACAGGCATTAACAATAATTTTAGATCGCCAGCTAGCAATAGCTGCTCTTTCACTTAATGATGCAGTTACTCCTTTTGAACGCAAATACTTACACAGTAAGCATTCATTATATGAAGTAATGGTAGAGCTAGATTAATTAAAGTGCGCTTGCATCTAATGCAACCTGCCATTGCGCACGAATTACATTGTTAGTTGCAAGGCTTGGCCCTTTAGGGCCACTGTGGCTGATTTTATTTGCTTGTGGGCCCATTGCATATTGATAGTATTGAATGGCTGCGGAGGAAAAATCCTTGCAACTAAAGGGCAGTTGGCCGCGGACTTCGAACTCGCCATCATCCTCCATTAATTCTATGTCTGCCAATAAATGGGAGTGGAATTCCTTGTTGAATTCAACATCAAACAAAACTTTAACGATTTGCTTGGGTGTTGTTTCCTTGGCGTCAATTACATCCGGAAACAAACCATGAAAAACAAAATTAGCTTTGCTCATTGTTATTTGCTCTCTTGTATAATGGAGTAAAGGCCCTCATATAATTAAAATCTAAACTCTCACGAAATCGATAACAATGGAATACGTATTAGTAACAAACACAGCTAAATTTGAGATACGTCAAGAACCGCTAGGGTTGTGGGATTTATGGGTGAATGGTATGCCAACATTATCATTTGAGACACCCCAGGATGCTGCGCGTTCTGTATATAATCAACGCTCAGGCTACACTGTATGGGATCAACTCGAACAGCATGATGCGCCAGACAACATAGATGGTTGGACTGCGCAAGAATAGCGTGCTGGAGTAGCTAGATTATGGGTCGATACCGTCCGCCGGCACCAGCCAAGTCTAAGTATATTACGCCAGCAGGAAAGCAACGTTTACAGGCTGAATACGATTACTTATGGCGCGTAAAACGACCGCAGGTAACACGCTCAGTAACAGAAGCAGCAGCACAAGGTGATCGATCTGAAAATGCAGAATATATTTATGGCAAGAAGCAACTCAGAGAGATTGATTCACGGGTGCGTTATTTACAAAAACGTCTGTCTGATATTACTGTAGTGGAAACCGTGCCTTCAGATCAGCAATGTGTCTATTTTGGAGCCTGGGTCACGTTAGAAGATGAGCAAGGTGAGCTTGCTAAATACCGTATTGTTGGACCTGATGAGTTTGACGATGCGCCAGAATATATCAGTATGGATTCACCGCTTGCGCGTGCTTTAATGAAAAAGCGTATTGATGATGAAGTGAATGTAAGATTACCCAATGGTCATCAGGTCTATAGTATAATTAACGTGTATTACGACCAAAAGCCCTAGCAAAAGTATTGAAAATGGCACGTGAAAACATGACTAAAAAGTTACTTCTTACAAGCTGTGTCGTATGTAGCATGGCGATTTCATTAGCTAATTCCCAGCAACTGTACAAATGGGTGGATGGCCAAGGCGTGACTCATTACGGTGATGCGTTACCGGACGAGAGTGTTGCTCATGAGTTATTTAAGTTTCCACAATATAATCAGGCGTCGAACCCTAGCGATGATTATTACTCGATTCAAAACCAATTACAGCGTTTGCAGGATCGGCGTGCAGAGACCTTAAAACAAAAACAACAAGCAGCAGAAATTAAAGCGGCTAAAAATCCATCCAGGCAAGAAGTTTATGTTACAGCGGTAGAACCTGAAAGACGTTACTACTCGTCTGCATATTTTCCTAATCGATTCAATAAGTATTATAAATACATTCCAGGTGTTCCTTATCATGGTCGTCATTATAAGCACCACAATAAGCATGTTAGTCCGAGTAAAACCATACTAGAGCCAGCACATCGCGGTTTAGTGTCAAAACCTGCCGCCAAACGTTCTAAAGCAGTATTTGCTGCTTCAAAGTAAGTTAATAACTACAACTGCTAACGACTGCACCTAGATAGGTGGGTTTAGATAATGGGCTGTTTTTGCTAATGTACGGCGCCTCTTAATAATATAACTATTTTTTCAGGAAGCTTTGTATGAGCCAAGTCGTTCTACATCTCGGTGAGCAATATATCGCAGAAGACCTCGAATATTATTTTTCTGGGGAGCGCGATAAAAATAATCAAGTCCGCCCTGACGAAAAAATATATAGCATGACGCCGTTCAGTGAACACATACAAATAGATTTCTCTGATGGTAAAGTTGGAAATTTTTTCTATCCGGTGCTTCCTGAGGGATTGGATCGTATCTACATTGGTATTAGTGTCTCGTTATTTGCTAATCACTGGGGTGCGTCTTTTTTATTGGAATTATTAAAGCACCTCAAACCGGGGGGGTCAGTTGTGCTTCCTGTTTACCCGGAGGGCCAGGCGCACGAAAAAGATTTTTGGTCGCGTAGTTTCCTGGAAAATATTTTCTTGAGCCGAGAACGCTGGACCGGTTTTAGTAACTTGACTGCTGAAAATGATGGTGTGATGTCTATGCGCGTTGGACGCAAATGGCCTGCACCCATGCCAAGTAGTATTGAATGGTTTTTTAAACAACGCAGTAACTTGTTACTGGCGGGCTTGCAGCAAGATTATCGTGGTGAAGATATTACTTCACACTTGAGGGAAGTGTTTGTCCCTTTATGTAAAATGATGTGGCATGAATACACTATGAGTGCCGTCATTGAGCGCATCATTAAGGACTATATAGGTAAGAAACAAGCTGTTAACCTCACTCATGTTGGTTGCGATTATGGTCTGTTGGCTAACGATGTCATATTGTCAACTTTAGTAAATGTTGAGCAAGCTAATTCATGGCATGTTGGAATATGCAATCACACCCTGAAAGAAAGTATTGCTAGTTATTTTCCTGCGCATACTGAAGATAGCCACAGCATGCAATTTGTCACTCAGGCCAGTGACTGTACGTTCGCTAATGTACCCAACGTTATAGTGCTAAGTCAGTTGATGTCTGCAATGCATGCAGATGAATATCAGCAATTATTGCAAACGGCGTTCAATCAGTTGGCGCCAAAAGGAGTGCTGGTTGTGTATGAGGATCTGACTGGGAATGCTTCGGCAGTTGCACAGTTAGATGATTGGATGAACGCTTTGGGGGAGGTGAAAACTCATTCCGCTATTGCCACAAGGACTATTGAGCCTGGAGTAGAAATAAGCCAGTACTCACTTGCAGTTGAAGAAAATCTGCGTCAGGAAAAAATCAATAGAGATAATGTACTGCGTGTGATTCAAAAAGCATAAACCACACTTCAATATATTACCTTTACTACATCAAGTTATATTGGGAATGCTCAGCCCAGCCGTTAACTTTACGTCGGTCTTTGCCTGAACGTCGTGGTGCTTTATTGATTTCGTAGCGTACTAACTCTCGGCGTTCACTCGCATTGATACGTCGTTCTTGTAGACGGCGTTCCTTACCAATATATGGATTGCTCATGATGCTGCTTCCTTCCTCGGTTAGGTTGTCTTCTTCGTAGTGCCTAATCATATCTGTATCTGCCTAAACATGCTAAAAATTATTGTGGGGTGATTCACTAATTTCCCCAGATAGTCCATAGTGTAAGGGGTGGTCGCAGGTAATTGTTTGAAGAACTGCGCAATTTTCTATTAAACAAGGGCGTATAACGTACATTATTCTCAATCAGATGAAATTACTTTATATGAATTGGCCCGCATTTAGCTTCACCAGCGTATTACTGGCGGTTATGGCTTTGGCATTGATAGTGACCAAAGCGGATGCGGCTAGTCTGACTCAACAGAGGCAGATGTATATGGATGCACGGCACGCGCTTGCATCAGGTAATACTAAAGAATTCAACTATTTAGCCAGCCAGCTAAGCGATTATGCGTTATATCCTTACTTGCAATATGAGGAATTACGGCGACGCATTAAGACGGCGCCTGAGAAAGATGTGCGCATATTCCTGGACAACTATTCATATATACCCGCAGCCCGTCATATACGCCAAGCCTGGCTAGATGCACTAATGCAGCGTGGCCAACACGCAAAGTTCCAACAGTACTATGAGCGAGGTAATAATGTTGCTCATCAATGTTTTGACCTGCACACGCGTATGGCCTCAAGGTCGGTGCCGGATGCGCTGAGTGCAATTAAAGCCTTTTGGTTAACTGCCCAGTCACAACCTAAACAGTGTGACCCTTTATTTACATGGTTAGAAAAACAAGGGCATATGACTGAGGATCTTATTTGGCAACGCATTGATCTTGCGATGGCTGAAGGCAACATCAAGCTGGCAAAATATCTGGCCGGGAAATTAAGTACCGAGCAAGTGCATTGGTTTGCTTTGTTAAACAGTGTGCACCATACACCACAAAAAATATTAACTGATCCCGATCTGCAGGATGATCACCCCATCGCGCGCAAGGTAATTGCTTATGGCGCTCGGCGTTGGGCAAGAAAGGATGTTGCCGATGCAGCAAAAGCCTGGCAGCAACTCAGCGAAAAGTATCAATTCACACAACAAGATAAAATTCAAGTACATGCTCAAATAGCGCTAATCGCTGCCTGGCGGCATCACCCAATGGCGCCAGCACTAATGGCCAGTTTGCCGGATGATATTGAAGATGTAGAAGTGCAGGAATGGCGTGCACGAGCGGCCTTACGAGCAAATGATTGGCCAGCTGTACTTAGAAGTATTGTGCTTATGGACATTGAAACCAAACAAGCACTGGAATGGAAATATTGGCGTGCACGTGCACTTGAAGAAATGGGTATTCATGCCGATGCTCAATTTATTTACGATAAAATTGCGCGTGAGCGTGACTACTATGGTTTTCTTGCTGCAGATCGCGTGCAAAAACCATATGAAATGAATGAGAAGCCATTACAATTTACTGACTTTGAGGTTGGTAGAATATTGGATTACCCACCATTGATTCGTGCGCGTGAATTACTCGAAGCCGGTCAGACCTATCATGCCTATCAAGAGTGGAAGTTCCTAACTACAGGTTTTGATAAAAAGAAATTACAGATTGCAGCATATATAGCACATCAATGGGACTGGCATCACACGGCAATTTTCACTGTGGCTAGAGCACAGCATTATGATGACCTGCAACTTAGATTTCCTCAACCGTACGATGATATTGTGCTTAAGAATGCGCAAAAGTTTTCTTTAGGCCCAGAGTATGTGTACGGTGTGATGCGGCAGGAAAGCGCGATGAATAGTTTAGCCAAGTCACATGCTGGAGCCAGAGGTTTAATGCAGCTTATGCCGGGCACGGCTAAAGATGTGGCCAATCGACTGAATATCAAATCGCCAAGCCGCAACGCATTACTTCAGCCTAAATTAAATGTGCAGTTAGGCAGTAAATATTTACGCTTAATGCTGGATAAGTATGATAACCAGCAAGTACTTGCAACGGCTTCGTATAATGCTGGCCCTCATAGAGTCAAGCGTTGGTTGCCATCCGGCAATACAATGCCTGCAGATGTTTGGGTTGATACAATTCCTTATGATGAGACGCGTAAATATGTACGTCGTGTTATGGCTTATTCAACAGTATATGAATGGAAGATGGCGCAAAAGACAACGCGACTTCAATCACGCATGCCGCCGGTGCTGACTAAATAGCAACAACTGCTTGTTTTAATGGTGAATCAGGAAGTACAAAATATTCTTGATTTCTGGTTTGGTAATTTGCAGAGTCTGACAGATTATCACCAAGACAAAACTTCCATGTGGTTTGGTGATGGTGCGGCGTACGATGAACTTATAAAAGAAAAATTCCATTCATTGCATAAGCAAGCCTGCCGTGGAGATTTGCGTGGTTGGGAATTAGAAGCACATTCAATGCTTGCGTTGATAATATTATTTGATCAATTCTCTCGGCATATTTATCGTAATCAGGCGCGTAGCTTTATACAAGATAAACAAGCAATAATGCTCGTTCAACAAGGGATAGAAAAGAGTTTTGATAAAGAACTGTTTTTTATCCAGCGCAAATTCTTTTATATGCCATTAATGCATGCAGAAGATATCGGTATCCAGACACTGTCAATCAAAATGTTTACTCAATTGTGTAATGACGTGCCTACTGAATTGCAAGACATGTATGCCAAATCACTAAGCTTTGCTCAAAGTCATTATTACGTAATTGAAAAATTTGGCCGATTCCCGGAATTAAATGAAATTTTGGGGCGTGCTAGCACGTGTGAGGAGTTAGATTTTTTGGCAACTGGCAAGTATCAGTTTTTGTAACTTTTATACTGCTGTTAATATAGAGTCCAAGCGGCCGTTGGATTCCAATTTTTCTAATGCATCATAGCCGCCTATTGCAGTGTTGTTGATAACAATTTGGGGTACGCTGCGTTGATTGAATGCACGCATTACTTTAAATGCTAGTGCTTCATTGTAGTCTAAATTGATCTCATTGTAAGACACGCCTTTAGTGTCTAGTAAAGACTTTGCAAGGTTACATTGAGAACACTTATCTCTTAAATATATATCAATGTGTATCATGATAAGTCCTCATGGTAGACGTGGATTGTAGTTGAGTTACTTCATCAAGTAAGGCTTGCTTATGAATTAGTTGATCAGAAAAATTTATTTGTGAGAATTTAATGCGCTTATTATTCCCTATAAGGTACATTGCATTCACGTCTAGGTTTAAAGGAGAGGAAGGCTTTCTTCTCTGTTCAAATAATTCAAATGATGTCTCTATTTCATGTGTAACCAGACCATACTTTAAAAATACGCTTAAATGCTGATCATGTAATAAATCAATGTTTGATAGAGAATTATATTGAGATAAGCGATTTAAAAATAACTGATCTTGGCTGACTACAAAGTGTCGTGTATTCAGCCCAGACAATTTTTTATTAAGCTTAATGATTTCTCCATCATATGTAGGTATTTTATCAGTTGGTGAATAAAAATTTATGACTACTGGATTCTCTTCTAGAGAATCATATAGGTTGATAAAATCACCGTGATGATTCACTAGAGTGAAATCTTCAGCAACTGCTTCTAAGCGTGCACATGAGTTACGAATTTCCCCTATTCTTCTGTCGCGAATAATCTGATTCTTGACTTGAATTAAGTGTTGATTCGTTTGTATTGAATTAGTCTGAGGAAATTGCATTATCTTATGGTTAATATCTATGGTTTATTAAAAAGAACGTCCTTGTTCTTTATTCATCCATGAAATTGATCTCTATTATACTAGTTACGCTTATGCGTTGTGGTCTTGACGCAATGCATCGGTATCAACAACGCTTTGAGTGTTACTCTTGTATGCATTGAACTTGTCTACTGGTGCTTGTGTAACTATTTCAACAGTAACAGAATTAGTTTGCTGCCATTGGTCTGCATTTGCATGTTGTTCAACGGTATCTATACTTAGTCCGCCGTTGGCAGAAGCTGTTGAAGCTACAACAAGGACAGCTAATGGTAATAATTTTTTCATTGTCTTAATCCTTTAAGAGTTAAATTTTTCGAAGTTATTTATAAAATCTTCATTAAGTGACTTTATGTTTAATAGACCTGAAAGATGCGATAATTATTACTTCAAGTTTTTAATCGTAGTGATCGATTTAATACATCAATCTACATTTTTTCTAGGGTTTAATAGTTTTAGGGTAAGGAGTTAACTAGTAAAAGTGTTCGGCAATGCAACTTAATAATCAGCTTGCAATATATAAAGAATATAAAAACGAATAAGTGCTTGTTGTTGGTATTACCAATACAGAGGGTGCGTTTGTTGTTTTGGCAGGTTGTTATAAAACAATGCAGAATGACTAGTACGCATGCGCCAAGCAAAGTGGGGGTGAATAAAAAATCCCATTGAGGTACTGCTAGAAAAAACAATAATCGGGTTAGAGCCTGCTGGTGGGTGAGAGACTCTGAATGCTTGCATGCAGGCAATACATGTGGCGAGAGCGAGTGCCATATTCCACCAGTCGGGGCAGAGTAAATGAAAAAATATCAGGCCAACTTGTGTTGAAGCAAAATGTCCACCAACCACATTCCTGGGCTGGGCAAAGGTATGTTAGCTAGGGCAAATATAATAAAACATGAAGCACCAAAGGATTCCATTAGTAAAACATGCTGAGAAAAACACCTAGCATTGCCATACAAGTCATGGCGATGAATCCACCCATCCAGCTAAAAGCTATCTTACTGGTTTTAACTTTATCTGGGAGAGGCCTTTGAGTTTTGCAGAATAAGCCATATGAGTTATCAAGTATTTGCTGCGTGCTTACTGAACACCCGTTTGCCATAAGATTATTTTTACTATTATGTAAATGCCGATATGCATCAGCACGGCAATGCCAAATCCTATAATAATAAATTGCTTCATATTTGAGTCTGAGGCGTCACGGTCTAGGTTTTTCTTGCTTTGGATGCCGACAAATGACGCTAAGATGCTATTTGTTGCCTGCCAATAAGAAATTTTTTTGGACATGAGAGTTGTCTCCAGAGTAAGTGAATAAATTTTCTGGAATACTCGCAATACTTGTGCCATCTGCTAATTTCTAATAAAAACAATAAGATAACTTATTTCATATTTTACAATATTTTGGGAATTACAAAATATTGTGTTTTATTTAACGATATTTCGTGTCATGATAAAACGATGAAACCATCTCGTTCACAACGTGCGTTACTTGAGTATGAGTCTATTTTGAATGCTGCGGGAGAAGGCATATATGGAATAGATGCTAATGGCCAGGCAACATTTATCAATCAGTCTTCTATTGATATGTTGGGCTGGTCGATGGACGACCTTCAAGGCAAGATCGTGCATGATTTGCATCATCATACGCACGTGGATGGATCACCTTATCCAGTTGAGGAATGCCATGTTTATGCCTCACTTAAAGATGGCAAAGTACACCGAGAAGACAATGAAGTGTTTTGGAGCAAAGATGGTAAAGCTATCCCGGTCGAGTATGTGTGCACGCCAGTAATTAAGGATAATGAAATCATTGGCGCGGTCGTTGTTTTCAATGATATTTCTAAACGCAAACAAGCTGAACAGAACTTAAAAGATGCTTTTTCTCAAATTAATTTATTAAAGCAAGAGCTGGAAAATGAACGTGACTATTTGCGAGAAGAAGTCACTGCGCCATTTAAGTTTGGGGATATAGTTGGTAATAGCCCTGCTTTGAATAGAATGCTCATACAAATAGAGGCTGTTGCTAAAACATCTGCTAACGTGCTCATTCTGGGTGAGTCTGGTGTAGGTAAAGAACTGGTTGCGCGCGTGGTGCATGACAAAAGCGAGCGCAATCAACACCCATTAATTAAAGTAAATTGTGCATCTATTCCTCATGAATTGTTTGAGAGTGAATTTTTTGGTCATTTAAAAGGTTCTTTTACCGGTGCGCACCGGAATAGAGTGGGACGATTTGAATTGGCTAATAAAGGTACACTATTTCTTGATGAGGTGGGTGAAATTCCTATGGGACTGCAGAGTAAATTGCTGCGTGCTTTGCAAGAAAAGGAATTCGAACGTGTCGGTGACGAGAAAACAATTACTGTGGATACGCGTGTCATTGCTGCCACCAATCGAGATTTAAAACTGGAAGTAAATGCGGGCAGATTCCGTGAAGATTTATATTATCGATTGGGTGTGTTCCCGATTGAAGTGCCTCCACTTAGGCAGCGTAAAGAAGATATTATTCCACTAGCCTTGTATTTTCTAAAGCAACAGTGTGATGAGTTGAGTAAGAAAGAACTAAAGTTGACACGACAACAAGCGGCTATATTGGAGAACTATGACTGGCCTGGGAATATCCGTGAACTCCAGCATGTAATTGCACGTTCAGTTATTTTATCCAGAGGGAGTAAACTGGAATTAGAGTCATTGTTAAATGCTAAAGCAAATAATAAGAGTAGTTATAAACAAAGCAATGCCAAGTCGAATAACTTTATCACTGAACAGGAATTTAGAGAATTAGAAAGAAATAATATTATTGCTGCACTTGAGCATAGCGAATGGAAAGTTTCTGGTGCAGGGGGTGCTGCTGAGTTATTGGGCGTGAAACCTACGACACTTGCACACCGCATGAAAGTATTCGCAATCCGTAAGCTATAACCAAGTTTTGTAAATGTTATTTGCTTAAATGGACTAGCGAAAATTGATCTACCCAGGGGCTAGTCAGGTCAGGTTCTAAAAATCCACAATGTCCACCATGATCGATTATGAGCATGTTTGCATAAGTGCTACGTGCAAGTTTATGTTCGTCCTGCCAGGGGATAATAGGATCGTCTTTGGCTAGCACGATTTGTGCGGGCGATTGTAGTGTGCTTAATCGGCTACCGGCAATCGAGTAGCCGTTTAGATATGACTCAAGATCAGTAAAACCAGCATAGCTGGTAGCAAGGTTTTCAGTTGCCTGTCTCAGGTTTTTGCATTCATTGAACGTTTTTTTTGAATATACGTTAGGAAATGCATCCGCTTTTTTGTAAAAAGATGTTTTCCAGCGTTGCATGAAATAGTTTCGGTAAACTAATAATGAGTTTTCTAATGCAGTTAAGGTGTGGTTTGGATCAATCACCGGGCAAAACGCGATGGTTTGTTGAAGAGATAATTCTTGTGCGCTGGTGTAAGCATTAATGCGCAATGCGAAGTTGGCCCCTAGTGAGAAGCCGATTAAAGAGATTGGAGTATTAAATTCATTTTGAATATAAATACATGCATTAATGACTTCCTGGATGCGGCAGGAGTGAAATATTTTTTCGTTTAAATGATGTGAGTCGCCATGGTCGCGTAGATTTAAGCGAATAATATTAAACCCTTGCTGGTAAAGAAAATTGCCCAGTGTGATTAAATATAAAGAATCTGCACAACCGAGCCACCCATGTAGTAAAATAACTGTAGGTGCATCAGGCTGATCTTGAATGTTGTATAAGGCAGATAGGCGTATGCCATGACCTGCGGGAATAATTTTACTTATAGCTTGTTTGCGGAATTGACGGCTATTGCGGTGTGCGACCAGTTTACGCGCAGGTGAGCCGGCTAGAATGCTATTAGTGTGGCCGTTGCGGAAAATTCCTTTAGCAACATATGCATCCATGAGTGATTATGTTTAGTAGCAATCTGTTTGAAAACATCTCAAGTAATTACTTGTGAAGCAACGATCAGCATAGCGTTTAATAATGATTTAACTATCCGGCTTTTTCTAGTGCCTGCTTCAAGTCAGCCATAATGTCATCGATGTGTTCAATGCCGATTGAGAGTCGCACCAGATCATCACTCACACCTGCTTTTTCCAATTCTTCTGAAGACAATTGTCTGTGCGTAGTGGTAGCAGGATGGCAGGCTAAGGATTTTGCATCACCAATATTTACCAGGCGCACAATAAGATTCAGTGCATCAATAAATTTAGCGCCAGCTTCAGCGCCACCTTTTATGCCAAAACTTAAAATTGAAGATGCGCGTCCCCCCATGTATGCATCAGCTAAAGGTTTATCGATGTGATTATCAAGCCCTGCATAACGTACCCAACTGACCTGATCGTGATCCTGTAGGTACTTGGCTACCGCAAGTGCATTATCGCAATGTCTATCCATGCGCACGGCTAGTGTTTCAATGCCCTGTAGTATTTGAAAGCTATTAAATGGTGATATCGCAGAGCCCATATTACGTAACGGTACGACACGCACGCGGCCGATATATGCTGCATCTCCCATCGCCTCAGTATAAACAACACCATGATAAGAAGGGTCAGGTTCATTTAGTAAAGGAAAGCGCTTGGCGTGTTCAGCCCAGGGGAATTTACCGGAATCCACAATAATGCCTCCAATGGAGGTGCCATGGCCGCCCATATATTTTGTTAAGGCATGAATTACAATATCGGCTCCGTGTTCAAAAGGCCGGCATAAATACGGTGATGGAACAGTGTTGTCGACAATTAATGGTACGCCATGGCGATGGGCCATGTCTGCCACTGCTGTTATATCCAGCACGTTGCCGGCAGGATTGCCAATAGTTTCAGCAAATACGGCTTTAGTATTGTCATCGATAAGAGCTTCCATACCATCGACGTCATGTTGATCGGCAAAACGTACTTCTATGCCTAAACGCGGTAGTGTGTGTGCAAATAAATTATATGTGCCACCATACAGAGAAGAAGCCGAAACGATATTATCGCCTTGCTGTGCGATGGCAAAAATAGCATAAGTAATTGCAGACATTCCGGAAGCTAATGCCAATGCGCCTACGCCTCCCTCCATTTCTGCCACACGCTTCTCCAGTACAGAAGAAGTAGGATTCATGATGCGTGTGTAAATGTTGCCTTCAACTTTTAAGTCGAAAAGATCAGCTCCGTGCTGGGTGTCGTCAAAAGAATAAGATGTGGTTTGATAGATAGGGACAGCCACAGCTTTAGTGGTAGGTTCTGGAGAGTAACCTCCGTGAACGGCGATGGTTTCAATTTTCATAATATGACGCCTACCTGTAAGTTGAGTATTTATTAATTATGCCAGCAGGCAATAGGGGTGTGCCGGTGCTTATTATGCTGGAGACTAAATTTTAACAGTCTTTAATCCTTTCGGGCGAACTATTCAGAGCTGTTTACGTATTTGCCAGGTGGGTTGGTTGGCTTGATTAATAATGCCGTAATCCATTAGCCAAATACGTGCATCATCGCTGTCGGCATAAAACCAGCGCGCACTGGACCCCAGACGAAAATTGTATCCCCAGGAGTTCATATCATGGAGGTGGATATTTTGATTAAAGCCGGGGATATAGTCTGATAGGAGCAATTGTAAAAAACAGCAGGCATTTTCTTCTAGCGCAGATCCGCCAGCATCGCTATCTGGGCTGTTGCGTAATGCAGGAGGCATGCATATATAGTGACACGCCTCATGCAGTAGAGAATGGATTGGTGTGTCTTCGCGTACATACAAAACAGATTGTTGTCGCCCAGCCTCTGGTGCTCCCCAAAAACTATATGGAATGTCATTATCAGGCGGAACTTCATGCAATTGGAGCTGATAACGGTCAAAAAGTGGACGTATCGCTTCAGGTTGGATGTTTTTTAAGCGGTGCATTTATGTGTTTAGTCGGCCATAGGGTGAAAAGTTAGTGATTTGACCGATATCAAATAGTGTAACGAAATCAGGGGATTTGGCATACGATTTTGTTCAATTGAGGTATACTAGCGCCCGCCCGCGCCTTATGGGCACCTTCTGTATGGATATTTAAATAGGAAAGATCACTGATGATTTCACATGTTCTACGAGTTATTTTATTCAGCTTATTAGTAATCAGCACACAAGCGTATGCAGCCGGTGATGCCGCACGCGGTGCAATTGTTGGCGAGACATGCCTAGGTTGTCATGGTGTGGTTAGCTATTCTAATGTTTACCCTACTTATAGAGTGCCAAAACTAGGTGGGCAGCATGCAGAATATTTAGCGACCGCCTTAAAAGCTTATCGTTCAGGAGAGCGTTCTCATACTACAATGAATGCGCAAGCAGCGAGATTAAGCGATCAGGAAATTGAAGATATCGCAGCTTACTTTGCTTCGATTAAAGAATAGTCAGCTATAAGTTATATTTAGAGTCAAAAGGAAATTAGATGAAACGCTTAGTTCTTATTTTATTGGTGCAGCTAGTATTCACAGCAACGGCAATGGCCAACGGTAACCCTGTCGCCGGTAAAGAAAAATCACAAGCATGTGTCGCTTGTCATACTGAAACAGGTATGAGCGCAGTGCCAACATTCCCAAATATTGCTGGTCAGTACCAAGACTACCTTTACCACTCGTTAAAAAGTTATAAATCTGGGGAACGAAATAATGCCATTATGGGTGGAATCGTTGCCGGATTGAGTGATCAGGATATGAAAGATTTGGCCGCCTACTATGCAAGTAAGGATGGTTTATTTAGTATTGGGCTTCCGAAATAGAAGTAACTTGTGATGAATGCTAAACGCACTTAGCAATATGCTAAGTGCGTTTTTTTGTGCTAATAGTAATTCGCCACTGGCTGTGTCGCGTAAACTATATGTCATGCACTATTGTGCATTTTCTGATTTTTCTTCCCATTCTTTTGGTGTATAAGCTTTTATTGTCAGCGCATGTAATTCACCGCTGGCGATTTGTGCATTCACCGTCGCATATACCAGCTGATGTTCTTTCAACATAGTTAAGCCTTCAAAAGCAGGGCTTACGACAGTGGCTTCGTATTTGCCGCCATCACCGGTAACGAAAGCTTGGGCATCAGCAATACCTGCTTCTATAAGTTGTTTAATTTCTGATGTTTGCATAATAAAAGATAGTTGAGATGAGTGTTCGAAGTGTAACCTAGTCGCTGAATAAATTTGCTATCTCTGATTGGTAAGGCTGAATGTTGGATTGATTACCAGAGAGTGGATATTTAGTTGCCCATGGATTGAATAACACTATGCAGTTCATCAGCAATAGCATTTTTCCTCCAGCCAGAAGAGACTTTGCTATCCCTGCCTAATACAAGATTAACTAAGGATTTACGGTTTGCCAGCAATGATGCTGAGGTTTCAATTTCAGCTGCTTTATTTCTGGTGGTTTCCATGAGTTTTTTAATCAACTGACGTTGTTCTTTGCTTAGCCGATAATCTTCAGGTGCTTGCAGTTGGTCAGCCTGATCTTCGGGGATGGGTTGCTGTAGAATTTCAGCCAGTGTATTGGCATGGCGCATCGACTTGGGAGCATTTTCTTTTAGGCAAACATTAATGGCTTCCTTGCTTGTATCATTTAGCTGGCATAAGGCAAGCATAGCGGGGTCGGGCAGTAACCAGCGACGCGGCAAGTTTTTAGTTTGTGCGCGAGTCTCGCGCCAGTGAGCAATATTGCGCAGATAATAAAATTGTTGTGCATTGAGTTTGCCGACGCCTTTGATTTGTTTCCAGGCTTGTTCTGGTGTAACAAAGTAGTTATTGGCAATGATTAATTGTTTACATTCTTCCTGCAACCAATGATTTCTGTTTTTTGTGTCTAGTGCTTCTGTCAGGTGGAAGTACAAAGCACCCAAATGATTCACATCATCCAAAGCGTAGTCTATTTGCGCATTGGTGAGTGGGCGTTTTTTCCAATCAGTACGGCTTTCGGTTTTAGCCAGTTGGATAGAACAGGTCTGTGCAACTAATTCCGCGTAGCTGATTTGTTCATCCAGACCCAAAATACTGGCAGCTACCTGAGTATCAAATAAAGGTTGAGGGATGAACTTATAAGTGGCATAAAACACTTCTAAATCTTGCCGGCAAGAATGAAAAATTTTCTCTTGTGTAGGCTGCTTTAATAACGTTACTAGTGGGTCAATATGCTCTAAGCTAAGCACATCTATGCAAGCGCTAGCCTCTTGAGTAGCAATTTGAATCAAGCATAATTCAGGATAATAGGTCGATTCACGCATGAATTCAGTATCCAGCGCAAGCCATGGTGCCGTCGAAATGTGTTCGACGAATGCTGCTAGATCAGATTGTTGGGTAATTACATTGGGTGGCATATAGGCAGAAACAGTAGTAGTGAATCTATGAAACAGCAAATTATAAGTTTATGTGTTCAAGTGTTAGGACTCTTTTTTATCATAGCGAGCCAAGTGCAAGCACAGTGGCAGTCACAATATTATAGAGATCATCCGTTGGTAGGAAAGATTTTCTCAACCGCGGCGCAACAATGGGTGACACAAACACAGCTTATGCAAACACTGCATGAAAAACAATTTATTCTGTTGGGTGAGACACACACCAACCCGGATCATCATACTGGCCAAGCACATTTAATAGAACAATTGATATCAAAGTCTAATTCCGTTGTGCTGGTGTTCGAAATGCTTTCCTATGAAGAATGGTCCGAGTTTAGATTGCCTGAACTTGGGGTAAATGAGCTAACTGCAAAGTTGAAACAAACCGCAGGACGTTGGGATTGGGGCATTTACAAGCCTATTTTACAATTACAGGTTGAGCACCAGTTGCCCATGGTAGGTGCGAATCTAACTCGTGCACAGCTGGATAAATATTCATCGGGTGAGTTTTGTGAGGTTACGCGTAATAACTTGATGCTTAATGCATGTGAAGTGCTTGATGAACAGCAACAGCAAGTGATTAAACAACTGATTTTTGATGCTCATTGTGAATATCTCCCTATGGCGAATACTCAACCGATGATGCAGGTGCAGGTAGCCAAAGATGCTTCATTTGCTCTAAGCATGGCTGATGAGCAGGCACAGCAAGTGGTGTTGATTACTGGTGCAGTTCATGTTCGCAAAGATATCGGTGTGCCTGTACACTTGCAAGAACTTGGATGTGACGTGGAGAAGTCGACTGCTAGTCTGGCGTTTATCAATGTGCAGCCAGATAAAAATAATGTCAGTGACTACTTTGATGGTTCTGATGCAGCGCAGCAATTTGATTACTTGCTGTTTACACCCAGCGAGCGTGATCAAGACCCCTGTGTTGAATTTGCTGAACAACTCAAGAAAATGAAACAAACCAAAACTAAACATTAAAAACCAGATTACTATGCAAGATAAAATTACTACTGATCGAATTAAAAGTTTGCAGAAACATTTGGAGCAGGAAAATCCATTATTAGTATCTGTAGTTGATAAATTTGTAGAACTTGATGAAGTAGGGTTGGGTCTGGGAGTGTTGAATTCTCGAGATTCCTATACTACCGAGATTTCATGGTGGCCGTTAATTTCAATTCTTGGCACATTCTCAGCTGGTAAATCGAGCTTTATTAATCAATACGTTGGTGATTCGATTCAGAAAACAGGCAACCAAGCTGTTGATGATAAATTTACCGTGTTGTGTTTCAGTAGCGACAATTCAGTCAGAGTATTACCTGGTATAGCATTGGATGCTGATCCGCGTTTTCCTTTTTACCAGATGAGTGAAGCGATTGAGAAAGTTGCCGAAGGTGAAGGTGCAAGAATCGATACTTACTTGCAATTAAAAACCTGTCCAACAGATATTATGCGTGGCAAAATTTTAATTGATTCACCTGGATTTGATGCCGACTCACAGCGTGATTCTACTCTGCGAATTACTGATCATATTATTAATCTATCTGATTTGGTATTGGTGTTTTTTGATGC
>Ga0207422_1002191_pt1 | contig 28176 bp, 16 predicted proteins | sample MarCyaLeptolynsp_FD_187757 | JGI IMG/M metagenome (GOLD analysis project Ga0207422, IMG submission 187757) | Marine cyanobacterial communities from Panama - species 1 Leptolyngbya sp. (SPAdes) | ecosystem: Environmental > Aquatic > Marine > Unclassified | place: Panama: Panama City | collected... | reverse complement strand
CATTTCGAGTTTCTCCTCTTCTAATGGGCGTGCCGTTTGCACATGCAAACGGACTAGCCAAGCGGCAATGAGCGGGGGAAAGACCGTCCAGCACCGGCCGCAGGGAGGGGGATCGCCCGGCCTGCACAAGCAGCCCGAAAAAGCGATCGATTCAATAAACCCGAAGAAAAAGACGATCGATCGCGGGGCGGCGCGGAAGGTCGGGGAAACCCTGCGGACGCGGAGCGGAGCGAAGCTTGGTGCTTGACGGTCCGGGGGCAAGGCCCCCATTCCGGAAGAGACAAGGAGCAGCCAACGGCTGTCCGCATCCCTCTTTGACGTTCAAGCCGATATTCGGGCGGTCTAGTCCTCGGTCGCCCAGGGCAGCGGACTGTTCAGGAACGCCGCCCATGCGTTCGGCTTCGGACTCGTCCCTTTGATCGGCTCGACCTCCGCCGCAGCTCGTCTCCAGCCGCGCTCGACGGATTCGAGCCGCACCGCGCGCGGCGGATGGGTCCTGGAGCCTGAGACGCTGTAAGTCCGCGCGGCCGTCAGCGCCTCATCAAGCGTCGCGCCGAGACGATACATCGCCCAGCCCGACCACTCGTCGGCTTCCGTCTCCTCCCGGTGACTGTTCGTCGCATTAGTGGTGTGACCGCCCAGAAGATGCGCCACCTCATGCGTCAAAGCTCCCAAAACGCGCCAGCTGTAGCGGCCCTCGATACGCAGCGGACCGACGCAGTCAGGGTTGACTCCGATGTACTGGCGGCCGTCGCGCGTCGTTGCGTACGCGCACCCGGTCGCCTCATAGTCGACGACGACCCGCACGTCGTTATGCAGCCCGGTCATCGCGAGAATCCGCTCCACGACGACCGCCATCTCGGGCTCGACCGGAAGGTCGTCCAGCGGGTTCGCCGAGCCGGTCTGGATGAGGAATAGAAAGAGCGTGATCCAAAAGAGTTTCTTCATGGTGTTCTCCTGCGAGATGAGGAAAACACCCCAAGCTTCGACGGCCGCTCCGCGAGTGCGGCACTTTCTTCAAAACACCACAAGAGCCTCGGCCCTCCTCGTCGAATCCTCCCTGTGGATAAGTCGGAAATCAGCCGTTGCGTGGTTGATTTCCAGCCAGGGCGCGGCTAGGTTCCGCCCATGTACGAACGTCGTCTTGCCGCTGAAATCCACAAGTCCCTCGAAGATACGCCCGTCGTCTTCGTGCAGGGCCCTCGTCAAAGCGGCAAAAGCACGCTGGTTCAGAGCTTGATCTCAGAGCAGTACCCGGCGGAATATCTGTCGCTCGATACCGCCGCCGCCTTAGCCGCGGCCGGCGCCGACCCCGAGGGGTTCCTCGGCGGCTTCGACGGGCCTGCGGCGATTGACGAAGTCCAGCGGGTTCCCGCCTTGGCCGTCGCCATCAAGGGAGCGGTCGACAAGCAGCGTCGCCCGGGAAGCTTCTTGCTGACCGGATCAGCGAACGTCATGGTGCTGCCCAAGCTGAGCGAGTCGCTGGCGGGCCGCATCGAGTTGCATACGCTGTGGCCGCTCAGCCAGTCTGAGATATCAGAACAGACAAGCAACACAAGCATCATCGATCGCCTGTTCCGCGACGAGTTCTCATCGAAGGAGACTGAGCCGATCGGCTTCGACACCCTCGCGGATCGTATGATCGCGGGCGGCTTTCCGGAAGCCGTAGAGCGGAACAAGCCTGGGCGCCGCGCGGCTTGGTTCGACGCCTACATCACGGCGATCCTCCAGCGCGACGTCAGGGAGATCGCCAACATCGAACACGCGGCGGAGATGCCGCGCCTATTGACCCTGTTGGCCTCGCGGGCGACCTCGCTACTCAACTACGCAACGCTCTCCCGCGAGCTGGGTCTGCCGCAATCGACTCTGAAACGATACGTAGCGTTGCTCGAAGCGACGTTCATGGTCCGCATGCTGCCCGCCTGGTCGGCCAACCTCGGTAAGCGGGTCGTCAAGAGCCCCAAGATCATGCTGACCGACACGGGCGTGTTGACTCACCTGCTGGGACTCGACAGGGAAGGGCTCCGCCGAGACCGTACGCTCTCCGGCCGCGTTGTCGAGAACTTCGTGATGATGGAACTGACCAAGCACCTGGGGTGGTCCGACGCGCGCTGCGAGCTATTCCACTTTCGAACCGAGAGCGGCCAGGAAGTCGATTTCGTGTTGGAGGATCGCAGAGGGCGGTTGGTCGGCGTTGAGGTCAAGGCCAAGACGAGCGTCGAAGAGCGCGACCTGCGAGGACTGCGCTCTTTCGCGGAACTGACGGGCGAGCGCTTCCACCGAGGCGTGTTGCTTTACGTCGGCGAAGCGTCCGTGCCTTTCGGCAAGACCCTACACGCGATGCCTTTGTCGGCCCTCTGGTCCGGCTAGCCCGATCGAACCGAAGGCTCGACTCGAAGTCGGCGGACAAGAGAGACCCCAGGTGATGGTGCGGGCGGCCGGACTTGAACCGGCACTCCACAAGGGAACGGCATTTTAAGTGCCGAGCGTCTACCATTCCGCCACGCCCGCAGACCCCGCTCAGCTATAGACCAATTCGCGGTCGATTCCAACGAGAATCATGCCTGCGTATTCGTTCTTGAAGGACGGACGTTGAAGTGCTACTCCACACGGATGGACAGCGAAGAGAACCTGGAATTGGAAGATGATGATCGCCCGAAGCCGGCGGTCGCGATTCTACTCGACATGCTGGAGCTAGACTTCCCCGAACTGGTGAGCGCCGGTCGAGAGGTTCTCGCAGACAAGAGTCGCTCATTCGAGGAATCAGAAACGATCGTCCGCCGCATGATCGACGAGGAAGCGACCTGGCTCAAGTCTCGAAAGGCGCGCTTTCAACCGGACTGGATTCGGGCGCACCCGCCGTTCGAAATCCTTCCGCGCAATAGGTGATAGCCTTGGCAGATGGCTGCGACCAGTGAAGCCCTACGCCTGCTTATCGCCGAGCGTGATCGCCTCGACCGCGCAATCGCGCTGCTCCAGAATGAAACCGAAACCGAAGAGCGGCCCCGCCGAGGCCGACCTCCAGGAAGCAAGAATAGCAAGGCGACGAAGAGGCGCGGACGACCGCCCATGACCGAGTCGGAGCGCAGGGCCGCCTCGGAGAGAATGAAGAAGTACTGGGCCAAGCGGCGCAAGGCCGCCAAGAAAGCCTAGCTCTCCGCCTTCCGTCGACAAGCACGCGTGTCTCGGCGTGAACGCTTCGCTTCGGATTTCTTGCGTCTTCGCGCCGGCTTCGGCTTGCGTACGTTGATCGCCGCCGCGTCGAGCGTGTTCTTGATGTGCGAGGCGTAGAACTTCTCGATCATCTCCACGCTCGTCCGGCAGTTCTTGGCGATCTGGTAGATGTCGGCCCCTTCCATCAGCCGTAAGCAGATGTAGGTGTGGCGCAGACTGTAAGCGGTGCGGCTGTTCCCGTCGCGGTCGCGCTTCAGGTTCTCCTCCACAAGTACTCGATGCAGCAGCCCGCTCGGGCTTTTGGGGAAGACGAGATCAGTCGGCTCAGGACGGTTCCGTTCATGGAGCCGCCGATAAGGCGTCACCGCGCCGGTCGTGCTCTTGCAATAACCGACGCCGCGTTTCCCGCGCACCTCGATGACCAGAATCGTCTCGCCCGTGGCTTCGTCTTCGACGATCTCGACGTCGCGGTGTTCCAGCCGTCCGGCTTCGTCGGGACGCAGGCCGGTATTCGCCATGAACAGTACGTAGTCATGCAACTGCTCGCTCTCCCACCTCCAGCGGCTGTGTCGGGGGTTCTTGGCGCGTCGACGCGTCGCCTCATAGAGCTGCTTGTACTCTTTCGGCGAGAACCAGGCGCGATGCGAGATCTTGCCTGAGGTCCGGTAGGGCGGCGAAAGGTCGGGGACGTGGTCGATCCAGCCGTGACGATGCGCGGTCTTCAAAACCTGGCGCAGCGTCACGATCTCCTGATGCATCGTACTGCGTGAGGGGGGATTGGCCGTCTCCGGCTTCTGACGGTAACGGAGGGTCGGGTTTTCGGCGCGGTAGATGCGGTACTCCTGGACCAAGCCGGGAGTGATCTCGGCGAGCTTGCGGTCACCGAAGTAGGGCAGCAGATGAAGCCGCAGGACGTTCTTCTGTAGATGGACGTAGCGCGGACTGCGCTCGCCCATCGTGATCACTTCGTATTCGCGCTCAAACTGCGCGGCGGCTTCCTGAAACGTCTTGCCGTCGAGGGCGCCGAGGCGCTGCTTGCCGCGCTGCTCCAAGTACCAGTCCTCGGCGACGTTACGGGCTGCGTGCAAGTCTCCCGTCTGGGTGCTCTTTCGACGGTTGCGGCCGTCGAGGTAGGTGGAGCACTGCCAGTAGGGGCTGTTCTCTCGTTTGTAGAGGTTGAGGGCGCCTCCCATGAGCTGATGCCGGCTGGTCATCGGATCTTCCTTTCGTTTGTGTCTGACTGTGTAAGAGTGTGGAAGACTAGACCGGCTCAGAGGGCCTGTCAAGTGCGGCGGAAAGCCGCGGTGAGCTTCGATTCTTGGGAAGGAGAGGGGTAGACGCTGCTGCTTTTAAGTCTGCTGAGGTATCCGCTAAACGGTTGATCCCGCTGGGAAAACCGAGCCGCCTTTGGCAGGTGTGTAAGAGGTTGTGTAAGTCCTCCGCCAGTCGTCAGGCGATCACGGACAGGATGGACTGCCAGACCTGGGCGAGCGACGGCGTGAGCTGCGGCTCCAGGCGCTGGACATCCCAGACCCCAAAACCCAAGAGGATCAGAAAGAGTGCAATCGCCAATCCGCGGCCGTGTTCCCAGACTCCGATTGCTAGGAACAGAAGAGAGAAGAAGATCAGAATCATCGCGCGGACTCCTGGCGCACACTCATGGAATAGCATGGCCTTATGCGCACAACACAGGGGCGAGTGCGGCATTTTTCCGACAGCAGCAATTTCGACACGAAACTGCACCCAGCCGCCGACCTTGCACGGCCCAAATGGTCGGATCGAAGACGCAGTTGAAGAACGGGTAAGTCTGGCCGCACATATTGGAGCCACTGCTTCTTCGAGCCCCGGCCGAGCACCTCGGGCAGGTCTGTGAAGGGCCGGCAAATCGAGGACCGCTAGCCCCGACAGGATAGCTAATCGCGCGCCAGCGAGCCCGTACACCAAGACGATAGAAGGGCGCATTGGGGAGCACCAGTTCCCAGTGGCTCCACAAGCTGTCAGAATACGGACGACTGGTTCGCTTTCGGCCCGAACGTAATGGCCACGCGGCCTTGTATGCAGGTTAACTTTGCGAATATCCGCCCGCTTGCAGGCAAGCAGGACTCCGGCTTTGAGGAGCTCTGCTGCCAGCTGGCTCGTGCCGAGGAACCTGGCGAAGCCATCGAATTCTTCCGCAAGGGGACGCCAGATCGCGGCGTAGAGTGTCTGTGGCGACTCAACGGAGGCGAAGAGCTTGGGTGGCAAGCCAAGTTTTTCCTAACGGCGCTCAAGGCAGGTCAGTGGGCACAGATCGAGGATTCTTACAAACGAGCGCTTAAGAACCATCCACGCTTGGTCAGGTATACGGTCTGCCTACCGATCGACCGCTCAGACGGAGGCAAGTCGGGTGGCGCGTCGATGCTCACTACCTGGCAAAAGAAGGTTGCGGCGTGGCAGCGACTCGCCACAGATCAGGGCCGGACCGTCGAGATTGAGTATTGGGGTCGGTCGGAACTGATTGAACGCCTTAGCCGTTCTGCCCACAAGGGGCGTCTGTGGTTCTGGTTCGGCAGCGAGGAGCTAGGTCCCGACTGGTTTGAACAGCGGCTCGACGAGGCGATCAAGGACGCTGGGCGGCGATACACACCCGAGCTACACGTCGAACTGGAGGTCGCCGAGCCGTTCGACGGACTTGCTCGATCCGGACGATTTTGGGGTGAAGCTACGCAACTAGTGCGAGCGATGAAGGCACAGGAGAAGCGTGTGCTTTCGGAGGTGCGCGACACAGGTCAAGCGGACACTGAGAAGCAACTCATTGAATGTCTCGATGCACTGATTCTGAGATGTAGAGACGAGCTCATTCGGCCCGAGTCATCGGGCGTCTCGGAGTGGAAACCGATCGCCTGGAGTGTCTTGGAAGAACACATCGAGTCAGCCAACACGCCGCTCACCCTACTTCGAGACGCGATGCTTGAGGAGGCCAGAGAAAGGTCGCGGTCAAGCGACAAGCACACGCGGCAGTACAGTAGTGCCGTCCATCGTGCTCAGGCGGCGATTCATGCTATCGACATCCTTCGGTCAGCCCTTCGGTCACTTGCCCGCTTCTGTTCTGGCAGCGCGGCAAAGGCGGCGAATACGCCCTACTTGCTACTGTCCGGCGATGCAGGCCAGGGAAAGACGCACCTACTTTGTGATGTCTCAAGACGAGATTGTTCTGAGGGAGCCCCGCGCATACTACTTCACGGGATGCACTTCAGGAAAGGGGACCCATGGCCTCAGATCTTAGAACGCCTAGGTCTCAAGTGCACACGCGACGAATTCCTGGGAGCACTTGAGGCTTCGGCTCAGGCGGCCGGTAAGCGCGTTCTCATATTCATCGACGCGATCAACGAGGGTGAAGGGCGATTCATCTGGCGCGAGTATTTGTCAGGCCTTGTGACGACATTGAAACGCTCAAATTGGCTAGGTCTGGTGGTTAGCCTACGGCGGGGATATGAGGACTTGCTCCCGGACGATTGGGAAGGCACCTTCTTACAAGTCGAACATCCCGGCTTCGCTGAAGAACCTCTGGAGGCGTGTTCTCGTTTCTTCGGCTACTACGGCATCCAACCGACGAGACCACCAATTCTTCCGGAATACGCGAATCCGCTATTTCTAAAGCTCGTCTGTGAAGGTGTTCAACGCAGCGGCCTGAGCCAGGTACCCGCTGGTCTCGACGGAATCACGAAGGTCTTCGAGTTCTACCTCGAAGCCATCAACAGGACCCTGTGTAGCCCGGACAGACTGGATTGTGACGCTGCGGAACGACCGGTTCTTCGCGCAGCTAGAGCGACTGTAGAATTGATGAGCGCTTCGGACACCCAAGTCCTAGAACGAGCGTCTGTGAAGGAAGCGTTCGATTCGATTCTTCACACGACGAGCTTCGAGCGCAGTCTATTCAGGCTAATGGTGACAGAGGGACTACTTGTGGAGGGACGCGAAGTAGTTGGGGGCAAGCCGCGAGACACGGTTTCTTTCACATATCAACGCCTCGCTGACCACCTTCTCGCAGAAGGCCTACTTGACGCACACCTTGATTCAGACCATCCCGAGCGCTCGTTCGAGGACGGCTCCTTGCTCGGGGACATGTTCAAGGATGCCTCAATCTGGTTCCGCCAACCCGGCCGATGCGAAGCTCTCGCGGTTCAGATCCCAGAGCGAACCGGAAGAGAGCTCTTCACTCTCGTCCGTCACGAGCTTCCGCTCCACATAGCGGAGAGGACCTTTATCGATAGCCTTCTGTGGCGAGAATCACGGGCCATTTCGGACGAGACGGTGGCGCACGTAAACCAGGTGCTAATCGATGATGATCAGTACCGATCGGAGTTCTTGAATGTGCTCGTCGCCCTGGCTCCCGTACCGGATCATCCTCTTAATGCGGACTTTTTAGACAGCTACCTCCGACGCTATCCGATGGCGGAACGGGACAGTTTCTGGACAACTTTTCTCCACTGGGAATGGGCTAAAGGACGATCCGTGGAGAGGCTGATCGAGTGGTGTTGGGGTGAATGGAGTAAGTCAGGCCTCAGCGAGGAGAGCATTCGGCTCACGGGCGTAGCTCTCGCGTGGCTGCTGACGTCGGCTAACTCCATCATCCGGGATAGCGCGACGAAGGCACTAGTTCGACTATTCGAGAATCGTCTTGCAGAGTTGTCACGGGTCATCGAGGCGTTTAGCGAGATAGATGACCCTTTCGTGCTAGAACGTCTAATGGCAGTGGCGTACGGCTGCTCGATGCGGTCAGCGAACGATGCAGGCCTCGCGAATCTGACGGCAGTCGTCCATGATTCCATCTTCTCGGACACTGACAGGACACCGCATATCCTTACGCGTAGTTACGCAAGGGGTGTCCTGGGTATGACAGAACAGATCGACGCGTTGGGCTTTGACGCCTCGCGCGCTGAACCTCCGTATCGCAGCGAATGGCCAGCCGTCGAGATTCCATCTAGCGAGGACGTAAAGCGGTGGGACTATCAAGATAGTGCTCCCCAGCAGGAATGGGCAAGGGTAGCAATCTACCAAGACGTCTTCAGCGATCTAAACGATTTCTGCAAGTACAGGATCGACGGCATGGCTGAGTGGGGATCGACACCGCTGAGCCAGCCTCTGCCGTTGAGTGCGAAAGAGCAGTACGAAGGCTTCAAAGGGCGACTAAACGAGCCAATGAAGACATCTCTGGACCAACTTTCCAACTTGTGGTCGCAGAAGCGGAGGCTCGCTTTCACGAAGATTCGACCGCCATTCAGATTGGAAAACGATGAGTCTGGCGCACCCAACGACCGGTCCTGCGGCACCCGAGATCCCAGCGTGGAGCAATGCGAGGAGCATCTGGACACCCAAATCTCAGAGGTCGAAGATGAGCTGCTAGGCGTGATGGGCCACGATGATGCTGGGGTCTTTACAGAGCTTATTCGACCGCTTCTGAGAGATGGATTCGACAATAGGTTTCACGACCGCTTCGACTCACAGTTGGCGCGACGTTGGATGCTGGGAAGGATCATTCAGCTCGGATGGACAAACGAACTGTTTGGTCGTTTCGACGAGATGGTCGGACAGGTCGAGCCCGGCCGAGGTGCCTCCTCTAGAATCGGCTACAAATATCAGCTGATCGCGCTCTATGAGCTCCTGGGCCGCTTATCCGATAACTTCTGGTTCTTCGACGGAAGCTACTCCGATAGGACTGCGACGTACGACGGTCCTTGGCAGCTCATCGGCGTCCGCGATATCGACCCGTCAAATCTGGTGGCGGTCTCCCAACGACAACACTGGCACGACCAAAGCCTGGTTACCTGGTGGACACCAGTCGAGTATGCATCTTGGAACGACGAGCGCGATCCACAGCGCTGGTTGAGTGCTAGCGAGGACCTGCCGGACCACGCCCCGATGGTAGCGGTAACTCACCCGGAAAGTGCGGAGAAATGGCTAGTTCTCGACACTTCCTATTTATGGGTCGAGCCGACATCCACCGAGTTCGAGCGGCACGAAGTGGACCATCGGCAGGTTTGGACTCGTGTACGTTCGTACCTAGCGAGAAAGGATGAGCTGGGTGCCTTGGTTGAGCAACTCGCTGGAAAGCCACTCAATGCCTGGGTCCCACACGACCTCAACTCAGAGGGTGGGGTATACCTTGGCGAGTACCACTGGGCCTCCGCCTATCGATACGCCTATGACAGTAGCGATGACGACTCACGCGGCTGGACGAGAGGATATCCCAAGCGTCTGGTAGGCCCGATTCTCAAGACGACGGTGAGCTACTACACGGAGTCAGGCGACCGTGATCGATCGCTTGAGGAATCGGTCCACATCGAACTTCCTTGTCGTGAGCTGGCGAATGGCATGAACTTGAAGTGGATGGGGCGTGAAGGCGAGTTTCTTGGCCGCGACGGTCGAGTGGCAATCCTCGATCCATCGCTGCGGCTTCCTGGACCTGGCGGACTTGTAGTGCGCCAAGATTGCCTGGAGCAGTTTCTCAAGGATGCTGATCTCGGAATACTGTGGGTCGTAACCGGCGAGAAGCAGTTTGTTTTCGGTGGATTCGGAGCGCACCCGGATGTCGGCAGGTTGGAGATTAGCGGCTCGTGGACGCTGATGGACGGAAAGATCGTTGGCGAGAGCTGGCATAAGGTCGTCGGAGGGGCTTCATAGCTCCCGGTGGATGGAGCCTAAAGGGCTGGAGTGCAGGCCTAAAGAAACTCATCGCCCCAGTCTCCGGGGATGCCCGAGGATGGGACGCGAGCACGAGCCTTTCACAGTGGCGGCATCTGCCGGATCGGGCTCCAAGATATTGGGGCCGTTTTGTCACTACAGTGTCACCATAGCCCCGTCAAGACCCGTGAAATGGAAGGAAGTCAGGTGAAATCGAAATCGGAGCAAGTCGTTGGCCGGCAAGAGGATAGCCTTTAGATTGTTCGACTTGTGCGGATGACCGAAACGGTTTTCAACACCGCCGCCTTCGACCTCCGAGTGCTGGTTCCTTGCCTCTCTGGTACGTGCGCATTTCCGCGAACTAAGACATCTCGCAAGGGGACGGCGAAAACCGAAAACATCTGCGGTGCCAAGGCGACCAAGCGAACAACGTCGGTTTGCCGCCTACTATCGAAATCAGATTCATCGCGCACGATTTCGTTGCGCAGCGGCGGACCGGCCAGGTCAAGATCACTCCCGGCGGGGTTGGGTTTCGTATGAAGACGGGGCGCTAAGGTCCTTCGGAGATCGCTCCCTGAAAAACTGGACCGCCGAGGTCGATCTGACTTAGCGCGACGCCGGTGACGGCGTCAAAGGTAGTCCATGTGCCGCTGATCGAATCCAGGTGCATCAGCGCTCGACCGGATCCGTCGATCGCAACGTCTTGGCGGCTTCCGCCTTCCGCTCCGGGTACGCGGAACGTATCGACGACTTCCGCCGTGGCTAGGTCGATCACCGCAACACCTCTCCGAGAAGGCTCGCCCTCGATCGCCGGTAGGAGCACGTCCCCCGCATAGAGCTTCGTTCCGTGCGGATGGATGGAGAGATCGTCGGCTAGAAAGGTGGCCCCTAGAAAGGGGACGACTGCGGACACGGTGCGAGTGGCGACGTCGATCAAGTAGACGCCGAGAGGTCCCCGAACACAGAGTAGTGCTCCATCAGGCGTGATTACCGAGTCACCGACCGGCTGGCTGAATGACAACGAATTCAACTCCAACTCCATCCGATCCATGACCCTACCCTCGGCTACGTCTACGACGAAGATCGGCACGGCTACCACGTTCGAGCGCGACTCGTCGCTCTGGACTGTCAGAACATAGGCTGTGCTCCCGTCGGGAGAAACGGCAATGCTGACAGGACGATGTAGATCGGGCAGATTGACTCGTTTGGCGATGGTCGCATCGGCGGTTTCGATGATCGTCAAATGGTTAGGAGTCGGCGTGCCGGGGTCGAAGCGAGTGTCGGTCCCACGCAGCGCCACTACGATTCGAGCGTAGTCACTGCTCATCGCCATATCGACGGGCTCAAAATCACCTGCCGTCGTCAGCCCTGCAGAAAGATCTATACGAGCGTCAGAGGATAGATCGCCTGGGTTCAGGAAGTCGACCGTCTCGCCCCCTAGGGGCCCTGAGGCACTGTTGTTAAGCACGAACATCGTGCGATCGGGAATCGGGTTACTCGGTCGGAAGCCCTCGATGATTCGCAGGGCTAGGGTCGCTTGACCGAGCACTTCGGTGGGCTGTGGAAGCACGGTCAGGCTACGACGCGCCGGTTCGACGAATGAGGACGTCGGCGCCTGAGCCTCCTGCTGTGAGCTTGGGACGTTGCTGCGGCCGATGATAAATCCCTTCAAGACGGCCTTGCCGATCTTGGCGCCGACGCCGGCAGAGTCGGAGGTCCAAGCCATTCCTCTCTCTTGCCGTAGACGATCTTCGTCCTCTGCGATGGACTGATCCAGAAGCCAAAGCATCCAAACGCCGCCCCCTATGGCGTAGCCAGACGTCGGAGCCAGCAGCGCAACCAGGAGAACGCAGGCCGCGAATGATCGTCTCTTGGACATCAGCGATACTCCACATCCACGCTCGTCGTCGCCACCCCCGCCCCGGCGCCGACGTCGGCGCCGGGAAAACTCGCATCAGTGGCTCGGACCGAGGAGACAGCCAAGAAGCCAGCCGTCCCACTCGCCGAGGTCTTCGAGTCCGGCAGCCGGCCCAAGACCTCCGGTCCCACAGAAAACGAAGCTTGGCCCGGGGGGACCAAACACGAAAAAACGACTGCAGCATCGTTCGCCGGATCGGCGGAGCCCCCGGCGACCCAGATCTGATCGCCCTCGGCGGCGCCGCTCCAGGTCAGAGTAAGTGGTTGAGAGCGCTCGATGCTCGCTTGTTGCAGACTCCAATCGGGCTCCGGAGGGATTTGCAGCTCAATCTCGAATGCCCCTATATCCGTTCCGCCCGCGCCCCTGAGGCGGGCCGCGCCCTCTGCGTCGAGTAGGCCTGCGTTCGAGTTCTGTTCCAACGAGCCGAGGTAGCCCAGGTAGCCGGGGTGCGGGCCGGCACGAGGAGGGAGATTCCGCTGGCCGGCCGCCGTTGACAGGATCAACCGCCCCCCGGCGTCCAGGGCACGCACCGAAGGCGACCCGCCGTAGACAGCGCTGGTCTCGTAGAGCGCCCCGCGTCGGGCTGAGACTCGGCAGGCGCCGGGAGGAACAGTCGCGTAATCGGAATGAAAGGCCCAGGCACCCCCGGCTTCTTCGCTGAATACGGCATAGGCCACGTCGAGATTGGCGATTCCGCCGGATGCCAGGTGACGACGGTCGCGCGAGACGACCGCCGAGCCCAGTCTTCCGCCGGCACGCAAAGCGGCGCTAGCGGGCGCGCCGGGATCGGCGCAAGCTGCGCCGTCCTCGCTGATCGAAATCGTCGCATCGTTGCTAACGATTCCGCCAGCGCGAACAGCCACGGGCACGTAGCATCCGAGTGGCGCGTCAGCAGGGATGTCGAAAGTGATTTGGTCGAGCGCTGTGCAGCAAGGCGAGCGACCGCTATAGCGCTTCACCGTGACCGGCCTGCCTCCGACCCAGATCTCAACCGTTACGGGCAGATCTCCAGCCTGCGGCGCGACGTTGTCCGGGTTCAGCCCCGCTCCCAATCCCGTGCCGTAAAGGATCACCGTCTCACCAGGTCGAGCCGAGACGTCGGCCGAGTTAACGAGCAGCCCGGTAGACTCGACGTTCTGTACGACGCCCGGGCCAAATCCGCTCGAGTTGATCGTGAAGGCGCCGAAGCTGGACTCGACGACGTTCGCCGGCGAGAAATTGCCAATTTCGCCATCGTATGTGACCCGCACGGACACCCTTCCGAGCGGAGCATCCGAAGGCATGACAGCGTTCACCTGATCTTGACGGACAAATAGGGGAATCGCCGCCACGCACCGATCTTGCTGACAGACTTCGATGGATACCGACTCTAGAGTCGTAGCAAGAGGAAACGCTTTCACCGAAACACCGGACTCCGGACCCAAATCTCGACCAAATAAGGAGAAGATCGAACCACGCGCGATCGATCCGTTCGGGAGGCCCGCTGGAACGAAGCTGGCAGCGTTGAGAACGCCCCGATAGAAGACAAACGGCTTAGCCCGCACGGTGGGAACGGCGGCGATCACACAGACTAACGCAACACACAAACGACGCAAGGCCAGCAACCCTAAAATGATCTCCAGAGCCTAACTCGAATGTGGGAAAAGAACAAGCGCGTGCGCCAAAGGGTCGGCTACTGAGGGCGAATCGCGATCGTCACCACATTCGATGAAATGCCGCCCGTGGTGAGCTGCACGTCGACGGCGCCTCCCGAGGGCGTTCCTTGGGCGATTTGTACGTTTACCTGATAGACCCCCGCGAGTCCCGGAGCTAGTCCGGAGAAAACGACCGGCGCTTCGACTCCGCCGATGGTCACGCGCGGCTGTGCCTTGGTGGTCGCGAAGGGGTTGATCGGAGCCACGGCGCCGGAGTCCGGCTGATTGATCACCGGACCGAGGCCGATCGCGAACAACGAAAGGAACTCTCCGACGGCGGCGGGACGTCCGCCGGGAACGGCGCCTTCGGGAGCAGGGACGGCGGCCGTTCCGGCTATCAGGATCGCGCCTTGACCCGAGCCGGTTTGGCTAAGCGAGAATAGGCCGGGATCGAAAGGGGCGACGAAGACGCGTTCCGGGTCGGATGCTTGGCCGTTCTTGCGCACAACGACGTCGACCCAGTCCTGATCGGCGATCTCCCAAGGAGTCTGGAAGTTGATCTGGTTGGGCGAGACGAAGATCAGCGGAGCCGGGAAGCCGTTGACTTCGACGCTGACGCCGGCAAGTGTTGTGGGCAGCGGGAGGCTGGTCGCGACGGCAAGCTCGTCGGCGAGGCCAGAGCCGAAGAGTGAAGGATCAGAGCCGGGGACGAGCCAACGGCCACCGAACTTGGCCGTGTCAATGACGCCGCCTCCGTTAATGACTACGGCTTGTCCCCCGTCGGCCGCGGAGGGGCGGTAGACCAGTCGGTGGCCGTTGTTACGGACGTTGGGGTCCGGCAGGGACGACTCGGCGGAGGCGGTGAGAAGCACGGCGCCGAAGTCGGTCCGTTCACAGGGAATGCAAACTTCGAAGGCGCTGCTGACGACTTCTTCCGCGGGTAGCTCCCCGAATTCGCAGTGCAATTCCTCGGCGGCCGCGGAGCACATAGGGCCCGCGTTGGCGAAGGTCGCGCCCGGGACCGCGCGTCGGACGCGCGCGGTTGTGTCGGGCGCGTCACTGAGGCCGTAGTTGGCCACCGTGAGGCGCGCGGCCTGACAGACGGAGCATCCGCCGATCGCGGTTTCGCGGGCCGGTCCGTCGAGATTGACGAGGGAACGCAAATCGGCGGCGGGTTCGCCGCCGAATATCTTGACGTCGGAGGCGAGCAGCGGCTCGCCTTCGAGGTTAGTGGCACGAAGCTTAGCGCCGGCCGTAATACGGAGTCGCCCGGGGCGCACGTCGGTTTCGATGATGACGTCCCAGCGGTCGCCGCCGTTGAGCGAGGCGCGTTGGCACACGACCGTGTCGACACCGAGCCCGTTGAAGACGGGCCCCACGCGGATGCGGCACTCCTGTTGAGGCGTAACGATGCGCGGGTTCGTGAGCATGGGGGAAAGTTTGCTCTCGAGACGCAGTTGGGCGGCGGACGCGTCGTTGGGATTGCGGACGGCGATGAGGATGCGAGTCGTACGTCCAATCTGGCTTGCTCCCTCCTCGCTCAACTCCGAAACCGCGGATTCGGATTCGAGCGAGACACCGAGATCGAGGCGAATAAGCGGGTCGGGCGGAAGAGGTACCGGCAGCCGATCACTAGGCAGGATCGCGACCAGCGCGGAGTCCATTGCTTCGCCTTCGACCTCATTGGCCGTCGCAACGGCGCGATTGCGTACGATCACGTCCGAGCCGAAAGAGCGATCGGGCCGGGCGGGAACGCGCAGAACCACTCGACTCTGCGGTTGCAAGACGCCGGGCGAACTGTCGCCGACGGCGCAGGTGAGCCGACCGAAAGACGGATCACCGCAATCAATGACCCCGAGCGACGCGGTCGGAGCGCCGCCGGGACCGCCGGGGAAGCTCCAGCCGTCGGGCAGAACGTCCTCTAAGGTGACACCGCTCAGCGGCGCGAAACCGGTGTTCGTAACCACGATCTCGAAGAATACTCGCGTGCCCTGAGCGACCTTGTCGTAGCTTCTGGGATCGAAGGCGGGACCGACGCGACCGCGCGAGCCCCCGGAGAGGCGCTTGGAGACCGACAGCCCGGCTTGGACCTTCGAGAGGCCTAGTATTCCGTCTCCGCTTCCTGTGTCGTCTTCGGCGATACCTACTGAGGCGATCGAGCCGCAGGACTCTTCGTTGTGGCGCGTGCGGGTCCGGCGCGAGGCGGAATCGCGGACACTGCTGCCTTGCTGCCTGACGGAGCGGCGACCGGCGCCTTGTTCCTTGCGCAGCGACGCTGCCGACGCGGTCCCGTAGAGCTCTCCGAGCGTGAAGACCTCGAGACGGGAGTCGATGCGGGCGCCGGGTCCGTCTTCTTCAAAGGAGACGCCGTAGCCGATGAGCGAGCCCGCATTGGACTCGATGAGCTGGTCGACGTCGCGGCCGGCGTTGAAGCCGGATCCGGGATCGAAAAATGTACGGAGCTGGGACGGCGGCCCGAGCCCCCCTGGAACGGTCTGTGCGACGCCCGCCGCCGCGGCGGAGTCGCCGGGCGCGAATGCGTCCGGGGCCGGGAGCACGGCTAGGAAGCCGTCGACGGCGCCCTGTACTTCGAGAGGCTGCTCTCCGGAATCGCCGATGGGGAAATCGGGTGAATTGGTGCCGCCCGTGAGAAGGATCGTGTCGAACTCGCCGAGCGTCATGCCGAAGGGACGGTCGAAGCGTTCGCCCCCGAGGTAGGTTCCGTAGAGCAACTCGCCGGCCCGACCGAAAGCCGCCGCACAGGCGTCGACCTCGCCGCCGTTGGCGGATTGGACGGCGTCGGACGTGACGGGGAGATCTTCGCTGGAGGTTTCGCACGCAAGCACGGCGCGTCCGTTGACGTCGACTTCAAGGTCTTGGGCGAGCTCGTCGCCCGAACCTCCGTAGAACGTCGACCAAAGGAAGCCGTCGCCGCGGTCGTTGAGCTTGAAGATGACGGCGTCGCTGTCTCCTCCGCCGAAGGTCGGTTGGGCGACGCCCGGCGTGGTGGGGAAGGTCGCGCCGAAGGTGGAGCCGACGACGTAGACGTTGCCTTCGGCGTCAACGCGAATACGCTCGGCGACGTCGCGCTCAGCCGTACCGAGGTAGGTAGAGTAGACGAGGGCGGAGGCGTCGGGCTGCAGCTTGGCGATGAACATGTCCCGGTCGCCCGCGAGCGTCCTCTGCATGGCGTCGGGCGTGGTGGGAAAGTTCGCGGAGTCCGTCCAGCCGACGACGTAGATGAAGCCGTCGCGATCGACGGCGATTCCCATGATGTTGTCCGTGCCGTCGCCGCCGATGTATGTGGAAGAGACGATGTCGACCCCGTCGGGCGAGAAACGGGCGATATAGCCGTCGTTGAGAATCGAGCTGCCTTTCTCGGTTTGGAACCCGCCGACGACGGGCATGGTCCTCGTCGCGGCGTAGCCGGCCGCGTAGATGAACCCGTCATCGTCCAGCGCCACGGCGAGAAAACGGTCGTCGCGATCACCGGGAATCTGGCGGCTGAAGACGACGGGGTCGATGATCAGCTCGCGGGACCGGTCGTAGTCGCCGACGCGCATGCCGAAGGCGCCGCTCTCCAGTTGGCGGTAGGCGGCTGCTACGGGCTCTCGCGCATCGCCGCGCATTTGGTAAGCGACGGGCCTGGCTTGTCGCCAATTGGCGCCCGAAGCGAGCAGCAAATCCCCGTTCGCGCCGATCCGGAGCCGTCGGCCGTCTTGCTCTATGAACCGAATCTGGGCGGGGTCGGCGCCGGGCGCGACGACGAAGTCGTACTCCAGCCCCTGCGGGACCCCGTAGTAGTCAATCGCGACTCCGGGATAGACGTCAGCGTAGCGAACGCGCGCGTACGTCGTGTTGACCCGGGCGGTACCTTGGTCGCCGCCGAGGAGGTAGTGCACCTGTCCTCCATCCGGATCAGACCCGTGGGGCGTCGCCTGAAGGTTGGCGCCCAACCAGCGCAGGCCTATCTTCTCGATACTATGAGCAGCCGGTCCGTCGCTGGCCGCGCCTCCCCAGACGCCCGAGCGTGCAGCGCGGGCAGTTCCAGCGTGCATGGAAAAACCGTCGGGAGCCAGCAGGTACGTTCGCTTGGCGCTGACGCCCCAATAGCGGTCTCGACCCTCGGGCGACGGATGGAAGCGTAAGGATTCGCCCGCCGCCTGGATGGACGACACGCCCAGCAGAATCGAAACGTGGAGCAACAGAGGCAGAAGTCGGCTCACGGAACCACCTCACTATAGGAATCCTAGCGTCGCCCCAAAGTCGGCGTGGCCGTAGTATAGCCGCAACTAACCGCGGGAAGGTTGAATCGCGGAGGTCTCGAGAGTTCGGAGACGCCGTGCCTCTCATGCGCCGCAAGCCCCTGCGTGTGTATCGGGTCGGTCCTATTTATTTATCTCGAAGGACCCGACGAGACTGCTAGCAGTTGCTCGATTCCGGCGGGTTGTGCCGTGCGAGGGCGCAAGCACTGATTCTGCAAGTCACGAAATGGGCAAAAGGAGGGCTCGCCTCCAAGTAGAGCCGCTCCACCAGGACAGCGTCGTTGCCGCTCACGCCCCCTTAGACTGCGTCGAGCGGGATCCGGTTAGCTCAATTTCTGCTCCCGTATGAGGAAGCCGCCTGAGTCATGGGTGGTCGCTAGGCTGCGCGAACGAGAGAAGGTGCTCTGCGCGTGCCCGGATCAGCGAGAACACCGGGATTAGCGGAACTGCCCTCGCTGACTGTTCGCGTCCTGCCCGTGTTTTCGCCTTCCATCTCACTCCGTTTGGCTCCGGCACCGAAGCAGACGCATACTCCGCTGGGCGCGGACGGACGCTAGGTCTCCGCTAGCGTAGACGACGAGACAAGACCTTCGGCGGTTCTAAATTCACCACGTCGACCAGAGTCGTGTATCCAACGACAGCCGGCGGCGAACTGTGGGTCGGTCGGTCTCCCGACGGATTGCTGCTCGCAGCCCGCGCACTCGGCACGCGCGACTCTTCTCAAGCCATTAAGGGAGCCCAGGTCGCACCGCGATCGTTACATCCTCTCGGCTGCGAAGAACCGTGCCGTCGCCGCAATCGACCTCGATCGCGATCGATACGGCATCTCCCGGCGTCACGTCGGAAGGAATCACCGCGTTGACTTGATAGACTCCGACCAACGTCGGGTGGAGCACTGGGGAGGCCGTCGCGGCTCTACCGTCGATCAAGACGCGCACTGTCTTTTTCGGGACCGGCAGAACTGGGTTTCCTTCCGGGTCGAACCCGGGAACGTCGCCTGTGGCCGGAGGCGACGGGACGGGCCCCAGGCCGTTCGCCCAGATGATGATCACGCTTTGGGTTGCAGCCGGCTTGGTGGGCGTCTCACCCAGCGAGCGTTCCGGTTGAGCGAAGCTACCGTCCAAGTTCTGAACAATCGCTCGGCCCGGCCCGAAGTCGAATGTAAAGATGCCGGGAGAGGCTAGAGCGACATCGACCGAGAACGGCTCGCTTGAAGCCGGCATCCCTGATTCCGACGAGTGAACCTGCACATCTAGTGATCCACCCCTGACGTCGAGGTCCCACGGCGCTTGAACATTGGCCTGGTCAAAATCCCCCTCGAACGCACCGAACAACGCAGCTTTCTTTCCTTGGAACGTGACGGAGAAACCGTCGAGATTCGTGCCTAGCGGAACCGTGGCCCCGGTCGCCGTCTGTTCAACGAATAGGCCAAAGACGGAAACGATGGAACCGGGCGAGACTAGCTGACGAAAACCCGCGGCGTCCACCACGCCGGTCACCTCATGCGCTTTGGCGGACACTGTCAATCGTCTGGGACTCTTCGTGATCGTGAGGCCGGGGACGACCACAAGGCCCGTCTCGTCCACCGTGCCGGTCCCGGACTGCGCGCCGTCGCCCCCGTCTAAAGGCTGCAAGACCCACGCAAACACTGAACCCGGTCTCGGGCGGAACTGCTGAGGTCGGCGGATCGCGACGTCGGCCGTGGAGCGGTCGAACGTAGGAACGCTGTTTTCGACCGCAGATTCGCTCCTCAACGCAACCGTAGCCGCCCATCGTTCGGGGCCGTCCTCAATCGTGTCAGTATCCCACTCGTAGTAGCCCGACCACGTGCCCCACGGTTCTCCGGTGACCGCAGTTCCGGCGCCCGTCTCGGGCTGGCGCCCTTCGATCGCCGGGTCCTGATCGTCATTGAAGAAGGCGGGAAAAGACTGGTCGCTTCGGTACCGTGTCAGCCATTCCGCGCTGAGGGCGGGCACGCGGTCCCAATGCGCGCCCGGCGCGACGATGGTGTGACCGCGCTCGTCCCAGTAGATGTGGTGGCCGAATCCGGCGTCGTTGACTCGGTGGAGTTGCTCGACGCGTTCCGCCGACCATCCCGCGATCGTTGGATCGTTGCGCCCGGCGACGATCGAGGTAAACGGCATATCGCGCTCGCTCTCCGAGATCGGAATCGACGGTTCGGCCAAGTCCCTCACGCTCGGTGAACCAGGGATCGTCGTCCGCAGATTCTGCGACCGCATTCCCTGGATTCGGCTGTCGATTGGCGGCTCGATGCCAGGTATGTAGGCGACAGCGGCGTTGTATCGCTCCGGGTGTCGGCGCGTGTTGTAGTAGACGCCGCGACCGCCCATACTTGCCCCCATCATCGAAATCCTCGTTCGATCGAGGCCTTCGGCGTCGATGAGCCAGTCGACCATCCAGTCCAATCGACGCATCGTGTAATCGGCGATCAGGGCGTCATCGGGCACCGGCTGCTCTTCGGGCAACCGGAACCGGTCGTAGCCTTCCCAGTAACCGAGCCAATAGGTCCGCTCTGCCCGCACGCCGTCTGCGCGGCGAATCAGCAAGGGATCGTCGGGAACAATCAAGAGCCCGTCGGATAGGTGAATCGGAGCTCGGCTACCGTCGGCTAAGACGGGTACGTTGTTCCAGAACGATCCCCCGCCGCCGTGTAGGCTGACGGTCGCCGGTCTCAGTCCTTCGCCGGCCGGCGAAGGGGGATCCCACAGTCGAAACGGCGCCGCTGTTCCATTCGAGTGTTCATTGCCCATGACTGGGTAGTCGGGCCGATTCCGACGGTCGCTCGCGCGCCCGTTGATCCAGTGCGCGAGGATCCGATAGGACCGGCCTCGAAACATCCCCGCGCTTTGAAGGTGACACTGGATGGGCTCGATCTCTTGGACCACTGGGCCAATGGAGTTGTCCGGCCTCACGTCCTGGCTGCCGTCTTTGACGACGGCGAAGTAGCGCGGCCCAGCGGCCTGGGGCGTGTGGCCGAACACGGCCTCGTTGTCAGCAAGCTTGTACTGCCCGCCCGCGCCGTCGGGCACGCTCCAGTTCAGCGCGGGGGCGATCAGTTTCAAGCGAGCCGCCTGCCAGTCCTCGGGAAAAAGGCGACCGAGTCGAGCGGCCTGACTCACGTCAGTGATCGGCCTAGTGGCCCCGTATACCCAGTAGGTGTCTGGCGTCGGGCTGGTGTCCTCCCAAACCAGCCAAGTCTGCCCATCGGCGTACCAAGCTCTCAGGTTGGTCTGACCTCGGACGGTCGCCGATGAAAGGCAAACGATTGCGGCGCTTATGGCTAGTCGGGACAGGTACGCCATGGGGTGAACCTCGGAATAGCGCTTGATGCGCTCCTTCAAGTCCGACCAGAAGGACTCGTCGCAGCAGACGTTATCACGAGTCGTCAGTCATCGGACCGAGAAAGCATCAAGAATGGAGCAAGACCGGCCAACCAGCAAGGACCCCGCAACGGCTCCGGCCGGCGCTCAGCCAGGCTGGTCGAGTAAGCATAGGAGACCGATTTCGGCCGCGTCCAGGGACACTCGACGAAACAGCGAAATCGCGAAGTCGCTGAAATCGAACAGTCGCCGTACTCCGCGAAACCTTGTCAAGTACCTTGACCCCAACTGCGAACGGTCATGCAACGTTGTAGATCGAGCCCAAGGATACTCGACGCGCACACCAAGAGAGGGGACTCCTGCTGTTCCATCGAACAGCCAGACGCCCGAGCAATCAGAGTCGCTGCCGCATACGCGGGCTTTAGAATCACTCGTTGCGGATCGCGAGGATGGGATCGATGCGGGCGGCGCGTTGTGCGGGGACGAGTCCGGCCGCACTTGAGACTACGATCAGCGTCACGACGGCCGCCGATGCGATCCACGGGTCGGTTCCTTCGATGCCGTAGAGTTCGCTCGATACGTACCGGCCCAACGCGAGCGCGGCCGGGATTCCGATCGCTAGACCGATTGCGAGCAGCAGCAGGACCTCTTGCATCACTAGCCAGATCACGGAACCACGCGGCGCTCCGAGGGCCATGCGCAGGCCCATCTCTTTGGTGCGGCGCGCGACCGAGAAGGCGATCACTCCGTAGAGGCCGATCGACGCCAACAGCGTCGCAAGCAAGCCGAAGCCGGCTGACAGCAGCGCCACCAGCCGCTCGGTCAACAGCGTCTCGTCGAGCTGCCCGCCCAGCGTCTTCATCTGATAGACCGGCATCGACGCGTCCAGGCTCTTGATCTCGCGCCTCACGGCTGCGTACGCCGAGGCCGAACCGAGCGTCGCGCGCACGTAGAAGGCCGCCGACCCGTTGCCCCAGTTGGGGAGAAACACCTGACGTCGAACGCCCTCGCGCGGTCCCTCGTAGAGCGTGTCCTCGACCACGCCGATAATCTCGACGTCCAGTTTGGTGTTCGGTCCGCCGCCTCGACCCAGATGCCGGCCGACCGCACTGCGATCACCGAAGTAGTGCTCGGCGAACTTGCGGTTCACGATCGCGACCTTCGCGTCTTCTTTGACGTCGCGCCGATCGAAGTCACGCCCTTCGAGCAGGGTGACGCCCATCGTCTCGAAGTAGTCCGGCGAGAGCGCATTCATGTAGGCCTGCATGTCCTCGCCGTCTTCAGCCTCGTGCCCTTCCACCTTGATCGTGCTGTCCCACTCGTTACCGCTCAGCAGCGCCACCGAGGCCAGCGAAGCCGACTTCACTCCCGGGACCGCGCGCAGGCGTTCCAGCAACTCTTGATAGAAATGGACCACGCGTTCGGCGTCGTAACCGTTGAGCGCGGGCGCAAGCTGGAACGTAACCAAGTTTTCGATGTCGTCGAATCCCGAATCGGCGGTCTTCAAGTTGTTGAGGCTGCGCACGAACAGTCCCGCGCCGAACAGCAGCAGAAAGCACAATGCGATCTGCGACGCGACCAGCCCTTTGCGCAGGAACAGCGAACCGCCCGAGCCGGCGATCGACCCGACGGCGTCCTTGAGCGTGCCGAACAGATCGGGTCGGCTGGCCCGGAGCGCCGGCGCCAGCCCGAACGCCAGCCCCGTGAAGAGCGTCAGGCCGAGAGTAAACAGTAAGATCCGCAGATCCGGCCAAGGACTGATCAGCAAAGGATTACCCTCGGCCGGAATCATCGCCAACAGACCGCGCGTCATTCCTAGCGCTACCAGGATGCCCGCTAGGCCGCCTAGGGCTGAGAGCAGCAGACTCTCGGTCACCAACTGACGCACCAATCGGCTTTGCGTCGCGCCCAGCGACAGACGCACTGCGATCTCCTTGCGTCGCGCGAAGGCTCGCGCGATCAGTAGATTCGCGACGTTGGCGCAGGCGATGAGCAGGACCAGACCGACCATCGCCATCAGCACGACCAGCGCCGTGGAGAACGAATTGCGCAGACCGGAGTAACCGGTAGCGGCCTGCTCGACGTGAATCGTCCCCTCCAGGAAACGCTCTCGGGCATAGGGCGACCAAGTGCGCGCCGCCTCCAGGGTGGCTTCGTATTCGCGCGTCTGCCGGAAGAGCACCTGCATCGGGGCCTGGGCCGACTCTGCCGTGTAGCCGGGCTTCAACCGTGCGAAGACCTGTACCCAGCGCGTCCGTCGGTCGTCGTACTCGAACCAGTTCCAGCTTGGTGCGATCACCTCCTTCATCAAGACCGGGACCCATAGCTGCGGCGAGCGCACCGGATCGAGTCCCCAGAAGCCCGGCCCCGACACGCCGACGACGACCATCGGGTGGTTGTTGACGAGGATCTTGCGGCCCACCACGTCGGGATCGGCTTGGAACCGGTTGACCCAATAGTCGTGCGCGAGCACCACGACGGAATGGCTTCCGGCGGCCTGCTCATCCTCCTCGGCGGAGAACAGGCGTCCGGCCGCGGCTCTGACGCCGAGCATCGAGAAGTAGTTTCCCGAGACCAGTTCGGCTTGCACGCGCTCCGTCTCGTTGTCGATGCTGACCGAGGTCGACATCAGTCGTCGGCAGAGTACGTCCGAGAGGGGTTCGGCCTTCTCTAGATAGTCGCGATAGATGGGGTAGGAGTGCATCCGGCTGCCCATGTTGCTGCCGTTGTGCGAGCCGCGCTGGTAGAGCATGACGAGCTGCTCCGGTTCCTCCACCGGCAACTGGCGGAGCATGAGTTGGTCCATCAGGGTGAAGATGGCGGTGTTGGCGCCGATGCCCAACGCGAGGGAAAGAATTGCGACGGCGACGAAGAGCGGGCTGCGGCTCATGCCGCGAAAGGAGTAGCGCAGATCCCGGATGAAATCGCTCATGGCTATCTAGTACGCAGATTGTGCGGATTCGTTTGGCGGTGGAGCGCCTATTTGAGGATTTCTTCAAAAAAATCGACGGCGGCGTCCGCGTCCTTCTGTCCGAGCCAGAACGCCGCCTTCTTGCGCACCTCGGGATTCGAGTTGCTGCGGGCGATTTGAATCAGCAGCGGAACGCCTTCGTCCGCGGGCAATTGGCTGAGTGCGAAGACCGCCTTCTTCTTCACGTCCGTGTCCGGGTCGTCTTCCACCGCGTCGGTGATGGTCGCGGCGGCCTTCTCTCCAGCCTTCTTGCTGAGCCAGAACAGCGCCGCTTTCCGGACCGTAGGACTCTCATCGCGTCGAGCCAGCCGAATCAGCTCGTCGGTCGCCTGAGGAGCCGGGCTGACGCTGATCGCGAAGACCATTTTCTTGCGCAGCTCGGGTTGCTTCTGCGTCCGCATGAGGTCGCGCAACGCCTCGAAGCCGTCTTGACCACGCGCCGCTCCGAGCCAGAAGACCGCCTTCTTGCGCACGTCGAGCGGTCTCCCTTCTCTCGCAAACCGATCGAGCGCAACGACGGCGCTCGCCCCTCGGTGTTGGGCGACGGCCGCGACCGCCTGCTCGGCGACCCGGCTTGCTTCGCTTTCGTTTCCGACGCCGTCGTTCGTGACCAACCGGGAGAGGTACTTGACGCCGGCGTCGGGATCGACCGAGCCTAGCCAATGAACCTTTCGCCCTCCGGCGTCGAGCGCGCAGTCGGCCGAGAATGCGCGGACTTTGACGATGCGTCTTTGGTCAGCCCGCATCAGCACGTAGATCTCGCTTGCCGGCTCCAATCGCACCGGCCCGGAGGCGGTCCGACCGGCATGTACGTGTCGATCGCCCTCTAGAGAGCAGACGCCGCAGCAGGATTCCCCGTGGCCGTAGCAACACATCGAACCGCTGCCGTCGACGCGCGCCGTCGCGTAGCCGATCCATACCGCGTCGTCCGTCCGGCGGACGAGTTCGTCCATAGTAGTTGCGAGTCCGGCGCTCGGGACGACCGCTTGGACGTCGCCGTTCTGAATTCCGGGCGGATGAGAACCGGGAGTTTGCGCGAACGCCGCCCCGGCGGCAACTAGCCCCGCCAAGACCAACTTACAGAGGCGCCGATTGAGTCGCATGATCTCGCTCCTTGTCTACAGGCGGCCTACTGACCGAGGATTTCCAGCAGATAGTCTTTGGCTTCCTGACTGCGCATCTGACCGAGCGCCTTGACGGCTTCTTCGCGCAGCTCCGGGTTCGTCTCCGCCCGAGCCAGCCGGATCAGCGCGGCGGCATCCTTGCGCAGGAAAAGCGCCTTGATGACCGCTTCTTTGTCGTTGTCCGAGGTCGTATTCGAATACAACGACGAGAGCGTCTCGACCGGTGTGGTGCGGATCATCCCGAGCTGCTTGATGGCGTCCTCCCGCACGTCCGCGTCGGCGTCGCTCTTGGCGATCTGCGCTAGCCGAGCCGAATCCCTCGCGACGAAGAAGGACCTGACGATGCGCTCTCTCACCTCCGCGGATTGTTCCTGGCCGTAGAGGCTCCACAGCTCGTCGGTCGCCCGCATCACGCCCAACTGCTTGACGGCCTCTTCACGCAGGTCGGGGTCCGGCTCTTCGCGAGCCGCTTGGACCAGCTTGTCCCGCGCGCCGGCGACCATGAAGCTCTTGAGGACCCGTTCCTTGACCTCCGCGTCCTGGGCCGCGGCGTAGATTTCGGCCAGCAAGTCGTTGTTCTCCTCGCCGCGCAGAGTGCCGAGATATTGGACCGCCTTCCTCTGTAAGGAGGGATTGGCGGGATCCTTGGCGACCCGTACCAGCGCTTGCTTGCCCTCGGCGCCGCCGCTGTGGGCCAGCACGAAAAGGGCACGGGATTTGACCTTGTCCGAGTGCGCGCCTGTCAGTACCTGTTGCAACAGCGGCAGGGCGCGCTCTCGATCCGACTGCATGAGGGAGTTGATGGCGATCAGCTTGAGGTCGTCGTCGGCTTCGAGTTCGGGCTCTACTTCCATACCGGCGCCTTGCCGCAAGGTCAGCTCAAGCGCCCGCGCGTCGTCGAGCCATGCGCTCTGGGGGAACGACCGCTTCAACAGTTCGAGCGTGGCGAGAGCTTCGGAGTTCAAGCTGCGCTTCTCTTGCGCATACGCTTTCCAATAGAGCGCGGCGTCGGCGCGATTTCCGCCGTCGGCCGCGATGCCGTCAAACGCACGGATCGCTCTGGACCAACGCTCTTCGTTGATGAGGTTGGTCGCCTCGCGGTATCGGTTCTCCTCCGCGGTTTGCGCGATTGCGGCGATCGCTACCGCCGCCAGCAGCAACAGGTTCCGTAGGGGAGGGAGATGTTTCTTGTTCATGGGTTCCTCTCTCTAAAGCGCTTCTTCCAACGCCGTGCGTCCGTCGTGATCGTCCGCTTGGAAGATCTGGATTTTGAACAGCAGCCCAGGCCCCTCGATGCTTTCCCTGAGACGATCGAGGTCGGCGGGACGGCTCCGAGCCGGAGCGTTGCGGAGTTCGATCAGGACTCGCTCAATCTCCTCCAGCAGAAAGAGCAGGGCGTGGCGCTGGGCCAGCCGAGCCGTCTGCTGGTAGAGCCGGTTTTCGGCGAGTAGTTCCGCAGCCGTCTCCTTCTGCCGGGAGACGTCCACAACCTCCGCGCCGGGGGCGTTGATCAGCTCAGCCAGCAGCAGGTGCGAGCGGTCAAAGTGCTCGGCTACCGCTAGAAGCAACAGCCTCTGCCGAGCCCCGTCCGACAGGCCGACGACGGCGGGCTCGGGCGTCCGCCATTGGAGGTAGCCCATACCCGCGAGCCCGACGAGCAGGCACGCCGCAACGGCCATCCACTGTCGGTTTCGCTTGATCGCCGCGGCCTCGCGACGCTCGGCTTGGAGGCTTCGGTCGACGCGCTCCCACATCCTTTCGCCGAAGGAAGCATCGAGCCTGGGAGCGGAACTTGGCTGAACGGAGTCGAGCAGCGCGGAGAGATTCTCGAACTCCTTGCGCACCGATTCGTCTTCGGCGAGCAGGCGTTCGATCTCGTGCCGGTTGGACGCCTCGCCGTAGTAATAGGCGACGAGTTTCTCTTCGAGTTCTCTCATCTTTCGGCTCCCACGTGCGGGCGCAAGGCGGCGCGCAGTCGCCGCACGGCCCGGAAGACGGCTTGCTTGGTCGCTTCGGGCGACTTCTCCAGGACTTCGCTGATCTCGGCGGTGCTTTGTCCTTCGACGTGACGGAGTAGGAACGCCGTGCGCTCCAGCTCGCTCATTCGCGCCAGCTCACCGTCGACGACGCTCTGGAACTCCCCGTCCAGCAAGGGGCGGTCCGGCTCCCAGCGACGTCCGAGATTCCACTCGCTTTCGGGGGCGTGGATTCCGTTGATGCTGTCTTCGAGGTCCTTTGCGCGCTTGCGCTTGCGCAGCAGATCGAAGGCGCAGTTCTTGGCGATGCGGTGGAGCCAGGTTCCAAAGCCGGACCGGGACTCGAAGTTCGCTATCGCGCGATGGGCTCTGAGGAACGCTTCTTGCACGACGTCTTCGGCGTCCGAGCGATGCGACGTGAGATGGAAGGCGAGACGAAAGACGGCGGGGGCGTGCCGCTCCACGAGAGCGCGGTAGGCCTCCGTCGATCCCTTTCGGGCCTGGTCCACGAGGACAGCGTCGCTGCCGTTCACGTCCCCTTAGACTGCGTCGAGCGGGTTCCGGTTAGCTCGATTTCCGCTCCTGAGTGGGAAACATCGGGAGCAGGTCCTAGATTTCGCCGGAGAGCGTCGGACTAGTGTTGAGGCTATACTGACGCCGGTTTGCGCGTACTGCTTTTCTTCCTCGCCGTGCCGCTGTCGGCACAGACTCCTTGTGCCGGACTTGCCGACCTGGAAGATGTCACTTCGGCGGAGCAATCCGGAACTCGGTGCCAGATTTCCGTCACGCTCCGACCGTCGCCCGGTTCCGAAATCACATCCGAGATCTGGATGCCGGCTGCCGCCGATTGGAACGGCAAGTTCCTCATGGTCGGCGGCGGAGGTTTCGTCGGCAGCATCAATGCCGGTGGAATGACGCGAGGCGTCCGCGAAGGCTATGCCAGTGCGTCCACCGACACCGGCCACGTTGGCCGCGGCGGCGAATTCGCGCTTCGCCATCCGGAGAAGGTCGTTGACTTTGCCTTTCGCGCCGTGCACGAAACGGCCATCAAGGCGAAAGCATTGATAACCCTCTACTACGGACGCAAGCCGCGCCTTTCCTACTGGCATG
>Ga0207422_1002190_pt1 | contig 28184 bp, 18 predicted proteins | sample MarCyaLeptolynsp_FD_187757 | JGI IMG/M metagenome (GOLD analysis project Ga0207422, IMG submission 187757) | Marine cyanobacterial communities from Panama - species 1 Leptolyngbya sp. (SPAdes) | ecosystem: Environmental > Aquatic > Marine > Unclassified | place: Panama: Panama City | collected... | reverse complement strand
GCCGTCGTTGGCGGCTGCGGCTCCGGCCTCGTTCTGTGAGATGAGCGTGGTGGTCGAAAGCAGGAGGTCGCGGACCAGAAGGTCGTCGTCGTCGCCGTTGTTGTCCGGAAGGTTCGTCAGAATAGTGCTGTCGGACTGAAAGAAAACATAACGTCCGTCGTCCGAAGCCGTCTCGTAAGGCCCTCTCAAGTCGACATTGGAGTCGTCGTCGCCCGGCCCGGTCCCGTCCACATTGATCGAGACCAGTTCGGGCGGCCCAACGATGACCTGGGCGGATAGGAGCGCCGGCAGCGCCGACGTGAGCAGCAGAAGAGCGTATTTGCGCATGGTTACGGGTCGTCCTGCCCGTTCCCACGACGTACAGAGGCGGATCCCGCCACGGCGCACAAATTTTTTTTAGACTCGGCTCGGCGGCTCTAGTCGGCCGCCCCAAACGACTTCAGCAAGCTGGCTTCCGGCAACAACAAGAACTCCCCGCAGCGTTCCGAGCAGCTCAAGCTATACGCCTTCCGCTCCGGCAGGCGGTCAAAAACCATCGGCGCCCCGCACTTCCCGCACAGCTTGCCCGGGAACGGCTCTCCCACCTTGCCCGCCAACTGTCCGTGCATCCTGCGCAGCGCGATCATCTGCTCGGCTTGCGCGTTGATGCGGTTCTCGTGCGCTTCCAGCTTCTCGTGGTGAACCTTGACGACGCGCGCGATGCCCTCCTGCTCCTTCTCAAGCCGCGTCGTCTTGCTCTCGAGCGTCTCCATGTCGCGCTCGATATAGTCCACCCGCGCCGACAGGCCGCCCGTCAGCCAGTCGACCAGCCCCTTCACCAGTTTCAGTTGCCGCACCGCATCCTCCCTCCCTCTCATCGGACGCCGAACCGCGACTCTTGACCCTCCTCTTCACGCTCCTCGCGCGTACAATACCGACCATGCGTTTCGTCTTCGCCGGCGTCCTCCTGTTCGCCCTGGCCTGCGGCTCTCCGGACCACTACGACCTCTTGATTCAGAACGGAAGCCTGGTCGACGGAACCGGCGATCCCGCTCGCGCCGCCGATCTCGCCGTCAGGGACGGGCGCGTCGTCGCGATCGGCGATCTCGCCGGCTCAACCGCGGATCAAGTGATCGACGCCGCCGGCCTCGTCGTCGCTCCGGGATTCATCGACATCCACAACCACTCCGACGACACGCTGCTCGCCGAACCCGCCTGCGAAAGCATGATCCGCCAGGGCGTCACCACGATGATCCTCGGCGAAGGCGGCTCCGCCGGACCCGTTCACGAGGGCGAGAAACCCTGGACCACCCTCGGCGGCTACTTCGAACACGTCGAGCAGCAAGGCGTCGCGGCCAACATCGCCAGCTACGTCGGCCAGACCCAAGTCTGGACCTACGTCAAAGGCGACGAACTCAAGCCCGCAACCCCTGAAGAGATCGCCGAGATGCGCGCCGAGGTCGAGCGAGCGATGTCCGAGGGCGCGCTCGGGCTGTCGACCTCCCTGCTCATGCCGCCGTCGAGCCTGGTCACCACCGATCAGCTCGTCGAACTGGCCAAACCCGCCGCGCGCGCCGGCGGCCTCTACTCGACTCACATTCGCGACGAAGGCCAGGGCGTGATGGAAGCGATCGACGAGGGCATCGCCGTCGGGCGCGGCGCCCAAATCCGCGTCGACGTCATCCACCTAAAAATCGCCGACCAGCAGCTCTGGGGGCGCATGTCCGAGGTGATCTCCAACCTCGACGCCGCCCGCGCCGAAGGCCTCGACGTGCGCGCCAACGTCTATCCCTACACCGCCGGACAAAATAACCTGCGCGCCATCATCCCGCCCTGGGCGCACGACGGCGGCAACGAGGCGATGCTCGAACGCCTCCAGGCCCCCGGCGCCCGCGCCCGCATGCGCAAAGACATCGAAAACGGAATCGACGGCTGGTACAACCACTATCTCGCCGTCGGCGGCGACTGGAGCCGCATGCTCCTAGTCGGGCTCTCCCAGCCGCAAAATCAACCCTTCATCGGCAAGCGCATGAGCGAACTGATCGCCTCCCGCAACACCGACCCGATCGACACGCTCTTCGACGTACTCATCGAGGAAGGCGGCAGCGTGCGTACCGTCTACTTCCACCACGACGAAGACGACATGCTCTACGCGCTGCAACAGCCCTACGTCTCGGTCGGCTCCGACGGATCGGCCGTCAGCCCCGACGGCCAGTACGCCTCCATGCATCCCCACCCGCGCTTCTACGGAACCTTTCCGCGCGTGCTCGGCCGCTACGTGCGCGAACTCGGCGCGCTCCGTCTCGAAGAGGCCGTCCGCAAAATGAGCTCGATGAACGCCGAGAAGACCAACCTGCCCGAGCGCGGCCTGCTGCGCGAAGGCTACTGGGCGGACGTAGTACTGTTCGACCCGGAAACGGTCATCGACCGCGCCACGTTTGAAGATCCCCACCAGTACCCCGAGGGAATCCCGTGGGTCATCGTCAACGGCGAGGTCGTCTTGGCCGACGGCGAACGGACGCCCGCGCTCCCCGGGCAGGTCCTGCGTGGCCCAGGTACAATCAACCGTCAATGAACCGCCGTCAGTTCCTCTACTCCGCCTCCCTCAGCGCACTCGCCGCCTGCGACCGCGCCCCCGTCTCCGCCGACGCCTTCAAGCCCGAGTGGGATTCGATCCGCAAGCATGAAGTCCCGGCCTGGTTCGAGGACGCCAAGTTCGGCATGTTCGTCCACTGGGGGCTCTACTCGGTTCCTGCTTGGGCCACGCCGCTCGGAGAGCTCGGCGAGATCGATTTCGACGTCTGGTTCCGCTCGAATCCCTACGCGGAGTGGTACCTAAACTCGCTGCGCATCGAAGGCTCCCCCACCCACGAGCACCACGTCGAGACCTACGGCGCCGATTTCAGCTACCGCGACTTCACGCCGATGTTCGACCAAGCCGTCCAAGACTGGGACGCCTCCTCCATGGCCGGACTCTTCGCCGACGTCGGCGCGCGCTACGTCGTCTTGACCACCAAGCACCACGACGGGTTCACCCTATGGCCGTCCGAGGTCGAGAATCCGCACCTGCCGCCCGAACAGAGAGCCTCCTCGCGCGACCTCGTCGGCGACCTCACCGAAGCCGTCCGCGCCAACGGCATGAAGATGGGGCTCTACTACTCGGGCGGCCTCGACTGGTCATTCAACCCGGACCCGATCCGCAAGTTCGAGGACCTCGTCACGACGGCGCCGCAGTCCCAAGACTACGCCGACTACGCCGACGCGCACTGGCGCGAATTGATTGAAAAATACGAACCGTCGATCCTTTGGAACGATATCTCCTATCCCCCCAAAGGCGACCTCGCGCAGATCTTCGCCGACTACTACAACGCCTACCCCGAAGGCGTCGTCAACAACCGGTTCGAGACGCGCATCGAAGGCGACGACCCGCGCCACCACGACTTCGTCACGCCCGAGTACGCCAAGATGGACGCCGTCACCGACTACAAGTGGGAGACCTGCCGCGGCCTCGGCTTCTCCTTCGGCTACAACCAGGTCGAGACCGACGAGCACACGATCGGCGAGGCGGAGCTGATCCATCTACTGGCCGACATCGTCAGCAAGAACGGCAACCTGCTGTTGAACGTCGGCCCGCGCCCGGACGGATCGATCCCCGAAATCCAGGAAGACCGGCTGCGCGCGCTCGGGTCGTGGCTCGACGTCAACGGCGAAGCGATCTACGGCACAAAACCGTGGACGCGCGCCGACGCCCAAACCGACGACGGCCTCGAAGTGCGCTTCACCCAAACCGACGACGCACGCTACGCGATCCTCCTGGGCAACCCGGACCAAGCCGCCTTCGACGCCGGCAAGGTCCGCGACGACGCCAAGATCACCCTGCTAGGCAGCGAAGCCGACGTCGAGTTCCAAGCCAACGACCAAGCCCTCGAAGTCACCCTACCGGAGTCACGCCCCGCCACCCAGTCCGCAGTACTCAAGATCACGTAACACACGGCACCGACCTGCGACACCGACGTAGCGCACGGCTCCAGCCGTGCCGCCTTCGAGCCGCGCTCGAAGGTCCGGGCTAATCCTCTTCGTTTTCCCGCCCGAAAGCATGCCCAACCGCATGCTTCCCGCGCCCCCGAGCCGCCTCGCGCTCTTCCTCACTCAACAGCCGGTTGTACACGGCGCCAAACCCGTCCGTCTGCCGATAAGCCATCCCCTGCCAAACATCGCGCCCCTCCACACGCGGGTCGCCGGTTTCAGACAGATAGGTCCGCAATCGCTCCCAAAGCTCCTGCTTGACCTCGGCCTTCTCCGGCTCGTCCGCTAAGTTCCGGACTTGGTGTGGGTCGGCCCGCACGTCATACAACTCCTCGAGCGGTCGTTTGCCGACCGACAACCGGTACGCTTCCGGAAACCTTTCCGCCGTCTCCGGCGCAAACAGAAAATCCTTGAACGGCCCGTCGTCCACGTCTCCGTGCGGCGCCTTGTTCGACGAGATAAACTCCGGCCCGCCCGTCGGCCACCGGTCCGGCTCGAAGTTGCGGACATAGAGGTAGTCGTAGGTGCGGATCGCGCGAATCGGGTAGGTCGCCCCCTCAGGCCGACACCAGGTATGCCGCTCGATTCCGGTGACCACATGGTCGCGCTCCGGCTCGATCCGTCCGCTCTCGCTCGATTGCAACAACGGCAGAAGGCTGCGCCCCTCGACCGTGCCGGGGACGTCGACGCCGGCCGCTTCCAAGAACGTCGGCGCCCAATCGATGTGGCTCTGGAAGTCGTCGACCGTGCGCCCCCCGGGAATCCGATCGCCCCAGCGAACCGCCGTCGGCATGCGCGTGCCGCCGTCATAGAGCGTGCCCTTGGTGCGCGAGAACGGCATGCCGTTGTCCGACGTCACGACGACCAACGTGCGGTCCAACTCGCCCGCCGCTTCCAGCCGTTCCAGCATGCGGACCAGGTGCGTGTCGTAGTGCTCGATCTCGTCGTAATAGTCGAGAATCTCTTCGCGCACCTCGGGCGCATCGGGAAAATACGGCGGCACGGGAACGTCGGCCGGATCGACGTCGCGCACGCCCGGCGCAGGATCGTAATCCCGATGCGGCTCGGTCGATCCGAACCAAAAGAAGAACGGCGCATCTTCCGGGCGATCGTCCAAAAAGGCGTCGAAGTTCCCCGCGTAGTCGCGCGTATCCATGCCCGGGGGCGGGGAATCGGCGAGCCGCTGGTTGTACTCCGCGACGAGCGGATGACGGTCCAGCCCGGCCGCGGCCCAGTCTCCCGGTTTCCACCCCGCGCCGGTAAATCCGACGTGATACCCGGCGTCCTTGAGCGCATGCGTGAAGAGCTGATACTCGGGCTCGATCGTCCCGTAGAGCAAGCCGCCCTCGCCCGTCTGCCACATCTGCCGCCCGGTCAAGACCGACGTCCGTGAAGGCGTGCACGACGGGCAGGCCGTAAACGAATGCGAAAGGATCACGCCCTCCCGCGCCACCCGATCAAACCCCGGCGTCCGAACCACCGGATCCCCAAGGATCGACGCATGCGGATACGACTGGTCATCCGAAAAGACGAACAGAATATTCGGCCGCCGGTCTGCCTCGGGGCCCGGCGCGGTGCAACCCGCACCGGCCGCCAGCGAACTCAACAACCATTCCCGGCGAGACAACATCGCCAGCCAGTGTAACCTCCAAGCCGGCCCCACCCACAAAAGCCCCCCGCGGGGACTGTCCCCAGCCGACCACGAAAGCCCAACCCACCCACATCTTCCGCAGCCGGCCCCACCCCCAAAAGCCCCTCGCGGGGACTGTCCCATCAAGGCTTCAGCACCACCGAAACCACCCAGCGCGTGTGGACTGTCCCCAGCCGACTACAACAGCCCAACCCACCCACATCTTCCAAGCCAACCCCGCCCACAAGCGTTGCCGATCCGCCCCTACCGATGCGCCAACCGGTACTCGAAAATCACAAACCCGTCCCGCGACCTCGGCGACGTAATCACCGCCGCGTCCTTGCCCTGCTCAATCGTGATCGCGCGCGTGCGCAACCCTCCCGGAACCGTCGACTGCTCGACCGGCGTCAACGACTGCGCGCCCGCCGCCGGATCGACGCACAAGCTCCTTGCCCGCAACACCGTCTCGTCGCAGCTCGGCGTGAACCTCGGCGGCGGCGGCAGATTCGCCGGGGCCAACAACTGCGAGATCTCACGCGGCGGCCGTCGCGACTCCTCAGGCGACACCACCCAATAGATCAGGTCGTGGCCCGGAGGCCCTTCGATCCCAAACGCGCCCTCTTCCGGCATCAAAAACTCGCGGCCCGCCTCCAACCGATTGGCGGTCCCGGAGTCGTCGGCCGGAAAAATCAACTCGGACCGGCCTTCGGGCGAGCGGTTGTAGACGTACAGCCGTCCGTCGAGGTTCGAAGTCAGCCGGAAGCGGACCTCGTCCCCCTGGTCGAGGACCTGGCCGGGTTCAGCGACGCCCCAACCGGCGTCGGAGCGCTTTTCCAGCACGACTTCCAGCCGTTGATCCTCCGCCGCCGCCGGAATCGCCGCCAGCAGCATGGCTGCCGCGGACGCTCCCAGAATCCATCCGATTTCTCGCATCACCCGCCGATTTCGCTCCGTCATGACCTTAGCACCTCGCCTGATTGACGCTCACCCGTCGCCCCGATACCATTGGGGCGAATGGAGCCCTCCCCCGCTCGCGCTGAAGTCACGCAACTGCTCGAAAGCATGCGCGACGGCGATCAGAACGCCGTCAACGAGCTGACGCCGCTCGTCTACGACGAATTGCGCCGTCTTGCCGCTCGCCAAATGAGCGGGGAACGAGGGTCCCATACCTTACAAGCGACAGCTTTGGTCAATGAAGCTTACATGAGATTGGTCGGGGCCGATATTCCTTACCAGGACCGGACTCATTTCTTCGCCGTCGCCTCGCGCACCATGCGCCGAATCCTCGTCGATCACGCCAAAACGCGAGGCCGCAAGAAGCGCGGCGGCGACTTTGCCAAAGTCACTCTGGAAGAAGGACTGGTGATGTCGCCCGAGCCCGATTCCGACATCATGCGGCTCGACGACGCGCTCAAATTGCTCGAAGAGCAAGACGAGCGCAAAGCCAAGGTGATCGAGCTGCACTTTTTCGGCGGGCTGACCTACGACGAGATCGCCAAAGCCGTCGACGTCTCGCCCGCGACCGTCCATCGCGAACTGCGCATGGGCAAGGCCTGGCTCCAACGCGAACTTTCGTCGGAGTAGAGCTCAGAACTCGAGCCCCATCCCCTCCAGAAAGAATCCGATCAAGGGCGCGCAAGCCTCGTACGACCTCTCGACTTCCTTGAGAAACCCCTTCTTCGTAGCCGTCGCCGCGGGCAACTCACGAATCGCGCCCCAGTCCTTACGCTGCAAGTCGTCGATCAGCGGGTGGTCCTTCGCCCAACCCCGCGGTGGGCGCTTCATCTCGGCGCCGCGGTAGCCGCCGTAGAGCTTCTTGAGTCGTTTGTCGTCGCGGGCGGCGATCCAGGCCTCCGGGCGCGCGTCGATCGCCCGACGATACTGCTCGGCCGCCGGCGCCGGAGGCAGATACACGCCCCCTCCAAGCCAAAGCGTCTCCGCCGAGAGCCGGAAGTAGAAGCACGGCGCGGGCAGCTTCCGCCCGTCGCGATGCTGGAAGTGCGCCTGCACGTACTCGTGGTACGGCGTCTTGTCTTTCGAGAAGCGCGTATCGCGATAGATCCGCATCAGCGAACCGCCGGACTTCTTCGCGATCGCCGTCATGTGCGGCGAAATCCCGCGGAGTCGCGGCTCCAACGCCTCGACGAACGCCAACAGCGGCTGCTGCACCTCGGCTTCAAAGCGCGGCTTGTTGGCCTGGAACCAGTCCCGGTCGTTGTTCGCCTTCAGCTCCTCGAGGAACCGGAGCAGGGAAGAGTCAAAGTGATCAAACGCCATACTCGAACGACGCCCGACCGCCCGCCGTTTCGACAACGGCGCCGACGCTAGGTGAATTCGCCTTTCTTGCCCCGCTCGACGATCCGCTCGCACGCCCGTAGCGTCAGCGACATCATCGTCAGCGTCGGGTTCTGGCAGCCGATCGACGGGAAAGCCGCGCCGTCGGTCACAAACAGATTCGGCACGTCGTGGGTCTGGTTCCACTTGTCCAAAACGCTGCTGTTCGGATCGTCGCCCATCCGCGCCGTGCCCATCTCATGGATGCCGAACCCGGGCACCGAGTACTCGCCGTAGTTGCGCACGTTCTTGGCCCCGGCGGCTTCGAGCATCTCCGCGCCTTGCTCTTGCGCGTCGTGCCACAGCGCCTTCTCGTTCTCCGACCAGTCCATCGAAGCCCGCACCACCGGAATACCCCACGCGTCCACCACGTTCGGGTCCAGCGAGATGTGATTCGAATGCCGCGGCAAGCACTCGTTGAACGCGATGATGCTGCCCTGCCAAGCGGCGTCGCTGCGCACCCGCTCCTTAAAGCCCGCGCCGAAGCCCGGTCCGCTGTAGGCGAACGACGGGAAGAAGCTCCCCTGGTATCCGTACCCGCGAATGAAGCCGTTCGTCTCGCGCCGGTCGACGTTGCGGAAGCGCGGGATGTAGATCCCGTTCGGCCGGCGCGGCGCCCCGAACCACGCCTGTCCCTTGGGCAACTCGGGGAACTCGCCCGCCGTGTAGCCCTTGTAGATATGGTCCATCAGGTAGCGGCCGAGCACGCCCGACGAGTTCGCCAATCCGCCCGGCGCCGAGTTCAGCAGCAGCCGCGTCGATTCAAGCGTCGACGCGCAGAGCACTACCACCTTCCCGCGCACCTCGCGAGCCTCGCGCGTCGTCCGGTCGACGTAGGCGACACCGGTCGCCTTCCCGTTTGAGGTCGTCACCTGCGCGGCGACCGCGTCCGTGCGCAGCGTCAGCTTGCCGGTGGCCGCGGCGTCCTTCAACGTCGTCCACGGGCTCGAAAAATACGAATACGTGATGCAGCCCTGCTCGCACGGCCCGCAGTAGTGGCAAGCCGCCCGCCCGTTGTGCGCCTTGGTCACGACGGCCACGCGCCCGATCGTCACCGTCCGGCCCATGCGCGCCTTCACCCGCTCGCTCAGCAGCCCCTCGGCGCAGGTGAATCCCATCGCCGGCAAAAACTCCGAATCGGGCAACTGCGGCAACCCTTCAGCGCGCCCGCTGATGCCGACGTACTTCTCGACCCGCGAATAGTACGGCGCCAGTTCCGCCAACGAGATCGGCCAGTCGACCCCGTAACCGTCGTGCGAGGCCGCCTTGAAGTCGAGATCCGACAGCCGATAACTCTGCCGACCCCACGAGAGCGACCGCCCGCCCAAACGCCGCTGCCGAATCCAGTGGAACGGCTTCCCTTCGGCCGTCGTGTACGGGTTCTCGACGTCGTTCACGAACCAGTCCTTGTTCATTTCGCGGCAGGCGTAGACCTGGCGTTGCATCGGCTGGTTGGGCGAGATCGTCGGATGCTTGAAGCGGTAGGGATACTCGTACGGCTGAGCGTGTTCGCTGAACTCGGCCTCGGTCGTCTTCGGCCCCGCTTCGAGCACGCAGACCGTCAATCCAGCTTCGGTGAGCGCCTTGGCCGCCCAGCCTCCGGTCGCCCCGGAGCCCACCACGACGGCGTCAAAACTTTCGCTCGAACGATCGAGAATCTGCATGAGTTCGGCCCAGCTTAACAGCTGCGCGGCCTGCTAAACTCGCCAACTTGCCCCAACGTTGGCGCGTCCCTCTGTTGTTCGCTCTGTGCGCGCTGCTCGCCGCTTGGGCCGGGCAAACCTACGCCGTCTGGACGGCCTACGACGGCAAGCTCTCCGGGCTGTACTTCGTCGGCAGCGACCGCGCCGGGAACGATCAGCCGCCGCCCGGCGACGCCTTCATCCACCCCGACACCTACGGCTACGACGGCCAGTACTACCGGCTGATCGCGCGCGACCCGCTGCTGCGCACGACCGACCACCGATTCCTCGACGAGCCGCGCCTACGCTGGCGCCGCATCCTGGTTCCCGCTCTCGCATGGGCCGGCGCCTTGGGCAACCCCGATCGCGTCGACGAGACGTATCGCTGGACCGTCTTACTGCTGTTCGCGGCGGGCGTCGCGATCAGTTGTCGGCTCGCCGTGCAGTTGGGTTTTCACGCGGCCTGGGGACTCGTGTTCGTCCTGCTTCCGGCCAATCTGATCTCGCTCGAACGCCTGACCGTCGACGGCGCGCTGGCCACGCTGACCGTACTGTTCGCGTACGGCGTCCTGCGCGATCGGCGCGACCTCGCCTACGCCGCCATGGCGCTCGCGCCTCTGGCCCGCGAAACCGGTTTCGCGCTCGCCGCCGGCTGGATGCTCTGGTCCGCTTGGCGACGTCGAGCGCCTGGCGTAGGCGCGGCCGTCTTCGCCGTGCTCCCCGCCGTCGCTTGGACCGGCTACGTCTCCGGTCACGCCGAAGGCTCCGGCATCGATTTCCTTTCTCCGATCCCGCTGTCCGCGCTGGCTATGCGCCTCATCGACCTGCGCCTGACGCTCGCCGGAGTGCTCGATCATCTCGCCCTCGTCGGGGCGGCCTGGGCGTTCTTCCTGAGCGTCCGGATCATGGCCGAAAAACCCCGTCCGGCCCATCACTGGGCGATCGCAGTCTTCGCCTTCGGCTGCTCGTTGCTCGCCTACCCGGCCATCTGGGACGAGACGTACGCCTTCGGCCGAATCCTCTCCCCGCTGATGCTCCTACTCGTCGCCGCCCGCCCCACCCCCTGGACCCTAGCCCCCCTAGCCCTGACCCTGCCCCGCATCCTCGCCCAACTCGGAACCTACCTCATCTCCCGAGTTTGACCTGCGCGCGCAAGGTCTGGTCTGACCCAATCCACCACCTCGAAAACCCACCCAAATCCGTTGTGGCGCGGGCTTCAGCCCGCAGCGGGGCTTCAGCCCCGCCCCAGAGCGATTTGCGAAGCAAGAGCCCGATGCTCCACGGTCAACCAGCCGGCCCTGTTTGATCTTCCGTATCCTTTATCCAGATTCCTAGATCCACCTCTAATCCAACAAAATCAGCTATTTGTCCGCCTTCCCGCCCACGCCAAAAATTATGACTTGACATTCATTTGCAAAAACAACGATGATTCGACTTCGGGCCATCGAAACAAGTCGATCGGAGTCCAGATCGTAGCGTGTTCGATGAGTATCTTGGCCCAAAAACCCGCTTCCAAAGGACCATAAGATGTTCATCATCAGCGTCTTGAAGAGTTTCCGATCCGCTCTTTCCGATTGGGCTCCAATGTGCAACTCGTTTGCGTCGATGTCGTCGTCCGTCGTCCGGCTATCGATCGTCGTCGCAACCGCGTTTCTAGCCGCCTCCACCGCCCACGGCGCCGAGCTGGCCGGGCGCGTCCAGGACCCGCAAGGCTTCGCCGTAGTCGGGACCCGCGTCGTCCTCAAGCCCGCCGAGGGAACCGAAGGCCACGCCCGCACCACCGCCGCCGACAGCCAAGGCCGGTTCCGCTTCACCGACGTCGCCGCCGGCGCCTACGCCCTGCAAGCCGTCTCTCCCGGGTTCGAGTCCTACGAGCAGACGATCGAACTGGGCGCCTCCGCCAAGGACGTCGAGATCGAACTCGCCCTCGCCGGCGTCCACGACGGCGTCGTCGTCACCTCTTCACGCAGCGAGATGCAGGCCGTCGGCTCGGCTCTGCCGACCTCGCTCCTCTCCGAGCAACGCCTCACCGAGAAGCTGCCGACCAACCTCGCCCAAGGTCTGGCCGAGATCCCCGGCGTGACCTGGACCGGCGCCGGCCCCTTCCGCAGCCGTCCCGTCATCCGCGGTCTCGACAGCAACCGGATCCTCGTTATGGTCGACGGCGAGCGCCTCAACAACAACCGAACCGCGACCAACAACTCAGGCATCGAGACCTCGCTCGTCGACGTATCCGACGTCCAGCAAGTCGAGGTCGTACGCGGACCCGGCTCGGTCATGTACGGCAGCGACGCATTCGGCGGCGTCGTCAACATCCGCACGCGCAGCTCCTTGCCGCGAGACGAATTCGGCGTCGGCGCCAAGCTCGGCGCCTCGGCCTATCCAAACAGCAACGGCGAAAGGGGCCACGCCGAACTCTCCGTCGGCAACCGCTGGTTCACCGCTCGAGCGCGCGGCTCCGCCGGCAACATCGACAACTACCGGCCCCCCGACGCAACCGTCTTCGGCTCCAGCGTCGACGAGAGCAGCGCGCTCGGCGAACTGCGCTTCTTCGGTCCATCCGACCAGACGGCGTCCTTCAAGTTCTTCCACCGCGGCGCGAACAACTTCGGCCTCCCCTCCCTCGATCCCGACCCGGCCTTCCTGGCGACCTTCCCCTTCAGCAAGCTCAACAAATACAGCGGCAGCTACCAGAAGAACTTCCGCTCGGCCGCGCTCTCGACCTTCCGCGGCAGCTTCTACACCCAGAACCAGCACCGCGATTTCTCGACCGCCATCCAAGCCGGCCCCGGCTCGCAGATCCTCAGCGAGACCATCACCGACGTCCAGAGCAGCGGCTTCGACTTGCAAGCGACCTCGCTGCCGTCCCCCAAGCACGTCCTCACCTACGGCGTCTCCTACTACCGCGACCGCAACCGCGACTTTCGCATCCAGCAGATGACCGGCCGCGGCCCCAACCCGATCACCCTCAGCGCCGCGCCCTCCGTTCCCAACTCGAACTTCTCCGGGACCGGCGTCTTCATCCAAGACGTCTTCCAGGTCCACGACCGCGTGCGTCTGATCGCCGGCGTCCGCGCCGACCGCTTCGTCCTCGAGACCGAGGAGACGCCGAACTTCGACCCCGACGTCTCCGCCGCCATCGCCGGCAACACCACCGACACCGCCATGGGCGGCAACTTCGGCGCCAGCATCGACCTGGCGACCGGCTGGACCGTGAGCGGCAACGTCGGACGCGCCTTCCGCGCGCCGAACCTCTTCGAGCGGTTCTTCTTCGGCCGCGGATCGGTCGGCGGCTTCGTCGTCCCGAACGCCGGACTCGACCCCGAAACGTCGCTCCAGTTCGACGCCGGACTGCACTACCGCAGCCGCCCCGCCAAAATCTCGCTCAACTACTTCGTCAACGAGCTGAGCGATCTCATCAGCTCCGCGCCCGGCCTCTTCGACGGCCAACCGACGCTGTCGGGTCAGCCGGTCTTCCAGAACGTCAACATCCAGGACGCGCGCATCCAAGGCGTAGAGTCGACCGCCGAGTTCGCCGTCGAAGGCGCGGGCTCGGTCTGGACCCCGGTCTTCACCGCGGCATGGCAGCGCGGAACCAACCAAGTCGACGGCGGCCCCCTTCCGCTCATCGCGCCCTTCATCGGCCAGGCCCGTCTGCGCTGGGCGCCCAAAAAGACCCGCCTGTGGAGCGAGTTCCACCTGATGCTCGTCACCGGCAGCGACCGCGTCCCCGAGGGCCTGACGCCGATCCGCGGCTTCACGACCTTCGGCTGGCGAGGCGGCTACGAACTCGTACGCGGCGAGCACGGCCTCGGCGCCCGCCTGCCCCGAGGCGTATCGTCGGTACGCTTCTACACCGGCCTCCAAAACCTCGCCAACCGGCGCTACTTCGGACTCTTTGAAGTCGTTCCGCAACCGGGGCGAGACTTCCGCGCCGGGCTCGAGTTGACCTTCGACAGCAGCGCCAAATAGTCGCCCACGTCCACCACCTTCATCCACGTTTTTCGAATTCAGAGAGGTTCAAGCAATGACTCAACGTATGCAACGTATCTTCGCTGTAGTCGGCTGGCTAGCCCTACTTTGCACGGCGGCCCAAGCGCACTTCGTCTTCGTCCTTCCGCAGAACGGCGGACAGAGCGCGACGATCATCATGAACGAGACGCTGGAGGCGAGCAGCGAGGTCGACGTCGCCTTCGCCTCCGACACGAAACTGCATCTGCGTGACGCCCACGGCACAAACACGCCGCTGGACCTCACCGAGGGCGACAACGTCTACACCACGGCCTTGCCCGGCCACGGAACCCGCGTCGTGCACGGCCTGACCGACCTCGGCCTGATGAATCGCGGCACGCCGCACCTACTGCTCTACTACCCCAAGACGATCCTCGGCGACGCCTTCGATCCGCACACGCGGGTAGGCGGCGACGCCGTGGTCGAGATCGTCCCCCACGGCAAACCCGGCGACGTTCGCCTCCAGTTGCTCGCGCGCGGCAAGCCGCAGGCCGACTCCGAAATCACCGTACTGCTGCCCGACGGCACGTCCAAGATCGTCAAGACCGACGCGAAGGGCCTCACCGAGTCCTTCCATCAGCACGGCCGCTACGGCGCCTGGGGCCGATTCTGGGAAGACAAGGAGAGCGAGCACGAAGGCGTCGTCTTCAAACAGGTCCGCCACTACGCGACGCTCGTCTTTGACGCCGACGGCGCCGCCCAGACCTCCGAGGCCGCGACCGACGCGCCCAAGGTCTTCGCCAAGATGCCCGAGCCCTCGTCGAGCTTCGGTTCCGTGACGGTCGGCGATTGGCTCTATGTCTACGGCGGTCACGTCTCGCCGACGCACGTCTATCACACCAAAGGCGTCTCGGGAAACTTCGCCCGCGTTCGGCTCAGCGGCGATCCCGTATGGGAAGAGCTGCCCGGAGGCCCCGGCCTGCAAGGCATGAACCTCACCGCGCACGACGGCATGGTCTACCGCGTCGGCGGCATGGCCCCGCGCAACGCCGAGGGTGAAAAATCCGACAACCATTCGGTCGCCTACGCCGCGCGCTTCCATCCCAAGACCAAGAGCTGGGAAGACCTGCCGCCGCTGCCGACGCCGCGCTCTTCCCATGACGCCGTCGTACTCGACGACAAGCTCTACGTCGTCGGCGGATGGACGATGAAGGGCGGCGACGTCGAGTGGTCCGAGACGATGCTCGTCATGGACCTCTCGGCCAAGAAGCTCAAGTGGCAAGAGATCCCGCAGCCCTTCCGGCGCCGCGCCCTGATGGCCGCAGCCTTCGACGGCAAGATCCACGTCGTCGGCGGATTCAGCGATGAGAACAAGGTCCTTCTCAACCTCTCGATCTACGACCCGGCGAGCGAGTCCTGGAGCGAAGGGCCGAAGCTGCCCGAAGGCGACCGAACGACCGGATTCTCTCCCGCCGTCGGCGTCGACGAGGGACGACTCTTCGTCAGCGTCGCCGACGGCCGCCTGCTCCGCCTCGACAAGGACGGCCAAGCCTGGACCGAGATCGGCCGCGCAACGCCCCGCGTCGCGCATCGACTAGCCTTCCACGGCGAGCAAGTCCTGGTGCTGGGCGGCGCCGCCAAGGGCGACAACTTCGACCTAATCGAGGCCGTCTCACCAAGCGCCGACTAAGAGCGTGGTGGCGCGGGCTTCAGCCCGCAGCGGGACTTCAGTCCCGCCCCAAGGCGATTTGCGAAGCAAGAGCCCGTTGCTCAGCTTCATCGGCTCTCTCGGGCGGCGCTTCGGCGCCGCCCTTTCTCGCGCGATCTTCGACCACCCTCCTCCAAAAACAACCGTCCGCTCATCGCCGAATCCGACCCGCTCGCGGGATTTTCAGCGCCGCTCGTCCTTCTCTCCTGTCCCGGCCCATTCCGACGACCTACGCTGGGAACGGGTCTATGTCTCACAAATTGCGTCTACTTCTGCGGATCGCCGTCTGCGCGACTCTCGCTACGGCATCCTCTTTGGCTCAATCCAACGGTCGCATCGAGGGCAAGGTCTCGATGAGCGAGACCGGCGGCCCCTTGCACGACGCCAGCGTTCTGGTGGTCGAGCTGGGGCGCACCACGCTGACCGAGGACGACGGCTCGTACTCGTTCGATCGCGTGCCGCCCGGCAGCTATCACGTCGTCGCCCACCTCGACAGCCTCTTCACCGAGGCCGCCAAAGTCGTCGAGGTCCAGGCCGGCGAGGCTGCGTCGGCCGACTTCATGCTCGGCCTGACGACGCAGAAGTACGAGATCACCGTCACCGGTTCGGAGAAGCAAGAGACCGCGTTCGAGTCGTTCAGCAACGTCGATTCCTATGACGCCTACGACTTGACTCTCTCGCGCGACGTCTCGCTCGGCGAGGCGCTCGATCACAAGGTCGGCACCGGCATCGCCAAGCGCAGTTTCGGACCGGGTTCGTCGCGCCCGATCATTCGCGGCTTCGACGGCGATCGCGTCTTGGTCATGGAAGACGGCATCCGCACCGGCACGCTCTCGTCCCAGTCAGGCGACCACGGCGAGGTCGTCAACCCGGCTCAGCTCGAACGGCTGGAGATCGTCAAAGGCCCGGCGACGTTGCTCTACTCGGGCAACGCGATCGGCGGAACGGTCAACGCCGTCAGCCGCCACCACGAACTCCATCCCCACCCGCACGACGGCATGCGCGGCTACCTGACCGGGACCGCCGGCACCACCAACGCCATGGCCGGCGGCAGCGCCGGGTTTGAGTACGGCACGGGCAACTGGATGATCTGGGGCTCGGGCGGCGGCGTGCGCACCGGCGACTACACGGCCCCCGAACAGGGCGAAATCTTCAACTCGCGCGCCGACAATTCGAACGGCGGCGGCGGCTTCGGCTGGTTCGGCGACAAGACCTTCTTCAGCGTCGAGGCCAAGTACGACAACGGAACCTACGGCGTCCCGTTCGCCGAGGAGTTCCACGGCCACCACGAAGAGGAAGGCGAGCACGAAGAAGAGGGCGAGCATCACGAGGAAGAAGAGGAAGACCACGACGAGGAGGGCGAGCACGAGGAAGAGGAGATCGAGCGGATCTCGCTCGACACGCGCCGCCAAAGCTATCGCCTCAACTGGGGCCTCAACGATCTCGGCTCGGCGATCGAGAGCTTCGTCCTCAAACTGAGCTACGTCGATTGGGAGCACGACGAGGTCGAGTTCTTTGAAGACGGCGGGACCGAGATCGGCACCGCGTTCCGCAACGATCAGTTCGTCTACCGCGGCGTCTTCGAACAGAAGAAACACGGCCCCCTGAGCGGCCGCTTCGGCTTCTGGGGCATCAACCGCGACTACGAAGTGACCGGCGAGGAAGCGCTCTCTCCGCCGGTGGACCAAAACGGCTTAGCCTTTTTCGCGCTCGAAGAACTCGACTTCGAGCGAGTCAAATTCCAGTTCGGCGGACGGATCGAAACCCAACGCTACAACCCGGCCTTCGCCGAACGCAGCCACGGCCACGAGGAAGAAGGCGAGCACGAAGAAGAGGGCGAGCACCACGACGAGGAAGAAGGCGACCACGAGGAAGAGGGCCACGACGAGGAAGTGCCCGACGCCGTCAAGCGAACCTTCACCGGCGGATCGGCCGCCGTCGGCATGCACGCCGACCTATGGCAAGGCGGCGCCTTCGTGGCGAACTATGCGCACAGCTACCGCGCTCCCGCGCTCGAAGAGCTCTACAACTTCGGTCCGCACGTCGGGAACCTGGCGTTCGAGGTCGGCAGTCCCAGCCTCGGCGCCGAACGCGGCAACGGCGTGGACTTTTCCGTTCGCCACCAGGAAGGCCGCGTGCGCGGCGAGGCGAATCTCTTCTACTACGACTTCAGCAACTTCATCTTCCCCTTCGCGACCGGCGAAGAAGAAGACGGACTGCGCGTGATCGAGTTCACCCAGCGCGACGCCCGCTTCGTGGGCGCGGAAGCGAACGCAAGCTTCGGCCTCCATCGCGACCTGTGGCTGAACCTGGGCATGGACTACGTCGACGCGCAGGACACGGAGTTGAATACCCCCCTGCCGCGCATCCCGCCGTTACGCGGGCGCATCGGCATCGACTACAACCGCAGCGGCTTCCGCTTCGCGCCGGAGCTGATCTTGGCGAGCGAGCAGGACCAGACCTTCACCGGCGAGACGCGCACGCCGGGGTATGCGGTCGTCAATTTGAAGGCGTCGTACACGTATGCGCGCCAGCACGCGGCGCATCAGTTCTCGGTGAACGTCTTCAACGTCGGCGATCGGCTCTATCGGAACCACTCGTCGTTCATCAAGGATCTGGCGCCGGAGATCGGGCGCGGGGTGCGCTTCACGTATATGGTGCGATTCTTCTAGTCAGTGAATCGTCGTCTACCGTTACTGGCGCTGCTGTTCGCGGCGTCGGGATTTGCGGGCCTCGTCTACGAGGTGCTGTGGCTGCGCGGCCTCGGGCTGCTGTTCGGCAACACCGTCCTGGCCGCTTCCACCACGCTGGCGGCGTTCTTTCTCGGGCTGGCCGTGGGCGCGTGGCGCTGGGGCAAGCGCAGCGCGCGGCTCGACCGTCCGCTGCGGACCTACGCCGTCCTCGAGGTCGCGATCGCGGCGTCCGTGCTGCCGTACTTTCTGTTGCTCCCCGCCTATCGGGCGTTCTATGAGCCGATCTACTCCGCACTCGGCGGATGGCCGAGCGGGCTGACCGCCGTCCAGTTCCTCGCGGCCTCCGCGGTCCTGTTCCCCCCGGCGTTCTTCATGGGCGGGACGCTGCCGGTGGTGGGGCAGTACCTCGTCCGTCGGTCCGACCAGTTGGGCCGCACCGGTTCGCTGCTCTACGCGCTCAACACGGCCGGCGCCGCCGCCGGAGCGCTCTGCGCGGGTTTCTACCTGCCGTCGGCCTTGGGCTACCGCGCAAGTTTCGGTCTGGCGATGGCGGTCAACGTCGCCGTCGCCGCCGTCGCCTACGTGATCGATCGAGCGGACCCTCCCGCCAAGCCCGCCAAGCCGACGAAGGCAAAGAAGTCGCGCCGCCCCTCCGCGACGCCGTTCTCCGCGACGTTCCCGGTACCGCTCCCCTTGCTCGCCTTCCTCTCGGGCTTCCTAACGCTCGGCCTCGAAGTTCTGTGGACGCGGATGTTCTCGCAGGTGATGCAGAACTCCGTCTACACCTTCTCGGCGATCCTGGTCGTCTTCCTCGCGGTGCTGAGTCTGGGAGGCCTGCTGGCGAACCTCCTAGCGCGCCGGAAAGCATCAACGTCGACCACGCTCTCGACCCTTCTCGCGCTCGCCGGGATCGCCGCCGCCGCCTCGCCGTTTCTGTTCATGGACGCGACCGACGGCATGCGCTACATCGGCAGCGGCATGCCCTGGCCGGCCTACGTGACCGCCGTATTCGTCAAGGTCACGCTGGTGCTGCTGGTCCCCGGCATCTTGGCGGGCGCGGTCTTCCCGTATCTAGCCAAGGCGGCCGAAAGCCTGGCCGACGCCGACGCCGGTCCCGTGCTCGGTTCGCTGGCGGCATGGAACACGCTCGGCGCCGTCGCCGGGTCGGTCTCGGCCGGCTTCCTCGTCCTGCCGACCGTCGGGCTCTGGGCGGGCCTGCGTCTGTTCGGTCTCGCCTACCTGCTCGTAGCAGGCGCGATGTTGGCCCGCGCCCAGCGAACCTCGTGGACGGCCGCCGCCGTTCCCGCCGTCGGACTTCTGCTGGTGATCACGGCGCTCGACGCGACGCGTCTACCGTTGGTGCGAGTCGTCAACGACGACGAGCGACTCCTGGAAACTTGGCAGGGCAGCCACGGCGTCGTCGCGGTCGCCGAGCGCCCGTCGGGCCTCCGCATCAAGGTCAACAACTTCTACCGCCTCGGCGGCTCGGCCGCGGCCGAACACGAGCGCAACCAAGCGCTCATTCCCTTGATGGCGCACCCCGATCCCAAAGAGGTCTTCTTCCTCGGGATGGGCACCGGCATCACCGCCGGCGCGGCGCTCAGCCAGCCGGTCGACGAGATCGTCGTCGCCGAGTTGGTTCCGGAGGTCATCGACGCCGCCGCCAAGTACTTCAACGACTTCAGCGGCGGGCTCTTCAGCGATCCGCGAGCGCGCGTGCTCGCCGCCGACGGACGCAACCATCTCGCCGGTTCCAGCCGCCGCTACGACGCGATCATCGGCGACCTGTTCATCCCGTGGAAGCAGGGCTCGGGCAGCCTCTACTCGCTCGAACACTTTCGCGCCGTCAGCCGCCGACTCAAGCCCGGCGGCGTCTTCATGCAATGGCTGCCGCTCTATCAGGTCTCCGAGGAAGAGTTCCGGATCATCGCGCGCACGCTGCTGGAGGCGTTCCCCGAGGTCGTACTGTGGCGCGGCGACTTCTACGCCAACAAGCCGATCCTCGGGTTGATGGCTTCGAACGAACCGCTCGAACTCGACCCGGCGGCGATCGTCGCGCGCGGTCGCCGGATGTCCGGCCGCCCCGACCTGCCCGCGTTCGCCGTGGAGGCGGTCACCATTCCGTTCTACGCGGGCAACCTCGGCCGATCGCGGTCCGTGTTGGGCGACGGGCCGATCAACACCGACGACCGCCCCGTCATCGAATACGGATCTCCGCGCTCGCACCGCACCGCGCGCAGCGCCGGCAACGAGGACGGCTGGTTCACCGGCGCCCCGCTAGCCCGACTTTTCGCACGCCTAGCCGAAGAGACCCCCCTGACCGAGGACCCGTATCTAGCCCGCCTGACCAGCGAGCAACGAGGCTACGTCCTGGCCGGCCGTCTCTACTACGAGCGCGCAGTCGCGAAAAGCGAAGGCGACGAAGCCTTAGCGGAACAGCGACTCGCCCAATTCCACCTCCTAATCCCAACCGAATTCCGCCCCGAGACCGCCGCCGCCGACGAAGGCAGCGCCATCCTCGAATAGCACTCCAAAGAGCCCAATCCAACCTCGCCCACGCTCCTTCAGAGCCGCATGCGTAAAAGCTTGAGGTCGAAGCGACCTCGAAAGCTGGTCCTCCGCCGAACTATCCAGCAGAGCCCCGACAGTGAGGCGCTGCGAAAAAAATCCAACGACCATCCAATTCCCCACAACAGCCGGCGAACGAACAACGGTGCCGCGGGCGTGAGCCCGCGCCCACGGTCGCATGTGAAGCCTCACCCGCGGCGATCAACCTACCCAGGCGTCGTCAAACCTCACCCCAAGTAGCCCCACCCAACCTCGCCCACGCTCCTTCAGAGCCGCATGCGTAAGCTTGCGGTCGAAGCGACCTCGAAAGCTGGTCCTCCGCCGAACTATCCAGCAGAGCCGCGACAGTGAGGCGCTGTGAAAAAAATCCAACGACCATCCAATTCCCCACAACAGCCGGCGAACGAACAACAGTGCCGCGGGCGTGAGCCCGCGCCCACGGTCGCACGTGAAGCCTCACCCGCTGCGATCAACCTACCCAGGCGTCGTCAAACCTCACTCCAAAGAGCCCAATCCAACCTCGCCCACGCTCCTTCAGAGCCGCATGCGTAAGCTTGCGGTCGAAGCGACCTCGAAAGCTGGCCCTCCGCCGAACTATCCAGCAGAGCCCCGACAGTGAGGCGCTGTGAAGAAACACAACGACCATCCAATTCCGCGCGACCGCCGGCGAACGAACAACAGTGCCGCGGGCGTGAGCCCGTGACCACGGTCGCACGTGAAGCCTCGCCCGCTGCGACATGGCCTCGCAAGTAGAATTCTGAGATTCCGTTACTTACATCCGTTTCCGTCATTCATCTTCACCTCCGTCTCGCGCACGGCGCCCTTCGATAATCCCGCAAGGGCAAGAGCTACGAAGACTTCGACTATCCATTCACGACCGGCCGGTTCAAATTTTTCACACCCCCTGAGGGACTGCAAAAAAATCAATGGCGGTCGGATCCAGCAGAGCCGCGACAGTGATGGAGCGGGTATAGGGCGATTTGCGAAGCAAGAGCCCGTTGCTCAGCCCGCAAGGGCGCGCCATTTCCGTACAGCCGATTTGGCCCCCCAAGCTACCCTAAAAACAGAGTTACGCCCAGCCCGCCCAACGTCCAAAAAAGTCCTAGTCCCGCAGGCCCAGCGAAGCCCCGAAATCCGATGTCAGTACCATGACATTTTTCCGACCGACGCAAATGCCTCAAAACAAAACACTTACCACCAAAGAAAACGTTTACATAAATTGAAAATTTCCAAAACCGAAGTACTTTTGTTGATACCAAAAGACTTACGCCAGAAAAACTGTCAAAAACTGTCAAAAACCTGACATTTTCGTGCAAAACACTGACATCGCGGAACGAACAATCAACAACTTACAGCCCAAAAATGTCAGTCCCATGACATTTCCAAAACCGGTACCAACGGCGCCGCCCAAAAACCTGCGTCCCAGTACCCCAGTCACGACGCTTGTGGCGCGGGCTTCAGCCCGCAGCGGGGCTTCAGCCCCGCCCGAAGGGCGATTTGCGAAGCAAGAGCCCGTTGTTCAGATCTCGCCCTCTCAGGCCCCGATACGTTCACTTCGAGGCTGGTGCAGCAGCCGCAAGCCGTTGAAGATCACCAAGAGGGTCGCGCCCATATCCGCCGCGACCGCCAGCCAGAGCGTCGCCATGTCCTGCGTCGCCAAGACCAGAAACACCAGCTTAAACCCCAGCGCGAGCGCCACGTTTTGATGCACCACCCGCAGGCAATAGCGACCGGTACGGATCAAGTCCGGCAGCAACTCCAGGCGCGGCGTCATCAGCACGACCTGAGCCGACTCGAGCGCAATATCCGTGCCCGTGCCGCCCACGCCGATCCCGAGAGAGGCGGCCGCCAGAGCTTCGGCGTCGTTCACGCCGTCGCCGACCATCGCCGTCGGCCCGTGCTTGCTTTCGATCTCAGCCAGAGCGGCCCGCTTGTCTTCCGGGAGCAGGGAACCGCGTCCCTCGTCCAGCCCGGCGGCTTCGCGCACGGCCTCCACGGCCAGCGCGTGATCGCCGCTCAAGATGGCCGTATGCCGGATGCCGAGTCGCTTGAGTTCGGCGATCGTCTCGCGGGCCCCCGGCCGCAGCGGGTCTTGCAGCCGGACCAAGGCCCAGGCCTCCTCGCCCTGTCCGCAGACGATGACCGTATCGGAGTCGCGATCGAGCAGCGCACGGACTTCGGGCGAGGCGTCCGCTCCGGCCGCTTCCAGCATGCGCGAATTGCCCGCCCAAAAGTTCGTCCCCTCGATCACGGCCGAGGCCCCGACGCCGCGCGCGATCTGGAACTGCTCGATCGGCTCCGGCAAAATTCCCCGGTCGGCCGCATAGGCGACGATCGCCCCCGCCAGCGGATGTTCGCTGTAGTGCTCCAGCGCGGCGAGTCGGCTGAGAATCTCGTCCAGGTCGTGCCCGGGCAACGGCACGATCTCTTCGACGCGCGGTTTGCCGAGCGTGAGCACGCCTGTCTTGTCGAAGGCGACGGCTTGGATGCGCGCCGCCTCTTCGAGGAAGGCGCCGCCCTTGATCAGCAGGCCGCGTCCCGCCGCTTTCGCCACCGCCGCCGCCATCGCGACGGGCGTCGAGATCACCAGCGCGCACGGACACGAGATCAGCAGGGTCAGCATCCCGCGGTAGAACCAAGGCGAGAACGGCTCGCCCGCGATCAGCGGCGGTCCGAGCGCCACGCCCGCCGCCAGCAAGAACATCGCCGGCGTGTAGTAGCGCGCGAAGCGATCGACGAACCGCTCCGACGGCGCGCGGCGATGCTGGCTCTCTTCGATCATGCGCAGGATGCGCGCCAATCGCGTATCGGCCGCCGCGCGCGTCGTCCGGATCTCGAGCGTTCCGTCGCTGTTGAACGTCCCCGCGTAGACGGCGTCGCCCGGCTCCTTCATCGTCGGGACCGGCTCGCCGGTGAGCATCTGCTCGTCGACGCCCGACTTGCCCGCTTCGACGACGCCGTCGCAAGGGATGTGCTCTCCCGGCCGCACGCGGATCAGCGAGCCCACCGGGACCGAAGGAACCGCGACGCGATGCTCGTGATCCCCGTGAATCACCGCCGCCTTCTGCGGAGCGACCGCCATCAAGTCGCCCAGCTCGCGCCGAGCGCGGCCCATGCTCCAAGCCTCCAACCGACCGGCCAGCGCGAAGAGAAACGCCAACGTCGCCGCCTCCGCCCACTCGCCGAGCACGGCGGCGCCGATCAACGAGACCAGCACCAGCGCGTTCATGTCCGGCCGCAAGGACGCCGCCGCCTTGAGCCCCTTGGGAACGACCAACGCCGCGCCGCAAAGGGTCGCCGCCCAGAAGCAGATCAGCGCAACGACCGACTCGTCGTGCTGCTGGTGCGCGACCGCGCCCAACCAGTCGCCGGATTCGAAGACCTGTACGGCGAAACCGAGCAACAGCCCGACGCCGCTCGCCGCGGTCAGCAAGCTCTTGAGGTGGCGCTGGAAGAAAGACGTCTCGGGCGGCGGCTCTTCCCACGGGCTGCAGTCCAGGCCGAGATCCGAGACCTTGCCGGCGAGTTCGTCGGAAGAGACCGCCTGCGGGTCGAAGGTCGCCGTCAACTTGCCGCGAACAACGTCGAAGCGCAAGTCTTCGACGCCCGGTTCGCCGTCCAGGCGGTTGCGGATCAGCTTGACCTCTTCGGCGCAATCCAATCCGCAAACACGGTATTCAACGGTCTTTTTGAGTTCAGCTTGGGATGACGGCACGCGACTACGAAAGGAGCCTCAATAGGACGAGAACTCCCAAATTCTACTCTGCCGACCAACGGCGGCTTCGCGCAGTGTTTTCTTACCGGCGGGGCGGAACGGCCGGTGAGCGGGCGAGATTTTGGGGTCAAGCGGGCGAAACCGCTTGCAATCGGGATGGGTTGTCCAATATCATCATTTCAACGAATGATGAAATGATGAAAGAAGTCGACGAGCCGATCTGCGGGGAGCCCCACTCCGAACGTCCGGAGGGGCGCAAGCCCTCGGTCAGTGCGGAGACGCTGGAGCGCGCCGCCGGACTGTTCGCGGCGCTTGGAGACCCGCCGCGCTTGCGGCTGCTGTCGCTGCTCGCGCAAGGGCCGGCCTGCGTCTCCGACCTGGCCGCCGACGAGAGCGAAGGCATATCGACCATCTCGCAACGACTGAAGGTCCTGCGCAACGCATCCTTGGTGCGCCGCCGCCGACGCGGCAAGCACATCGAGTATTCGCTCGCCGACCAACACGTCGTCGATCTAGTTTTCAGCGGACTGGCCCACGCAGGCGAAGGGCCGAGCCGCACCGCTTTGGAGGAGTAGCACTATGTCTGACCACCACGTTCACGAACATCCCGATCACGTCCATGGACCCGACTGCGGCCATACCGCCGTGCGCCATGACGGGCACGTCGATTATCTCCACGACGGGCACCTGCATCACGCCCACGAGGGACACTACGACGAGCACACGCTGTCGGTCTCGGCGGAGAATCCGGCCGACTGCACGCCCGCGCACGATTGCGGCGCGCACGCCGCCGACCACCAGCACGGCCCCGGCTGCGGGCACGAAGCCGTTCCGCACGGCGACCACGTCGACTACCTAGTCAACGGTCACCTGCACCATCCGCACGGCGGACACTGCGACGACCACGGCCCCGTGGCCACCGCGTAGAAGCATCGATCGCGACCGGGGCGTGTTGCGCGTTCCGGTCGCCGACGCCTCCTTGGTCTACGGCCCGCGCTAGAATGTGCGCCGTCGGAGGTGATCCAGTTGTTTTCGAGACGCGACCTGTTCGCGGGCGCCGCCTTAGCCGCGGCCGCCTGCTCATCCAAACCCGGCAGCGCCCAATCCGGGGCCAAGATCACGCGCGCGATCTTGATCTCGATGCTGCCCAAGGACCTGCCCTACGAGGAGCAGTTCAAGATGGCGGTCGAGCTGGGCTTCTCCGAGATGGAGGCCCGGACGGTCGACGACGACGCCGAAGCCGAGCGCATCAGGGACGCCGCCGACCAGGCGGGACTCCGCATCCACTCCGTGATGAACATGGCCCACTGGGCCAACCCTCTCTCCAGCCCGGACCCGGCCGTCGTCGACGCAAGCGTCGAGGGCATGACGGCGTCTCTGCGACAAGCGAAGCTCTACGGCGCCGACACCGTGCTGTTGGTCCCGGCTTTGGTCCAAGCGGACACCACCTACGGACAAGCCTGGGAGCGCTCACAGAAGGTCATTCGCGAGCGCATCCTGCCGATCGCCGAGCAGCATGACGTCATCATAGCGATCGAGGAGGTTTGGAACCGCTTCCTGCTCACCGCCCGCGACTTCGCTCAGTACGTCGACGAGTTCAACCACCCGCTGGTCAAGGCCTACTTCGACGTCGGCAACGTGGTGCACTACGGCATCCCGCAACACTGGATCCGCGAGCTCGGCGACCGCATCGTGAAGTTGCACCTCAAGGAGTACTCGCGCAAGACAGGCTTCGTGAACCTCGGCGACGTCGAAGAAGGCGGCGGCTTGGTCGACGAAGGCGCCGGAGTGGACTGGCCCGAGGTCCGCAAAGCCCTCGACGAAATCGCATACGAAGGCGCCGCCACGGTCGAACTCCGAGGCGGCGATCGAGCCTATCTGGAGGACCTGGGGAACCGCGTGGACCGGCTGCTGGGGCTCTCGTAAGGGAGCCGTCGAAATAGTAAAGAGATTGGTTGCGGGGGAGGGATTTGAACCCTCGACCTTTGGGTTATGAGCCCAACGAGCTACCAGACTGCTCCACCCCGCACATCCAATATAGCAACGCGGGGATCACCCCTTCAAGTGCGTCGTTTCGAGCGCTTGCGGTTGGCGTGGTGCAGCTTGCGCAGCTTCTTCTTGTCTTCGATCGCTTCTCGCTTGGCGCGTTGCTGATCGAGCACCGCGAGTTCCGCCTGCACCTTCAAGTAATTGTTGAATCGAGCGCGTTCTAGAGATTCATCCGCCAATGCTTCTCGAACTGCGCAGCCGGGCTCTTTGTCGTGCTTGCAATCGGAGAATCGGCAGCGGGCGATGATCTCTTCCACGTCCTCGAACGCTTCGGCGACTCCCGTTTCGTTCCACGGACGCACTTCTCGGATCCCCGGCAGATCCATCAGCAGCCAGCCTGCCGGCGCCACGATCAGCTCTCTACCCACCGTCGTGTGGCGCCCTCGTCCATCGGCCTCGCGAACCTCGCCGACGGCGCGCAGCTCTTTGCCGACCAAGCGGTTGGTGAGTGCGGACTTTCCGACTCCGGAGGAACCGATCAGTGCGGCCGTCTTTCCCGGTTCGAGCAGGGCTTGGACTTGCTCAATGCCCAGGCCGCTGGCGGCGCTCACGAGAAGGACGTCGGCTTCACCGGCGAGCGAGCGAGTCTCTTCGATCTGCTCCGAGAAATCCTCGCCGAGGTCGGCCTTGTTAAGCAGGATGACCGGGCGCGCGCCTGAATCCCAGGCCACGGCCATGTAGCGTTCAAGTCGGCGCGGGTTGTAGTCGCGATCGAGCCCGGCGACGATCAGCAGCAGGTCCAAGTTGGCCGCGAGGATCTGTTCCGCCGTGGCTTCGCCGGGGGCTTTGCGCGAGACTCTCGTGCGCCGCGACAAGACCGCTTCGACCAGCGGCGGGTTCGATTGCAGCACCACCCAGTCGCCGGTGCAGGGCCGCTCGGCGGGATCGCGGACGAGCTTCTGCCTGGCCGGGGCCTCGACCAAGCCGTCGGCGGTCCACAGGTTGTACGCTCCACGCAGAGCGGACTGGATGCGGGCCGGCTCACAGCCGTCGCGGTCGAGGCGAGCGTACTCCGACGCCCAGTCCGCGTCCCAACCGTATTGTTCGAGCGACATTTGGCGGCGGGAGCGGCGCTCCCAGCCCGAGCATATCAGTCGGCGATGGCCCAGAGGACCACGTCGCCTCCGCGCAACACGGCCGCCAGCGACTGAGCGTCCACGCTCAAGCGCACGCTCTCCACTTCGCCGTCGTGGGCTAGGCGCGCTTGATCCTCGCCCCCACGCGCATCGAGCACGCGGACGACGTCACGGGCCTCTTCGTCCGCCGCTCCCAGCAGCCAACGTCCTCCGGCGGGTCGCGTCGGCCGTGCTCCGCGTGACAGCGGCGCCGACCATTTCTGGTCGCGCGTGGGCATATCCCAAACGGTGATCTTGCCCGCTCCGACTCCGGCCAACTCCAAACCGTTCTCGCTGAATCGCAGCGCGGATTCGGCGGAGCCGCCTGTGAGTTCTTGCGGCGTCTCGTTAGAGTCGATCGCCCACAGTTGGACCCCGTCCGCGCTGCCGACCGCGAGCAGATTCCCGATCGGGCTGAACTCCAGACTGGTCTCGCCCGAGAGAACTCGGCCCGGCAGGGGATAGCTCTCGGCGGCGTCCTCCAGGTTCCAGACTCGCACCGCTCCGTCCGCCGAGCCGGTGGCGAGCCACTCCCCATCCGAGCTGAAGGCGATCGAGATCACCTCGTCCGCGTGCGCCATGTTGCGCAGTTGGGAGCCGTCGCCGATGCTCCAGATACGCGCCGAGCGGTCGGTCCCTCCGCTAGCGGCGAGCCGAGAGTCCGGACTGAATGCAACCGCCGACACCGCGCCCGCATGGCCGTCCAGCGGCATGCTTCTTCCCGCCGCCACGTC
>Ga0207422_1002188_pt1 | contig 28233 bp, 21 predicted proteins | sample MarCyaLeptolynsp_FD_187757 | JGI IMG/M metagenome (GOLD analysis project Ga0207422, IMG submission 187757) | Marine cyanobacterial communities from Panama - species 1 Leptolyngbya sp. (SPAdes) | ecosystem: Environmental > Aquatic > Marine > Unclassified | place: Panama: Panama City | collected... | reverse complement strand
GCCGGCTCCCGCTTCAATCACACACTCATAACCGAGTTTTTGCAGAGCGAGCGCACTTTGCGGTGTCATGGCGACACGGCGCTCGCCGGGGAAAATCTCGCGCGGAGCTCCGATTTTCATCACGAATGGTCCTTTGTCAGGCTGATATTGCGTCTGCGCGAACCAGGCCGCCCACCAATATCAGGTCTCTTGTTGCGCAATTCGCTGCCGTTCGATCCAGGAAGGATCGTGCACAGCATGGGTTGGTAACCGGGTTGGATCAGCCTTGGCCGGCGAACGCAGCCCGATCGTTTGCAAACTCAAAAGCGGGCTGGGGCAAAGGGTCGATGCCTTACCTCATCCCGCTTTGGAAGGACGTTAAAAACTGGCTGCAGGTTACCCCGACAGCGGGAGAATTCGAACGCCGATTCCATCCTGGTGCGGCGGACAGGTGCCGCTAGGCCGGTCATAGCGGGGTTTTTACGTTTTGGCCACTCGATTTACCAGGTTTTACCTGCGTCGATTTTGCAACTTCCTGTCATCGACGACGACATTGCGGCCAACGCGGTGCCAAATTCGGTTGCACAAGTAACTCGACCTGTCATTTACAGCGCGAGTACGGCGCCGATTTCTGTAACGTCAGCGAGTACATGATCCGCATGCGGTGCGAGATCTTCACGTGTGCTGGTTCCGGTGAGAACACCGACGACAGATCCGGCCCCCGCCGCGCGCCCCATGTGCAGGTCGTGCAGATTGTCCCCGACCATCATGATCTCATGGCTGGCAAGCCCGGTTGTCTTCATGAAGCCGAAAACCTGATCCGGATCCGGTTTTGCTTTGTAGCCGGAATCGTATCCGGACAGGAATTCGAACTGATCGAGAATCCCGAGCGGTCCAAGACAGGCGTGAATGCCCGCCGCCGAATCCGCCGTTGCAATGCCGAGCACAAGACCATGGTTCTTCAATTCGGACAGGAGCGCGTCAAGACCGGCGACAGGTGTCGCCGTCGCGACACACAATTCGGCAAACTCCCGATCGACCTCGGCAAGCAGCGTTTCGAAATCCGGCCAGAGATCGCCAGCCAGTTCGTACCAGCATTCGGAAATCTCGGAATTGTTGCCGGCGGCCATCAGGGCGCCGGAAGCGACCCTGTCCAGACGCGGATCATATCCGCCGGAGATCAGAAGCTGCTCGGTCAATTCGGGATTGCCCCTGGCAACCCGTTCGGCGACCGCCCGGTTCACCGGCATCCATGTCTTGTGGTAATCGAGAAGGGTGCCGTCCTTGTCGAACAGAATTCCGCGAATGGTCATGCAGGTTCATCCCGTAGAGTGCGAAGGACAGCATGGGCTTCGTTACGCCAGACCGGATGAATTCGCAATGCGTCAGACCGGGAACTGCTACAATTTCAGCCCACAGGCTTCGAATGCCACCCTGGTCGCCGCCTTTTCCGCGTCCGACAATTGCAACAGCGGAGCACGCACCGGACCGCCGGCCTGGCCGAGCAATTCCTGCCAGTATTTCTGGTGTGCCTGCGGCTTGCCGCCCGGACGCGATCCTTTCAGCGCCGCGCGCACCGGATCGAGACTGTCGCGCACGGCGCGCGCCTCCTCGATTTTCCCGGCAAAGGCCAATTGTGTGTAATCATGCATGCGCCGATCGTTTTTGGTCTGGATCAGGTAGGGCGGCGATGAACAGAGGTAAAGCTGCCAGTTCAGGTCGACGATATTGTCGAACCACTCATTTTCGGACGCGGTGGACACCAGAATCCGGTCGCCGGCCAGTTCCGTCAGTCGGGAATACATGTCGCGCGGCACCGAATATTTGATCGCCATGATGTTGGGCAATTCGGCAACTCGGGCGCACAGTTCCGGGCTCATCAGATAGCCCGAATCCGGATGACTCCACATGGCAATGCCGATATTCACCTTCTCGCAGATCGTCCGGTAATATTCGTAGACCGTATCGTCCCGGTCGGTCAGGAAATGCAGCATCGGAGCGTGTACGACAATGTAGTCGGCGCCAACCGCTTCCGCATGGCGCGCCAGTTCGATCACCGTGTCGAAATTCTGGTCCGAACACGACATGATGGTGCCCGCGCGACCGTCGCAGGCCTCGGCCGCAACCTCGAAATTGCGCTTGCGCTCGGCAACCGACATGGAGAAGAATTCGCCCTGTTTGCCGGCAATGAAAAACCCTTCGATTCCGAGATCATCGATCCAGTGGTCGATATTGGACCTGAGGCCAGCCTCGTCGATGGCTCCGTCAGGCAGCATCGGATTCAGTGCCGCTGCCCAGATGCCGCGCATATACTGGCGCGAATAATCCTTGGCCTCGTTCTTTTTGTATTTCATGGCATTCCTCGCATTCCTCTTCAGGTCTGTCTCGCGTCGCGCAATGCGCGCCAGATCGTTTCGCCGGTCAACGGCATCGACAGGTCGTGCACACCAAACGGCGCAAGCGCATCAAGCGCGGCATTCACGATGGCAGCCGGTGCACCGATCGTCCCGGCTTCCCCCACGCCCTTGGCGCCAAGCAGATTGTTGGGCGAAGGGGTCGACGTCGCAACGATGTCTATGGCCGGCATGTTGTCGGCCCGCGGCAATGCATAATCCGACAGCGATCCGGTCAGCAATTGCCCATCCACGCTGTACACCAGTCGCTCCAGAACCGCCTCCCCCAGCCCCTGGGCAATTCCGCCCATAATCTGACCTTCAACCAGCATCGGGTTGATCACCGTGCCAATATCGTCGAGGCAGGTGATGGATTCCACGCTCAGGGCTCCGGTCTCCGCATCGATGGAAACCAGGGCCAGATGGCAGCCGAATCCCCAGGCTTCGTCTTCCGTCTCATAGACCGTTTCGGCACGACCGGACCCGTCGCCGCCAAGCGCTTCGGCCTTCGCCTGTCGCGCCGCCGACAGCAGGGCGCTGCCGCCGATCGCGGTGGACCGGCTGGCCAGCGCACCGATGCCCGCGGGACAGGTTTCCGTGTCGCCGAGCAGGATCTCGACATTTTCCGGCGCCACGTCAAACACATCGGCGACAATCTGGGCATAGGCGGTTTGCCGGCCATGGCCCTGACTGCTTGATCCGGTCGCCGCAACAATCAGGCCGTCCGGTCCGACCTCGACCCGCGCGCTTTCCCAGCCCCGGCCGCAAGGTTCGACATAAAAGGCCATTCCCAGACCGACAATCTCCCCGGCCGCGCGCCTGCGGGACAGTGTCTGTCTCGCATCCTCATACCCGGCATGCGAGCACAGCGCATCCAGCGCTTTCCGATAATCGCCGGAATCGAGCCGGATACCCGTTGGTCCCGTGTGCGGCATCCGTTCCGTCGGGATCAGGTTGCGGCGCCGAATCTCGACCGGATCCATGGCAAGCGTTCGGGCGGCTTTTTCGACCAATCGCTCCATCATCAGCGCTGCTTCGGGGCGGCCGGCGCCCCGGTAAATTCCAACCGGGGCCGTGTGGGTCAGGACCCCTTGCGTTCGGATATCCACGGCCTCAATCAGATAGGGGCCTGGCAATATCCGCCCCGCATTCCAGGCCGGGATCGCGGCGCTGGTCGTCAACCAGTTCCCGAGCGGACTTGCCATATCGGCGCGCAGCGCCAGGAACCGTCCATCCTCCGCGAGTGCCAGGGTTCCGCGATTAATGCCGCCGCGTCCTTGGCTCGCCGACAGAAATTCCTCACTGCGCGTTGCGGTCCAGCGTACGGGTCGGCGCTGGGTCAGGGCCGCCCATGCAACAAATACCTCCTCGGGATAGAGCGACGCCTTCATGCCGAAAGCACCGCCGACATCCGGCGATATCACCCGCAGTCGGGACAGGTCTATCCCCAGAATGCCCGCAAGGTCGGCGCGGGATCGGTGCGGGGTCTGGGTTGACAGGTAAAGGGTCAGGTGTCCGGTCGCCTCATCATAGTCCGCCACGACGGATCTCGGTTCCAATGGCGTGGGAGCCAGCCTTGGATGTGCCACTTCCACACTGACCGTATGGGCGGCTTGCGCGAATGCGCGCTCGACATCACCCGAGGTCCAGGACTGGCCAAAGGCGACATTGCCTGGAATGTTGTCAAACAATGCTACTCCGTCCGCTACTGACGCACGGGCCGACGAAAGCGGCGCCTGCGCCGGCATGTCTTCGATATCGATGAAAAGGTGTTCACCGGCATCGGCGGCTTCGGCTGCGCTTCGACACAGGACAGCCGCAACCGGCTGGCCGACCGCGCGGACCTGATCATGTGCCAGAACAGGATAAGGCGGTTGCTTCAGTGTCCCGGCAATTGCGTTGACCGGAAGGTCTCCGAGATGAGCCACGTCGGCGCCGCTGTAGGCCGCAACGACACCGGCAAGGTCTTGTGCCCCGGAACAATCCACCGCAACAATCCGCCCCGCCGCGACAACGCTCCGCACGAAGCTGACGTGCAGACAGCCTGGCAAATACACGTCATCGACATATCGCCCCTGGCCCCGGATCAAGGCCAGATCTTCCCGCCTCTGCATCGTGGCTCCAACGTGCCCGCACGGCGCGGAACAAGAATTTCCGGATTGGAACATGGATGGAAACAAAGGTCTGGCCCGGGCGCGTTGCAATCTCGTCGACCAGGCGATCGGAGGTCGGCACGGCCCACCTTCTGCCTGAAAGGGTCGCCTCTCAATCTGGAAAGATTTCGATATCATTACAAATATAAAAAAGCGATTTCGATATTCCAAAAACGAATAGCAATTTGTGTTGCGACGAGGCACAGTACGCCTTGCGTCCTGCACCGGCGGGAAGACAGAAATCCGGAGACTGAATGCTTGAAATACTGATCATCGGCCACGGTGCGATAGCCTCTCATGTCGCCCAGCGCGTCAGGAAATTCGACGGCGTCCGTCTGGCCTACGTCATCTGCCGCGAGAACCGTGCACCCGCGGCTCGCACCGCGCTCGGAGACGATGTCCTGGCCATTAATGCGATTGACCAGTGTCCCGCCAAACCCGGCCTGGCGATCGACTGTGCCGGACATCAGGCACTGCGCGAACATGGCGCCGCGATACTTGGAAACGGCATCGATCTCATGACAATTTCAGCCGGTGCCCTTGCCGATGACGGCCTGGCCGAAAGGCTCGACGCCGCGGCCGCGGAGAGCGGAGCCAGATTGCAACTGTTGTCGGGTGCGGTTGGCGGCATCGACGCACTGGCCGCCGCGCGGACCGAGGGCCTCGACCATGTCGTCTATCGCGGGCGCAAACCGCCGCTCGGCTGGCAGGGTTCGCCTGCCGAACAGGCTCTCGACCTCGAAGACTTGCGGGAAGCCGCCTGTCATTTTCGCGGAACGGCGCGCGACGCCGCCCGGCTCTATCCGAAAAACGCCAACGTCGCCGCGACCATTGCCCTGGCCGGGCTGGGCCTCGACCGCACGCATGTTGAGCTTTATGCCGATCCGGCCCTGACGAAAAATGTGCATGAGATTGAAGCCGAAGGCGCGTTCGGACATCTGCATCTGACACTTTCCGGCAACGCGCTGCCCGGCAATCCGAAATCCTCCGCCCTGACAGCCATGAGCATCGTCCGCGCAGTGCAAAGTCGGTTACAGGTCAGGACGATGGGTTAGAATCGTTCAGGTTCACTCGGGCGCTTGTCATCGGACGCAAGGGCGTCTGCATGGTCTCGCAATATATCGAGAAACCCGGCGGCGGCCGGGGACAGGCCGCCATGGCGCCTGTAGGACACTCCGACGGCAATCGACGCCATATTCAGGGCGCAGGGCACGATCGCCAGCACACCGTGACGGATTTCGTTTTCAATCACATGGTGGGGAAACGCGGCAAGCATGTCCGTTGATGCAAGCAAACCGCGATTTGTCAGGAACGATATGGATTCCACCGCGTTTGCGGGCGGCGCCAGACCGCGGTCAAGAAACTCCTTGTCGATCTGCCGTCTCAATGTCGTGTCCAGAGGAGGCAGGATCCACTCGCAGGCAGCGACGTCTTCAAACCCGACCCGTTGTTTCCGGACCAGCGGATGGCCCGGCCGGGCCGCGATACGGACGGGCTCGGCAAACAGGCTTTCCTGAACCAGTTCCTGCCGGTGCCTGTATTCGGGCAGCCGGCCCACAACCATGTCGACGTCGCCAAGCCGCAAGGCCGGCATCAAAACGTTGTTGGTGCCTTCTTTGATGGCAATGGTGACGTTCGGCCGCGCCCGGTGCAATTGCCGGACCGCGCCCGGAAGCAGGGACGCCGATGCTGCCAGCAGGGTTCCGACCACAACCCGGCCACCGGCACCCTCGTTGAGATCATCGAGTTCCTGAGCGGCATTTGCGATCTGTGCCAGGATGAGCTTGCCGTGTTTGACCAGCGCTTCACCGTAAGCCGTTTCCACGACCCCGCGATTGGTTCTGTCAAACAGCGTAACCCCGAAATCGGCCTCCAGGTCCTGGATCAGCTTTGTCGCGGCCGGCTGCGAAATGTTCAATTCCTGCGCAGCGTGCAGGATACTTGAATGCCTCGAAATCGCCACCAGCAACCGAAGCTGTTTCAGTTTCAGCCGTGTCGAAACCCGTTCGGTGATCTTGATGTGCCGATGATCGGATGCCATGATCTGGTATTGCAAAACCCGATAGCCAATTCAAGATAATTCATTTGATCAATTATCAGGAGATCCATAGCATCGCTTCAATGATCAGATGCCGGTCCTGGGACTTCCACGAACCCGGCCCATAATGGAGAGGATGCCATGGCCCTTCACCCCGGTTTCAAACCATTCGACTTTCAGGGCTGGATCGCTGACAACGAGCACCTTCTGAAACCGCCCGTCGGCAACAAACAATTGTTCGACACCAAAACCGATATGGTGGTGATGATTGTTGGCGGCCCCAATCAGCGGGTCGATTTTCACGATGACCCGGTCGAGGAGTTTTTCTATCAATTGAAGGGTGACATGGTGTTGAAGATCGCCGAGGGCGGCAAGATCTTCGATGTCCCGATCCGCGAGGGTGAGGTGTTTTTCCTGCCGCCGCATGCCAGGCATTCGCCGCAGCGCCCAATGGAAGGATCCATCGGCCTCGTGGTCGAAGGCACCCGACGAGAAAACGATTATGACGGTTTTGAATGGTTCTGCTTCAACTGTGGCGACAAAGTCCATCGTGTCGAAGCCAAGGTCACCGATATCGTCAAGGATCTGCCGCCCCTCTTCGATGCGTTCTACGGCGACCGGGAACAACGCACATGCAAATCCTGCGGCGCAGTGCACCCGGGCAAGGAGCCGCCGGCCGGTTGGGTCGATTGTCTTTAGCCCCGCCAGTGTGAATCAGCGCCAAAGCGCATTGACGAACGTGTAAATCCCGGTCAGCAGCAGGGCGAAGAGGAAGATTTTTCGGAATCCGCTTTCGGAAACATATCTGCGAACCGAACGCCCAAAGACCATGCCGGCAAATGCCGAGGGCACGCCACACAGGACACTGAGCCATACGAGGTCCCCGGTGATAACGCTGTGACTGGTCAGCGACAGCGCCAGAGTCGACGAGATGACGATGAAATTGACCCCGAGCGCCTGCACCAGCACATCGCGCCTGAGCCCAAGAGCCTGCAGGTACAGGATCCCTGGGACGATGAAATTGCCGACCATACCGAACATGAGACCGCCCGTAAACGCAGCGGACGGCGCCATCCAGCGTTCATGTTTTCCGGGTTCCGGCAGGGGCGGCGAAATCAGCGAGATCGCCGAATAGACAATCAAAACAAACCCGAGGATCGCCAAGAGGGTTTCTTCGCTGCTTCCGGCCAGCACAAATCCACCGCCCCAAACACCGATCGACGCGGCGAGGTAAAACGGCCACAACCGCCGCAGGATCTGAAGCAGCGCACCGCCATCCAGCGCCTGCCACACATTGGTCAGGATCGCCGGCACCACCAGCAGCGACAATGCCGACGGAACGCCAAGCGGCGCCGCGATCACTGCCAGCACCACAACCGGCAAACCAAGACCAATCAGCCCCTTGCTGAACCCGCCAAGCAGGAACCCGCCGACAACCAGCGCGATGATTTCGGGTGGAAATGGCAACATTTGGGAAAATTCGACTCGATGACTTAAGGTCGGGAGGCCCTGTCTTAACCCGTGAAACCCAAGAAATCGAGAGCGTTTGGGGCTGCGAACCTGAGAGGCGACCAATTGCTGCGCACCTGGCGGGATCGTCGACTTATTCCGACTTATTATGACTTTCGCAAATGTAGCTGTAAGGTCTTGCAGGGAGCCCAGACAATGAGCACATTAACTTAATGGATGGAATACATAATCTACGCGTTTGTGCGAATTTCTATTTGCTCTTACCGTAGCGTAATCTCGTTGAGATCCGAATGCGGATACAAGCCGCAGGGTTACAAGACGGTCCGGATTGTGACTGTTGAATGCGAGACTGCCATTTTGGTCTCAACCCGGAGAAATCGACATCGGCGACCCGCACGACATAAGCCCTGACGCCGTCAATCTTTGCCTTGGCAGACTCCTGGCCACCAAGCCGTTTCAGGCATCGGACCAGATGTCCGCGTTTATGGCGTATGTCGTCGGCAAAACCCTTGCCGGCGAAGCCGATGAAATCAAATCCTACACCGTGGCGGTCGACGGTCTGGGAAAGCCGACATCGTTTGATCCGCAGGCGGACCCGACAGTTCGGGTTCTTGCCGGTCGCGTCCGCAGGGCTCTGAAAGTCTATTACCTGGAAAGCGGTGCGTCTGACGAAGTCCGCATCAAGCTCAAACCCGGTTCCTATGTTCCCGAATTTGTTCCCGTGCCGAATCCCGACGGCATCAATGGCGGCCCGCCCGACACAGGCGATAGGGATGCGCAGGACCAGGTTCAAAGTCAGGCGCAGGTTATAGAACAATCGGGAAATCCCGTGGATAGCCCAATGAGTTCAGGGGCAGATCCGCCCTCCGAACGATTTGACCGCAATGGTCCCCAGCGGTTCGCCATGATCGGTTTGGTGCTGGCTGTTGTTGCGTTGGCCGGATTCGCATTGGGCTTGAACTGGTCCAGCCCGCCGCCGGAAATCGATTCGTCAGGCAAGGCCGCGCAAAGCCCGTTGCCAAAGCTCAGCGTTTCAATTCTGTTTTCCGGACATGGACCGGATTGGTTTTCCGTTTCGGAATTGTCCGCGTCTCTTGCCGTTGTGCTTTCCCGCTTCGATGAGCTGGAACTGCTTGGTATCACCGAGGCCCCGCAACCCGCCGATCTCGCAAAGGTGTCCGGCGACTACCATCTCGTGGTCAATGCCGAACAGCGCGGAGAGGCAATGCGCTTTTTCGGACGTTTGGTACGAGTGCGTGACCAGGCGACGATCTGGTCACGTGAGCAGCTTCTGTCAGCACCTGGCGAAATGGAAAACCGCAGCGTTCCCGACCTTCTGGGAGCTGAACTTGCCTCCGTCGCATCGCCTTACGGAGTAATACCCGCCGATCTGGCGCGTCGGGATGACTTGCCAGACAATTTGCATTGCCTGGCGCGCGCCTATCAATACTTCGCAGCGCGATCCGCACCCGGCCATGCTGCTGCATTCGGTTGCACCAGGGACCTGGTTGATGCGGGATCAAAATCGTCTCTGGTAAATGCGCTTTTGACGTTCCTGGTGCTGGATATTCATCGCTACGGCTATCCCGGTTTGGACGACCCGCTTCCCGCAGCGCACCGTTACGCTCTCCAGGCCATAACAATTTCACCCGGCAGCGCCCGGGCACAGCAGGCGATCTTCGCCTATTACAAGGTCGCAGGAGACCATGCCAACGCGCGGGTTTCAGGGGCACGGGCGGTGACGCTGAATCCGTACGACATCGACATCCTCGGCGACTATGGCGCCTATCTGGTTTCTCGCGGCGAATTTGAAAAAGCCCTGCCGATCATGCTGAAAGCCGAGAAACTGGCGCTGACAACACCGGAATGGTTCAACGCCTATCTCTATCTCAATGCCCGATACGTCGATCGGCCTGAAATTCGGTCCCGCGCTATCGGCCGCCTGCGCGATCATACGTCGACGATGGCACTGGTGGCGTTAGCAATCGACGCAAAATCTTCCGGAGACAATGAACAGGCAGCAGAAATCATCGAAACGCTGCTGGCGACGGAATCCGGCTTTGAAACGAACCCCGGAGAGCGGTTGCGCCGCCGCGGATTTTCCGACGGCGCCGCAGAACTGGTGATGGCCGATCTTCACGAAGCCGGGTTGCGCATGCAATCCGCGCCGCCCGAGCAATAAGTGTCAGGCGCTTTCCAGGGCAACGACCTCATCGCGAATCTCTGTCGATGATTCCGATAGTCCCAACCGGGAAATAATCTTCTTTTCCTGCTGCTTGAGGGCGTCCAGATCGAGGGCGATTTCGCTCAGCCGTTTTTCCAGAGCCCGCCTGGTGACAATGCTCCTGCGATCCTCAGCCGTCCTGCCGAGTTCTTCGAGCAGCAATTTGATCTCCCGGATCGTGAGGCCGATGGAGCGAAATTCCTGTACGAATCGAAGCTGCTCTATCTCCGCCGGGCTGTAGACCCGGAAGCGGCCGTCGCGGCGGGGTGCGAGCAGTCCCTTTTGTTCATAGAACCGGATCGCCCGGATCGAAATGTCGAGCATCTCCGCGACTTCACGAATGCCCAGATCTTTTGAGCCGGCATGGTCTTTGCGACCAAACATCACCGGCGGTGTCATGACCGCAGTGTCCATAATTCTCCTACCTTAATTTGAAATGGGTTCACTCCGCCCCCAGCCCCCTGTTGGCCGACAACGCGAATTGACGACTCATCACGGAGTGAACCCGGTCCGCCGCACCTGGCGAACAATCATGTGGCGATTTCAAACGAACAGAATGGCAGGCCGGCCGGTTTGCTGTCCGGCGCCACGCTCATTCCATCCACTAGGTAATAAATTATCGAAAAAAAGGAAGGTGCCTCTACGTATGTAACAGTAAAACGGTACCTGCCCGCACCCGTGGAAATCCTGATTAAAGGCCATTTTTCAGGAAACTAGCCAAGTTCGTCAGCAACGGCGAAACAGTTTACCGCAACAGGGAATTCACCACATCTGCTGCAACTCAATCAGCATCTTGGTGATTCGTTTCGCCGCCCAAGCGCCTCTGTTGACGATTTCTTTGCCGCGAAACCTGAGACGTGGATTAGGGCGACAGTCGTTTTTCGCAAGACATATGTCGTCGAACCGCAGGTCATCCCTAGCCGACAAGGATAGACATGCACGCAGCATCAGCGAGACCGCCCCATTGACATCTTCTTCCGCAGCCAGCAAACCGCATTGTGATCGGCGAGGCCCAATGTCCGGATGGCCCGAAATTGAGACCGGGCCCGGAATAAATCCCGAGCAGGTGCGTTTATCATTGTCAAACCGGTTTCCTGAAACAAGAGGATCGAACGATGCGCAGAATTAACAAGATCCTGGTCGCCAATCGCAGCGAGATCGCAATCCGCGTCATGCGTGCGGCAAACGAACTCGGCCAGAAGACCGTCGCGGTCTATGCCGAGGAGGACAAACTCAGCCTGCACCGCTACAAGGCGGACGAGGCCTATCAGATTGGCGAAGGAATGGGCCCCGTTGCCGCCTATTTGAGCATCGACGAGATCATTCGCGTCGCACGGCTGTCGGGTGCGGACGCAATTCACCCCGGCTATGGCCTGTTGTCGGAAAACCCGGATTTCGTCGATGCTTGCGAAGCTGCCGGCATCGCCTTCATCGGCCCGACGTCCGCGACCATGCGGATGCTTGGCGACAAGGCATCGGCGCGACGGGCCGCGATCGAAGCCGGAGTGCCCGTCATTCCGGCAACCGAAGTCCTGCCCGACGACATGGACGAAGTCCGCCGCATGGCCGAGGAGGTCGGCTATCCGTTCATGCTCAAGGCAAGCTGGGGCGGCGGCGGCCGCGGAATGCGGCCGATCCTGTCGCTGGATGAGCTGGAAGACAAGGTGCTTGAAGGCCGTCGCGAGGCGGAAGCCGCCTTCGGCAACGGCGAGGGTTATCTGGAAAAGATGATCCAGCGGGCGCGCCATGTCGAAGTCCAGATTCTCGGTGATCATTACGGGGAGATCCTGCATCTGTACGAACGCGACTGTTCGGTGCAGCGGCGCAACCAGAAGGTCGTCGAGCGTGCGCCTGCGCCCTATCTCAGCGACGCCAAACGGGCCGAGATCTGTGAAATGGGTCTCAAGATCGCCCGGCATGCGAATTATCGTTGTGCCGGCACCATCGAATTCCTGATGGATATGGACACAGACCAGTTCTATTTCATCGAGGTCAATCCGCGGGTCCAGGTCGAACACACGGTTACCGAGGAGGTGACCGGGGTCGACATCGTTCGCGCCCAGATCCGAATCACCGAGGGCGCGACGATGTCCGAGGCGACAGGATTGTCCGGCCAGAATGACGTCACGCTGCGCGGTCATGCTCTGCAATGCCGGATCACCACCGAAGACCCGACCAACAACTTCATTCCCGATTACGGCCGCATTACCGCCTATCGCGGCGCAACCGGCTTCGGGATCAGACTTGACGGCGGCACGGCCTATTCCGGCGCGGTGATCACCCGTTACTACGACAGTCTTCTGGAAAAGGTGACCGCATGGGCACCGACGCCGGATCAGGCGATTGCCCGCATGGACCGGGCTCTGCGCGAATTCCGGATTCGCGGTGTTTCAACCAACATCGCGTTCGTCGAAAATCTGTTGCGCCACAAGACCTTTCTCGACAACACCTACCACACCAAATTCATCGACACGACGCCGGACCTGTTCGATTTCGACAAACGTCGCGACCGCGCGACCCGGCTGCTGACATACATTGCCGACGTCACCGTCAACGGCAATCCGGAAACCGCCGGGCGCGGAGAGCCGGTGCGTGTGCGGCCGCCCAAGGCACCCACGTTGCGGGCGGATGCGCCGGCCGAGGGGACAAAAAACCTGCTCGATCGCGAAGGTCCCAAGGCCGTCGCCGACTGGATGCTGCAGCAAAAGCGGTTGCTGATCACCGACACGACCATGCGCGACGGCCATCAGAGTCTGCTGGCGACCCGCATGCGCTCCATCGACATGTTGAATGTCGCTGACGCCTATGCGTATGACCTTCCGACACTGTTCTCGATGGAGTGCTGGGGCGGAGCAACCTTCGATGTCGCCTATCGTTTCCTGCAGGAATGCCCATGGCAGCGCCTGCGCGACCTGCGCGCCCGCATGCCCAATCTCCTGACCCAGATGCTGCTGCGGGCCTCGAACGGCGTCGGCTACACCAATTATCCCGACAATGTGGTCGAAAAGTTCATCGACCAGAGTGCCGCCAGCGGCATCGATGTCTTTCGCGTGTTCGATCCGCTGAACTGGGTCGAAAACATGCGCGTCGCCATGGACCGGGTTCTGGAGACAGGCCGGATCCTGGAGGCCGCGTTCTGCTATACCGGCGATATTCACGATCCCGACCGGGCGAAATATTCGCTGAAATATTATGTCGACCTGGCCAGGGAACTGGAGGCCGCCGGCGCCCATATTATCTGCATCAAGGACATGGCCGGCCTGGTCAAGCCGGCCGCGGCGAAGGTTCTGGTCTCCGCGCTGAAGAACGAGATAAGCGTTCCGATCCACTTTCATACGCACGACACGTCGGGGATTTCCGCGGCGTCCATTCTGGCCGCAAGCGAGGCCGGCCTCGATGCCGCCGACGCAGCGATGGATTCCTTTTCCGGCATGACATCCCAACCCTGTCTCGGCTCGATCGTCGAGGCGCTGCGGCACCAGGAGCGCGACACCGGGCTCGCTCCGGAAACGATCCGGAAATTCTCCGACTATTGGGAAAGCGTGCGCCGCATGTATGCGGGTTTCGAATCCGACCTGAAGGCCGGCGCATCGGAAGTCTATCTGCACGAAATGCCTGGCGGACAATTCACCAACCTGCGGGCCCAGGCGCGCTCGCTCGGACTTGAGGAACGCTGGCATGAAGTCGCGCGCACCTATGCCGACGTCAACCAGATGTTCGGCGACATCATCAAGGTAACGCCGACATCCAAGGTGGTCGGCGACATGGCCCTGTCGATGGTATCGGCCGGCCTGTCGCGCGCCGAGGTCGAGGATCCCGACCACGATGTCTCGTTTCCCGAAAGCGTGGTCGGCCTCATGAAGGGGGAGATCGGTCAGCCCTTGGGTGGGTTTCCAACCGAATTGCAGACCAAAGTCCTGAAAGGCGCGCATCCATTGACGGTACGCCCCGGTTCGGTTTTGCCGGCGGTCGATCTGGAGGAGGTCCGCGCCGCCCTTTCCAAGGAACTCGGCGACCTACCGGTCGACGACGAGGATCTGTGCGCCTATCTGATGTATCCCAAGGTCTTCACTGACTATCGCAAACGCAATGTCGATTACGGCCCGGTTCGGGTTCTGCCGACGCCGGTATTTTTCTACGGCATGCAGCCGCATACGGAAATCGGCGTCGAGCTCGAACCCGGAAAAACCCTGCAGATTCGCCTGCAGGCGATTTCCGGAACCAACGAAGACGGCATGGTCAAGGTCTTCTTCGAGCTCAATGGACAGCCGCGCACGATACGGGTCCCGAACCGGTCCATCCTCGCCAAAACCGACCGGCGCCCCAGCGCCGACGATGCCAATCCGAACCATGTCGGAGCACCGATGCCGGGCGTCGTCGCCTCGGTTGCCGTTTCCGAGGGCCAGGACGTCCATGCCGGCGACCTGCTTCTGACCCTGGAGGCAATGAAAATGGAAACGGCCATTCATGCCGACCGCGACGGGACGGTGATGCGGGTTCACGTGAATGCCGGTGCCCAGATCGACGCAAAGGATCTTCTGATCGAATATCAGGAGTGATGTCGCGCCGAGACCGGTGGCTTGAACGACAAGGATCCCGATCGGGACACAGATGCCGCAACGACACGTAACGATTGTCGCGCCGCCGCATCCAATCCTGTGAGCGCGCTCGGCCGGGCAACAATCTTGTCAATTGCCGGACCTGCTTGAAACCGCTAGAAACCGGCGGATACGAACACACCGATGCGGCGGGGGCAGGCATTCATGACTGGCATTTCAATGGTGTTTGCGCGCCTTACCCGCATCCTGAGGTTCGCAATCCTGGCCCTGCTTGTGTCAACGACGGCTTTCGCACAGGAGTCAGGCTCGGCGGATGCGTTTACGGAAGCCGAAATCCTCGAAGATCCCGAAGCCGCCCTCGCGGCCTTGTCCGACCGGGACGTTCGCACCTTGCTGCTCGAATACCTCGAGACCAAGGAAAAGGCGGATGAAACCTGGTTCAGCCCGGCCGATTTCGCCTTTGCCCTGCAAAACGGCTTCGGCATCATCCACAAACGCGCGACGGACGTGTTTGGCGCCTTTCCGTTGCTTCCAGATGTTTTTGCGGAATCTTTCAAACGCATTCTTGCCAAGGCCGCTCCGGGGGAATTTGGCGCCTTTCTCCAGAATTTCCTGGTGGCGCTTGTCGTGGCGGGCCTCGTGGAATGGCTGCTGCGCCGACGGCTGCAGTCAATCGGTTTCTACACCCTGGCCCCTGCGGCCCGGTTTGCCGCCCAGATCGGTGTGCTGGCCCGCCGGTTGCTCGTGTCGTTGATGCATATCCTGGTCTTCACCGGGCTGGCGGCCGCTGTCTATTTTGCGATTGGCGATGAAAACGAGAATTTCCGCGCCACCTTTGTGTTTTACATGACCGCGATTGTCATCACCCGTCTCGGCCTGTCTGCCGCCGAAGCCTTCTATGCGCCGCGCGCGCCTCACGTACGGATGCCCGGTTTTTCCGATGCAGAAGCCCGTTGGTTGAAACGAACGTTATCATTCACCGTTGCCTGCGGCGCTTTCGGTTTTTTCACATGCTCGCTGTTCGCGGTTCACGGCGTTGTCGGTCACGCCCACGAATTGCTTTTGATCCTGACGGGTACCGTCACAATCGCATCGCTGGTTTTCTCGATCCTCGTCAACAGGAATGCCATTGTGCGCGACATTCTGGCGACCGGCTCCGAGCCGACCCGCGCGCGCGAAGTCATGGCGATGGTCTGGCCCTACGCACAAAGTGCGCTCGTCGTCGTCATGTGGATCGCCGTCGTCGCGTCGGCATTTCTCGGACAGACGCCGCTCTACGGCGCCGCGCTGACAACCATATTCCTGTTTCTCGTCGCACCCAGTTTTGAATCGGCACTTGAGCGCGAGGCGACGCTGGCCATTGCCGACGATCGCGAAATGGCTGCGGCAATTGCCCGAACCGGCCGCCTCGCGGTTCCCGTCCTCGTCATTATCGTACTTGCCATCGCCTGGCGCGTAGACCTCCTGACCGTGGATGACGGGTCCATCGCCTCGCAGATTACGCATGCCGGATTGCAAATTGCCGGCACCCTGATGATCGCCTATCTGCTGTGGTATGCGACACAGGTCTGGATTGACGGGCGCATCAAACAGGAAGAACTGGAATATGCGGCGCAAACGGGCGCCGATCTTGCCGAGATGGAAATCGGCGGTGCCGGGCAGTCCCGGTTGCGCACACTGCTGCCGCTGATAAAACGCACGTTCCAGATCACGATCGGGTTCGTCGCGATCATGATCGTCATGTCAGCGCTCGGGATTGACATCGCCCCGGTCCTGGCCGGCGCGGGCGTTGTCGGTCTCGCAATCGGTTTCGGGTCGCAGACCCTCGTCCGCGATGTCGTGTCGGGCATATTTTTTCTTTTGGACGATGCCTTCCGTCTCGGCGAATATGTCGATGTCGGCGACGTCAAGGGCTCCGTCGAACGCATTTCCATCCGTTCGTTCCAGTTGCGCCATCACCGCGGTGCGGTGAACACCGTACCGTTCGGCGAAGTCAAGGTTTTGAAGAATTACAGCCGTGACTGGGCCATCATGAAGCTGCGTTTCCGCGTGTCCTTCGACGCCGATCTCGAGCGGGTCCGCAAGATCATGAAAGCCGTCGGCAGGGACCTTCTGGAAAACCCGGAAATCGCCGAGGACTTCCTGCAGCCCTTCAAGTCGCAGGGCGTGCTGGAGGTCGACGATTACGGATTCGTCGTTCGCGCCAAATTCATGAGTAAGCCGGGTAAACAATTCATGATCCGACGCCATGCCTACCTTGCGGTTCAGCAGGCCTTTGCCGAGAACGGTATCGAGTTCGCAAAGCCTGAAGTGCGCGTCATCGTGGGCGACGAAGACGAAGACTCGGAAAAACAGGCGGAATACGCAGCCGGTGCTGCAGCAAAGATCGCCTCCACCAAGCCGGCCACAGCAACCGAAAGCCCGGCATGATCTGCGGACCCCGGCGTTTCCTGCGGTTCCGATTTCATCCGGATTCGAATCGCAGCGCCCCTGAAATCGACTTCACCGCCTGAAACTCCCGAATGCCCCACAAACCGCCCTCGCGACCGATGCCGGAACGTTTGCGGCCTCCGAATGGCGCGCCGGGCGCGCGGCTGACCCCGTTGATCTGGATCATGCCGGCCTTCAGCCGCTTCGCGACCCGGTCGGCACGGCGCGGATCCCCTGTCTGAATGTAGGCAGCCAGGCCGTATTCCGTGTCATTGGCAAGGGCGATTGCCTCGTCTTCACTATCGAAGGGCGTCATGACCAGAACGGGCCCGAAGATCTCTTCGCGCGCCACCGCCATGTCGCCGTCAATGTCGGCAAAAACGGTTGGGCGCACGAAAAAGCCGGCTTCGAGACCTGGATATCGCCCGGGACCGCCGGCAACGAGACGCGCGCCCTCTTCAAGACCCGAAGCGATGTAAGACTGCACCCGATCGAATTGCACTTGTGAAACAACGGGGCCGAGATGATTGCCGGGCGCCTCCGGCAGACCGACCTTTGTCTTCTCCGTGGCTTCGGCGGCCAGCGTTACCGCCCGTTCGTAAACCGACCGTTCGACAAGCATGCGCGACGCCGCGTTGCACGATTGGCCGGCGTTGCGAAAACAATGGGCCACGCCCTGGCGGATTGCGGTTTCAAGGTTGCAGTCGGCGAATACAAGATTTGGCGACTTGCCTCCAAGTTCCAGACTGACGCGCGCAATGCGATCGGCCGCTGCCTGCGCGACAAGCCTACCGGCGCGCGTCGAACCGGTAAACGAAACCACATCCACGTCGGCGTGGGCGGCAAGCGCCGAACCGGCACCGGCCCCATCGCCGTTGATCAGGTTGAAAACGCCGCGCGGCACGCCGGCGTCGTGCATGCACTCCGCGAACAGAAGCGGAGAAAGCGGCGCCAGTTCAGACGGTTTAAGCACCATGGTGCATCCCGCGGCCAGCGCGGCGCCGACCTTGAGAGCGATCTGGTTGATCGGCCAGTTCCAAGGTGTGATGAGAGCCGCGACGCCGATCGGTTCGAAACGCACCCTGTCGGCCCGCCGGTCGGAGGCGATCGGCGCATCGTAGTCGGCCCGTCGGCCCGCTGCCGCAATCGCCTTGAGATGCCCAAGCGCCGCATCGACCTGCGACGTGCGGGCAAAGTCGATGGGTGCGCCCATTTCACGTGAAATGAGCTCAGCGAAATCGTCCCGTCGCCGCGTCAGAATCTCAATGAGAGCGTCCAGCAGGTCGATGCAATCGTTCGGCTCCTGCTCGCTCCAACCGGCATCGAAACACGTGCTTGCCGCAGCGACCGCCCGGTCGACGTCTTTTTGGCTCGCCGATCCGACAGCAGCAAAAGCCATCCCTGTCGCCGGCTCGATTACCGCAAGCGTGTCGCCGCCGAGCGGCGCAACCCATTCGCCGTTTATGTAAAAAAGACGATCATAGCTCATCCCCAATCCGTTGCATTCATGGCAACCGATGACAATTGTGCCCGGTGCAGAGCTGCCATGCCGTCGGCGTACACCTCGGCACAAACCGTTGTCCAGATCAACAAACTCAATCACGTGACCGCAACTGAAAAAACGATTTGTCGAAATATTTCCTGAGAAGAAATATACTTTCTCTTAGTTGCATCATTTTGTGAGCCTGTTAGAATTGGGTCAATGACATCGCCATATGCGGACGGATCATTTGGGAGGATGGTTCCCTGCTCCGCAAGGCCGGTTTCGCTGCTTCAGAGCGGGTAATTGCCTGCATCATGTTGGCCAGCGCCAGAAGCCGGTTCATCCCCGTTTGCACTTTGCACCGCCTGTTCAACAAGGGCTGAAGATCCGAGCGGTTCGCTCGCACCGTCCGGCTTCGACCCCGGGATACCGGACAGGAAAGGTTTTTTGTTAGCCGACTTGGTCCAGAATTTGTTTCAAAATCGACATATTTGGATCAAAATTGGCCTAATTTTCTTTGATTTTTTGTACCAGGAGTTTAAGATGTCATCGGGGCTTTGCGTGGACTGATGTTAATCAGTCAAACGGCCCGACGACAGAATGACGCAAGAAGCTAATACTGTATTCGCGGAGGGAATGATGAACACTGACATAGGTGCGTTAACGGTGATTTTCACCGAATTCTATTATTGGGTGACAATTCCATTGATGTTTCTGATCCATGTGGGTTTCTGTATGTACGAGGTCGGAGCAACCCGGCACAAAAATCATATGCACACCCTGATGAAGAACACGATGCTGATCCCGTTGGTCACGATCACATTCTTCTTCTTCGGTTGGTGGATCTATTTCGCCTTCCCAAACGGTCCCTGGATAACCGGTAAGTTGATCGAGGCGCCACACGCGACCGCATGGTCCGAGCTCATGGGTACTCACCTCGGCGGAAAACCTGAAACCGGAACAACCAGTGCCGAGGACAATGCATTCTGGGCGCGCATCAACGGTGTATTCTGGGCGGCATTCCTGCTGTTCTCCTGGACAGCGGCTTCGATCGTGTCCGGTTCGGTCATCGAACGTATCCGCCCGTCGGCCTTCTGGATCATCGCGGTCCTGGTCGGGTCCTGCACCTGGATCATCGACGCCGCCTGGGGCTGGCACCCCGATGGCTGGATGGTTACGCAACTGGGCTACCACGATGCCTATGCTTCGGGAGTTATTCACGCCATTGCCGGCGGTGCCGCGCTCGGCGTCCTGATCCCGCTTGGGCCGCGCATCGGCAAGTTTGCGGCAGACGGTACGCCACGAAACATCAATCCGCACAACAAGTGGCTGGTGACGATCGGTCTGTTCCTGATTTATACCGGGTTCTGGGGCTTCTATGTCGCCTGCAACGTTCCGATCATCGGGACAGGGGATATCGGCGGTGCGCCGGGATCGTTTACGGCAACTACGATCTATCTGACGCCAACGACACTCTCAGCCATCGTCTTCAACTTCCTGATGTCGCTTTCGGGCGGTCTTATCGCAGGCTATGTGGTATCCAAAGGCGAGGCATTCTGGACCTATTCGGCCGGTCTTGCCGGGGTCATAACCGCGTCGGCTGGCAACGACCTGTATCATCCGATCCAGGCCATGCTGATTGGCGGCGTCGGTGCCGTATGTGCCTACAAGCTGCATTTCTGGGTTGAACGCAAGTTCAAGATCGATGACGCCGTTGGCGCCGTTGCCGTTCATGGCTACGCCGGATTTATCGGCCTGGTGATTGCCGGCTTTATGCTGTGGGGTCATCCCGCGACCAACGGTCTGCATGACGATGTCGCGGTGATTACCCCTTGGGGTCAGCTTGCCGGTGCGATCATCATGTTTGGCGTGCTTGGTTTCATTCCGGCCTTCATCGTCTCCAAGATCATGAGCAGCGTGGGCTTTCTGCGGGTTCCGCCGGCAGTTGAGCTTGTCGGTCTCGACATGAGCGAAGACATCAAGAACGAAATGGACAATATCGAAATTTCCGAAGCCGATATTGCCGAAGCCAGGCGTCTTGGCCTGCTGAACTCATAGGAGAAACACTATGTCGACAACAATCGTCAACACATGGGTCGGCACCGACATGTCGCAGCTCGGCCCGATCTATCCAATGGTAGGAACCGAAATGGTTCTGTTCATTGTCGGCCTTGCCTTCTGGCTCGGCTTCCATCTGCTGCAGGCGCGGATCGAAGCCAAGGAATTGGCCGACGACGAGGCGGCTGCCCGATCGCCGGAGCGCCTGAAAAGGGTGTTCGATGAGGAGGCGGGCCACTGACCCCGCTGCATCGCAGTTGACAACGATCAGGCGCCTTCCCGGGCGCCTGATTTTTTGATTTATCCAACATGCCCCATGGATCCGTTTGTGGTCCCTTTGTTAGTATGGAAAACTCGGGATCTGAAAACGCGTTTCCGGAAATACCTATTCGAAGGACAGTATGGACAATCCGCAGGCCACCACGCCACATCAGTCCGAAGGGGAAATCAACACGTCGCCACGTCGCCTGGCCTGGGCGGAACGGACCCATGACCCGGATACGCGCGCGCACCTTGCCGACGATGCCCGCCATTTCCTGCATCAATCCGTTTCAACACCCTGTCTATCGGTAATCGCCAAGGCCGAAGGCGCCTTTATCGAGGACAGGCAAGGGCGTCGCTATCTCGATTTTCACGGCAACAACGTGCATCACATCGGATACGGACATCCAAGGCTGAAGGCGGCAATTTCAGCGCAGATGGACGATCTGCCGTTTGCACCGCGCCGGTTTGCCTGTGAGCCGGCAACCGAACTGGCGGCAAAACTGGCTGCAATTTCCCCTGGCGACCTGTCCAAGGTCCTGTTTACGACCGGCGGTTCGGACGCGGTCGAAGTGGCGCTGAAGATCGCGCGTGCCGCCACCGGGCGACACAAGACGATCTCGTTCTGGGACGCGTTTCATGGAGCGGGCTTTGGCGCCAGTTCCATCGGTGGCGAGCAATTGTTCCGTTCACGCCTGGTTGGCCCGCTTTTGAGCGGTACGGAACATGTCGCGCCGTTTGCCTGCTATCGGTGCCCCTATGGCTATCCTGAAACCGGCGGGCAGCCGAACCTCGAACTGTGCAAGATGACCTGCGCAAATTTTGTCCGCTACGTGCTGGAAAAAGAGGGCGACGTCGCGGCCGTCATTGCCGAACCGGCGCGCGCGGTCCCCTATATTCCGCCGCCCGGGTTCTGGACCTCGGTACGCGAAGCCTGCAACGATCACGGCGCCCTCCTGATTTTTGATGAGATTCCGACCGGTCTTGGCAAGACCGGTCGCATGTTCGCCTGCGACCACGATGATGTCGCCCCCGACCTCCTGGTGATGGGCAAGGCGCTTGGGGGCGGTATCCTTCCGATTGCCGCCGTCCTGGCACGACCGGACCTGGACGTTGCCGGCGACTATGCCTTTGGTCACTACACCCACGAAAAGAATCCGGTCACGGCGCGGGCCGGTCTGACCACGATCGAGATCATCGAAGACGAAGGCCTGGTCGACAATGCGGCCAGGCTCGGCGCCTATGCGAACGAGCGTCTGAACGAGATGAAATCGCGCCATCCCGCGATCGGCGACGTACGCGGCCGGGGCTTTCTGTTCGGCGTAGAACTGGTCAAGAGCCGGGTTGGCAAGGAGCCCGCCGACGACCTCGCCGAGGAGGTTTTTTACCGCTGTCTCGACGAGGGCCTGTCCTTCAAGATTACCATGGGAAACACCCTGACATTCACGCCGCCGCTCATCCTGACCCGCGAGCAGATGGATGCGGCACTTGAGACTATCGACGATTGCATCGGTTCCGCGGCCCGCTCGCTCGGCCTTTCCTGATCGCACGGGCCGGTCAGAACCGGGCAGAATTGCGGAAATCAAGGGATCGGAATCGTCCGGCGTTTCGGAGACACAGTGAACCATTCCGGTCCGCCGCAACAGCAACCCGGGATTTGCGGATTCTATCCCGGCAAGGGAGATTGACCTGTGAAACAGCGCGCAGACATTCGGGAAATACGATCGTTCTTCGCCAGCCTGATGACAAAGGCCAGCCGCTCGCGGGATCCGAGAATGAAGCGGGCGTTTGAAACAGTCCTGCGTGAGGACTATCTGCCGCCCGGCCCCTGGCAGATCATGGTCGGGAATTCCTATGCGGAGACGCCAAGCGCCGACCCCCTTTACCTTTACCAGAACAACCTGATTGCCCTGGACGTCCCCAAAGGCATCAACAATGGCGAGCCGTTCCTGCACGCCTCCTGGATCGGAGCCGTTGCGCCGCAACCGGAGGAAACGGTCTGTCACGTCGGCGCGGGGACGGGCTATTATTCCGCCATTCTCTCCAATCTCGTTGCCCCCGGAATGGTGCACGCGTTTGAAATCGACGACGCTCTGGCCTACGCAGCAGGGGTCAACCTGGCCGGATGCTCCAATGTTACACTGGTCAACGCGGACGCGACGCACTCCGAAATTCCCGCCTGCGACCTGATCTACATCAATGCCGGCGTCGCCGCACCGCCCCTGTCCTGGTTGCGGGCCCTGTCCAAAAACGGACGAATGATCATGCCATGGCGTCCGTCCCGCTGGGTCGGCCTGGCGATAGTGCTGACCAGGCGCGAGCAGGGTTTCGAGGTCAAACCGATCGCACCGGCCTGGTTCATTCCCTGTATTGGCGCATCCGGTTTCGAAGGGTTTTCAAAAGTGCCAACGAATGAGCAGGCATGGTCGACCCGTTCGGCCTGGCTCTGTTCCGATAGATCGCCGGATCAATCGGCAACGGCAATTTGCGAGCACGTCTGGTTTTCATCGGATGGGGCGAAAGACCCGGATGCGTGACGCTTCGAAGCTTTTCGCTGTTTCCGCGGAACAGTGAAAAGGTCTAAGCGTCAAACCGTGGAGCGCGGCTGAACCCGTTGTTCGCGTCGGCTATCTTACCGAGAAGCCTGTTTAACTGAGCCCGCTCGCGTGCTGAAAGCGGCGAGACAATGCGCGCCTGAGCGCTGTCTACATTCAACTGGGCTTCTTGCAGGAGCTTTTCCCCCGCATCCGTTAGCGTCACGATCTTGGCGCGTTTGTCCTCCTCCGACTGACGGCGGATGACCAGCCCCCGCTCCGCGAGCGCCCTGATCACGGTTGCCGATGTTGTTCGGTCGAACGCGGCAACCCTTCCAAGCGCCGCCTGATCCAGAGGTCCCCGTTCCGCGAGGGTCGCAAGAGCAACAAATTGCAGCGGCGTGAGATCCTTCGACCGGCATTCCTCCAGGAAAATCCCAACGGCGATCTGGTGGCAACGGCGCAGCAAATGCCCCGGCATCGACAATACAGACGCCATCGAAGGCCGTTCCACGTCCTCTTCAGTCGGGCAATCCCGACGGGAACCGGAATCCATAACAACATCCCTTCGCCGTTTTCAGAGCCTGCTTCGGGTTCAAAGGGGATCGAGCCCGTTTCCCCCATAGAGCCACTCGATCCGATCATACCATTCCTGCGGTGTGCGTGCGCCCATCACCGCGTTGCGGACCAGCGCCTGCGCACCGTCGGGATGATAGACATAATCTCCGACAAGCCGGCTGCCCATTACGACGCGGGCAGTGCGCACAACCCGCCGCGCCCGGTAGTGTTCGAGCGCGGTTTCCAGATCGGCATAATCGGCCACCATGGCCCCGAGGCAGACCGCATCCTCCATGGCCATGCAGGCGCCCTGGGCCAGGTATTGCAACATCGGATGCGCGGCGTCGCCGAGCAACGCCACACGTCCGTCGACCCAGCCTACAATCGGGTCGCGATCACACAGGACCCACAATTTCCAGTCCTTGCCGTGGTCGATGACCTGACGCGCACGCGGATGAATATGTTCAAACCCACGCCGCACCTCGTCCTTCGACACGGGTTTGCCGGCAACCGCTTCGGGGGCGTGATTGTGGTAGGTAACAACCAGGTTGAACGCCTGCCAGCCCTTCAGCGGATAGTGCACGATATGGCATTTGGGCCCCGCCCACAGGGTCGCTGCATTCCAGCGCAGGTCTTCCGGCATATCCTCGGTCGGGATCACCGACCGATAGGTCGTGTGCCCCGATACACGCGGCGGACCATCGTCGACCATCTGTGCCCGGATCGCCGAATTCAGGCCGTCGGCCGCAATCAGCCCCGAACCGGTCAGAGGCTCCCGACCTTCGACAAGAGCAGTCACTTTGTGCCCGTCCTGCTCATATCCCAGAACGGTATGACGGGTCCTGAGATCGATGAGTTCGTGCGCAGCGCAGGCGTCCAGCATGATGCCGTGCAGGTCGGCCCGATGCACAACGGCGTAGGGATTGCCCATCCGCCGGCGGAACGGTTCGTCAAGTGGAATGTGACAGATCTCCTCCGCCGTCTTTGCATCCATCAGGCGCAATTTGTCGACATAGACAGCCCCCTCCCGGGCCCGGTCGCCAATTCCAAGGTAATCGAACGAGTGAAACGCATTCGGGCCCAGTTGAATCCCCGCGCCGATCTCTCCGAACTGCGACGCCTGCTCCAGCACAATACTGGCTTGCCCGGCTCTGGCCAGCGACAGCGCGGCCGCCAGGCCGCCAATTCCACCACCGGCAATAAGGATGGGCCTTCGCGGCATCGCACTTCACTCCATCTGTTTCCGCATCCAATATGCGCATAATACTGCGCTTTTTTAAACATCAATATCGGCAAATCGGGAGAAATTCTGTGTACCCTTACCGGCTCGCGCTTGCGATAACCGGGAATGTCTGGCCATTATCATCCTGACAGGGCTTGGAACGCTTCCTTTCGGGCGGATTTGTCTGAGCCGACAATAGGCAACCACACACAATCGGTTCAATTCAGTGTTTCCATGAGACAATGAACGGCTCCAGCAACGGGAATCGGAATGTGAACATCCAGAGAAATCCGAAAAACGGTTCCAGCGAATCCGGCTCTGTCGGCGGCCTCCAGAACGGGATCCGGATCCGGCGGGCGATCGAAGCGGATTTGCCGGCCGTGATCGGACTGGACGAACGGGTGACCGGGATCGGAAAGCCCGACTATTGGACCGATATCTTTGCCCGCTACGGGCAGAAACGTCTGCAGGAACGGATCTTTCTGGCGGCCGAGGCAATTGATGCGGCGTCACCTCATCCGCTTCTCGGTTTTGCGGTCGGTGAGATCAGAACCTGGGAATTCGGTTCCGAACCGAGCGGCTGGCTCTTCGCCATTTCGGTTGAACCGGATTCCCGGCTGAAAGGCGTGGGCAAGAGCCTGTTCCAGGCCATGGCCGACGAATTCAGAGCGGCAGGTATTCCCGTGATGCGCACGATGGTCGCCCGCGACAATGCCCTGCATCTGGGGTTCTTCCGCAGCGAAGGCATGAGTGGCGGTCCTTACCTTCAACTTGAAATGGATTTGAATTGAAACGAGTCATGTGAATGTTTCCTGAGCCGTTGCCCCGCGCCTGCCGCAATCAGAGGCATCGGAAATCCTGAGTTTACAGATTGGATCAATCCGAGATTGAGTGATGCAAAGCGACGAAGAACCCTGGGATGATTATGAAATCCGGAAATGGCACGAGCGTGAAGACGAACGCGCATTGACGGACAAGGGCACTGCCGAACAGAACCATCAATTGTTGCGGCGTTACCACTTTTTCCGCATCGCGGCGGATGAATTAACTCAGGCGTTGCGAAAGCACAGCCAGGTTGCGGCCGTCAGATTGTTCGGATCGGTGGCACGGGAGCCGTTTTTGGAGGTTCCACGCTTTTCACCCTATCGCCAGCGCCGCATAAAGCTCTGGCACGAATGCGGCGATATCGATTTGGCCGTGACCCTCACGAAGGCCGAAGATCTCAACGCCCTGCGCCGATCGTGCAGCCGGACGCTGCACAAATTCCACGATAAACATGGTTTTGGAATTCCCGCACACCAATCCGATGTCTTTCTGCTTGAAACCGGCACTCAAAAATATCTCGGCAGGCTCTGCGGATACAATGCGTGCCCGAAACACAAACCCGCCTGCCTGGTGCCCGACTGCGGAACGATACCCTTTCTGCAGCAGCATCAGGATTTCGAATGGCGTCCCGCTTGCCTGGCGGACGACCGGTCCCTGCTTCTGTTCGACCGCGCGACCGGCACTGTCCAGCGTGCAGCCGATCTGCCTCTCCCCGATACATCGTTCGAACCATAGGCAACAGGTGCGACAATTGATTGGGTCGGCTTGATTGGCACGCCCGGCCACCTGTATATTTGATTTCGCACCCGTTCATGACGGTCCAGGGCTAAATCGGGAATCCGGTTTCCGACGTACCACCCGGCGTTTACAAGGAAAAACCAATGGATACGATCGACGAAAGAGACAAGCAGATCGGCCGCGCCCTCGTCGAGGACGATGCCGAACTGGAAGCCTATTACGACGATCTGGCCCACCTTGAGACCGGTGCATTATGGACCGTGGCCAACGATATCGAGCCCTGGGAACCGACACCCAGCTCCGCGCCCACGATCTGGCGTCATGCCCAGTTGCGGCACCAGGTCATGCGTTCGCTCGACCTGGTGTCTCCGGAGAAGGCCGGGCGCCGCGTCGTCTATCTGCGCAATCCGAAACGCAAGGAGGTCAGCGCCTGCTGCGGCTGGCTTTTTTCCGGCATTCAGGTCATGCGCCCGGGAGAAAAGACATCAGCGCACAATCATGCCGCCTCGGCGCTGCGTTTCATTATGGAGGGATCCGGCGCCTATACGGTGGTCGATGGCCACAAAGTCACGTTCGGGGCCCGCGATTTCGTCATCACGCCGAACGGCACCTGGCATGACCATGGCGTGGACGCGGACGGCGAAACCTCCATGTGGCAGGACGGTCTCGACATTCCGCTGACCAATGCGCTGGAGGCGAACTTTTATGAAGTGCATCCCGAGATCTATCAGCGTCCAAACTATCCGGTGAACGATTCCCCGAATTCCTATGGCACGGCGGGCCTGCTGCCGGCCGGCGAAACCTGGGACCGCCCCTATTCGCCCCTGATGAAGTTCGGTTGGGACGAAACCTACGAGGGCCTGAACAATTACGCCAAAGCGACCGACGGCTCCCGGTTCGACGGGGTCATGATGCGCTATTCGAACCCGCGCACCGGCGGCCACGTCATGCAGACCATGGGCGCGCACATGCAGATGCTGCGGCCTGGTGAAAAGACCAGAGCGCATCGCCATACGGGCAATGTGATCTACCACGTCGCCAAGGGCGAAGGTCATTCGGTCATCAACGGCCAGCGCTTCGACTGGAAGGAAAAGGATATTTTCTGTGTGCCCACCTGGATGTGGCACGAACATGCCAACGCCTCGTCCAGCGACGATGCCTGTCTGTTTTCCTTCAACGACCTGCCGGTCATGGAAAAACTCGGTTTCTACCGGGAAGAAGCCTATCAGGACAATGACGGGCACCAGCCCGTGACAGGTACAGCCTGACCCACCAACGGAGAAACACGTGAAACTGGTAACTTATCGC